>ENA-UOWO01005517-UOWO01005517.1-activated-sludge-metagenome-genome-assembly--contig:-NODE-5517-length-13383-cov-4.707458_pt1 | contig 13383 bp, 11 predicted proteins | sample MGYA00238148_ERZ761564 | MGnify/ENA primary metagenome ERZ761564 (study PRJEB28885, sample SAMN05720194) | activated sludge metagenome | isolation source: Anaerobic digester | place: USA...
CTCTAGTAATTAATAAGTATTTATAATATTAACATAATATTATAGTTAAAGTCAATAACAAATAAAAAATAACGCCTTAGCGTTATTCTTCTTCTTTTTCTAATTTGACTAAGACTTCTCGTGGTTTCGAACCATTAGCGGGACCAACAATCCCTCTTTCTTCTAATAAGTCAACAATTCTTGCTGCCCGATTATAGCCAAAACGGAATCTTCTTTGAATTAATGAAGAACTTATTTTACCGGTGTTAATTGCAAATTCAACAACCTCATTATATAAAGGATCATCATAACCATCTTGAGAACTAACGCCACTCGCACTAGTTCCTTCATTATAGTTCTGAGCGATTGTTTCATCATATTGCACAAGTTGTTCTTTTGAGACATACTCAATTAAGCGTTTAATTTCCTCATCAGAAATAAAGCAACCTTGAATTCTCACTGGAGCATTCTCGCCCATTGGTAAATATAACATATCACCTTTACCAAGTAATTTCTCAGCTCCCCCCATATCTAATATGGTCCTTGAATCAATTTGACTAGTAACCGAAAATGATAAACGAGAAGGAATATTGTTTTTGACAATGCCGGTAATAACATCCGTACTTGGTCTTTGCGTAGCCACAATTAAATGAATACCGGCTGCCCTAGCAATTTGGGTAATTCTGGTTATTGAATCTTCCACATCTTTAGCTGCCACTAACATTAAATCAGCTAACTCATCAATAATTACCACAATATATGGTAATTTTGGTTCATTACCGCCCGTTTTATGATTTCTTTTTTCAATGATTTCATTATAAGCATCAATACTCTTGGCTTCACAATCACTAAATACTTCATAACGGCGTTCCATCTCAGCAACTATTCGTTGCAAAGCTAAACTAGCTTTTTTCGGATCCGTAACAACCGGACATAATAAATGAGGAATTCCGTTATAGTTTGATAATTCAACTTTCTTGGGGTCAATCATCATTAACTTAACTTCATCTGGCCGATGATACATTAAGATTGAAGCAATAAAACTATTAATACAGACTGATTTACCACTACCAGTTGACCCGGCAATTAATAGATGGGGCATACTGGTAATATCAGCCGTTTGCACTCGCCCCATAATATCTTTACCTAGAGCTAATAAAATGTTGGCTTTAGCTTGCTCTTTAGAAATATTAGCTAAGACTTCTTTAATTCTAACGGACGCTATTACTTCATTAGGAATTTCTATCCCAATAGTATTCTTCCCGGGAATTGGAGCTTGAATCCTAACATATTTGGCAGCTAGCGCTAAAGCAATTTCCTTATTAATACTAACTACCCGACTAACTTTCGTCCCAGCAGAAATTTGGACTTCATATTGGGTAACTGCTGGACCAATATGAATTTCAACTACCGAACCATTGATTTGAAAATCACTTAATACTCTTTCTAAATTCTTTTTATTATTCTTGATAAAATCTGTAGAATTAGTTTTGGTTGGTTTTACCGGATCATCTAATAAACTTAATGGTGGTAAGGTATAATTTGTGGAATCAGCAGCGGCTATTACCTTTTCGCTATGAGGGACATTTTCATTATGCTGATAATTCTTTTTTAATTCTTCAATACTGTTAATTACGATTTTATCAGCATGAGCTTCCTCGTCTTTCTCTTTGTAGTCTTTATCTTTAATAATTATTGATCGTTTGCTAAATAGCCAACTAAAAGCTCTTTTAAAATCGCTAATTGATAAATCAAAGAGCATAATTATACCAAAGACAACTAAGATTGAGCCCACAATTAGGGTTCCTTTAAAGCCAAAAATAATTGAGAACAAGACAGTAACCATGGCTCCGAGCATACCCCCGCCGATATCAATAGTACTCTGTCCCGAAAAGAATAAACTACTATCAGGGCTGATAGTTGCGACCCTAGTCATAAAATTATCTAGTGTTTTATTAAAGATTAATCTGGAACTTAATCCCGCATTTAAATAACCCCGGTGACAAATCAATAAAAAGATAAGAAAGATAATATAAAAGCCAACTAAGCGGGCCGCAAAGAAGCGCGGTGTTTTTCGTTTAAAAATCATGTAAATACCAAGTAAACAAGACATAATAATTAATACTAGCCAGCCTTCACCAGCTAAAAATATCGTAATTTTACGCATTAATTCGCCAGCTATCCCAAAACCAAAACCACCAAAGCCAATTATACCTAGAACCAGAATAATTAACCCGGTGACTTGGGAACTAAATCTACTTACTGTTTCGTCTTTTGCTTTCTTTCTTTTTGCCATACTATATTCACCATTTTCATTATATCTTAAATCTAATTTTTATGCAAAAGATAATGTTTAGTATCCTATTTGTTATCTTGTTCAAAATCTATTTTATAGTTTATTGGTAAACCAATTGTCTTTTCTCTAACTAAATCACTTTGGTTAAAGTCTATTTTACGCTCCACAGTGGGACTGATATTAGCAAAAACATTTTTTGCTTTAACTTCTCTTAAAAACTGCGCAATATGAGCTTCATCTTGATCGTCAATGCCTTCTAACTGAGTAAGAATTGCTAACAATCTTGCTTTATATTCTTGAAATTGAGCTAAAGTTAACTGGTTTTCCATATCTAACCACCTATTATTATAATTGTACCATAATTCAAAAATAGTTTCGATAAAATATTTAACCAAAAATATATATTAATCTAATTTAACTATTTTACTTAATAATTTCAGGAAAATTTATTGTCAATATTATTATATATTGTTATAATAAAATATATTCAAGGAGGATTAAATGAAAAAGAAAATATTAATATTAGGTCTGTGTGCTGTTTTTTTATGCGGTTGTGGTGCTAAAATCCCTAAACTAAAAAATGGTCAAGAAGCAATTGTTACCCTAAATGGTGGCCGTCAAATTAGTGTTGATGCTCTATATGAGGAAATGAAAGATAATTATGCTTTAGAAAGTCTAATTAAAATTGTTGATAAAACAATCTTAGAAAGTAAATATAAGAACTCGTTAGCTGAAGCTAATAATCATGTCGAAACAACGATTGATTCGCAAATTGCTTATTACAATAATAATGGTTACTCGTTTAAAAATGCTTTAGAATTTGCTCAGGCTTCAGGCTTTGCTACCGAACAAGGTTTAAGAGATCAAATCTATATTACTTATTTACAAGGATTAGCCATTGATGATTACGCTAAAGCCCAAATTACCGATAAAGATATTAAAGAATATTATGATGATGAAATTAAGGGAGATATTAAAATTAGTCATATCTTAATTGTTCCAGCAGTAACTGACGATATGAGCGATGAAGAAAAAGCCCAAGCGGAAACCAAAGCGCAAAAACAAATAAATGGTATTATTAGTGAATTAAATAAAGTGAAAGCTAGTGAAGTGACAAAGAAGTTTGCCGAACTAGCCAAAGAGTACTCTCAAGATGAGACAACTAAAGCCAATGGTGGTTCTCTAGGTTATATCAATGTTGGCACTCTAGGAGATACTTATAAAACGCTTGAAGATGCGGCTTATAACTTAAAAGATGGTGCTTACTCAACTAAGCTTATTACTACCGAATATGGTTATCACTTAGTATTAAGAGTTGACACTAAAGCGAAAGCAACACTTGATAGTATAAAAGATACAATTGTTGAAAAATTAGCTGAAGAATTAAAAACCACAGATCAAACAATTAGTGTTCGGGCTTTACAAAAACTACGTAAAGATAACGATTTTAATATTATCGATACCGAACTTGCTAAAGAATATGCTAGTTACATTCAAAAACAATTAACACCAACTAAAGAATAAATAAAAAGTAGGTTTCCTACTTTTTTTGTTGGTTATGCTTAATTTTTTTTAAATAACGATTTATATTTTTCTCAAATCCATTATCAAGAGCCATGACTGTTGTTTTATTAAGTGGCGGTAACTCGTTTTCAGCCATTTGCTGATGATACTCGGTAATTTGATTAGCACAGTAATTACTGCCTTGGTCAAGAAAAGCTAATATTGGTTGAGGAATTAAATTGATTAATTCCTGGTGATTATAACCTTTATCTTTACATATCTTAATCAAATTATCTGGTAAATTCATGACTGTATATAAATCCTGCTCCTTAATATTGAAACTAATTAAATCTTCTTGAGCGAGATTAATTAAACCCCGTTTAAAATCCTCTAAAAAATCACGGAGATCATAATATTTGCGACTGGCTAAACCTAATGGATATATTTTTGATAAATAAGCTTCATCTTCTTGATATATTTTTAAACTACCGCCAATGGTACCTAAAATATCTAAGTCATAAAAATGATCACTCAATTCAGTTGCTTTAGTAATTAATAATTCTTGATGCTCTTGCCAACTAAATAAGCGATTGCCATCAAAAATCAATGAAGCAATAATCTTTTGGGTTTCTAAAGCCATTGAAAATCCAATTGCATCAGCTAATTGGTAGCATTCGTTAATCATTATATCAACGTTATCTTGAGGCTCTCCTAAATTTTTTGCATAAGCTAATTTAGCTTCTAAATAAGAAATTCGGCTGGCTAGTGATTCATATTGAGAAAGGATAATATCACCATCAATAATATCATCAAGATAACGCATTAAAAAATAATAATTACGTAGTAAAACCCCTCTTTTTCCCGCATCAGGAATTTGCTCGTATTTAAAAAAATATTTTTCTAATAATAACCCCGTAAAAAAAAGGCGGTATTTAATACTTCTTCGTTTAAATTGTTCACGCATTATTTGGTTAACTGTATCCATAACTATTTTTTCCTTTTGATTATTTATCTTAGCTTAAATCATAATATTTGGCAATATAAAAAGAAACTTAATTATTAGTTTCCTTTTTACTAGTAATAAAGTTTTCAATTTCCTCATAAGTAAAGCCTTTTTGATATAGCTTTTGCGCAGTAATTGCGATTAATTTATTTTGCTCATATTTATTTTGATATTTCAGCCATATTTTATTACCGGCTTGCTGAACTAAATGCTCCGGATTACTTAACTTAATTGGCCCTAATATTTTATCACTCATTTCCTTGTCATAACCCAGCTGATATAATTCATTACTAAGCTTTTGTTTTACCATATAAGCCGGTAAATGAGCTTTAAGTTTAAGTTTTTTGGTGATTATTTTGTTAATCCGCTCCTGCCATAAATGATTACCTATTTGATTTAGTTCTTGATTAATTAAATCCAGGTCAAGCCCTAGGTTTTCTAAATTACGCAAGATTTTATAAGGCCCATTTAATGTTAAATAAATTTGATCGTTGATATAAGCTCTTAAATATTTAACTTCATTAAGATACCCTTCTTTTTGCAAACGATAAATTGTTTCGGTAATTATTTTAGGCTCAAAATCTTTTTGTAATAATTTAGTTAACTCTTTTTTTGTTCTTAGCCGAGTTGTTAGATATTTAAGTCCTTTGTAATAAGCTTCAAGATATTCGTTTTCTTGCATTATTTTAGTTAATAACTTCTGATCTAATTTTTTATTAGCAAGGAGATTGTAAGCAACAATTAAATCATCATAAAGCAGATACTCTTGTTTATCGTTCATAATAACTTTATATTTATTATTTTTTATTTTAACAAATTTAACTATCTCCATAATCATCCCTCACTTGCATTATATATTTATTTTAACAATTTAACAAGAACAAAAGTTTGTTTTTATCATATTTAAAAAAGGTAATGTTAATTACCTTCTTTATATTTTTGACAAGCTTCATCTAAATCCTTAATGATATTTTCAATTTCTCTTTTATCAGTTGTTCTAATACCACTAGCAAACTTATGACCTCCACCATTATATTTATTGGCAATTTCATTGATAATTGGCCCTCGACTCCGGACATTAATCTTATATAGCTCATGTCGTTCATCATAAGTAATAAAAGTCCAAGCCACAATATCTTTAATAAAATTAAAATCGTTAACCATATTAGAAGCCGTTGCTGGATCAACTTTATATTTTTCAATATCTTCATTACTAATATTAATATAAGCTAATCCATTAGGAGTGACAATCAGATTATTCGCAATAAATCCTTGAAACCTAATTTCTTCGATTGGTCGATCATAGATTAATTTATATAAACTAGTAAAATCAATATTCGTTTTCTCAATTAAATCAGCTACTACTCTAAAAGTTTTAGGTGTTGTATAGGAAAGTAAAAAGCGATCACTATCGGAAACAATGCCTAAGTATAAGTTCTCGGCAATTTGCTGGTTAATTTTAAATTTGGTATTTAATAGTAACTCGGCAATAATTTGGCTAGTACTTGAAGCCTGATCATCAACGATTTCTAATTCCCCCATTTTTTCTTCATACGGATGATGATCGATTTTAATTACTTCTTTGAATAAAATAGGATTAACTCCATCAATTCTTTCAAGATTTGGTAAATCTAAAACGATTAATAAGGTTTTAGCAAAATCAATCTCTGGAACTTTATCTAATAAACCGTAACATCTAAATTTAGCTACCCCCGTCCCAACAGCAAAAACTTGTTTCTTGGGAAAAGTAAGTTTAATAGCTTCTCTTAAAGATATCTGACTGGCAATAGCATCAGGATCAGGTCCAATATGCCGAGCAATAATAATTTGCTGATAAGCTTTGATCCGTTTATATATTTTTTGATAATTTTGTTTCATTCTTGACCTCTTTTATTAATTAAATCATAGGTGTCTAAAGCAATCATTAATTCTTCATTAGTCGGAATTACATAACAAGGAATCTGGGAGTCGGCTGCTGAGACTTTAATCTCAATTGCCCGCTTACTATTAGCTTGTTCATCGATTGTAATACCAATAAAAGCTAGTTCTTCCATAATTGCTGCTCTCGTTAATACTGAGTTTTCACCGATTCCCGCCGTAAATACTAAAGCATCTAGACCCTTCATTTCAAAATAATATTTAGCGATATAATCAACTACTCGGCGGACGAACATTTTACGAGCTAAAAGACAACGAGTATTACCCTCAGCTATCCCTTTTTCAATATCCCGGGAGTCAGAACTAACACCACTAATCCCTAAATAACCACTTTCTTTATTTAGGACTTGTTCTATTTCCGCAGCACTTAAATTATATTTTTGCATCATATAGGTAACAATCGTGGCATCAATGTCACCGCATCTCGTCCCCATAATTATGCCGGCATTAGGGGTTAAGCCCATTGATGTATTAAGACAAACATTATTTACAACAGCACTAATACTACCGCCATTGCCTAAATGACAAGTAATTATTCGACTATTTGGTAAGTTTAATATTTCATTCATTCTTCGTGCTACATATTTATGACTAGTGCCATGGGCCCCATATCTTCTTATTTTATAATCTTCATACCATTTATATGGTAGGGCATAAAGAAAGGTCTCTTCTTTCATAGTTTGATGAAAAGCGGTATCAAAAACAGCAGTTTGTAAAGCTTTAGGAAATACTCTCCTCGCGGCATCTATCCCAATAATAGCTGCGGGATTATGTAAAGGTGCTAATGCGGCTAATTCGTTTATCTTAGCAATAACATCTTCATCAATAAATACTGTATCGGCAAAGTAGTCTCCGCCTTGCACAACCCGGTGACCAATGCCCACTATTTCTTCAAGATCAGTTACTACTTGATTAGCTAGTAACTCACTAACCACTAATTCAAATGCTTGTTTATGATCAGTTAATACCACTTCTTTTTGGATTTTTTGCTCTTTTATTTCTAAACGATAAAAACTACCCGTTTCATTTATCTTTTCAAAGGTGCCGGCAATTAGTACCTCTTGACTAGGCATGGCAAATAATTTAAATTTTAATGACGAACTACCGGTATTAACCGCTAATAACTTCATGATTCCACCTCATCTTCTATTATACTAAATATATCGCGATATAACTATGATTTTATCTGATTGACAGTCTAATTTAAAGTAAAGGATGAACTTCTTTTTCTTCCTTAGCTACTACTTTAATTACTTCTTGATTGGCTACTGCCTCATAGATTAGTTCTTCATAAGGAATTAATTTTTCATAAGCTAGACACTTGGTAATACTTGGCTTGATAACCGGATGTTCCGGGACAAAAATAGTACAGCAGTCTTCATAAGGGAGAATACTAGTTTCATAAGTTCCAATTTGTTCCGCTAATCTAATTATTTCTAATTTATCAAAACAAGCAACTGGCCGAATAACAGGGATTTTAACTACTTCATTAATTGCCTTCATACTAGCTAAGGTTTGACTCGCAACTTGACCAATTGATTCCCCATTAATAATAACATGACCTTTCATATTATAATTAATAATAGCACTAATTCGATACATCATGCGACGCATGATTGTAATTAAATAATCCCTGGGAATATTTTGGTAAATTGCTTCTTGAATTTTTGTAAAATTAATTATATGGACTTTAATATCGTTATTATAGGGGGCCAATATTTTAGCTAATTTTAACACCTTATTTTTGGCTTGAACTGAAGTATGAGGTGGGCTTTCAAAATAAACAGCAGCTAACTTGACCCCTCTTTTAATGGCTAAATAACCAGCAACCGGGGAATCAATACCACCACTTAGCATTAATAAACCCTTCCCTTGTACCCCAACCGGATAACCGCCTAAGCCAGGAATTGATTCATAATAAAAGTAAGTACCTTCTTTTCTAATTTCAATAGTTACTAATAATTCCGGATGATTAATTGCTACTTGCTTATTTGGCAATGCTTTTAAAATAATCCCTCCTAAATGTTTACTTATTGCCAGTGAAGTACCAGGATAAGCTTTATTACTCCGTTTTGTTTCAACCTTAAACGTATTAAATTCTTGCTCTTTTAATAAAGTAACTAACGTCTGTTCAATGTCAGGCATTTGATCACTATTTATTTTATAACCAATCATCATTTCGTGAATCCCAAAAACCTTTTTTAAAGCATTTATTGCTTTATTAAGTTGTTCTTCCTCACCCATAATAAACATGCGGCCCCGATCAAACTTAGTCATTAACTTTAAATCATTTACCGCTAGTTTAATGTTTTTATTTAAGCAATCAATAAAAAAATTGATATTATCCTTTTTAGTTGATAGTTCACCATATTTGATAATTATTAGTTTATCCATAATTAGCTCCTCTCAAAAGTTAAACTAGTCAGCTTAATGACTAGTCTTACTAAGTTTTTCGTATTCTTCTTTAAAAGCTTTTAAAAATTTATTGATTTCATCATTAGTGGTAATGGCGGAAATACTAATGCGCACTGTTGTTAGTGCTCTTTTTGTTTCGCCATAGACTGCCATTACGGCATTACTTAATTCGCCTGAAGAGCAAGCGGTGTTAGTCCCAATATAGATTTCATATTCATCCAAGGCATGAATTAAAGTTTCTGGTTTAATACTCATTAAACTAAGATTAAGAATATGAGGAATTGAATAACGCGTTTTATTAATCTTAATCGTGTCATATTTAGCAATTTCTAAACAGATCTTATCGTTTAGTCTTTTAATTAAATTTTCTTTTTTATCTAAGTCATCTAAAGCAATTCTTAAAGCTTTAGAAAATGCAACAATTAATGGTAACGGTGGGGTTCCCGGATTAAGGCTGGTATTCTTACTAACCCCATGAATAATTGGGGTTAAGGTTATTTTTTCGGCTTTATAAATCATGCCAATTCCTTTAGGGCCAAAAATTTTATGACCCGAAATACTGGCTAAATCCACATCATGTAAATTTATAGGAATTTTACCTACCCCTTGCGTGATATCACTATGAAAAAAAGTATTAGGATTTTCTTTTTTTATTATTTGGCGAATAGTTTTAAGGGGCTGTCTTAACCCCATCTCACTATTTACCCCACAAATACTGACAAGGATCGTTTCCGGTTTAATCTTACGTTTTAAATCTTCAAAATCAATTAAACCCTCTTCGTCATTATCAACATAACTAATTTTAAAACCACACATCTCTAAATATTCACAAATCACATATACTGAAGGGTGCTCAAGTTTGGAAACAATAATGTGATTACCCCGGTTTTTATAAGCAAAGGCAATCCCTTTAATAATCATATTATTAGCTTCCGTCGCCCCACTCGTATAAATTATTTCTTGTTCTTCAACATTGAATAATTCACTAATTTGTTTAGTGGCACTATCTAACAAAGCTTTAGATTTAACCCCTAAGGCATGTAAAGAGTTAGCATTACCAATATAATCGCGACTAGCTTTGTTATATGATTCTAAAACATCATATAAGACGGGCGTCGTTGCTGAATAATCAAGGTATATCATATTATCACCTTTTCTTATTATACAAAAAAAAGACCTAAAGGTCTATTTTTTTATATTAATTATTAGTTTTTGCTGTGTCGGCAATTAGTTTTTTATATATTCCTGGTTCGACAAGATTAATCGTACTAATTGAACTTTCTAATGACTGTTTATAAAGTCCTTTATTAAATTGTTCTTCAGCAAGATTTAAACCTGCTGTAATTTCTTCATCAAGGGGACGATAACGATTACCATAGACAATTGTCATTTCAGCCATTCTTGCCGATTTAATTGTTTCTTTAGTGGTGTTATACAATTTCAAAACTAAATCCCTTGCGGTATCAACTCTGGTATTTAAAATCTTAATCGATATTGGTTTTTTATCTAGTTCAATAATTACTTCTTTAATTGCGGCAGTGGCTTCTGATAATTCAATGAAATAATTAGCGGGAATAACCGGTAACTTGTAACTGCGAATCTTACTTTTACTTTTATTCAAAATCAATTTAATTTCATCAAGTTGTTCCCTCGCCCTTAACTCATCTTCTTTTAAACTACCAAGCGTTCTTAAAGCAATTTCTAATTTATCTTCAGTTTTTGTTAAATTAACATTGATTAACTCCACTTCTTTTGCTAAGCGCGTAAAAGCAAAAGATTTAGAACGATGAGCAGCTACTAAAGCATTATAATTATCCTTAATAATTATTAGTTCTTCTTTGATTACTTCAATAACTTTTACTTCATTATCAGTTAAATCATAGGAATACTTAATCGCATTAATTTTCTTCAGTAAACTATTATTTATCTTTTCTAATTTATTAGCTTTAATTATAATCGTGCGAATATATTCTTCAAAAATCTTTTTGGCTTGTTTTTCTTTATCAAAGTCATTATATATTGAATCAAAATAATCAATCATCGTTTTTAATTCAAAAATTGAATCTTCGATGTTTAAAACATTTAAGCGTTCAAAAATATCAGCAATCTTTTTATCAACTTCTTTAATATTATAATCCAGATTAATATAATCTAAGTTATAACCATTAGCTATCATCTTATTAGCAATCGCTTTGATATCAGCAATTTTGCTGGGAATCAAACTACGACCCATCAAAATAATACTTGGGGTTTCTTCAATAACCGCACTTAAATTACCAATGGTATCATCAATGGCTTTAACAATTCGTCCGACTTCAGAATAAGCATTTTCTTCCATCGCGTTTTCAAAAGCTAAGAATAACTTATCAGCAGTCTCAAATTGTAATTCTATTGGTTTAGTAAATTCTTTATAGTCACTTTTACTTTGATTATATTTATTAGCAATTTCGCGATAGATAGCTTTTAATTTAGTTATTGTTTCGCGATTCTTTTCTTCACTTAAGGTAATTTCTCTAATTTCTTCTAATAAACGATTGGATTGATTTTTAACCGCAATAATTTCAATTTCGGTATTAGTTATCTTATCTTTTAATTCTTTGTATTTTTTCTCGAGCATTAGATCTTCAAGTTCCAGTAATTCATCAGTAATTTTTGGTACTTCAATGTCTTTAATGCCCTTAAATCGTTGCTGCCAAGCATCGTATATTTCACGCATCTTCTCGTTATTAATTAAGGCTTCAACTTTGTTTAATTCGGATAATATGGATGCTGAGATAATTAAATTTTTATCTCTCTCTAAAAGTGAAATCTCGGACTCATAAGTTTTTTTCTCATGGCGACTAATTACGTTTAAAATCACAATTAAAACAATTGCTGAAAGCACAAAATAAGTAATGCCTAATAAAAAATATGTTGTACTACTCACTTTTATTCCTCCTTAGTCTAATCATATTTTAGCATAATTTAAGGGGTAAGAAAATAATTATCTTTCCCAACGGGCATATAAACCACAAGGTAAAATTAAATCACTACCCTTTATTGGTAACCCAAGTTCATCACTACTAATCTGACCTTGACATTTTTGGTTAACAGTTTGCTTAAGAATGTTTTCAATACTAGTTTTTGATATTCCGGTAGCATATGAACTAATATTAAATAGATATGCTTTTTCACTTAACAGTTCAGTACAAAGACTGACAAGTTCAAAAAGATCTTTTTCAATACTCCATACTTCACCTTGGGATCCTCTCCCAAAAGCTGGAGGGTCCATAATAATTACTTCGTATTTATTACCTCTTTTAATTTCTCGTTTAACAAACTTAATGACATCATCTACAATATAGCGAATTGGGGCCTCTGCTAAATTTGAAGCTTGAACATTAGCTTTGGCCCATTCTACCATTCCTTTGGCAGAATCAACATGAACCACACTGGCTCCCGCTTTAAGCGCCACTACTGAAGCTGCTCCCGTATAAGCAAAAAGATTTAAAACTTTAGTTGGCGCTTTCGCATTCATAATTTTTGTTTTGTAATAATCCCAGTTAACCGCTTGTTCAGGAAATATCCCGGTGTGCTTAAAGCCCATTAATTTAAGATTAAAAACATAGTCTTGATAATTTATTTGCCAAGAGGTCGGTAATTTTTGATTAGCAACTTGCCAATTACCCCCGCCTTGAGCACTCCGCTCATAATAAGCATCATATTTATTAAGTGGTGTTGGTGCTGGCCAGATAATTTGGGGATCAGGTCTTAATAAAGTATAGTTACCCCACACTTCAAGTTTTTGGCCATCACCGGTAGCTATTATTTGATAATCTTGCCAATCATTTGCAATTTTCATATACTCACCTCTTATTAAAAGTTAAAAAGAGCCAAAAGGCTCCTAAATGTTTTTAGGATTTCATTAAGTATTTTACTAACGGATCAATCATTTCAAATAAACCATGAATAAAGAAGAAATAACCAAGCACGATTGTGGTTGTAACGTCATTATTACTCAAACTTATGGCAGTAACTAAGCCAATAATTAAAAACATAACTAAAAGAAACACCATTAATTTCCACATTCGATCCTTTTTATCGTTATAATAATCCGCCTTATTTAATTTAACAATACTCATCATCATAATCCATAATATTACCGATAAGGAAAGAATAACCGGGTATTTCCCATCATAATAAATATAGTTACATACCCCAGCAGCGATTGAAGCAAAGAATGTTAATAAACCTTCAAAGTCTTTACTTT
>ENA-UOWO01005518-UOWO01005518.1-activated-sludge-metagenome-genome-assembly--contig:-NODE-5518-length-13382-cov-12.199520_pt1 | contig 13382 bp, 9 predicted proteins | sample MGYA00238148_ERZ761564 | MGnify/ENA primary metagenome ERZ761564 (study PRJEB28885, sample SAMN05720194) | activated sludge metagenome | isolation source: Anaerobic digester | place: USA...
TCGGCGGCTTTAACATGAGCGGCACCGACTCCAAGGCCGGCGGCATGGACTATCTCGGATTGTTCATGCAGGCCAAATCGGTCTCGGAACGGTTGATCTAATCCCCGAATTCCGGGCGGGAACCGGAGACAATCAGAGCAAGTATCGCCCGTCGTGGTCGCACCCGCATCAGTCAGAGACCGGTGGGCGAGAGAAAAAAAAGCGCACCGGTTCGGTATCCGGTGCGCTCTCTTTTATCAGGAGAATCATCATGCCCAGTTTGCGAGCCCGCTTCTTCCTCCGCATGCTCAGGAGCCGAAGCAAAGGAACAAAAACCGATTGGACGACGCTGGCAGCGATCCACCACTTTCGCGAGCAGGCGGAAAAGGGCGCTGCCCGGTTCGGCAAACCACCGCAAGGCATCGAATGCACACCGGTCACTGTTGAAGGCCTGCCCGCCGAATGGATCCGGCCGGCCGGCTCCGCCCATGACCGGGTCATCCTCTACACGCACGGAGGAGGCTATATCTCGGGATCGATCACCGATCACCGCGGTGTGGTCGCCAAACTGGTCAAGCGCTGCGGGGTTGGCGCCCTGCTGTTCGAATACCGCCTCGCACCTGAACACCCCTTCCCGGCCGCCGTCGAGGACAGCGTCACCGTTTATCGCTGGCTGCTCGATCAGGGATTCAAACCCGGCCAGATCATCCTCGCCGGAGATTCGGCAGGCGGCGGATTGGCCCTGGTCCTGCTGCTCGCGCTGCGCCAAAGCTCGATCCCCCTCCCGGCCGGAGCGGTGGCGATTTCACCCTGGACCGACCTGCTCAGCACCGGCGGCTCTTACACCGCCAACGCGGAGATCTGTCTCTCGCCGGAGGGCACCTGGACCGCCTTTGGCGACCACTACGCAGCCGGCCAGGACAAGGGCCAACCCCTGATCTCGCCCCTCTATGGCGATCTGCAGGGCCTGCCCCCGCTTTTCATCACGGCGGGCGGAGCCGAGGTACTGCGCGATGACGCCGTCCAGTTCGCCGAAAAAGCCCGCGTGGCCGGCGTAGAGGTCACCCTGATCGTCGGCGAGGGGCTCTTCCACTGCTACCCGGTGATGGCCCCCCTCTTTCCCGAAGCCACCCGGGCCATGAATGATCTCTGCGCCTTTATCCGGAAAAACCTGCAAAAAGAAAAAGCCGGATAAAGAAGCCTTTCCCAAAAACTGGTTTCAACCCGGCAAACGCCTCACACCCCGATACGGGTGGCAACGAGATCAAAGCGGAAAAAGGTCGCCCGGCGCTGACTGCTTTCCGCATGGCGATGCTCTACACCCTGCTCTCCTTTGCCACCCTTCTATTCGCGCTCTATCTCTCCCGTACCAAATAAACGATCGTCACATTCCCTGAAAACGGGTTTTACCGGCGCAGGATGCACATGAACTGCCAGCCGGACAGCGCCGTCGCACATCCAGCCGGAAAATATGTACCGGCAGGAGAAACGGCGGCCGCGGAGAATAAGAGGCGCAGGCGCCCCGCATTTGTGGCACATATTTTGACTGAGTGGGTATGAAATCAGGCCGCAGCAACAGGGCAGTTGATTAATAATTTATTTAATAATAATCAGTTAAAATATCCTGAACCTCTCAGACGCGATCCGATTATGTGGCGCCGCTTCCTCAACAGGGATATTCGTTGTGGCATGAATGGGGCATTGAGCAATCTGAGGAGAATGATTGTGAAAAAGAACCCGAACATTTTTGAATCCCGCTCCTGGAGCACCGAACTGGTCCGGTTGTGGTGGCTCCTGCTGCTGGCGCTTCTCTTCCTGATCATGTTCAGCAGCACGGGATACGGCCAGGCCTCCATCAGCGGGTGCGCCTGGATGGACGTCAACAAGGACGGCCTGCGGGGCGAGAGCGAACGCGGCTTCTCCGGGGTCCGTGTGCAGCTCTTCCGGCAGGTGGCCGGCACCTCCTACGAGGCCTTGACCTCACTGCGCACGCAGAGTGACGGATCATTTCTCTTTCTGGTCTCCGGTTCCCTCCTGCCGGAGAGCTTTTATCTCCAGTTCGAAAAGGTGCCCGGGATGTATTTCAGCCTGCCCCGGACCGGCGGCGATAACCTGAGCGATTCGGAAGTCGATACCAGCAGCGGCAGGACACCCATCTTTAATCTCGTCAGCCAGGACAACGCCACCGGCTGGAATGCGGGCTATATGAGCTCACCGCTCGTGGTGCCGGAGATCAAGCCGGCGGCCAATCTCGTCCTCAACGTCGCAGTCAGCAACGATTCAGCCCATGTCGGCGAGTATGTCGATTTCACCATCGATGTCACCAACAGCGGCCCGGACGCCTCGCTTTCGCCGCACCTGGTCATGCAGCTGGCGCCCAATCTCCTCTTTGTGAGCGCCACTCCTCTTCCCGCCGCTCCGGACGGCAATCCCCTGGAGTGGGCTCTGGAGACCCTGGTGATGAATGAGATGCGGAGGGTGACGGTGCGCACTTTGGTCATCGACGAGGGGGAAGCCACCGGCACCATCTATCTGCTCACGACCACGGAAGAGACCGATCAAGCCGACAACAGCTATCAATATTTGCTGCATGACGGGGTTCCAGTCGAACTCACCGAATTCATCGCGCATTTTAATGGCCGTGGCATTCTGCTCAGATGGGTCACCGCCTCGGAGACCGAAAACTTTGGCTTCCAGCTCTTCCGGGCCGAAGCGGCGGATGGCTATTATGAAAAAATAACCCCCGCGATCATCGAAGGCGCTGGCACCTCCGCTTCCGAGCACCAGTATGAGTATCTGGATGCCGATGTCGCCGCCGGAACCACCTACTACTACAAACTCATGGACGTCGATTACAGCGGCCAGATGGCCTGGCATGGTCCCGTCACCGCGGTCGCGAACCAGCCCGCGGCCTACGCGCTCGCGCAGAATTATCCCAACCCCTTCAACAGCCAGACCCGCATCCGTTTCACCGTCGGAGAGCCCGCGCATGCCGAGCTGACCATCTACAACCAGCTCGGGCAGAAAGTCAGAAGTCTCTTCGCGCAGGAGTGGCCCGCCGGGCAGCATGAAGTGGTATGGGACGGCACCGATGAATTCAATCTGCCCGTCGCCAGCGGTCTCTATATCTACCTTTTCCGCGCGGGCGATTATTATGAGAAAAAGATCATGAATCTGATCAAATAGTGAGGCAGAGGCCGTTGGGGTGCGCCCCTCCGGCCTGCTGCACGTGCATTGCACAGCTGCAACCGCTGCACCATCAGACACCCTTTGGCCATTACCTCCTCGGGTGCAGCGGCGCGCCGGACTTTTGTCAGGCGACCAGGGAGGTATAAAATGAAATACAAGTATCTGTTATTCGCAGCCGTCGCGCTCATCGCCATGGCGACGCACGCTGGAGCAGGGGAAGAGATCCTGCCCCCTCTCACCTCTCCCGCCGTGGTCCAAACCAACGGTCCCCAGGGCCTGCTCAGTCACGGCGACTGGTGGAGCAACAGCGCCGGCGGCAATCAGCCCCATCTCTTTTATCTCTATGTGCCCGCGTCCGTCCCTGATGGCTTTACGGTCCGGCTGGAACTCTTCGACCCGGAATGTTTTCAAACCGGCGGGGAACTGGATGAACTCAAGGGCAGTACATGGGATGAAACCCGTTTCCAGCTGCTGGCACCGGACGGCTCGACAATAGTGGCGGATCGAACCTACCCCGCCGACGCGCTGACCTCTGAGAGCTGGAATGGCCTGGCTGAATTCACCCCCGGCCAGTACGGCCGCGGCATCTATCAGATCCTCGCCACCACGGCCGTGGACGACGAAAACACCTACCGTCTCCGGATCGTCGAGAACGATCCGGATGGCACTGCCGGCAGCGGAGATGAGATTCACCTGGCGATCGGCCGCAGCGCCCTGCAGATGCTCACCAGAGCGACGGCCATCCTCCATTTTTATGCACCGCCCGGGACCGGGGAACTCCTCCTGGCCAATTTCGGCATGGACGATAACGAAGCTGTAGTCTATACGTCGCCTTCCGGGGAAAACATCGCCGGCACCGTCTCCGGAGACGGGGTCTGGAACAACAGCGCCAGCGCACTCCTGCCCCCTCCAGGTGGAGATCTTGTTCAGACGCCTCAATCCGGGTGGTGGTCGCTCCAGCTCACGGCCGCGGGCGATAACCAGTTCTCTCTCTATGGACCGCAGCCCTTCATCATGGGCGATGCCCCTTCCGCGCCAAGCCTCAGCGCTGAGCTGCAGAACAGTCGCACCCAGGTGCGCAAGGGCGAACTCATCACCTACTCGGCGACCATCCGCAACCAGGGCGCCGCAGCGGCGCACGCGTGCACTCTGGCGGTCGCCCTCTCGCCCGGACTCATCGTCACCCAGCCCGGTGAGGGCGCCATCGCCCCCGACGGCAGCTGGCTTTGGACGACCGGCCTGCTCCCGGCTGGAGCCGAGCGCACCCTGACTTTCACGCTTTTCATCAGCAGCGAAAGCACCAGCCCGGTCGCAGCGACCGCCCTCGCCTCTGGAGAGGGCCCCTTCTTGCAGAAATATTCGAGTGCACCGGCCCGCGACATCGACCAGCTCGTGGTCGCAGGCGCGATTTCCGGGCTGATCTGGCAGGATCTCAACCATGACGGGAAACGCGACGCCGGCGAACCCGGCATGGCCGGCATCAAGATCGACCTCTACGGCCCGACTCTTGAAGTCCTGGCCTCCGATACCAGCGATGCCGCCGGCGCCTATGCTTTCAGGTTCCTCCCAATCGGCAGCTATCAGGTGCGGCCGGATGCCGCTTTTCTGCCGGACGGATGGGACGCGACCACCACCATTCAGAGCGAATGGCTGCTGGTCACCGACCTGGGCGAGAGCCTGGCCGATATCAATCTCGGTTATAACACATTCGAAACTCCGGTCGAGCTCTCCCGGTTCACGGCCGTGGCAGGCAGAGGCACCATCGAACTGGCCTGGACCACTCAGAGCGAAACCAACAACCTCGGCTTCCACCTCTACCGCAGCCTGTCCGAAGAGGGCCCCTTCACCCGGATCACCTCCGCCCTCATCCCCGGTGCCGGCAACAGCCAGTCCAGGCGCAACTACTCCTGGAGTGACCCTCTGCCTGCGGTGCAGGGGACCTTTTACTACCGGCTTTCGGACATCAGCTATGCGGGTGTGGAGACCATGCACGGAGTCGCGTCAGCCACTCTGGTCGAGGCCCCGGGACAGTTCAGCCTCGCGCAGAATTATCCCAATCCCTTCAACAGCTCGACCGCGATCACCTTCACCATGCCGGAGAGCGGCCCGGTCCGGATCATGATCCACAATCTGCTCGGGCAGGCCGTCCGGCTGCTCGTCGATCAGGTGCGTGAGGCGGGCGAGCACCGCCTGCTCTGGGATGGCCGGGATGAGAACGGCATGACTGTGCCGGCAGGGGTCTACCTCTACACCATGCAGGCGGACGAGTTCAGGACGACACGTAAGCTTCAGTTTCTGCGTTGACAGCGGGGTGTTGCGGAGGAGGAGAGCGTAAAACCTGGAGGCGGGCCGGCGCAGCAGGAACGGTCCGGATCTGTCGAAGAGGATGAAGCGGTTCAGGAGGGTTCGCCTCCCGGTTTTTGCGCCTGCACCCAATATTGCTGCGGCCCCTCGTAGTGGACGAGGCCGGCAAAGCCGCAGCCGGACAGCGCCCGCGCCAGCGTGCGCGCGCGCACCAGACGGTCGGCGGCGACCACCCCGGCGAGCCGCTGGTGGCAGCGGTTCAGTTCACGGCTGCCGCAGGTATGAAAAATGAGCAGCTGACCTCCGGGGCGCAGGACCCGAAGCAGTTCATGCATGACCCTGTGCGGCTGGACGAAATGGGGCCAGGTGCCCAGGCAGACCGCCCTGTCGAAGGATTCCGCGTGGAACGCCAGCAGGGCGGCGTCGCAGCAGAGCGGGTGTGCCGCAGCGGCGGCATACTCTTCCGCGCCCGCCGCGAGCATCCTTTCCGCGCAATCCAAGGCCACGATTCGACCTTCAGGCCCGCAGCGTTCGCGCAGCGCGGCCGCCAGCCGTCCCTTTCCCGCCCCGAGATCCAGAATCCAGTCCCCAGGTCTGATATCGAACATATCCAACTTTGCCGCCAGCACGCTCACAGGTTCACGCCGGAGAGGCCACTCCTCCGCCCGCGCATTGAAATAAAGCCGATGTTGATGCGACATGAGCGCTCCGTATTGGCCAGGGCATCCGGATTCAGGCTGTCGCCAGCTGGAAGGGTTGTTTAAATGCCCGCCGTCCATTCCAGCATGGCATACCGCCGCGGCATGGGATAGCCGGTCATGGTCTGGTATTCGGAATCGAGGAGATTTTTAAGCAGCAGCCGGCCGCTCAGCCAGGGCAGTGCGCGCCATTGCACCGCCGCGTCAACCAGAGTATAATCGGCAAGTGGCTGGGCGCGGTAATCGGCGCCATAAAGATCGCGGATGTGCTGTGCCGCGACGCTGAAGCGCAGGCTCTGCCAGGGGATGTCGATGCTCAGGCTGAGCTTTTTGCCGGGAGTGTTCATGGTCTGGTCGCCGGGATCGATCTTGCTCCAGGCCGCCGTGATCTCGCCGTCCGCCACTGGCAGCCAGCTGGCGCTGAGTTCGTAGCCGCTGTGAACAAAGGACCCGCTGTTGCTGAGCACCATATTGGGATAGCGGCCCTGCAGCCTGATCAATTCCGATCCCTCGCTGCGGAAGAGTACCGACTCGAACCGGAACCTGTCGGCAGCCATCCAGGAAAAAGCCATCTCATAATTCCACATCGATTCGGGCTTTAGCTCGCTGTTGGGCGCCGGGAAGAGATAGAGCTCGCGGATGGTCGGGCTGCGGAATCCCTCGGCCGCGGAGAAGCGCAGGGTCAGGCTTTCAGCAGGATAAAAGACCACGCCGGCCTTGGGCAGGAGGATCGTACCGTAGAGGCCGTGCTTTTCGGCCCGCAGACCGAGCGAAAGGATGACGCGCTTGAGGAGAAGCTGCTGGAGATGAAAATAGGGGGCCAGTTCGGTGATTTTGTGGGTGCCAAAGTCCCGGCCGGCGATGACATTCTCCGCGCTGCCGCCGTAGCTCTTCCAGTCGAGTCCCAGGGTTGTGGTGACCCCGCGCCAGGGATTGCTGGATTGATAGAGCATCACGCCGTAGGTATAGTCATCGGAACGGAAGCCGTCATAAACCCGATTGCGGCCAAAATTGCCATGCAGCTTGAGATTGAACTCGCCGAGGCGGTTATCGTCGGAGAGCGAGAGATCCAGGCCGCGGCGGCGGATGTCGTACCACTGGCCGCTGACGGGGGCGATGATGAGGCCGGGATCGGAGAGGTCAACGTTGGCCAGGTTGGCGTTCAACGCCACATGCATCCCCGTCTGCGGGCGATAGCCCGCGTGAAGGGTATAGTGGAGGCCCGTATAATCCGAGTCATCGCGGTGACCGTCGGTCCGGTCCGATGCCGCGGTCAGGTAATAGTCCCACCTGCCGCGCTTGCCTCCGTGGGCGAGGGAGAAGGAGCGGCTGGCGTAAGCGCCCAGGGCTGCTTTCGCCCGGGTCTCGAAACCCTCCTCATGCCGCTGTTTGCTGATGAGGTTGATGACGCCGCCCATGGCGTTGGTGCCGTAAAGAAAGGAGGCCGGTCCGCGGATCACCTCCACCCTCTCGACGCCCAGGGCGCCATAGGAATCGGGCAGGGGATGACCGAACAGGCCCATCATGTCGGGCCGGCCGTCACGCAGCACCAGCACTCCGGTGACCGGACTTCCGCCCACCCCGCGAATGGAGAAGGTGCCTGCGCCTCCGGAGACGCCGTAGCCCATGACCGCGCGCTCGGTGATATAGAGACCGGGCACGCGCTGCTGGATCGCGCCGAGCAGCGTGGCTGACGGTGCGGAGGCCAGGCCGGCCTCTTCGAGCACGGCGACACTGGCGGCGATCTCACGCTGCGATTCACCTATTTTGGAGGCGGTCACTATGACCGGATCAAGATGGTAACGGATGGAGTCGGGCGGCACCCCGGCCCCTCCGCCCTCATCGATACTTGATGCCAAAGCGCTCCACGGAGCGGTCATCAGCCAGAGCGCCAGAACTGCGCTTTTTCCCCTGCAACTGTATATAGCCACTTTTATCCCTCGCATATCGATAGTCGTGTTTTCAGAGTAACAGTAACGGCTGGAGTCCTATTCCCCCGGTCCGGACGACCTCAATAGAGCAGATAGGGAAGGCGGCGGGCGATGAAACCGTTTTCCTCGGCGCGGGCGATGGCGATGAGTTCCTCCACCGGCTCGCCTGCGAGCAGCGCCCGGGTGAGCCTGCCGTCGCCGCCGAGGCGGTTCATGCCGGCCTCGCGGATCACCAGCGAATCGGGATGCAGGTCGCGCACGGCGGCGAGCAGGTGCAAGCCGAGTTCGACGGCGCGGAACCGTCCGGGATCGGTCACTGTAAAGGTCACACCGCGGCAGGCGCGGTTCTCATGCTTGTTATTGGTGGCCGTTCCCGGCAGGCTGACCGGGGTGAAGGTGACGGTATCCGCGGTCACGCCCTCGATTCCCGCTGAATTGAGGCGCCGGCAGAGGGCCGGAGCGTCGAGCCAGGGTGCGCCGATCTGACGAAAGGGGGCTGTGGTGCCGCGGCCTTCGGAGAGGTTGGTCGCCTCCACCAGGCAGGTGCCGGGGTAGAGCAGGGCGGTATGCGGGTCGGTCATGTTGGGGGAGGGTTTGATCCAGGGCAAGCCGGTGCCGGTGTAAAAGAGGCCACGCTGCCAGTTTTCCATCCGGATCACGTGCAGATCGGCCTTGACTCCTCCCGCCAGCCATCCCTCCCCGTTGAAGAGGCCGGCCAGTTCCCCCACAGTGAGGCCGTGCCGGATTGGCAGCTCATGGATGCCGACGAAGGAACGGTAGGCGAGATCGAGAAGCGGGCCCTCGACGATCTCCCCGCCGACGGGATTGGGGCGGTCGAGGACCACAAAGGGGATGCTCTTCTCAGCCGCCGCTTCCAGGCCGTAGAAAAGAGTGCTGATATAGGTGTAGAAGCGGGCGCCGACATCCTGAATATCGAAAACCAGTACATCCACATCCTTGAGCATTTCCAGCGTCGGCTTGTTGTGTTGGCCATAGAGGCTGTGGACCGGGACGCCGGTGCGGGGATCCTTCTCATGATCGAGCAGGGCGCCCGCCTCGAGGGTGCCGCGCACCCCGTGTTCCGGGCCGAAGAGGGCGACCAGCTGCAGGTTCCCGGCCTGCGCAAAAAGATCGGCGGCGTGGCGCCCGTCTCGGGTGACGGCGGTGTGGTTGGTGATCAGGCCGATCCGCTTGCCCGCGAGAGGTTCAAAGTGATCCCGGACCAGGAGATCGAGCCCGGAGTAGACCTTCTGCTCCCCGGTATATCCGCAGCTGATCAGGGCCAGTGCTGCGAAGACCATTCCTCTTTTCATCTTCTAACCCTTTCTCGGGAAGAGCGGGGGTCGCCGGAATCAGGGATTCACGACCGCACCTTCGGATAGGGGCGATAACAGGGGATAGATGATAGTCTGCCCCGGTTTGAGGACCAGCAGATCCTCCCCCCGGTTATAGCGCTGCAAAAGCCAGAAGGGGGCATCGAAGGTCCGGTTGCAAAGCGACCAGATCGCATCGCCCGGCTTGACGGTGTAGGTGCCGGTGCTGTCAACGCGGAAATTGGAAAAGAAATCCTCCTGCAGAGCGCGGTGAAACTCGAGGCGGCGGCGGTGGAACTCCGCCGGCGTGGTGGCTGAAAAGACGACCTTGATCTTTTTGCCGACTGTCAGCCTGGCGCCCGACCCGAGGCCATTGAGAGCGCGCAGCCGCTGCGGAGTGATACCCAGCCATTCCGAGATATGGCCGATGGTCTCTTCATCCTGGACCGTGATGGTGCCGCCGGCCGGCTCGGTGAAATCGACCTCAAAGCGCCAGTTGCTGGGGGCCGGGGGCGGATGCCCCTCCGCATCGGGTGCGGTGGGGCCGTAGATGGTGCCGTCCCGGCCGGCGTGTTCGCGCGCCAGGGTGAGCAGATCGGCCCTGGGCATGGTATCGGCGGGAGCGGCGGTCGCGACCTCCGCGTCGGCGCTGCCGGGGAGTTCCTCGCGCTCGGCCGCCGGGGTGGCGACGGCAGCGGGCGGGATCAGCACGGGCGGCTGGGTGGAGGGAGCGGGCACGGCGGCCTCTCCCGCAAGCCGGCGCGGGGCGGGCAGCTCGAGGAGCTGGCCGACGCGCAGGCGGCGCGGATTGCTGATGTCATTCAGATCCATCAGGGTGCCGACGGTCGTATTGAACTCGCGGGCGATGCGGCCCAGGTTGTCCCCCTTCTCGACCACATAGTAGCGATCCGACACCTGTTCATCGTATTTTTCATCCGCGGGCAGCTGGGCATAGAGGCTTGCAGGGTCGATACCCGGCTGCAGGGGCAGGCGCAGTACGTAGCCTTTCGGAATGCGGCGGGCCGATTTCAGGATCGGACGGCGCAGGGCGGGATTGAGGTCGGCGATGACATCCTTGTTCATTTTGAACTTGCGGGCGAGGGCATCAAGAGTGCTGTAGCTGGGCAGCTCGAAGAGCTGATGGCTGACCGGTTTTTCCAGCTCCACCTCGCCGAAATAGCTGCGATAGTTCTTGCCCAGCTCGCGTGCGGCGAGAAATTCGGCGTAGAAATTCTTGGAGGCAAAGCCGAAGCGGCGGCCGTCATATTCATCGATGATTTCGGCCAGGTCGTCGCTGTCGACCTGCTTTTTGGCCCGGGCGATACCGCCGGTGCCGTGGTTGTAGGCGGTTATGGCCAGGGGCCAGCTGCCCAGCTGGTTATGGTTGTAGCGCATAAGGCGGGCCGCGGCATGGGTGGCCAGGAAGGGATCAAAGCGCTCGTCGATGGCGTAATCGATCTTGAGGTAAAGGCGGCCGGTCGAACGGGTGAACTGCCAGATGCCCGCTGCGCCGGCCTTGGAATAGGCCCGCGGATTGAAGGCGGATTCGACATGGGGAAGGTAACAGAGATCCTCCGGCAGGCCGTGCGAGCGGAAGATCGCCTGCATGGAGTCGAGATAGGCGCCGGAGCGCTGCAGCCCTCTGGTGAAGAGTTCGCGCACGCCATACTGCAGATGAATATTCTCCGCAGCTTTGGCGAACTTGCGCGGGTCAGTGCTGAAGCTCCAGAGACTGTAGATCTGGCGTTCGCGCAGGGTCAATTTGAGGGTATCGCTCGGAATGGTGATCCTGCTCAGGCGCTGAAGGGCGGCGCGGATCTCCTTGCGGGCGGCGTCCACCCGGCCGAAGCGGGAACGCCTCGTCCCTGTCCCATCGGTGAGATCCACCACATCATAGATAACATTCATATGGTCGGTGTCATGGATAATCACCTGGTCCCGGCCATATTTGCTGAAAACCTTTATCCAGAAATCAACCCGGTGTTGAAGATCCGGGGAGACCGGAAAAAGCTCATCCGCAAAAAGAGTTTGAATAGTTCCCAGAAGCAATAACAAAGCTGCTGCGCGAATACATTTACCGATTATTGACTGCACCATCGTGTGATCTTTTCCTTGCCTGAATGCTGTAGAAACGCCCCGCCTCTGACTCCGGCCGCTCACCCCCCGCGGCCGCTCTATTCTCCGCCGATCACCGGCTCGATCTCGTCCCAATCAAGCTGCGGCTTTTTCAGAAAGAGATCGGCATACCCGGAATTCTGGCGGATGATGTTCTCGACGATCCCGAGCAGCTCCTCTTTTTTCATGGCGCGCACGGTGACGAGAACCTCCTCGACGTCGAGAAACTCTTCGGCGTCGTTGACCCAGCTGTAAAGCAGGGCGAGAATATGCTTGCAGATTTTGCGGGAACGCTGACAGGAGCAGGTGCCGGCAATTTCATGCTCATGGAAGGTGATGCGGACATCAAAGTTTTCCACGTAATTGCCGACCGACCCGGAGAGGTGATTATGAAAAACGGTAGGGCGGGAAATCAGGACGGACTCGTAGTAGGCCAGACCCTTGCCGCCGGTCGTCTCCCGGTCGAGGGTCTCGACCTCGTCCAGCTGTAAATTCTGCAGCTTGGGATCGATATGTCCCTTTTTATGCATGACGCCACTCCTCAGCTTCTTCCCCCGCGTTTCATGATACGAAACTATGGTCAGAATATCAAGGGAAAAAGCGGCCCGGCGGGCTCAGCCTTTGACACTGCCCAGGGTCAGGCCGGAGATAAGCCAGCGGCTCAGAAAAAGGAAGAGCAGGACCACGGGCAGGCTCACCATCACCGCCCCGGCTGAATAAAGGCCCCAGGCCACCTCCATATTGGACTGGAACATCTTCAGGCCGAGCGGCAGCGTGAACATGGTTTTGTCCTGGATGATGACCGCCGCGACCAGATATTCGCTCCAGGCGGTCATGAAGGTGAAAAGGGCATTGATGACCAGAGCGGGCGCAGCCAGGGGCATGACGATGCGCCAAAAAATCTCGAAGGGGGTGCAGCCGTCAATGCTGGCCGCCTCCTCCAGGCTGTAGGGGATGGTGTCGTAAAAGCCCTTCATCTGCCAGATCGTGAAGGGCAGCGCTGTGGCGGAGTAGGCGATGATCAGACCGAGATAATTGTCGTAGGCCTTGAGTTTGATGAGCAGGATGAAGAGGGGCAGAAGAAGCATGGTGACAGGGAACATCTGGGTGGTAATGATGCCGATCATGGCCGTATCGCGGCCGCGGAACTTGTAGCGCGAAAAGGCATAGCCGGCGAAGGCGGCCAGAAGCGATCCCACCAGGGTGACGATGCCGGAGACGATCATGCTGTTGCCCAGCCAGCGCAGAAAGGGCTCGGCGGTGAAGAGACGTATATAGGACTGCAGGGTAGCGTCATCGGGGATGATCGCCAGGGATTTGCTCAGCAGCCGGTCGCCGGGCCGCAGCGATATCGAGACCACCTGCAGCACCGGCCAGATGGCGAAAAGCGTGAAGATGATCAGCACAGCATAGGCGGCTATTTTACCCGTCGTCGAAAGGTCTCGTGGTTTCCGCATGGTTTGCCCTTACAGCTGTTTGGTTTTACTCACACAGTGGCACAGAGGACGCGGAGAACTCACCTGAAGTTCAGGGTTCCTTTCTTTGTGGCTCTGTGCCGCTGTGTGAAAACTTTTAGGCTCTTTTCAATCGTTCAAATTTTAATCTCTAATACACCGCCTCGGTGGCGCGGGTCTTTTTGATGAAATTCCAGCTAAAGAGGAGCAGGATCGCAAACAGCACCATCGAAAAGGCGGCGGCATACCCCATGCGGAAATAGGTAAAAGCGCTCTTGTAGATCCATGACACCAGTATGTGGGTCTTGTCCGAGGGCTCGCCGCCGTTGGAGACCAGCCAGACTACATTGAAATTGTTAAAGGTCCAGATCACCCCCAGCGTGATGGCCGGCACCATCA
>ENA-UOWO01005523-UOWO01005523.1-activated-sludge-metagenome-genome-assembly--contig:-NODE-5523-length-13368-cov-18.306993_pt1 | contig 13368 bp, 7 predicted proteins | sample MGYA00238148_ERZ761564 | MGnify/ENA primary metagenome ERZ761564 (study PRJEB28885, sample SAMN05720194) | activated sludge metagenome | isolation source: Anaerobic digester | place: USA...
CCGTGGGTGAAATGTAAAAACGACCGCCCACGCCCTGGGTGAAATATAAAAAACACCAATCCCCCCACGACAATGTCGTGGGGGGATTTTTCATTGTATTACAAACCCGGAATTCACGTTTGTGACGAACCTCTACCCATGGCGTTACGTAGGTTTATATTTTTACCCACGACGTTGCCGTGGTTCATATTTTCACCCACGACGTTGCCGTGGTTCATATTTTCACCCACGGCGTTGCCGTGGGCTAATGCTTGCGCCCTTTCAGGGCTTGCGGTGTTGTGACCGAACGGGGGTTCGGTCGTACTATCGTTTCGGGCCTTCCGAATCGTATACGATTACTTTTTCCCACAAATACGCGTATTTCTCCACGAAATTCAGGTGAATCGGGTGTTTCTGGTAGATTTCCTCCTCTTCCTTGTTTTTGAAAAAACACAACCACGAAATGGCGTAACTCCGGTCGATGACGCCGCGGTCAGTGGCGGCAGGTGTGCCGATGTGGCACATTTTGATGCTCGGTACGGCACTCAGGCCTTCGAGCCCTTCTATCAGTTTGGCGCGGTCGGCTTCGTTGCCGGGCTTTTTCAGCCAGAAATAGACATGGTGAATAAAGATGTTCTTTTTTACTTTTTCCAGGTCGGCCGGCATAGGGACTGCTACGGCGGCAGCGGCAAGAGAGGAGTTGGCGATAAAGGAGCGTCGGGAGATTTTTTTCATGGAACTATATTGATTTGATGAAATGACAAATGAATGGGGTTTTCGAGTAGCACAGGCAAAGAACCCAGCCACCGGGTCGCTTCAAGCGACCCGGTGGCTACGCCCGGCCGCACGAATAACGATGGGTAAATATACCAGCCAAACATTGAAAATGGGTTTGAACGGCTACAAGAACCGTCCAAACCCATTTTAATATTCAAACAGAAATAAATCAATACCGCCTATTCAATCACGTTACCCAAGGGTATCAACCCTGATAACCAATAACTGATAACCGATAACGAACATCACTTCAGCAACGTCACATCCCCTTTTTTGACATAAGTGGCTCCATTTCCGCAGGTCACTTCCAGGTACCAGGCGTACGAATCCGGTGTGGATTCTTTGCCACGATAGGTACCGTCCCAGCCCAGGGCCGTGATATCGTTGGTTTCATATACTTTTTCACCCCAGCGGTCCCACACGATGAAGTGCAGTTCCTTGATATTGGCGCCGCGCACGATGAACCGGTCGTTGTTGTCATCGCCATTCGGTGTGAATGCTTTCGGAACAAAAATGTACGGCTCGGCACATTCGGTCGACATAAAATATACGGTAACGGAAGCGGAAGCGGGGCACTGCCCGTCGCCCAATACCGTTACGATATAGTCGGTCGTTTCGGTTGGTTCCGCAACCGGATCGGGGATGCGGCTGTCATTCAAGGTAGAGGCCGGTACCCATTCGTAGGTGTAAACCGATGCGTTGCCGGAAGCCGTGGCCAGGAGCGTGGTGGTCTGACCGGTGCAGATGGTATCCGGTCCGGTCACTTCAGCCGTTACTGCCACTTCCGTTACGTTCACGTTGAACGTCAGTGTGTCTTTACAGCCGTATTGATTGGCAATTTTCACCTCGTACGTGGCGTCGCTTTCCGGGATCACCATCGGATTCGGGATCGGATCCAGGTTCGGCGTCCATTGGTACGTGAGTTGCTGCGTGGGGATCATATTCACCAGCGTCAGTTCCGTAGCGAAACCTTTGCAGATATCGCGGTCGAGCGATTTAGCCAGCACATTTATTTCAGCGTTATTGACCAGAATTGAATCCAGCGCCTTACAACCCGCTTCATTGGTGCCTTCTACGAAGTACATACCGCTTGGAACAGGAACGATTACCGCCGTCGGGCCGGTGGTCAGAACCGGCGACAGCGTGGGCGAAGTCGACCATTTGATCGAGGTAGCGTTGGTGCTTTGTACCGAAATCGTCACCGGTGCGTCGGAGCAAACGATTTGATCGGCCGGCAATTCCAGCGTAGCAGCTTCGCGGGGCGTTACCAGCGCATTGTAAGATACGGAGCAAAGACCGTTGACGATATTCACGGAATACATCGTCGGACCAGCCGGCGATACCGACGGATTCGGGTTATTGGCCTGCAGGTTCGGGTCGGCGGGTGTAGCCGTCCAGGTGTAGGTGTAGGTCTGGTTGAAGTCCGGGTTGAGTGCTACGGCGTTCGGCGCACAGAAATTAAAGGCTTCCGAAACCGATTCGTTGACGATATCCACCTGCGCCTGCACGGAAGCCGTATCTGCACAGCCGTTGGTAGCCGTTACAATCAGGGTAGCGCTAACGGGTCCCGCCTGCGTTACCACCAGCGATGGCGCCGGCAGATTGGAAGTTGTACCGTTCGAGAACGTCCATTGCAGCGTCGCAACATTTTGATTTCCTGCTACTTGCGAAGTAAATAGCACATTAGCGCTGTCCACGCAACTGGCAAGCGTACTGGCGGCCGTCACCTGTAAAGCGTCCGAAATAACCTGTATTTCCGTCTGGAAAGGTGCTACGCAGGCCAGGTTGGAAACAAACGAAACCGGATACGTTCCAGCCGCTGCATACGTGTGGGTCGGATCGTTTTCGGTGCTGGGTGTCGAACCGTCTCCGAAATTCCAGGTGCCGGGAATATTGCTCGTGTTTTCAAAAGCAACCAGCAGGCCGTTACAGATATCAGCGGAAAGGTCGCCTTCGAGCGATTCGCCCGGGGTGAGGGTTACCTGCGTGGTGAATGTTTCCTGGCAACCGGATTGGCTGGAAACAACTACCGTTACTATGTAAACACCTGCCGGACCGTTCACAATAACCTGTGCGGTGTTGGAAGGCGTAATGGTAAGAGCCGGGTTATTGGACGACCACAGATACGTAAGCGTATCGGCGGGGTTCAGGTTTACGACCTGCAAAGTGAGCGGCGTATTTTCACAACCGCTTACCGGCTGGCTGATAGCCGCGTCTACGTTGATCGTGCCACCTGTTACGGTGACGAATGCGGTGTCACGGCACCCGAGGCTGTTGAAAGCAATAACAGTGTATGTAACCGGCTGTGTAGTGGTGGCTACCGTAATGGAATCACCCGTTCCGACCGTCGTGGTACCATTCAGCCATGTGATCGTCGCGCCATCCGTAGCGGTAGCAGTCAGAAGAACCGTGCTGTCGCAGGAAGTGATAAAGTCAGCAGCCACGGAAACAACCGGCGGGTCGGTGCGGATCACCGGAACGGGAATGGTATCCGAGCAACCGCCGTTACTTACAACCAGTTGATAAACAGTAGATTGTGGCGGAAACGCGATCACATGCTGTGCATCGGGATTGAACGTAATGCTCGAATCCGGAATCCATTGATAGGTAAAATCCGAACTACCCAGAATGTTAATGGTCGTAGGCAGGTACTGGCAGTTTATGCCATGATCGGTATCCGTTTGAATGCCCTGAATAGACGGCCTGATCACGCTGAACGGCGCAGTGATCGTGTCGGCACATCCGCCCGGACCCGTAACGATCAGTTGAACAGTACCCGTGGTGCTATCAGGGAAATTAATGGTCGGATTTTGAAAAAACGAGGTCTGCACAATGGAGTTTCCATATATGATCGTCCATGCCCAGGAAGTGTAGCCCGGTGTAGAGGTATTCGTAAATTGAACATTCAGGTTGTCCGGCGTACAGCTCAATACCTCCACTTCAAAACCGGCAGTCAGATTACCACCCGATTCGATTTCAGCGACACCAATGGCAGTACAACCTTTTACGTCCGTAACCGTGACGAAATAATCGCCCGGCGCGAGGCCCGTGATACTTGGCGCGTTTACCTGCGTGCTGTTCGGATAAGTCCAGGTGTAATCGTAGGGTTCGGTGCCATTCGTCGCGACTGCCGTAGCGGTACCGGTCGGCAAACCGCAGGCGCCATCCGTATCCGTCACAGCCACTTCTACCTGGTTGTGCGTTCCGATTACGCCACTGGCGATACCCTGGCAACCCGTTGCAACATCAGTTACCGTAACAGAAACGGCCGTATTGGCAGGAATTCCGTTCAACTGGGATGTTTGCGGGCTACCCTGAATGTTCCAGGAGTAAGTATAGTTGCCGCCGGGCGGATTGACGATGGCCGTTGCCGTACCGTTGTCCACACCCGGGCATTCCGCTTTGGTCAGGTTGAGTGTTACGTCGAGGCCCGGGGCTTCCGGAATGATGATCCAAAGATCCAGTTGACAGTGGTTCGCGTCGAAAGTGCAGACGTAGTACTGGCCGGGCGCGAGGTTGGTGGCCGTCAGTCCCGTTTGCCCGTTGCCCCACATGTGCATGTATGGCGGCGTTCCGCCGGAGGCTGTGATGGTGGCGCTACCGTTGGCACCGCCGCAGGCCGGCGTGATACTTACCACCGAAGCCTCCAATGGCGGCGGCTGGGTAACAGTGCCTGCATCGCTTGCCGTGCAGCCTTTCGAATCGGTGACCGTCACGGTATAAGTGCCCTGCGGGATATTTTGCAAACCCGATGATACGCTGCCCGTATTCCAGAGGAATGTATATGGATTCACGCCACCTGCAACACCGGCATTCACAGCGCCGCCGTTCGGCAACGTAGCACAGGGAATATTGGTAGGAAATACTTCCACAACAAGCGGCGGCGGTGCGTTCAGCGTAGCGGTTGCCACTTTCGTGCATCCGTTTACGTCGGTCGCTGTAATGCTGTAATTTCCACCGGCAATATTGGCAAGTGTCGCACCGGTGGTGCCGTTTTCCCAAACCCAGGTGTAAGGAGCCGCATTTCCGAAAATATTAACCGTAATGGAGCCGTCTGAAGTATTGGCGCATTTGGGCGCTTCGAGCGTCAGGAACTGAATGACAATTTCCGCAGCCGGTTTTACAAAATAATTGGCCAGTGCGGAACAGCCGTTGGCGTCCGTTGCAGTTACATAATACAAGCCTTGCTGCGTAACAGGAAGCGAAGGACCCGTTGTGCCGTTTTCCCAGGCGTAGGTATACGGAGAAGTGCCGCCGGTAGAACTGGCGACCAGTTCTCCTTCCGTGTCGGTGCAACCGAGCCCTTGCGGCGCGATGGAAACCAGCACCGGAGCCGGCGCCGAAACGGTCACCTCACCGGTAATGGTGAGATTGGCAGCATCGGTGACGGTAACGGAATAAGTACCCGAGCCGATGCCGAGGGTCGTCTGACCGCTTTGTCCGTTACTCCAGTTATAGGCATACGGTTCCGTTCCGCCCGTCGGCAATGCCGTTGCGGTGCCGTTGGTGAAACCGTTACAAGTGGGTGAAACGGTCGAAAACGACAGTTGCAACTGTGCGAATGCAATATTCGACATCAATAGGAAGAAGGCCGAAAGTAGGCTGTATTTCATGCAGTATTGCGTTTTGCTATCTTTATTCTTCATGTTTCCTGGTTCGCTTTGAATGATTTGGCAATTGGGTAGTTTTTTGGGTTTATAAGGTTTATAAGGTTGATGAGGTTGATATTCATCGGCTCGAATAAGGAGAAATTCCTGCACTATAGAGTGGCTGAATATCAACCTTATAAACCTTATAAACCTCATAAACCCTACTTCCGCAGCGCATCTAGTTTTTCATCCCTGTTCACCTGGACCCCGATAATTTCCAGCCTTCGTTCGCGGGAGGCGGGCACACTGTAAATGGATTCGCGTTCTTTTGAGATCACGTCGCTGATACCGCGCGGCGCTTTCGATTCGCCGTTGGGTTCCTGCACGATGGTGATCTGGCCGTTCTGCACGAATTTTTTGTAAATACCACCGTCGAAAATCATAAAGTGATTCAAAACGGACGATACCCGGCGGGCAGTCAGGTTGAGGTTGTAATTGGTAGCGGCACGCGGAGAGGCAAAACCTTTCAGCGTCAGTACGATGGTATCGCCGCGGGACATCATGTCGTACAGCACCTCGGAAAATGCCATCAAACCTTCCCAGCCGGCACGCACGTCTTTTTCAAAGAAGTAATCGAGCGTGTCGGTGGCAACCTGTAGTTCCCGGCCCGTCAGACCGGCCGTATATTTTTCTATAAATTCCTCTTTCCGGCGGTAGTAATCCACATACGTCGGGCGGTAGTCGCGGGGCGTAGTGGTAGCCATCGTTCTCGGATCGGGGTAGTCGTTGTCGAAATACAGGCGAATCGGGAGGTAGGCCTCCAGGATCAGCGGTTTCAGACGCAGTTCACGAACGATTTTCTGAAAATCAACGCGTGGCAAATCGACTGTCGAAAATTCCACCGAGTCGCGCGAGAACCCGTCTTTGGTCGCCTTGATCATGTAACGGCGCTCGTAATTGACCGTCGTTTCGTAGTTTTTACCCAGCGGGCTGAGGTATTGATCATTGCGGTTGTCGCCGCCGATTTCCACCAGTTCGTAACGCACGCCGTACAGGGTGTCGCGGTTTTGCATATTGATCGTGAAGGCTTCGAAAGCCAGACCGCGGGTGATGTACAGTTTTTTCTCGATGGTAGTATTGCCGTCGAGACCTTCCGTAGAAATGGTGCCCGTGGAATCGATCGTGTAACCCGGCTTGGAAACTTCCACTTTATAGCGGTGGTCGAACTGTAGCGGGTAATCGAAACGGTTGTCGTTCTGGTGCGTTTGCGTTTGCAAGGCCAGCGGTGCGCCGCCTTTGCCTGTGGCGAAAGTTCCGCCCGGCAGCAATACACCGATATCGGCAAATCGCGCCGTAACGCCCGGAATCGGTTCTTTCGTTTCGCTGTCGTATACCGTTGCCACCAGGTTGACCTTGTGCGGCTGGAGGTACAATTTTTTGATCAATACGTCTTTCCAGATATGTTTCGGCGCTTCGAACACCAGCGTATCCGGCGTAAAATGCGGTTTGTCGGCGATCAGCATGTATTTTTTGCCGGGTTGCAGCGGGAACGCGAAACTCGGTCCGGTCACTTTCACCTTGATCTCATTGCCCGGGCCTTCCGCCGTCATTTCAATCAGGCGCATGGTAGTGCCCGAGAGTGAGTCGCCGGTTTCCTTGTTGAAGGTGATGGCCAGCATTTGCGGTTTCACCAGATCGGCGCGGAAAATATCGTAGCAGCAGGCTTCTTCAGAACTGTTGTGATCGCCGCGGCGGTTGGAAGCCAGGAAGGCCGTGTGGCTGTTGGGCGTGAGGCTGAAATAGGCGTCGTTGTAACTGGTATTCAGTGGTGAACCCATGTTCATCGGCTCGCTCCATTGCGTACCGAAACCCTGTGTTTTGTAAATATCGAAACCGCCCAGCGTTTGCAGGCCGTCGGTGCTGAAGTACAGCGTTCCGGTATTGGAATGGTAGAACGGTGTCACGTCGTTGCCGGCAGTATTGACCGACAGGTTTTGCGGCATACCGAAACCATCCGGATCGATGGTGCTGTACCAGATATCGCGTTTTCCTTTGCCGCCCGGGCGGTCGCTGACGAAATAGAGCACTTCCTTGTCTTCGCCCGGTATTTTGCCCACACTGGCGCCGGTAGAAGTATACCCTTCCATATTAATACTTTCGGGCAGTTTCACGGCAGGTCCCCAGGAGTTGCCCTGGCGTTTGCGCATGTAGAGTTCGCAGCGGATATCGGCGTCGTTGATAAAATCGCAAAGCGAATAGAACATCAGGTCGCCGGACTGATTGAAAGTCACGTGTGCCGTATGGCGGGTATCTTCATTAAAAGCGGACGGTTCGGCAGCCAGTATGTCATTTTGCACGGTGGCGCTGAGCACTTTTACGAGGTAACGCTCCGGGTTGTGGCGGTCTTTTTTAAACGGAAAACGATAGGAGGAGAACCACAGGGTATCGCCTACCATCAGAGGTGAATATTCGGAGTACTTGGTGGTGTTCACAGCCAGGGTGTCCAACGGCGTCACGGGTGTTTCCAGATCGGTATTGTGTGCAATGGAAAGTGCCCAGTCGCTGTTTTCGAGGCCCGTTTGGGCGGCTTCGATCATTTGAGCCGTGGCAGATGCGGGCTCGTCGTGCAGGAACTGGCGGTACAAGTCTTTGGCTGCAGCGTAGTTACCCTGCAAAAACTGCACTTCACCCAGCGCGATCAGCACGGAACCGTCGGGGCTCATATTGTGGTCGAGCATGTACTGGTACGAAGCCTGCGCAATGGGCAGCGCGTTGACCTGTACAGCCGATTCGGCTTTACCTTTCCAGGCAGTCGCAATGCTGCTGTCGGCCTGGATTACGCGGTCATAATACTTCATGGCCGTATAGTAATCGCCATGGGTATAGGCTTTGGCTGCGGCCTGCTCCAGTTTCGGAATAGAGGGCGCACGGTCGAGTTCCTCGTTGATACGATCGGAAACACCGTTTTGCGCACGCAGTATCCCGAAGGAGAAGGTGAGCAACATTAAAACGAAAATGCAATTGGCGTGCCTCATGCTGATAGGATTTCTTTAAAAGTACTGCCGCAAAGCGTGTATACGACAGAAATGGTTTTTAAAATTGGTGTTAGATAATCGGGCAGGATTTGAAGAGCGGCAACGGCTTGATTTTATACAAGCGATAAATCAGCGACACTTCGGGACCACCGCGGCGGTTGGTTACGAGGTTGACGTCCGACCAGAAATTGAAATCGTAGGTCACACCCAGCATCCAGGTTTTGTACAATACTTCCACGTGGGGGATCAGCGCGTCCTGGTAGCGGCTCCGGTAGTCGGCGCCTACTTGGAGCGACAGCTCTCGGTACGGTTTTTGGTTGAGGTGGAAACGCAGGCCGCCGCCATATACGATCTCTTCGTATCCGCCCTGTTTCTGGTAAACGGCCTGGAACATCAGATCGAAATTGGTTTTCACCTGAACGAGTCCTAATGCATAGACGCTCAATTTGTTATACAAACGCACATTTCCCGGGTCGTTCAGTGTCGAGGACCAGAAATCGTGGTATGGCCGGTTGATGTGGTGCATAGCGCCGCCGAGATCGAGGCGGTTGCGCTTGGTGATGCCTTGCAGACGCAAATTCGCACCTGCGTTGAAATCGAAATATTTCAGGCTGGTATTTTGCAGCGCGAGGTCTTCGTTCGGGTTGATGCCCGGATCGAACAGGCAGCCGTCCCACTGGTTGCCGAAATTGATCTTCGACTGATTGAAAGCCCGCTGCCCGAAAGCCGGGGTAGCGCCCAGGGTGAGGAATTTATTTCTTGCAAGCGGCATGGTTAGTGCAATAGGGATACCTATTTGCATGGACGTGAGGTGCAGGCTGCCCTGCCGGTCGTAATTCAGGATGAGCGAGCCGGTCAGGAAGCGGTCGTATTTGCCTTTGGTCAGGTAAATTTTGTTTTCCACGCTACCCGAGAAGGTAGTGTAAGGTACCGGCACGCTCCGCCACTGACTGCGGTAATTGCCAACGAAGCGTATGTCGCCGCCAAAAACGCCGGCCAGGCCGGGATTCAGGTTCAGCGGCGAATTGCCAACCTGCGAAAAATGGATATCCTGCCCCCACATTAATGAGGATTGCAAGAGGGCAAAAACGATAAGAAAAAAACGCAGAAATGTCGATGTTTCCTTCACAAGTGCTTCTTTAATTTTTGGAAAAATGAGATTAAACAAAGATAAACGGTACGTACAGTACCTGACAATCAAAGGATTGTCGTACGTACGGCAAATAATGTACCATAGTTACGAATCAGCGTGTAAAAGACAATAATCCGGACGGGGGTCGGTGGAGAGATGATGGTCCGCTGGAAATCATTGCAGATGGAGCACAATGAGCGGTATAAACTTTTCAGTGATAATGAAACCGGTGTAAAGGTAATGTTTTCCCTTACGCTGAAAAACTTTGTACCCTTTTTTATGAAATGGAGGCGATTTGACATGTAGCGGTAATTTTTCACAGGCAACGGATTGTTTGCTATAACGTACGTTGAAATATGAAATCTTAGACTTTTGCTTTATGTGAAAGTCACCCTGTTGTTTTTGGTTATTGGTTATTCGTTATTGGTTATTGGTGTGGATACGCTTGGCTTTGCCGTTTCCAGGGCCAAGCGTATCCACACCAATAACCAATAACCAATAACAACTACCTTTCCGCCATGAAAATCCTAATAGCGGGGCAAGGCATTGCGGGCACTATGCTGGCCGACGTATTACTACGGCGCGGTGCGCAGGTGCGTATTCTGGACGGCAGCCTCCCGGGAAGTTCGACGCTTCCGGCAGCAGGCATTATAAATCCGGTGACCGGCAAACGTTTCGTAAAATCCTGGCGGCTGGATGAGTTCTTTTCCGTTGCACATGAATGCTATCAAACCCTGGAACGTGAACTCGGCGTGCCCATCTGGGTCCCCTACCCTATCCTGCGTATACTCGGCACGCCCGAAGAAACCAACGACTGGGCAGCGCGTTGCGCCTTGCCGGAGTATGTGGAATACCTGGGAGAAAGCCGCGATGCCGGCGAATGGCAGCCTTTTATCAAACAGGGCGCGGGTTATGGCGTCATCCGGCAGGCTGCGCGGGCGCATTTTCCCAACCTGATCACACATTTCCGTAAAAAAATGGCGGCAGAAGGTGTTTTTGAAGCACGCACCGTCGCTTATGAAGAAGTACCGGCCCTTTCCCGCGACTACGATGCCATCGTTTTTTGTGAAGGGTTCCGGGCGGCCGAAAACCCCTTTTTCCCCGACCTGGCCTGGCAGGTAGCCAAGGGGGAGGCCCTGCTGCTGCGGATCCCCGGAGCAGACCACGTGGCCGGTATGCTCAAAAAAGCGATGACGGTAGTGCCCCTGGGCGACGGAATTTTCTGGGCCGGCGGCTCCTATCAATGGCATTATGACGACTTCCTGCCGACTGCCGGCGAACGGGATTTTATCCTGAACAAACTGAACGAAATGCTCGGTGTGCCTTATGAAATTACCGGCCACGTGGCAGGCGTCCGGCCCACCGTGAAGGACCGCAGGCCTTTTCTGGGTGCAAGCAGCATTCAGTCTAACGTATTTATATTCAACGGATTAGGCACAAAGGGTGCTTTACTGGCCCCTTATTGGGCTAATCACATGGCGGATCATTTGCTGCAGGGAACTTCCCTGGATCCGGCAGTAGACATCCGGCGTTTCGCTAAACAGGTGTGATACGCGCTCCCCTGCGACTTTACACTTTGCACTGCCCGTTTCATACTCCACCCTTGTTAATTTTTTCCAAAAAAAATTGAATTTCAATAATTTAGAAAAACACCCTTATCTTTGTGCCCGGCAAAATGCCACATCACTTTTTTTCTTTTCTTTACAATGAATACCGGTACAGTAAAATTTTTCAACGAATCCAAAGGTTTTGGCTTCATCGTTGACAACACAACCAAAGAAGAAATCTTTGTTCACGCAACGGGTCTGATCGACAATATCCGCGAAGGAGATGTCGTAACTTATTCCACTGCGCGTGGTAAAAAAGGCATGAATGCAGTAGATGTTAAAATCGCGTAAGCGATTTCCAACATTGGTTTCATATTATGCAAAACCGCCGGCGGCTTCCACCACCGGCGGTTTTTTTTGTGAGAGATGTGAGAGAGTGAGAGATGTGAGAGGGTGAGAGGGTGAGAGAGTGAGAGAGTGAGAGATGTGAGAGAGTGAGAGAGTGAGAGATGTGAGAGAGTGAGAGCCACCTCGATTCCACCCCTTCGCTCCACATGTACAGATTATTGAGCGAAGGGGTGGAATCGAAGTCGGCTCTCACTCTCTCACATCTCTCACCCTCTCACATCTCTCACCCTCTCACTTCTCTATTTGAAGGCATACACCAGATTAACCTCCCCCCCCGCCCCGAAAGTCGTTGCCAGCGATTGCGTCACCGGCAGATCGAAACCGAAACCCACCTTCAACTGGCTGTTCAGCATTTGCACCTGCTCGCCGAAGAACAGGCCGGCCTCGAAATGGAGGGCCGCACTGAACTGATCGCCCAGTCCCGCATTCAGGCCCGTCCCTGCCCATAATAATTCGTTGATCTGGCAGCGCAGGTTGGCGTCTACGTTCAGCGGACTGTTCGGCGCATATTTGATCCAGACTGACGGTTCGATGAAAGATGTTTCGTTGCCCAGCCAGGGCGCACTCCAGTAGCCGCCCGCGACCGCATACACGTGCGGGATGCGGCGAATGGTAAAATCTTCCTTGCCCGCATCGAAATCCGTGTTCAGACCAAATGTCTGCGGAACCGACAAACCGGCATAATAGCGATTGGAATACTGGTAAAAAATGCCCACTCCGATGTCGGGCCGGATCGCACGGTCGTCGCCCAGCGGCTGCGTCGACGGGTCGGGAAAACGGATCTCGCTCAAACGGGCGCGGTATTGCACGGCGCCGGCCGACAGTCCGATGGTGAATGACTGCACCACCCTTTTACCCGATTTGATGCGATAGGCAAAACGCCCGTACACGCCCGTCTGGCCGATTTTGCCCGTCTGGTCGTTGAGTACGTGCGCGCCGAACACGCTGTTTTTTTCATCGGCCACATATTCCCAGTTGAGCAATTGGGTGCGAGGCGACTCCGGCAGGCCCCACCATTGGGTATGCCAGGTGCCGCTCAGGGTCATGCTGCGGTTGTTCAACAGAAAATTATTGGAAATGGCCGCCGGGTTCAGGATGCTCCACTGATCGCGGTACACGGAGAACAATGGCGTTTGCTGCGCCTGCAGAAGTTGGACGGCGCAGAAGCAGAAGAGAAAGATTGTTTTTTTCATACGGCTGTTTTTTTGGGTGTTTCGTGTGTGGTGTTTTGTGTTTGGGGCGCATTGCCCTCGGCATTAGTATAAAAAGCCAAGAGCAACGCGCCCCAAACACAAAACACCACACACGAAACACGAAATACTATTCCTGGGAGAAGAGGTGTATCACGCCGGTCTGGGCGCCGCCGACCAGCGTATTGCCCTCCCATGCTTTTAAAGAGTAATAATAAGCGCCCTGCGGCAGGGCTTTTCCGTTGAAATGACCAAGCCAGGGTGTGTCGTTGCGGTAGTCGTTTTCCTGAAAAACCAGGCTGCCCCAACGGTTGAAAACAGCTATTTCCACCCGGCTGTAACCGCTGATGCCTTTGATGATCAGGCGGCCGTTCAGTCCCGGGTCGTCGACCACCAGGCCTTCCGGCACGGACGGCAGGTTTTGTACGTCGATGGTCACGAGCGCGGTATCGCAGGGCAAATTGCAGGTGGAAGCGGGGCTGCACACGACGTACTGAAACTGAACGGTCCCCCGAAAATCTTCTTCTACAAAGTACCGGAATCGTTTTCCCTCTTCCAGGTATTCCAGTGTGCCGACGGACGGCGCACCCAATTGCGTCACCACCGTATCCGGCAAGCCGGCCAGGGCGTCGTTGAGCAAAACTTCCATCACGGCGATATCCTGGGCATGTTGCAGGGTGAACCGGTCGTCGTTGAGCAGCGGCCTTTTTT
>ENA-UOWO01005525-UOWO01005525.1-activated-sludge-metagenome-genome-assembly--contig:-NODE-5525-length-13368-cov-5.422219_pt1 | contig 13368 bp, 13 predicted proteins | sample MGYA00238148_ERZ761564 | MGnify/ENA primary metagenome ERZ761564 (study PRJEB28885, sample SAMN05720194) | activated sludge metagenome | isolation source: Anaerobic digester | place: USA...
CTTGTTGTTGGCCATGCGACACAGTGCCAATATCATTCGTTTGGTGAAGGGCACAGAACCCAAATTAGGCGAAAAGAAAACAGCAGTAAATACGCCAGCACATACAACAACGCATACAAAGTCGAAGAAGCATCACTGATTTACGTTACGATTCATTACTCAATCTTCCAATAACTGTAAAAACAGTCGCATCAAAACTGTCACCTATGTCACGCTATAACGCTCCATTTGAAATTCATGTACACGGACAAGTTCCGTTGTTGGTGGGTGTCACGTTTGAACAAATCCAAGAAGCCTTGAAGCCGCTTTGGAAATACACAGGTGCGCGCTCCTTGTCAGATGGTGCTGGCAGCGCCTATGAAGACGAACCAGGCATACAACATAACGTTGCCGAACAAGCGTTGCAAATGTGTTGGACGGTGCGTGGCGATGAAGATTTTCGTCAAGCGCTTGACGAAATGTGCATGAACTTGAATGAACTGGCGTCCGAAGGCGCAGCAATTGAAGTCACGTTTTACGACACTGAATTTGACGACGAAGACCGTGAAGACGAACATTTGTCGGAAGATGACTCACGCGATGATTTTGTGATTTTATTCGTCGGCCCGACGCCAGCAGCAATCATGCAGGTGCAGCGCGATTTGCTGGTGCAAGATGTGGTGAACATGATGGAACGCCATTTTGATGGCGCTGAATTGTCAGGGGTAGTGGCGGAAATTGATAAATTATTCACACAACGGTTTGACGATTTGGTGAATTCTTTGGAATTGGGCAAACCACCGCGTGGCATGGGTGGATCAGGACATGGCAACGGTGGCAGACGGCCTCGGCATTTGCATTAGGCAGTTTGCCTATTTCAAATTTCAAAAAGCCATTAGTTCGGTGATACAACAAAAAAACAAAAAAACAAAAAACAAAGAGCAAAGGAGCAAAACTATGGCACTATTTTCTCAAGATGCACTGAATCCTGGCGTCAAAAAAAGCGAAGTCTTTGGCTGGGCTATGTACGATTTTGCCAATTCTGGGTACACCACCGTGGTGATTACTGCGGTGTTTGCGGCTTATTTTGTGGGTGGTATTGCACAAAAAGCAGAATGGGCCACCTTTGCTTGGACAGCGGCACTCAGTATTTCATACGCCATCGTGATGCTCACCATGCCCAGCTTTGGCGCTTATGCTGATTTACGTGCTGCAAAAAAGCGCTTGCTGATTTTGACAACTATTGCCTGTGTCATATGCACCGCTGGGCTGGCATTTGCGGGTCCAGGTAGTGTGGCAATGGCCATGCTTTTGATTATTTTGTCCAACACGTTTTATTCTTATGGCGAATCGTTAACAGCATCGTTCTTGCCTGAACTGGCCAAGCCAGAAGCTTTTGGCAAAGTCAGTGGCTGGGGCTGGAGTTTTGGTTATTTCGGTGGCATGTTGGCCTTGGGTATCAGCTTGGCCTATGTGTTGTGGGCGCAAAGCCAGAAAATTCCCGCTGACCAATTTGTGCCTGTCACCATGATCATCACTGCGGTGATTTATGGTTTATCGGCTTGCGTCACGTTTTGGTTATTGAAGGAACGTGCGGTGCCCAACCCCTTGGCTTTAAAGCAAAGTGGTTTCAAAGCGTCGTTGCAACAACTCAAAGTCACCTTCAATGAGGCGCGCAATTACAAAGACTTCATGTGGTTCTTGGCCTGTGGCGTGTTTTACCAAGGCGGCGTCGCGGTGGCCATCACTTTGGCTGCCATTTACGCTGAACAAGTCATCGGTTTTTTGCCGCAAGAAACCATGGTCTTGATATTTGTGTTGAACATTGCAGCCGCAGTCGGCGCGTTTGGTTTTGGTTACGTGCAAGACAAGTTAGGACACAAATTGGCGCTGGGTATCACTTTGGTGGGTTGGGTGGCAACTTGTGTCATCGCAGCGGTCACTACCACCAAAGGTGGCTTTTGGTATGCGGCGGCGATTGCTGGTTTTTGCATGGGTTCAAGTCAGTCGGCAGGGCGTGCCATGGCCGCTTTGTTTTCGCCGCCCAAGCAAGCGGGTGAATTTTTTGGCTTGTGGACCTTTGCCACACGCTTGGCTGCCATCATTGGTCCTTTGAGCTATGGCGCTATCACGTGGATGACAGGCGGTGACCAACGCACAGCGATTTTGTCAACATCAGTTCTGTTTATTCTCGGTTTGATTTTGTTGACCCGTGTGAACGTGGAACGTGGTCGCGCAGCGGCTTTGGCAACCAATCCGTGACAGCCTGCCATTGAGAAATATGTCGCCACAGACGGTTTTAGTTTTTTGAGGTTTTTATGCAAGCGCTCAGTTCACCAAATTTGAATTTCATTGATTGCCCAGATGCCCAAGGCATACACCGCATGGCGTATTGGGACTGGGGTAAAGTGGATGCTGATCACGTGATCCTGTGTGTGCATGGTTTGACAAGGCAAGGTCGCGACTTTGATGTCTTGGCACGCGCTTTGTGTGCAGCCAATCAGAATGTGCGTGTAGTTTGCCCTGATGTCGCAGGCCGCGGACAAAGCGAATGGTTGAAAGATCCCAATGCGTATGCCCTGCCAACTTATGCGGCGGACATGTTGGTTTTGCTGAACCATTTAAAGCCAAAAGTGTTGGACTGGGTGGGCACCAGCATGGGCGGTTTGATAGGCATGGTGATTACGGGGCAAGCCAATTTACCTTTGCCTGTACCTGTGCGTAAGTTGGTGTTGAACGATGTAGGTCCGGTCCTCGAATGGGTTTCTTTGGTGCGCATTGGGCAGTATTTGGGGAAATATGGGCGTTTTGATAGCGCAGAAATTGCGGCAGAAGCATTGTGGCAAATCGCCAAAGGTTTTGGTCCGCATACCCCAGAGCAATGGTTGGAATTAACCAAGCCATCGCTGCGGCCGTGGATAGACCCTGCTACTGGGCAAGCCAATGGGGTTACTTTGCGATACGACCCCGCCATAGCACAACCATTTGCACTTGCGACGGAAGAATCCACCAAGCAAGGTGAAGCGATTTTGTGGGCGCTGTATGACAACATCAAAGCACAGACCTTGCTGGTACGCGGTGATGATTCAGATTTGTTGTCATCAGCGACAGCTTTGGCCATGACGCAACGCGGGCCCAAAGCCACATTGGTGGAATTTGCAGGAGTGGGGCATGCGCCTACTTTTGTGGCAACCAATCAATCGCAAGTTGTGGTCGATTTTTTATTGAAGTAAACGTGCAATGAAAATGTTGGATCGTGCGCGAGGTTTCGCAGAACCCTTGTTAGAGCGTGCGCAATTGGACACAGGTGAAAACACTTGGTCGCACGCACAAGCCGTCGCGCAAATATTGCAGCACATTGGAGGCTCTGAAGCCATGCAAGCTGCAAGCTTTCTGGTTTACACCTGCGACCATTTGAATAAACCGCATGAAGTCATCAGCCAAGCATTTGATGAAAACTTGGCAGGGTTGGCTGTAGAGACCACCAAACTCATGCGCGTGCAGCGGCAAACCTTGTCACAAGCGCATACCGAGACGGTGCGAAAAATGCTATTGGCTTTTTCGCGCGACTTGCGTGTGGTGATGTTGCGTTTGGCATCGCGCTTGCAAACTCTGCGCTACTTAGCCGCCAGTAAAGCACCGGTTTCAAGCGTTTTGGCGAAAGAGTCTTTGCATGTCTTCGCACCATTGGCCAATCGTTTGGGTATTTGGCAAATCAAGTGGGAAATGGAAGACTTGTCGTTCCGCTTCTTGGAACCTGAAACCTATAAGAAAGTTGCCAAACTGCTGGATGAAAAGCGCACGCAGCGTGAAAACTATGTCATGCATTTGCGCGATACTTTGCAGGCAGATTTGGCCAAGCTGGGAATCAAGGCACAGGTGCAAGGTCGCCCCAAACACATCTACAGCATTGTTAAAAAAATGCGAGGCAAGTCTTTGGATTTTGATCAGGTGCTGGACATTCGCGCACTGCGTGTGGTGGTGGCAAATTTGGATGATTGCTATGGCGCATTGAGCTGGGTGCATTCGCATTTTTCACCCATCCCCGATGAGTTCGACGACTACATCGCCAAACCCAAAGCCAATGGTTACCAGTCATTGCACACCGTGGTGCGCGACAAAGATGGACAAGCCATCGAAATTCAAATCCGCACCCAAGCCATGCATGACAAAGCCGAACACGGCGTAGCCGCACATTGGGTGTACAAAGAAGCGGGTGCCAAAGGCTACGCTGGTGTTTCTGCTACTGGCAGTTATGACGCCAAAATTGCAGTGCTGCGCCAATTGCTGGCGTGGGAGCGTGATTTATCTGTTGCAGAAAATGGGGCTGCAAACGAATCACAGACAAACCAAGTGAATTCACAAGCGGCGGAACTGTTGAATGACCGCATCTATGTGTTAACACCCGATGCTGCGGTGGTAGAGCTGACACAAGGTGCGACCGCCATCGACTTTGCCTACACCGTGCACACCGACCTGGGTCACCGCTGCCGTGGTGCTCGCGTAGACGGCGCACTGGTGCCGCTCAATACGCCTTTGCAAAACGGCCAAACCGTCGAAATCACTGCCGCCAAAGAGGGCGGTCCATCGCGTGATTGGCTCAACCCAGAGCTTGGTTTTTTAGCCAGTCACCGTGCCAAAACAAAAGTGCGTGCTTGGTTCAATGTGCAAGCCATGCAAGAGACGATTGCCAAAGGGCGCGAAGCTGTAGAAAAACTGTTGCAGCGCGAAGGCAAAACATCCGTCAAATTGGCTGACTTGGCCGCACAGCTTGGTTTTAAATCAGCAGATGAGTTGTTTGAAGTGGTGGGCAAAGATGAATATTCATTGCGCACCATTGAAGCGGTTTTCAAGCCAGCTGTAACAGAACCCAGCGCTGATGAAATTGTTCTGAAACGCGCCAAAATTGACAAAAACGCCAAAGGTGGTGTGTTGGTGGTGGGTGTTGATTCTTTGCTCACACAATTGGCCAAATGTTGCAAACCAGCTCCAGGAGATGCGATAGGCGGTTACGTCACGCGCGGCAAGGGCGTTAGTATTCACCGCTTGCAGTGCCCCAATTTCATGGCGCTGCAGGCGCGGCAAACAGAACAAGATGAAGGCCGCGTCATCGATGTGGCTTGGGCGCAAAGCAAAACCAGTGAAAACAGTGTTTACCCGGTTGATGTGGTGGTGGAAGCGCTGGATCGCCAAGGTTTGCTGCGTGAGATTTTGGAAATATTCTCAAAAGACAAATTGAATGTGATTGCCGCCAACACCCAATCCGTGCGCAACAAGCAAGACGATACCGCGTGGATGACGTTTACGGTAGAAGTATCTGATGCCAAACGTTTGAATAAAGTGTTGGGCAACCTGATGGAACTCAAAGGCGTCCGTTCTGCCAGACGCCGGTAAAAACGAAGCGCCGACCCTGTTACAATAGCGCCCATCGAACAGACTTATAGGCGCGTAGCTCAGCTGGTTAGAGCACTACCTTGACATGGTAGGGGTCGTTGGTTCGAGTCCAATCGTGCCTACCAATTGCTAAAGCTTGTAATCCTTTGTGAATCAGGGGGTTGCAGGCTTTTTTGGTTTTCAGTGTTAACTTTTTAAAGGCTAAACTATCATGAAATCACGTGCAGCTGTTGCTTTTGCCAAAGGCGAACCCCTTCAAATTGTTGAAATCGACGTCGCACCACCCAAAGCAGGCGAGGTGATGGTCAAAATCACACACACAGCCGTTTGCCATACCGATGCCTATACCTTGAGTGGTGATGATCCAGAAGGCGTGTTCCCAGCCGTGCTGGGGCATGAGGGTGGAGGTATTGTGGTGCAAGTGGGCGAGGGTGTGACCAGCGTGGCGGTGGGCGACCACGTGATTCCCTTGTACACGCCAGAGTGTGGCATGTGTAAGTTTTGCCTGTCGGGTAAAACCAATCTGTGCCAAAAAATTCGCGCCACGCAAGGCAAGGGGCTGATGCCGGATGGAACATCGCGCTTTTCATACGAAGGCAAGCCGCTTTATCACTACATGGGAACCAGCACGTTCAGTGAATACACCGTGGTAGCTGAGATTTCATTGGCCAAAATCAACCCTACCGCTCCTTTGGGTGTGATGTGTTTACTGGGCTGCGGCGTGACCACTGGCATTGGTGCTGTGCACAACACAGCAAAAGTGAAAGAGGGCGACACGGTGGCGGTGTTTGGCTTGGGTGCAATTGGTTTGGCAGTGATTCAAGGCGCTCGACAAGCCAAGGCAGGATGCATCATTGCGATTGATACCAACCCTGGTAAGTTTGGTCTGGCCAAAGTCATGGGTGCCACCGATTGCATCAACCCGAAAGATTTTGACAAGCCGATTCAAGACGTGATCGTTGAAATGACCGACGGTGGTGTGGAATTCAGTTTTGAATGCATTGGCAATGTGAACGTGATGCGTGCGGCACTGGAATGTTGTCACAAAGGTTGGGGCGAATCCGTCATCATTGGTGTGGCAGGCGCAGGGCAAGAAATTTCGACTCGCCCATTCCAATTGGTCACCGGTCGGGTTTGGCGCGGCAGCGCTTTTGGCGGTGTCAAAGGCCGCACACAATTGCCTGGCATGGTGGAAGATGCCATGCGTGGTGAAATCGATTTAGATCCGTTTATTACCCACAACATGCCACTTGACCAAATCAACAAGGCTTTTGATTTGATGCACGAGGGCAAATCCATCCGCACCGTGATTCATTTCTGATACCACTGGCAGCCATGCAAAGTAGTCTAAAAGTCCTTTCAGAGCATGCTTGTTTTGGCGGGGCGCAGCGCTTTTATGAGCACGACTCGACTGTCATCGGTTTGCCTATGCGCTATTCGGTCTATCTGCCACCGCAAACCAAACAAGCTGCGGTGCCTGCTTTGCTGTATTTGGCAGGATTAACCTGCAATGAAGAAACTTTCATGATCAAAGCGGGTGCTCAGCGCATTGCTGCTGAGTTGGGTTTGGCGCTGATTTGCCCTGATACCAGCCCACGTGGGGATGCACCGCAAAGCATTGCAGGTGCCATGGCAAGCTGGGACTTTGGCATAGGCGCAGGTTTTTATTTAGATGCCACGCAATCACCTTGGGCACAGTTTTGGCGCATGGAAAGTTACCTCATCAAAGAACTGCTGCCAATGGTTACCAGCACCCTGCCAATTGATGCTGATCGCATTGGCATTTTCGGCCACTCAATGGGTGGGCACGGCGCATTAACTTTGGCCCTGAAATACCCTGGCAAGTTCAAATCGCTATCTGCCTTTGCGCCCATATGTGCTCCAACGCAGTGCCCGTGGGGTGAAAAAGCGTTCACTGGCTACCTAGGAAGCGACCGCAGCACATGGGCAGCACACGATGCCAGCTACTTGATGCAATCACGCACCACGGCGCCCTACCCAGCGGGCATTTTGATTGACCAAGGATTGGCGGATAAATTCTTACCCGAGCAACTGCACCCGCACCTGTTTGAAGCAGCTTGTGCAAGCGTATCGCAACCCCTCACTTTGCGCCGTCATGCAGGGTATGACCACGGCTATTACTTCATTTCAACCTTCATGCAAGTTCACTTGCAACACCACGCCGATCGTTTGTAATATTTGAATGCTTGGGGCGACTACCTTATTCAACACCAACTAAGGTCGATGATGGGTAAATGCAGTCAAAAGTTTTCACACAAGCAACAAAGCTTCTGGCCTAGGCTGATGTCAATTGGCTTATTGATGGCAGCTGGACTAGTCAATGCACAGTCAGGCAACGTCAAACCCCCCGCTGCGCTGACGCCTACACTTACACAATCTGTTGCCATCGGCAGTGAACCAGTGGTGACGGGCTTAACTTTCGATAAAAAGCCATTCCAACTCAGCTCACTCAAAGGTAAAGTAGTGGTACTGATGTTTTGGACGACCGACTGCGCAGTGTGCCGTGACCAAATGCCAGAGCTGCGTGAAAACATTCGGGGTTGGGCAGACAAACCGTTTGAGCTGGTGTTGGTCAGCGCGGACAAACGCATGAGTGATGTCGACAGCTACAACGCCATTGTGAGCCAGTCAGTGCCAGTCAAACAGCGTTTTGTGCAGCTTTGGACTGGCGATGTCGATTACAAATCCAGCTTCAATGTGGCGCAAATTCCCAAAAACCAATTGCCCTTGACCTTTGTGCTGGACAAAAGCGGCAAAGTTGTCGCCAGTCAAAACGGACGCATTCCTGTTACGTGGTGGGATTTTATTGCTGATTTGCTATAAATATAATAGCTATTTAGGCAATAAATACGCTGGCTACATGCCATTTTTGATAATAAAATTTCAAAAAATACCGGTAAATAAAGTCCAATTGTCATAGCGGACATTAGTTTACCTGGGCTTAGCGTAGTCAATTTTGATTCAAAAAAATTGACTGAATACTTCAATAATATTGCATCTTTTTGCATTGGTTGGCTTCTACACTTCAAGCCTCTCAATTGCCATTGGGCATGAATTTGCCAAGAAGACCACATTGAAAACCGCGCCGGAATCAAATTTATCGAATTCTCAGCCACCGCAAGCGCTGAGCCACACAAGCTACTCAACAGTCGCCATTGTGTTGCATTGGTTTTTGGGTTTGTCGATTTTTGCCATGTTTGCACTGGGTGTATACATGCACGAATTGCCGTTTTCTCCCGAACGCCTCAAACTGTACAACTACCATAAGTGGGCAGGCATTTGCTTTTTGTTTTTAACTGTGTTGCGCTTGCTGTGGCGTTTCACGCACCGCCCACCTGCATTGCCTGCAGCTATCGAGCAAGTCATGCCAACATGGCAAACCCGCATTTACCACGCCACCCACCACGTGATGTACCTGCTCTTCTTTGCCGTGCCACTGTTAGGCTGGGCGTACAGCTCTGCGGCTGGTTTCCCAATTGTTTTGTTTGGCGTTCTGCCTTTACCCGACTTGCTGACAGTAGACAAAGAATTTGCCAAGCTAATCAAAGAACTGCATGAGGTTTCGGCAATTGCTTTGATGGCCTTGGCCTTGCTGCACATTGCGGCGGCGCTGAAGCATCAATTCATCGACAAAGACAACTTGGTCAGCCGCATGCTGCCCAAACGGCATTGACCCTGTGTCAGTAAAAACTTTCCTTTAATTTTAGAAAGCCCTGTTATGAAACTGAAGCTGACCTTTTTAACCATCCTCGCGGCTGTGGCGAGTCTTTTTTCACCAGCCGTATTTGCGCAACAAAAGTTGTTGGCAAACCAAAGCGATGTGAGTTTTACCTTCAAGCAAATGGGTGTGCCAGTTGATGGCAAATTCACCAAGTTTGATGCGCAAATTAATTTTGATGCCAGCAAACTCGCTACCAGCAAAGTCGCCTTCACCATAGATATTGCCAGCGCCACATTGGGCGATAAAGCTACCGATGCCGAGCTACCCAAAGCACCTTGGTTCAACACGGCCAAATTTCCGCAAGCAACATTTGCTTCCAACAGCATCAAGTCGCTTGGTGGCGGCAAGTTTGAAGTGATGGGCAAATTGAGCATCAAAGGCGTGTCGCAAGATGTGACGGTGCCGGTAGTCATGACTCAAGCTGGAGCAGTTACCACAGCCACCGGAACCTTTGCCATCAAACGTTTAATTTTCAAGATTGGCGAAAACGAATGGTCTGACACCTCTATGGTGGCTGACCCGGTTCAAGTCAAATTCAAAATCGCCTTGAGTGGTGTTGGCAAGTTATAAATATTTTGTTGAAGTTGTTTTCTTTCCCTTTCCTTTCCCTTAACTTTTAAATTGGAGATTTTCAATATGCGTCATTTCGCTCTGTCCCTCACTGCCGCAGCAGCTTTATTTGCAGGTGCACAAACTGCACAAGCAGCACCTTATGCCATCGACGGCACACACACCTTTGCTACTTTTGAAATTGGCCATTTCGGCACAACAACGAACCGTGGTCGATTTGACAAAAAAGAAGGCAAAATTGAGTTTGATCGTGCGGCCAAAAAGGGTTCGATTGAAATTACTATCGACGTCGCTTCCATCAACAGCGGAACTGCTGCATTTGACAAGCATTTGCAAAGTGCCGATTTGTTCAACGTCGCGCAATTCCCCACCGCCAAGTTTGTGTCAACTGGCATGACATTCAATGGCGACAAAGTCAGCGAAGTGGCTGGCAATTTGACATTGATGGGTAAAACAAACCCAGTCACACTCAAAGCCACGCAATTCAATTGCTACAACAGCCCCATGCTGAAGCGCGAAGTTTGCGGTGGCGATTTTGAAGCCACTATTGACCGCACCGCATTTGGTCTGAACTATGGTGTGGATTGGGGCTTTCCTAAAAACGTGCGCATTGTGATTCAAGCCGAAGCCGTTAAGCAGTAATCATTTGTTTCGATCCGGTGTTTCGACATATTTGTGCATGACTTTAAATTGCTATGCATTTAATAGCATGTTAGGCAATCAATACGCCGGCTAGAGACCTATTTATCATATATTTTTGTTGGCACACACCTCTGCAGGTCATTTGATTTGCAGAGGTGTTTTATTTGGCATGTAGCAAAAAGTTCAAAACAGAATCAAGCAAAACCTTGCCGCTGAAAATAGTTGCAATACTTGCTAAGATAGCCAGTCTCCGAAATTGGCGCGCACAGATTTTTGCATTCGCCAATTGAATCAACAACGCTATCAAATTGAATATGAACAAAATGACTTTTTCCCCAAGCATACGCATCGCTACCCTGGTCATTGGCTTGGGTGCATTCACTGCGCATGCTTCTGCGCAATCAGAAGCGGCTGCCAAAGCCGCTAAAGAGCCAGGCGCAGTCAAAACTGCCAGCGGCTTGGTTTATTTGTCCTTGAAAGATGGAACAGGTATGCAGCCCAACAGCACCGATACAGTAAGGGTTCACTACCGTGGCACTTTGCCCAATGGAACAGAGTTTGACAGTTCGTTCAAACGCAATACACCGCTTGAATTTCCTTTGAATCGCGTCATCCCATGCTGGACTGAAGGCGTGCAAAAAATGAAGGTTGGCGGCAAAGCCAAATTGACATGCCCCCCTGAAATCGCTTACGGCGCGCGCGGTGCTGGCAGTGCAGTGCCACCGTATGCAACGCTGCATTTTGAGGTTGAATTACTGGGTGTGCAAGCTAGATAAGCTCACGACTACTGCTACTTAATCAGCGTTATGTTGAAATTCACCTGCTGCAGCGAAGTCAGCCAATTCGCCAAGCCAGACAAAGCGGCATTGCTGCGCGGTATTCAACGCGGGTATGAGCGCGAATGCCTGCGCGTCGACACAAATGGCAAATTGGCGATGACACCGCACCCTGTAAGTTTGGGGTCTAAATTAACGCACCCTTGGATCACCACCGATTACTCCGAAGCCTTGCTGGAGTTCATCACACCACCATCGACTGACCCGAATTTTCCGTTGCAATTCTTGCGCGAAATCCACCGTTTCAGCGCAGCGCAGCTCAAAGATGAATTCATGTGGGCCGGCTCAATGCCCTGCGTGTTGAGCAAAGATGCCGACATCCCGCTGGCCTACTACGGCACCACCAATTCGGCCAAAATGAAGTACGTGTACCGCGAAGGCTTGGGCTTGCGTTATGGACGGCACATGCAAACGATAGCGGGTGCACACTACAACTGGTCATTGCCGCAAGCGTTTTGGCAAACACTGTATGACAATTTCAAATCTGACTTGAGTTTGCAAGAATTCATCTCAGATCGTTATTTTGGTTTGATACGCAATTTTCAACGCTATGGCTGGCTCATTCCGTATTTGTTTGGCGCATCGCCCGCCATTTGCGAATCATTTTTGCAAGGCCGAAAATCTGATTTAGACGAGCTGGTGCCAGGCACTTTGTATGGTCCTTATGCCACCAGCTTGCGCATGAGTGACTTGGGTTATCAAAATCGAGCGCAAGACCAACTGCATGTCAGTTTCAATTCATTGGCAGAATACACCAGTGCATTAGAAGCAGCCATTCGCACGCCAGACCCGTTTTATGAAGAATTGGGCGTTAAAAACAAAGAGGACGGGCACTGGCAGCAACTCAATGCGAATTTGTTGCAGGTTGAAAATGAGTTTTACGCTGGTATTCGTCCCAAACGTGTGAGCCAGCGCGGTTCGCGACCTGCCAAAGCCTTGCGGCAAGAGGGCGTCGAATATGTGGAAGTGCGATTGTTCGATTTGAATCCTATGGTGGACATTGGCATCACGCCCGACCAAAGCCAGTTTGCCGATGTGCTCTTGCTGATGTGCTTGTTCCGCGACAGTCCGGCTATCAGCGCACGTGAGCAAGCAGAAAACGACGAGAACAAACGCCGCATCGTCAACGACGGGCGCAACCCCAATTTGCACCTGCTGGTGCACAACCGCGAACAGCCCTTCAGACCCATTGCGCATGAATTATTTGACGACATGCAAGCCTTTGCCAACATGTTAGATGTTGCCTATGGTGGTGATGCATATGCCAAAACATTGGCAAATCTGCGCCAGCGCGTTGACAACCCCGATTTAACGCCGTCAGCCCAAGTGTTGCAACAAGCCAAAGTGCACGGAGGTTATTTCAAATACGCCAAACAGATGGCGCAGCAGCATCAACAAAGTCTCTTGCAAGATCCGCTGGGCGCAGAGCGTTTAAAAGAATTTCAGCAAAGCGCCAATGACTCGATACAAGAACAACAACGCTTGGAAGCAAATGACCAAGGCAGTTTTGAAGATTACTTGGCGCGGTATTACGCGTAAAGTCTAAACGCATAAGGCTGGGCTGGTTTCAAACAAGCTTTACCTTATGTGATATGCGGGTTTGAACGGATGGTTGCCCCCCAGTCATTTGGCTATAGTGAACGTTTATTATTTATTGGAGACCACCATGACCATTCATTCACTCTTGAAATCAATGCTGGCTGTATTTGCCGCATTCATGCTTTGCAACACTGCGTTTGCCCAAGACAAAGTGGTTTACCACATGGATGATGCCGCCAGCCAAGCAACCAAAGGTTTGCGCAACATACGCAACCATCTGGACGTGGCACCAGATACAAAAATCACTGTTGTGACCCATGCCAACGGCGTGGATTTCTTGATGGAAGGCGCGAAAGACGCCAAAAATCCAGATATCAATTATGGCGCTTTGGTTAGCGCACTCAAAGCACGCGGCGTCAAATTTGAAATTTGTGAAATCACTTTGAAAAACAGAAATCTGAAAAAAGACCAATTCATTTTGGATGCAGAATTCACTCCTTCAGGAGTGGTGCGCATTGGTCGATTGCAAAGCCAAGAAAAATTCGCTTACATCAAGCCCTGATTTAGGCTGTCTACCAAAGAAAAAAGCTCAACATGGTTGAGCTTTTTTTATGGTCTTGTGTGATGAGGTTTAGCAGGTTTCTGCAAACAGTTCACGGCCAATCA
>ENA-UOWO01005526-UOWO01005526.1-activated-sludge-metagenome-genome-assembly--contig:-NODE-5526-length-13366-cov-10.087371_pt1 | contig 13366 bp, 9 predicted proteins | sample MGYA00238148_ERZ761564 | MGnify/ENA primary metagenome ERZ761564 (study PRJEB28885, sample SAMN05720194) | activated sludge metagenome | isolation source: Anaerobic digester | place: USA...
GATCAGCTCGAGGGTGGTGTCGACGGCGAGGACCATCTCGGAGGCGCTGGCCCACTCGTGGCGGCCGTGGAAGTTGTGCATGCCGGCGAAGACGTTCGGCGTCGGTATGCCCATCTCGGTCAGGCGGGCGCCGTCGGTACCGCCGCGTATCGGCTTTGAGTACGGCTCCGCGCCGGCCTTGCGGGCGGCCTCGTACAGGAGCTCGAGCACCTTGGGGCTCGCGTCGAGCTTCTTCTTCATGTTCAGGTACTGTTTGCGGAGGTCGACGGTGACCTTGCCGCCGGGGAACTGGGCCTCGACGGCGGCGGCGAGCGCCCTGACGGTCGCCTGGCGCCTGGCCATGCCCTCGTCGGAGAAGTCGCGGAGCAGCACGTCGACGCTGGCCGATTCGAGGCCGCCATGGATCTCATGGGCGTAGTAGTAGCCGTACCAGCCGTCGGTCGCCTCGGGGCTCTCGCTTCGCGGCAGCATCGCGACGAAGCTGGCCGCCATCGACACGGCGTTGGCCATCACGCCGCGGGCGTAGCCGGGATGGGACGACTTGCCGGCGAAGGCCAGCTTGGCCTCGTAGGCGGTGAAGCACTCGGATTCGATCTCGCCTCCCTTGCCGCCGTCGAAGGTATAGCAGGCGTCCATCCGCACCGCCTGGGCGGGGAAGCCGTCCATGCCCTTGCCGGTCTCCTCGTCGGGGGAGAAGACGAGGACGATGGGGCCGTGCGCGAAGGAAGGGTCCTTGAGGACGGCGGCGATCGCGGTCATCACGACGGCGATGCCGCCCTTGTCGTCGGCCCCGAGCAGGGTGGTGCCGTCGGTCACGACGATGGTGTCGCCGGCGTAGTCCCTGAGCTCGGCGTACTCATCTGGGTCCAGGACCCAGCCCGGCGACAGAGTCAGGGCCTTGCCGTCGTAGCCCTCGACGACTCGCGGCTTAACGTCGGCGCCGGATACCTCGCTGGAGGTGTCCAGGTGGGCCATCAGGCCTATCGTCGGCTTCTTCTCGTAGCCGGGCGTGGCCGGGACGCGGGCGATGACGAAGCAGTGCTCGTCGACGCTGACGTCGGCGACGCCGAGCGCCCTGATCTCTGACTCGAGGAGCCTGGCGAGGTTCCACTGGGACGGAGTCGACGGGATGACGTCGACGTGACGATCGCTCGTGGTCTCTATCTTGGCGTAGCGCACGAGCCGCTCGATAGTCTCGGCCGTATGAGGCCTGGCAAGTATGTCGGCGAAGTCTTTCATACCACGAGAGTATGCCTTCAGCCACGGCTCTATGCAAGCCGGGCTCGCGTTTCTCCCGGGAGCGGACGAGGCGCGCACCGCCACACGCCGCCCCCTCCGACGCTAGGCCTGCAAGAGCTCGGCCAGGCCGAGATTCCTGAAGGCGGTCGCTACCTCGGAGAGCGCGTCGAGGTGGGCCTCCGGACCCGAGTCGTCCGGGGACACGAGGGCCACGGCGACGCGGACCGGGGACGACAGGGCGATGATGGGCCAGCCGTCCGGCCGAGAGCCGATCGCCAGGGTCGTTTGCGAGACGCCCGGCGCGTGGGCGTGCAGGAGCAGGATGCCAGGAGCCAGCTCTATCGGCTCCTTGCGCGCGACGGTGGAGAACTGGGCGGCCAGCCTGCCCGAGGCGACCCGGTCGAACGGGAAGATCGAGTCGGTCAGGCGACGAATAGCGTCGACCAGCGAGTCCTCGCCCATGTCGACGAAGACCCTGCCGGCCGCGTAGGCGGCCTGGACTATGGTCGGCAGCCGGTCGTACGGCTCAGAGGCGGCCACGGGCTCAGTCGGTAGTGCCGGAGCCGGTGCATCGTCGCCCTTGTCCGCGTCGTCGCTCGCCGTGGGCGGGAACCAGAGCAACGTCGGCGAATCGGGGAACGACGAGCTCATGACGACTGGTAGGCGTTCGTGTCCAGGGTTCCAGTCCTTGGCGCCGGGGCGGGATGAGAACACGACGAAGGCCGCCTCGTCGGAGGTCGGCGTGCCGATAGCCGCTGGAACGTCGCGCCACGAGGCGACCGACGAGGCTCGGGACGGTCGAAGCAGGCCCTCGGCGGCCTCGAGCATGGCGCTGGCAGGCGCGCCGATCATGACCGCCTCGACGGACTTGGGGTCGCCGGCCCAGGCTCGCGCGATGGCCGCTATAGCGCGGCCGAAACCTGGAGACGCCTCGGCCCCGGAGACGGCCAGGGCGACGAGGCGCTTGGCCGCCTGGAACTCGCCCGGCCGCTTGACTGCGATGACGGCGCCCGGGAACGAGGCGAGCAGTCCGTCGACCGTGCCGGACGGGTTCTGCTCATCATCGAAGCCGACGAGCAGGAGCTCGGCCCCTCGCTCGCTGGCGAGGCCGGCTAATCCTGCGGCGACGGTGCGCGACGCGACGAGGGTCGGAACGACGCGCACGTCGGTCGAGGCCGCCGCCGCCACGCATCGGACGAGCGTCTCCTCCGCCTGGTCGACGCCAAGCCCAGGCGAGCCCTCGGGCGCGGCCACGCACGCGGCCATGACGGGGCGATCGCGCCCGTCGAGGGCCGCGCCCAGGGCCATGGCGGCGAGGTTGTCCGCTCCGGGGCGCACGCCGACGATGGTCCCGATGCGCCTAGCGGTATCATCTGTCCCCGGACGCGCCGAGGCTCGCGCCGATACGGGAATGGCGACGAGGTACGCCAGTACCAGGCCGGCCATCGCCGCGTCGCTGGCCAGCCCGGACCGCCTGGCGACCAGCATGGCCGCGAAGGCTCCGGCGGCCACCGGAACACGCGATAGCCCATTCCGGGCCAGGACCGAGACCAGGGCCGTCGCGACGAGTATCGAGGCGGCTATGACCAGGGCCGCCGGCAGGTTCGCCGCGGCTTTCGGGGCGGAAACGCCGTAGCCGGCTATGAACGCGAGCGCCATGGCGGACTCGATCTTGAAACGCCCCGTTCCGGAGGCGGAACTAGCGTGTCGCGCGCGCCTGCCCGCCAGACTGCCGACTGCCCCGGCCACGAGGCCGGCCGCCGGCCAACCCAGTCCCACCGCTGTGAGCGACCAAGCCAGGGCCACCGCGGCGAAGGCCTGGAAGGCCTCGGCCGCCTGGGCCGACGGGCTGGAGGATGCAAGAGCCGGCGCCGTATCGCGGGCCGGCCTCGCCTTGTAGGTCGCCGCGGCCGCCGCTATGGCAGCTATCGTGGCGATAGCTGCGACGACCGGTTGGATAGGGGGCCGGGTTATGGCCGGCGACCTGAACTGAGCGAACACCAGCGCTACGCCGGCGAGCGCCAGCGCCGGCGGCCGAGCGTCGACGGCGAGCCATAGCGTCGCCGCGAAGGCGACGGCCGCCCTGGCCACGGCCTGGCCGTCGGCACCGGTTGGCAGGCCGAATACCGCCGCTATCGCGAATCCGACGCCAAGGGGCAGGGCGAGCGCGAGGCCACGTCTCCAGGCCGCGGGCTCGTCACTCGGAACGGCGCGTCCGGGAGCCTTGGCTACCACGCCGAGGCGCGCGCCGAGCGTCGCTCCCAGGGCGCCCATGGCGGCTACGGAAGCTGCGTCGGCCGCCAGCCAGTAGGCGCCGGCTTCGAGCCTCCGTATCGTAGGGATGGCCGACAGCGCCACCGATGAGACCACGCCGAGCGCCGCCATCGTCCCGACCCGTCCATTCGGGTATCGCTTGCCGACGAGGAGCGCGAGCCAGCGCGCGGCCAGGAAGGCCAGGAGAGGCGCTAGTATAGCCGAGGCCGCCGGGACGCTACCCATATCGTAGGACTAAAACTAGGCGATCCCTCGCCCCGGCGCAAGGGTCGATCGGACGCGGGTCGGCCCTAGAAGTCGCCGAGCGTTACCACCTCGGGTTCGAGCTCGATACCGAACGCCGCCTTCGCCTCGGCTATCGCCTGGGCTATCAGCACGCTCATATCCGAGGCCGTGGCGCGGCCGGCGTTCACGAAGATGTTCGCGTGCTTCGGGCTGACCATCGCGTCGCCGACCCGGCGCCCCCTGAAGCCGAGCTCGTCGAGTATCTTGCCGGTCGGACGGCCGAAGGACCGGTCGTTCTTGAAGACGCTCCCGGCGCAGGGATAGTCGAAGTGGCCCTTCGTCGCCCTGTCGGCCTCGAGCTCGGCGGCCCGAGCCTCGAGGGCGGCGCGGTCCCCGTGGGTCAGCCTAAAACGGGCGCCAAGGATCAAGGCGCCGGCCAGCGCGCCGCCGGGCATGAAGGGCGTGCGCTTGTAGGCCCAGGCGTCGCGCTCGACGGTCGCGGTCGCCGGCTCGAGCGTGAGCGGATCGAGGTAGGCGATCCCGAGGAGGGCGTCGGCGAATTCTCGGTCGTAGCAGCGGGCGTTCATGTACACGGCGCCGCCGACCGAGCCTGGCAGGCCGGCGGCGAACTCGAGTCCGGCCTCTCCATCGCGTATCGCCGACCGCACCAGGTCGACGACGGGTAGCCCGGCCTCGGCGTACAGGGAGCCATCGTCGCGCCGGCTCAGGCCCCGGAGCAACTCGGTGGACAGCACGACGCCGCGCACGCCAGCGTCCGCCACGAGTAGATTGGCGCCGCCGCCTACCGTGGCGACCGGAACCCCGAAGTCGCGAGCGGCCGCGAGCAGCGCCGCCGTCGCCTTGGCAGTCCTCGGCTTGACGAAGGCCTCGGCCGGCCCGCCTATGCGGAAGCTCGTATGCGCGGCCATCGGCTCTTCGTAGGCTATTTCCGCGTCTATATTGCATTTCTCCAGGAATTTCCGTAGTGTACTCATGCTGTTCGTATGGTATCCCACCCTGCGAATAGTGTTAAGATCAAGATCTATACGTTTATACCACGGAGGCACGGAGACACGGAGGAGGGAAGAGAGAAAGAGTAGAGGATGGATGCCGTCCTATGAGACTCACTAACTTTCTTAACCAATCTTCTTGTTCTTGTCCTCTCCGTGTCTCTGTGTCTCCGTGGTTCAAATGCCGTTTTATTGTATGAGTTCTGTTTGACGCATATCTTGAAAGGAGGACCGCATGGGTTTGCGACTCTACAACACGCTCGGACGTTCCCTGCAGGAGTTCGAGCCGATACAGCCGGGGAAGGTAGGCTTCTACGGATGCGGCCCGACCGTCTATAACTATGCGCACATCGGCAACATGCGCATGTACGTCTTCGAGGATACGCTCGCCCGCGCGCTCCGCTACCTCGGCTACGAGGTTACGCACGTGATGAACATCACCGACGTCGGCCACCTGTCTGGCGACGCGGACTCGGGCGAGGATAAGATGGTCAAGAGCGCCCAGGAGCGGCACAAGTCCGTTCTCGAGATAGCGCGGTATTATACCGACGCCTTCTTCGCCGACGAGGCCAAGCTCAATATCCTCAGACCCGACGTCGTCTGCAACGCCACCGAGCACGTGGACGACATGATAAGCCTGATACGGCGGCTCGAGGCCAACGGCTACACCTATTTCTCCGGCGGTAACCTCTACTTCGACGTGTCCAAGTTCCCGAGCTACGGCGAGATGGCCGGCCTCAAGCTCGACGAGCTCAAGGCGGGAGCGCGCATAGAGGTCGACGCCAACAAGCGCAATCCCTACGACTTCGTCCTCTGGTTCACGAAGTCCAAGTTCGAGGACCAGGCGCTGCAGTGGGATAGCCCCTGGGGGCGCGGCTACCCCGGCTGGCACGTCGAGTGTTCCGCGATGAGCATGAAGTACTTAGGGGAGCAGTTCGACATACACGCCGGCGGCATAGACCACGTGGCCATCCACCACACGAACGAGATAGCCCAGAGCGAGGGAGCCACCGGCAAGAAGTGGGTCAACTACTGGCTCCACGGCGAGTTCCTCGTCTTGGACAAGGGCAAGATGTCCAAGTCGGCGGGCGGATTCCTCACGCTCAAGACCCTGACCGACGCGGGCTACGAGGCTCTCGACTACCGCTACTTCCTCCTGGGCGCCCACTACCGGTCCCAGCTTCAGTTCTCCTACGACGGTTTGGATTCCGCCCGGGCTTCGCGGCGCTCCCTGGTCGAGCGCGTACTCGCCTTGCGCGAGAAGCTGCACGGCGGGGAGCCGACGCCGCTCGCGACGCTGTGCCCGGCCGCCAAGGCCAGGCTCGTCGCCTTCAAGGCTGCCATAGAGGACGATCTGTCCACGCCACGGGCTCTCGCCGAGCTCTGGGGCGTCCTCAAGGAACAGGGCGTGAGCGCAGCCGACGCCCTGGGCGCGGCCTTCGACATGGACCGCGTGCTCGGGCTCGGGCTCGAGAGCCTCGCGCGCGAGGCCCAGGCCGCCGTAGACCCGGCCCTGGCCGCCGAGCTGGACGCCCTGGTCGCCGAGCGCGCCGTCGCCAAGAAAGCCAAGGATTACAAGCGCGCCGACGCCATACGAGACGAGCTCAAGGCGCGCGGCGTCATCCTCGAGGATAGCCCGGCGGGCACCTCCTGGAAACTCGCGCCGCCCGTAGCCGGCGCGACGCCGCCCGTAGCCGGCGCGACGCCGCCCGTAGCCGGCGCGACGCCGCCCGTAGCCGGCGCGACGCCGTCAGTAGCCGGCGCGACGCCGCCGGGAAGCGCCCCCAGGGCGTAACTGACTGGAGGCTGGATTGTTTGACGATAGGGGCGGCGTGGACGACGCGTCCTTCAAGGCCTTGTACGACGAGACCTTCACGATGCTCTGGAGGGTAGCCAGGCGGATAACCAACTCCGACGAGGCCGCCGAGGACGTCGTGCACGACTCGTACATCAAGGCCGTCGAGCGTTGGTCGATCTTCCCGACCAGGGACGACGCCAAGTACTGGCTCATCCGCGTCGTCAAGAACAACGCCCTGAACTGGGCCAAGCGGAAGGGTAGGGAGCAGAAGGTCTACCAGCGCTATTTCAAGGAGACGGAGCGAGTCTCCGAGTCGCCCGAGGCGGAGGTCGTCAGGAACGAGTCGAAGGACGACATGAGGCGATACCTCGACCGCCTGCCGGAGAAGTTCAGGGTCGTGCTCGTGCTCAAGGAGTACGGCCTGCTTAATTACAAAGAGATCGGCAAGTCTCTCGGCATCGCCGAGGGCAACGTGAAGGTGCGCGTATTCAGGGCGCGAGAGGCGCTCGCGAAGATGATGCGGGAGGATGGTACCGATGTGTCCAGACCGTGAGCTCTTGTCCGCCTGGATCGATGGCGAGGTTCCTTCGCCATGGAGCGAGGCCATCGAACGCCATCTGGACGGTTGCGCTTCCTGTGCCGAGGCCGCGCGGTCGCTACGCCTCGTAGGCGAGCGCTTGCGCGCCGAATCGGCCGGTATCGACGCCGCCGCCGAGTCGGCGGCCGCCCGCGTCTACGATCGCGTCGCGCCGAGCCTGCGTCCGTCGGCCGTAGCCGGCAACGCGGTTCCGAAGGCTTCGTCCGCCCTCTGGGCGCGCCGCCTAGCGGTGCCCGTCCCCGCCGCGGTCGCCGCGGCCCTGGCGATAGCGGCGATGGCCTTCGCTCTCGTGACGAGCGGGCGTCGTAACGCCGAGATGCGCATGGCCATGGAGAGGGCCTACGAGGCTACGCCAGTGGCCAGCGCGGGCATCGAGTCGGTGATCGACTACCTGTCCAGGCAGAATTCTGCCGTCAATATCAATATCACCCTGCCTCCCGAAGCCTTCGGCGGGTCGGTCGGCGATCCGTTCATCGTGCGCGAGGCTGATTACCGGGGCGGGAGCGGCCGGTGAGTCGTCGACTGATGGCCGCCATGGCGGCGGCGGGCTTCGTGGCCTCGGCATCTTGGGCGCAGGCCGGCCCCGAGCCGCCGGCCCCGGTCGCCGCCCAGGCGCGGGAGTCGGGTTCCCTATCGTCGATACCGACGGCCATGCTCGGCGAGGCCCTGACCGTCTCCATCGTCGCGTCCATAGGCCAGCCTTCCGAGGCCCCGGCCTGGCAGGCGAGCGACGTCAAGTACACCATTCCGGGTAGCGCCGTGTCGGTCAAGATGATAGGCCGCGACGCGGTCATCGTCATCACGGTCACGCCGTACAGGAGCAAGGACGGCGGGCTCCTACTCGTGGCTCAGGGCCAGGTCTGGTACAAGGAAGGCGATGCCGGACTGCGCTATCGGACCACCGTGGACACGCTGTCGGTACGCTTCGGCGAGCGGGTGCTGTTCTACCCCTTCGGCGCCCATCCGGAGACCGGCGCCCCGCTACGCGTGGAGCTCGTGATGGACGAGTACGCACCCGGCGACGGAACGGCGGCCGAGGGTAATCCTTGAGGGCCGGCTTCTCGCCTCCGCGCCCGAAACGACGCGGAGGCTCCACCGTCATCGCCGTCACCGCGGTAGCCCTGGCGTTGGCGGCCATCGTCGTCGTGCCGATAGCCAGGGACAGGGCCTCGAGGCCCGTCGTGTCGTCGATACGTCCGGCCATAGGCGACCCGGGCGGGGTGCTGACCATCGAGGGTGACAACTTCGGCCCGCTCCGCGACGAAGGCAGGGTCGAGTTCGATGGTACCGCGCCGACCGCGTCCTCGTACCTTTCATGGAGCGACGATCGCATCGAGGTGCGCGTGCCGCTCTACGCCGACTCGTCCCTGGTCCGCGTCGTCACGCCGTCCGGTAGGTCGAACGCCACAATGTTCATGAGCCGGGCCCTGTTGCCCACCTCGCCTTCGGGCGGCGGCTCGACCTCGCTCGGCCCCATCATCGAGTCCCTGTCCTCCGAGTCCGGGGCCATCGGCTCGGCCCTGACCCTGAAGGGCCTCAACTTCGGCGTCAACCGCGGCGACTCAGCCGTGCTCTTCACCTGGACCGGCGAGGCGGCCATCCAGTCCCCGAACGACGAGTCCGGACGCGGCTACGTGAGCCCGCAGGACGCCTCGGGCGAGTACGAGCTATGGTCCGACAAGGAGATCCGCGTACGCGTGCCCGACGGGGCCGTGACCGGCGGCGTGGTCGTCAAGACCGCGAAGGGCGCGAGCGCGGTACGCTACTTCCAGGTCGTCGACGCGCCCGGAGAGAAATCGTACCTGGGGCGCAGGACCTACGCGCTCTCCACCTTCGTGACCATATCGAGGGTCAAGACCGACGGGCCCAACTCGCTGTACCTCTGGCTACCGTTCCCGGCCGATACGCCGTCGCAGCGCGGAGTGTCGGCGCTCGCGCGCAGCGCCGAGCCGCTCCTGCCCGACTATCGCGGCTTGTCGGCCTACAGGCTCGTCGACCTGGCGCCGGACAAGCTGGCGACCGTCGGCCATGATCACCTGGTCCAGGTCTACGGCGTGGATACCGACGTGAACCCTGACCGCATCAAGCCGCCGCCGTCGCCGGCCCCGAGGCTGTACGAGACGCTGGTCCGGCCCGACGCGCTCGTGCCGGCCGACGATCCCTCCGTCGTCGCCCTGGCCAAGAAGGCAGCCGGCCGCGAGAAGAACCATTACCGCATCGCGCTCGCGACCCTGCAGGCGCTCAACCAGGCGGTCCGCTACGATTCCGGAGCGGTGTCCGAGTCTCCGGTCAAGGCGCTCGAGGGCAAGGTCGCCGATGCCTGGGACCTGGCCGTGCTCTACGCCGCGGCGCTCAGGGCCTCGGGCGTTCCGGCCCTGCCGGTAGCTGGCGTCGTGGTGGACGATACCCGGCGCGCCTGGAACCATGCTTGGGCCGAGTTCTACATCTACGGCTTCGGTTGGGTGCCAGTGGACCCGGTGCTCGCGTCTGGCGGAGACGTCGGCCGGTTCTCGCCCCCGTTCGAGGATAGATCCCGCTACTTCGGCGACATGGACGATAGGCATATCGCGTTCTCCCGGGGCCTGGCCATCGTCGATCGCGTCACGCCCGACGGCCGCACGGTCTCGGCCGCCAGGCGCTATTCGTTCCAGAACATCTTCGAGGAGGCCGCGGGCGGCCTCAAGGCCTATACCTCGTTCTGGAGCGACATAGAGATCACCGGCGTGTATTAGGCCGATGGGGAAATGAACCACGGAGGCACGGAGACGCGGAGGAAATGCGATAGGACTGGATAGTTAGGATAAGGGGGAGCCGCTAAAGGCCTCCTTGCCCCGCTCATCCGACGCGTATAGCGGAATCCTGCCCTTTGCTCTTTCTCCTCTTCTCCGTGCCTCCGTGTCTCTGTGGCTAGATTCATCGCTACCGCTCGCTTTTTACCCGCTCGGTTAGTATGGTATGCTGTAGCGTCTTCTAAGGAGGTATCTCATGTCGTATATCCAGAACGAGGATCCGGAACTCTATTCAGCCATACAGGGAGAGCAGGATAGGCAGCGCAAGAATCTCGAGCTCATCGCCAGCGAGAACTACGCGTCCAAGGCCGTCATGGAGGCTACCGGCTCGGTGCTGACCAATAAGTACGCCGAGGGCTATCCCGGCAAGCGCTACTACGGTGGCTGCGAATACGTCGACGTGGCCGAGAACCTCGCGCGCGACCGCGCCAAGGCCCTGTTCGGCGCCGACTACGCCAACGTTCAGCCCCATTCGGGCTCGCAAGCCAACATGGGCGTTTACTTCGCGGCGCTCAAGCCAGGCGACACCATCCTCGGCATGGACCTGGCCCATGGCGGCCACCTGACCCACGGCGCCCCCGTGTCGTTCTCCGGCAAGATGTACAACGTCGTCCGCTACGGCGTCGACAAGGAAACCGAGACTATAGACTACGACCAGGTGGAGCGCCTGGCCAAGGAGAACCGGCCGAAGCTGATCGTCGCGGGGGCCAGCGCCTATCCGCGCGTGATCGACTTCGATCGCTTCAGGAAGATAGCCGACGAGGTCGGCGCCCTGTTCATGGTCGACATGGCCCACATCGCCGGCCTCGTCGCCGCGGGCGTCCACCCGAGTCCCATAAAGATCGCCGACTTCACCACGACGACGACCCATAAGACCCTGCGCGGCCCGCGCGGCGGCGCCATCTTCATCGGTACCGACAAGGAGAACACGATAGGCGCGACCACTCCCAAGGGCGACCGCGTCAAGCTGTGGTCCGAGCTGATCGACGGCACCATCTTCCCCGGCATCCAGGGCGGTCCGCTCTGTCACGTGACCGCCGCCAAGGCCGTCGCGTTCAAGGAGGCGCTGTCGGACGACTACAAGGCCTATATCAGGCAGGTCGTCGCCAATGCGAAGGTGCTGTCGGCCGCGCTGGCCGAAGGCGGCGCCCGCATCGTCTCCGGCGGCACCGACAACCACCTGATGCTCGTCGACCTGTCGCCCCTCGGCATAACCGGCAAGGAGGCGGAGAAGTGGCTCGACGAGGCCGGCATCACCGTCAACAAGAACGGCATCCCGTTCGACCAGAAGAGCCCCTTCATCACCTCGGGCATACGAGTCGGCACGCCGGCGGTCACGACCCGCGGCATGAAGGAGCCGGAGATGCGTCAGATCGCCTCGCTGATCATGGAGGTGCTGCGTACGAAGGGCGAGTCGGCCGACAAGATCCGCTCCGAGGTGCGGAAGCTGACCGGACGCTTCGGCCTTCCGGCCGATCTGTGATACACTAGGCCGTAGCGATCCCGGGGATGTTCCCCGGGCGCCCCGGGGCGCCGGACTATCGGCAATTGACAACCCCCCGGGGCGTACCTATACTCGAGAGAGCTTCGCGACGGGAGAAACGGTAACGGCATGGATAATCCGCTCCAGCTGTCCTTCGTCAATTTCAAAAGAGACTCGTATATCATCGTCGAGGGCAAGCAGAACGCCGACCGCTTCTTCATAATCAAGTCCGGCAAGGTGCGGATCTCCAAGGAAGTGGAGGTCGTCGAGGAAGAGGGCGGCAACATCTACTCGCCCGGCGACTTCTTCGGCGTCATCTCCACCATGTCCAGCCATAGCCATATCGAGACGGCCCAGGCCATCACCGACGTGACGCTCATCAGCGTGCATCGCGACCAGTACGGCCTCCTGATCGAGAAGAATACCCCGGTCGCGATGAAGATCATCATGGGCTTCTCGAAGCGCATGCGCTACCTCGACGAGGCGCTGACCCGCATCACCCTCAAGAAGACCGCGGAGATCGACCCGTCCCACCTGTACAAGGTGGCGGAGTGCTACGCCAGGCAAAGCCAGTTTAACCAGGCCTACTACGCCTACTACCAGTACCTCAAGTACTGCCCGAACGGCCAGCACGCCTCGGCGGCCAAGGAGCGTATGGCCAAGATCAAGCCGTACTCCAAGGCCGTCTACCTGGACGGCTCCACCGAGGAGTTCAACCGCTACTATCCGAAGGATACGATGGTGTTCTCGGAGGGCATGCCAGGCACCGAGCTGTATATCATCCAGAAGGGCTCGGTCAAGATCACCAAGATCGTCGACAATACCGAGGTGCTGCTCGCCGTGCTCAAGGCCGGCGACATCTTCGGGGAGATGTCCCTGCTCGAGAACAAGCCGAGGTCCGCGAGCGCGATAGCCTATGAAGACGCCTACCTGCTCGCCGTCAACAAGCAGAATTTCGAGCGCATGGTCCAGGCTCAGCCGCAGATCGTCACCAGGCTGACGCAGCTGCTCGCCGAGCGCATCTGGTTCATCTACAAGCAGCTGGCCAACACGCTGATCTCCGACCCGCTCGGACGCATGTACGACGCCCTCCATATCCAGCTCGAGAAGAACCGGGTGCCTATCAAGAACGGCGCGACCTACGCCTTCGAGTTCGGGCCGAAGGAGCTGGTCAACATGGTCGGCCTGCCGATTGCCGAGGGCAACGCGGTCGTCCAGCAGCTCCTGGCGAACAAGCTGTTCAGGCTGATCGATAACAAGATAGTCGTGCAGGACATGAGCGAAATCGTCAAGCAGGCCGAGTACTACCGCAAGATGCAGAAGATAGAGAAAGCCCGCAAAGAGGCCCAGGCGGCTCGTTGAGCGTCGATCCACTCTCCGTATCCATAGCCTCGGTGTTCGCTTCGGTCGGCTTGGACGCCTTCGCGGTCGCCGGTGTCGATACCCTCGTCGAGTTCGCCCGCCGCGCCGACTCAGCGGCCGTGGATCGCTACGGCCTCCTCGAATCGTCCGGAGCGGTCGTCGCAGCCTTGCCGTACGACCCTCGACCCGCGGAGCTACCCGGCGACGACGTGTCCGGCGACGACGTGTCCGGCGACGACGTGTCCGGCGACGACGTGTCCGGCGACGACCCCGGAGGCCCGCCTCCCTACCTCCGTATCGGGGCCTTCGCCTCCAGGAACCGTTACGCAGCCCTGGCCAGGCTACTACTGGCGGCCGGCAAGGCCTTGGCCGAGACGAGCGGCTTGTCGGCTAAATCGTTCAGGGCCGTCGTCAACTCGAGGCTACCCGAGAAACGGCTAGCGGCGATGGCCGGCCTCGGCTTCATCGGCCGATCGAGCCTGCTCGTCACCCGGGCCTACGGACCGGCCTGCGTCATCGGCGCGCTCCTCCTCCCACGGGGCTTGAGGCTGGGCGGAGAGACTATGGAAGACTCTGGCGCGCCGAGCG
>ENA-UOWO01005530-UOWO01005530.1-activated-sludge-metagenome-genome-assembly--contig:-NODE-5530-length-13360-cov-9.349944_pt1 | contig 13360 bp, 11 predicted proteins | sample MGYA00238148_ERZ761564 | MGnify/ENA primary metagenome ERZ761564 (study PRJEB28885, sample SAMN05720194) | activated sludge metagenome | isolation source: Anaerobic digester | place: USA...
ATGTGGCAGTTTTCGAACCACGCGCTGCGCAGTCGCTGGCCCGGCACAGTCGGGGCGTTCCGCGGCTGCTTAACGTGCTGGCTCATAAATGCCTGATGCTGGCGTACGGCGAAAACGAACACTGCGTCACGGCACGGCATGTTCGCCTGGCTGTTGCAGACACCGGTGGTCTGGACGCAGTGGACCCCTGGTGGCAAAAGAGAATCAGCTTTCCGTTTGCTTTCTCGAAAAGCGATCTACAACCCGTGCAGGTTATGCGGGTGAATGCGCCATTTCATCGTCCCCAGCCTGCTGCGGGGGGTCTACGATGAGTGTCATCAACAAGATGTTGCGGGATCTGGACCGGCCTGAAGTGGCCGAACCTGACCTTGCGGGCGCTGGTCCTTCGGGTCAACATATGCCGCAGTCTGGCTGGATGTCTGGCACGTCCAGTGTCATCGCGCCAGCCCCCATTCGTTTGTCTTCAAATAAAAACGCCCTGTGGTTCGTTTCTGCCTTGTCTGCCATGGGGTTGGCGAGCATGCCATGGTGGCCGGAGCCATTGAGCTTGAGTCAAGCCAGTGCAACGTCGGTCAGTGCGGGCGCAGTTGTGATCGCGCCAGCTCATACTGTGCCCCATGTGGTGGCACCCATGCCCACCACTTCGTCATCTCCATTACGCGAAACCGTTGCCAGCTCACCCGGGCCTGACGTGCTGGCCCAGCCCGTGTTGTTGACCATGGCCGAGCAGATTGACCATCTGCCCATAATGAGACCGGCGTTGCCGATCGCTTCGAAACGTGCACCATCGGTTCCACCAGAGGGACCCAGAATCTCGGGGTCTATCCCGGTACACAACCCCGTTGAACCCCGATCCGAAGTGGGCCAGAAGCTGGCTTCTGCGCCTTCGCCAGCTCCGTACACCGCCTTGCCGGCCAATGAGGCACGTGTTGCCCCCGTGCGGCGGGATGTCTCGGGGATGGAATTGACGGGGCAGGCGCAACGACTGTGGAGCAGCGGCTCGCATGACGCGGCCATTGAATTGCTCAGGGATGCGCTCGCTGTTGTGGAGCGGGCAGCTGGATCAGACGTGACGCGTGCACCCGCGGGTGAACTGATCCCGTTGGTCCGTGAACTGGCCCGCATGGAACTAGCCGAGGGGCAATCCCGTCAGGTGCTGGACATGCTCAAACGGCTGGAGCCGGCGCTGTCTGGCCAGGCCGATCTCTGGGCGGTTCGGGCTAATGCTGCCCAACGCCTGGGGTCACACCAGGAGGCCATTCAGGCCTACCAGACTGCGTTGACTTTGCGTCCAGGCGAGTCACGCTGGATGCTGGGGACAGCCGTTTCACTGGCAGCCAGAGGTCAAACGGCTGCCGCGCTGGAACTGGCCGAAAAGGCCCGTGCCACGGGCACCGTCAGCAGTGACGTGGTTGCCTACCTGCGGCAACTCGGCGTGCCCTTGACAGACTAGTTAGCGGTTTTCGCACTGCGCGCGTACTGAGTCTTGCCAAACAGGATGTCGCGCTCCTTATCAGTGGAAATCGGCTTGCGCAGATGGGCGAGCACTTCAACGCCACGTTTCACAGCCGGGCGCTCGCCAATGGCGTCGAACCAGGCTTTGAGGTGCGGAAACTCGGCCCAGTCGATGCCCTGATTTTTCCAGCTGCGAACCCACGGGAAGATGGCGATATCGGCAATTGAGTATTGATTACCTGCAATGAACTTGTGGGTGGCAAGCTGCCGGTCCATCACACCATAGAGGCGTCGGGTTTCGTTGGTATAGCGGTTGATGGCGTATTCAATTTTTTCGACCGCATATTGCCTGAAATGATGGGTTTGCCCCAGCATCGGTCCCACGCCGCCCATCTGGAACATCAGCCATTGCAGCACCTCGTATTTGGCCCGGTCAGATTTGGGCAGGAACTTGCCGGTCTTGGCGGCGAGGTACAACAAAATCGCCCCGGACTCGAACAGCGAGATGGGTTTCCCGTCGGGCCCGTGGGGATCGACCAACGCCGGTATTTTGTTGTTGGGGCTGATGTTCAGGAACTCGGGCGTGAACTGTTCACCGGCGCCGATGTTCACAGGAATGGCTTCCCAATCGCGGCCCAGACGCAGACCACACTCCTCCAGCATGATGTGGATCTTGTGGCCATTGGGTGTGGGCCAGGAATAGACTTTGATCATGAAAAACCTCGAAAATGACAGTAAAACTGGCCTCTAGCCCTCGACCACTGTGCGTGAATAGCTATAAATAATATAGCATCTACGCATAGCTGTCCCGATGCCGCTGCTGATCAGCAACCACGCGTGATGGGCATCTCCACCTCGCGCGGGTTGGCGGCGTATTTGCCCAGCTCCAGTTTGGCGATGGAGTTGCGATGCACCTCATCCGGGCCGTCGGCAAAGCGCAGCGTGCGGGCATTGGCGTAGGCTGAGGCCAGCGGAAAGTCGCCACTCACGCCGCCACCACCATGAACCTGCATGGCCCAGTCGATCACCTCGCAGGCCATGGAGGGTGCCACCACTTTGATCATGGCGATCTCGGTTTTGGCAACCTTGTTGCCCACGGTGTCCATCATCCAGGCGGCCTTGAGGGTCAGCAAGCGAGCCATGTCGATCTTACAGCGCGCCTCGGCGATGCGTTCCTGTGTGACGGTTTGTGCAGCGACCGGTTTGCCAAAGGCAATACGTGACGAAGCGCGCTTGCACATCAGCTCCAGCGCCCGCTCGGCCAGGCCAATCAGGCGCATGCAGTGGTGAATGCGCCCGGGGCCGAGGCGTCCCTGGGCGATTTCAAACCCGCGGCCTTCACCCAGCAGGATGTTGGTGGCAGGCACCCGCACGTTTTCGAACAGCACCTCCATGTGGCCGTGCGGGGCATCGTCATAACCAAACACGCTCAAGGGTCGAACAACTTTCAGGCCTGGTGTGTTGGCGGGCACCAGCACCATGCTTTGCTGGGAGTGGCGAGGTGCGTCTGGATCGGTCTTGCCCATGGTGATGTAGATGGCGCAACGCGGATCGCCCGCACCGGATGTCCACCATTTGCGTCCATTGATGACGTATTCATCGCCCTGGCGTTCAATGCGTGTGGCGATGTTGGTGGCGTCACTGGAGGCCACATCAGGCTCGGTCATGGCAAAGGCCGAGCGGATTTTCCCCTCCAGCAGGGGTTTGAGCCAGCGTTCCTTGTTTTCGGTTGATCCATAACGGGCGATGGTCTCCATGTTGCCAGTGTCTGGCGCGGAGCAGTTGAACACCTCGCTAGACCAGGGCACACGTCCCATGATTTCTGCCAGCGGTGCATATTCCTGATTGGTCAACCCGGCGCCGGAGTAACCCGAGGCTGCAGCACTGTCCACGGGCAGAAACAGGTTCCACAAGCCAGCGGCCTGCGCCTTGACCTTGAGGCCTTCGATGAGCTTGAGCGGCGTCCAGCGCTTGCCTGCGGCGGTATTGGCGGCCAGTTCACGTTCAAATTCCGCTTCGGCAGGATAGATGTAGTCGTTCATGAACTTCAATACCTGAGCCTGAAGTTCCTTTGTGCGGGGTGAGTAGTCAAAATCCATGTGAATCTCCGTCGTTTGTCTGATTGGTTGTTGGGGTCAGGCCATCTGCGCGAACCGCCAGGCCATTTGCGCCAGGGGTTTGACACCCGCCGCCGAACTGGCAGCCTGCGCACTGGACGCCGTGCCCGCTTCGATGCGTTTGGCAATGCCCTGCAAAATGGCTGCGATGCGAAACAGGTTGTAGGCCATGTAAAAGTTCCAGTCGGCCTTGAGCTCTTGCGGCGTCGTGAAGCCCGTTCGATCGCAATAAGACTGGATGTACGAAGCCTCCGATGGGATGCCCAGGCTCGCCAGATCAAGGCCGCCAATCCCGCGAAATGCACCCGGCGGAATGTGCCAGGCCATACAGTGGTAGCTGAAGTCGGCCAAGGGGTGGCCCAGCGTAGAGAGCTCCCAGTCCAGCACTGCCAATATGCGCGGCTCGGTGGGGTGAAACATCAGGTTATCCAGTCGGTAATCCCCATGGACGATGCTGGTCAGATTTTCATCGCGTGCCCCCGCCGGGATGTGCGTGGGGAGCCACGCCATCAGCTGATCCATCTCGGCCACCGGCTGGGTGATGGAAGCGACGTATTGCTTGCTCCAGCGGCCAATCTGGCGCTCGAAATAGTTGCCCGGTTTTCCGTAGGCTGCCAGGCCGCGCTCGGCATATTTGACCTTGTGAAGTGCCGAGATGACTCGGTTCATTTCATCGTAAATGGCACCACGCTCAAGTGGCGTCATACCAGGCAGCGACTGGTCCCACAGCACCCGACCCTGCACAAACTCCATCACGTAAAAAGCGCGGCCAATGACAGACTCGTCCTCGCACAAACCGTACATGCGAGCCACTGGCACATCGGTTTCATGCAAACCGCTCATCACGGCGAACTCGCGTTCTACTGCATGGGCTGACGGCAACAGCTTAGCCACGGGTCCAGGTTTGGCCCGCATGACGTAACTCTTGGTTGGCGTGATCAGCTTGTAAGTCGGGTTGGACTGGCCGCCTTTGAACATCTCAACGCTGAGTGGGCCCTCAAAGCCATCGACATTGCCTTGCAGCCAGGCCGTCAAGGCCTGTACATCGAATAGGTGTTTTTCCGTGACGGGGCGGGTGCCGACGAAATGGTCAAAATTGCTCATGAGGGTAGGGCGACTCAGGTATCTGTTTCAACAATGCGCATCAGCGCGTCGCGATTGCGAACGATCAGGCCACCGGGTTCGATGCGGATGATGTCTTCGCGCTCCATGGCCTTGAGCTCCTGGTTTACGCGCTGGCGGGAAGCGCCCAGCAGCTGCGCCAGCTCTTCCTGAGCGAGCTGCAGGCTGATACGCATTTCCTGGGCGTTAGACAAGCTCGCCACCCCGTAACTGCGAACAAGGTGAATGAGCTGCTTGGCCAGACGTGCACGCAGTGGCAGCGTGTTGAGGTCTTCTACCAGTCCGTACAGTTGCCGAATGCGTCGGGCATGCAGGCGCAGCAGGGCTTCGTACAACTCGACGTGGGCGGCCAGAATCTTCCGGAAATCTGCCTTGGCCACGCACAGGATGGTGCAGTCGCCATGGGCGTAGGCATCGTGTGTTCGACGGTCGCCGTCGAAGATGGCCACATCGCCAAACCAGATGCCCGGTTCGACGTAGGTCAGCGTGATCTGTTTGCCCGAGACCGACGTTGAACTGACTCGCACCGCGCCCTTGGCGCACGCAATCCACTGCTCCGGCGGTTCGCCGCGCGCAGCGATCAGTTCGCCGTCTTTGTACCGCTTGACGTAAGCGCATCGGAGTATGTCGTGTCGCAGTGAAGGTGATAGGGAAGAGAACCAGCGGCCGGAGTTGATCGCCTCTCGTTCTTCGATGGTAAGGATAGGGTCGTCCATGTTCTGTCTTGTTTGTGACTGGTGTTCGGGACATTGTCGCGCCCGGGACCACCGCTTGGCTAGCGGGTTGTCACTTGGGTGTCTAGGGCGTCCCTGCCTGCCACCTTCCGACTTTTCTTTCGCCTACCCGTTCAGCCAGGAGTTTGGCTAATCATTCGTAGCGGGGTCGCTGCTTCGACAGAAAAGCCGAGATGCCGATACCGGCATTGGCATTGTGCAGGTTGGCGACAAAGTGATCACGCTCAAGCATCAGGTGGTCTGCCAACGTGTTGTGATCGGCCTGGTGAACGAGCGCCTTGACGCTGGCCAGGGCGTTGGCGGCCCGTCCGCACAAGGTATTCCCCAATTCGAGCGCATCTGCAAGAGCCGAGCCCGCAGTGGTGACACGATTGACGACGCCCAGGGCATTCAGGCGCTGCGCCGTGATGCGCTCGCCGCACATTAGAAGCTCGCTGACCAGCTGGCGGGGCATGGCGCGTGTCAGGTGCCAGCTGCCACCGCCATCCGGTGACAGGGCAATGTTGCTGTAAGCCATGACAAACACGGCGTCGCTGGCAGCCACGATGAAATCGCAGGCCAGTGCCAGCGAAAAGCCGGCACCCGCCGCTGCGCCCTCAACCGCGGCGATCACTGGTTTGGGAAACGACCCAATCGCCTCTATCCAGGCATGCAGCCCATCGATGCTATGCGCCTGAACAGGCGGTGGTTGCTGGCGATTAGCCTGTAACCGCTGCAGGTTTCCCCCTGCGCTGAACATCGATCCCTCACCCACAATGATGACGCAGCCAATGTCCTTGTCTTCTTTTGCGGTGGTCAGGGCCCGCATGCCTTCTGCATAGATTTCAGGTCCCAATGCGTTTCGCTGCTCGGCATTGGCAATGGTCAGGAGCAGCACCTTGCCTTGTCGGGATTGCTGAAGTGAGGCAGTCATGAAGCCAAGCTTTGCATAAGTCAGAAGTCGTCTTCATGCATCAGGCTCAAGCCGATGGCGCCGCGCCTGCGCAGCCAGGGGCTGGGGCGATAGCGGGGGTCTCCATAGACCGTTTGCATGTTGAAGAGCACTTCCAGCACATTGGTCGGACCATACAGATTGCCCATCGCCAAGGGACCGCGCGGGTAGCCCAACCCCAGCGTTACCGCGGTTTCCAGGTCACCAGGCGTACAGATGCCCTGTTGGCAAATGTCTGAGGCAATATTCACGATGGTGGCAACCACCCGCTGCGTCACAAAGCCGCCGCTGTCTCGGATAACACTGACCGCTTTTCCGTCACGCGCCATGAGCGCATGTGCCGCCCGACGCATATCGACGCGAGTGGCAGGGTTGGTTGCCAGAACCCGGCGTCTGGACGTGGCGTCATCCACCAGCATGTCAATACCGACGGTTCGGGCAGGGTCGAGCCGCTCAACAACGGCCACAGTTGTGACATCAAATCCCAAAGGGGCGACCAGTGTCAACGCGCTGGGTGATGGAGACGCTCCAGCTTCAATCGTTGCGCCCAGATTTTTCAGCAGCAACAGCAATTCGGCACGTCGTGCCGCACGGGGTGAAACCCACACGGGCGGCATGTCCTCAACTTGCGGGGCCGCTGGTTCGGGCGGAACCTGGGCAGCTCCGTCAACATAACGGTAGAAACCTTCGCCCACCTTTTTGCCCAAAACGCCGCCTGCCAAACGCTGCGCGGTGATGACGCTGGGGCGATACCGTGGCTCTTCATAGTATTGGCGGTAAACAGACTCCATCACCGGGTGGGACACATCCAGCGCGGTTAGGTCCATCAGCTCGAAGGGGCCAAGCTTGAAGCCGGCCTGGTCTTTCAGAATGCGGTCAATCGTAGCGAAGTCGGCAACACCTTCACTGACGATGCGTAACGCCTCGGTACCAAAGCCGCGACCAGCGTGGTTCACGATGAAACCCGGCGTGTCCTGCGCCTGAACTGGTGTGTGTCCGATTTGTCGGGCATAGGCAGACAGGGCTGCACAGACTGACGGTTCAGTTTTGAGCCCGCCAATCACCTCAACCAATTTCATCAGGGGGACTGGGTTGAAAAAATGAAAGCCGGCAAAGCGCTGCGGGTGTTTCAGTTGCGCTGCGATGGCCGTGACGGACAGTGATGACGTGTTGGTTGCGAGCACGGCATCCTCGCGGACAATGCTCTCCAGCTCTGAGAACAGTCTGGATTTGACGTCCAGCCGCTCGATCACGGCTTCAACCACTAGATCGCAACCTCCTAATTCGGTCAGCGAATCTGCGCAGGTTACCCGCGCTTTGAAAGCAGCCACCTGGGTTGGATCCAGTTTTCCCTTGTCTGCGAGCTTGTCCCACTGCGTGAAGATGGCGACTCGAGCGGTTTCGCTGGCTTCGTTCTGCACGTCGAACAGGGAGACCTTGCTTCCGGCCTGGGCAGCAATCTGGGCGATACCGCGCCCCATGGCGCCAGCCCCAACGATGCCGATCTGATGAAATTGGATGGTCATTTCCGGAATTATCACCGGGGCGACGCCGCGGTAGCTCCAGACGCTGTGCCAAAATGGGGTCCAACCATGAAGCATTCAGTCAAGACGTCAGCCGTTGGTCTCCTGCTATTAATTGAAGCAATAAGCTGTTCTGCCTTGACGCTCGGTCGCGCTCGCGGGGCCGTTGTCCTGGGCCAGCCACTGGACATCACAGTGCCTGTTCAGACTGACGAGGGCGAGGACATTTCTTCTTTGTGCCTGGACGCAGACGTCTTTTATGGCGACGCTCAACAAGCTAAGGGTCGTATCACCCTCACATCTGCTGCGCCAGCCAACGGGCAGTCCGCCACCGTCAGGGTACGATCCTCCCAGCCCGTGGACGAGCCGGTGGTTGCAGTCAATTTGCGCGCAGGATGCCCGCAGAAAGTCTCCAGGCGTTTTACATTCTTTGCAGATATCCCCTCAGAAGCTGTACTTCTCCCAAAGATCACTCCTGTACCGCCAGGACCGGTAGTAACACTGGCCCCGGCGGTCAACACGGCTGCAGTTGCCCCGTCAGTCACTAATAAGACAGCTACCCTGCCTAGTTCTGCCGCGGCTGGCAACGTGAAGGCCGTCAATAAATCTTCCGTCCGGCCAGTTCCGGCAGTCAAGCCAGCAATTGCTGCGGCTAAGGTGACGCCAAAGCTGATGCTTGCTTCGGTTGTTGTGGGCGACTCGCGCGATCCGGATCTCAAATTTACTCAGGAGTTGTTCACACTGCCGGTAGAAAACCCGAAATCAGCCGCCGCGGCGATCGCCCTATGGCGCGCGCTGAATGCGCAGCCTGAAGACATCATGCGTGATTGGCAGAGGTTGCAATCGTTGGAGTCTGATGTGGGTGCCTTGCGGGTGGCCACGGCAAAGAATGAAACCAACCTGATCGAAATGAAGGAACGCTTGCAGGTGGCTGAGTCCGAGCGATTCGCAAACGGGCTGGTTTACGGGCTTGTGGGTTTGCTTCTGGCCAGCCTTGCTGGGCTTTTCCTGTTGTGGCGTAGTCGAACGGGCGAAGTTGGCACTTCTCATAGCTGGTGGCAGGGTGTCGGTGCTTCTCCCACGCAGCAGCAGAGCGGCCCGGGCGAGATTGCCTCGACTCGTGCAACACTTTCAGTTGCTGGCGAATTACCAACCCAGACTGCGTTTGTCGATATTGATCTGGATTTGAGTTTTGCAGAATCGGCTGCCGTGCCTGTCAAGCCAGTACCAACGCTGACCGATTCACAGGTTATCCCGCTGGAACGTGTGACTTCCTTTTCCCCGCCTACCAACTGGACAACAGATCGGGGGTTTTCGGCCAGCATGGTGAGCGCACTGCGTACCACCAACTCCGAAGAAGTGGTGGATGTTCGTCAACAAGCCGATTTCTTTGTATCACTGGGTCAATATGAGCAGGCCATCCATACATTGATGGACCGCACGGAAGGGGCGGCGGATGTCAGCCCTCTCGTTTATCTCGACCTAATGCAGTTGCTGCACCGGCTGGGACGCAGAATCGACTTCAATCAAACCCGCGACAAATTCAACCGGCTGTTCACGGGGCGCGTGCCTGAATATGCAACTTTCGATCAAAAGGGCAAGGAGCTGGAGGCTTATCCCGAAGTGTTGACGCATATTTCCTCTGAATGGTCATCTAACTTGATTCTGGACATTCTTGAGGGGTGCATTTTCCGGGTGCCGGAGGATGATTTGGGGCAGCCATTTGATCTGGCAGCTTTCGAGGATTTGTTGATGCTGCATGCCATTGCTACGCGGTTGGCGTCTGAATCCCACAAGGGATAGAACTGGCGGTTCTCCAGGCAGGCCAATTTCGAATATTGAGCGGTCAATTTGAGCCGGTTACTGTGCGAAAATTGCAACAAAACGTGGGAAATTACTTGAAACTCATATCCAGAGCGTTGGGGATTTGTTTACTGGCTGCCGCCTTTGGCAGTAGCGCGATGACGCTTGGGCGTGTTCGCGGAGCCGCCCTGATTGGTCAACCTCTGGACGTAAGTATTGCGGTTCAGTTTGACGCAGAGGAAAACGCTTCTTCCCAGTGCATGGAGGCAGATGTATTCCATGCGGACACCCGGCAAGATCCAGCCCGTGTGAAAGTGAGTGTTGAACCCACTCAACAACTGCAGACCGCGACAGTTCGAATTGTGTCGTCCCAGTTGGTGGATGAGCCCATTGTGACGGTCTACCTGAAGGCTGGTTGTCTACAGAAAATTACCCGGCGGTACGTACTCCTCGCTGATTTCCCATCCGAACAAGTTACGGCTCCGGCCGCTGTTCCTTCAACATCCAGTGGTGCGTCATCTGCGGTTGTGCCAGCTGCAACTGCAACTGAAACGCCGCTTGGTTCTGCTTGGTCAGAGGCATCGAAGGCAACTATACCGGCTGCGCGCCCGAAAGAGGCAGTAGTCGCAAAACCCGCGGTTCGAAAAGTTAAGCCGCAAGCGGCCGCCCCAGTTAAACCCACCGAGGCGCCACCTGATAAAGCGGTCGCGGTTGAGAAACGACAGGCTGGGCGAGCCGCCGGTCAGTCACGACTTCGGCTGGACCCACTGGAAGTGCTTGCCGAGCGTGTGACAACACTGGAATCGGCAAAGGCAACTGCATCGGCGCCTGTTCCTTCAGACGATGTAGTTAAGGACGCCATGCGTTTTCAGTCACTTGAAAGTGACGTAAAAGCCTTGCTCGCGCTGGCAGCAAAGAACGAGACGAATTTGCTCGAGATGAAAACACGGCTCCAAAAGGCCGAATCGGAGCGCTTTGCAAACTGGCTGGTTTACGCGTTGGCTGCAGCAGTTGTATTGTGTCTGGGCGCTGTTTTGACACTCTGGAATCGACAAAAAAAGCTGCAGGCAGGTAAGGGTGATTGGTGGCGGGGCAGTGATGCTGCCACTGAGCGGGCCAATATCAGCGCCGCACCGCAGACAGCTGTGACACCCGTGACACCTGCGGTACCTGAGACTACGGCCGCAACGCTGGACATATTTGACAGGGGTTCACGAGGAGCGGTCGGTGTCGGCGCTCCACCGCCGCCGAAGGAGCATGCCCCCGTGTCCACGGTCGACCTGCATCTGTCGGAGGTCAGTGCTTCGACGTTTGATACCTTGCTCCAGTCCGGACCTGCGTCCATCAGGGGAAGTAAGCCTGCAGCACTCAGTCGTGCATCGGGACCCGGACGTCGACGCATCAATTCGGATGAATTGTTTGACATCCGGCAGCAGGCGGAGTTTTTTGTCTCGCTTGGTCAAACCGATCAAGCCATTCGCGTGCTAGAGAGGCACATTGCCGAGAATGCAGGTTCGAGCCCCAGTCTCTATCTGGAGTTGCTCCAGCTGTTTCACTCTTTGAATTTGAAGACGGATTACCGGCAGTTCAGAGAAGACTTCAATTTACTGTTTAACTGCCGTATTCCTGATTTTGCGATGTTCAGGCAGGAAGGGCGGGGGCTGGAAGCCTATCCCGACGTTCTGGCGGACATTTCCGCCTTGTGGTCGTCCCCGCAAGTGCTCCAACTGCTTGATGCCTGCATTTTCCAGAACGCTTGGGACATCAATGGGCAGACGTTTGATCTGGCTGCATTCCGTGAGTTGTTGCTGTTGTACGCGGTTGCACAGAGTGAGCACGAGGGGTCTGAACTCACCTCAAGGCCAGTGGGTCAACCTGAGTTCACGCGCATGCCCAAAGTCAATCAACATTCCCGGTCAGGATTTGATGGCTTAATGTCTGATCCCGCCGAGAAGGTCAACTCCCAATTTGGTCAGGAAACCAATCTGGACGCTTATCCAACCAGTTCCGAACCGTTGCCCAGCATCTACGGAGACGTTGACATCGATCTAGACATCGATCTTGATTCGGTTCACTCAACGAATCAGTCCAAAAAACCACTGGCTTGAGGGGTCTACCGGCGAACCTGCAGAGCCGCTGGGTTGACGATATTGGTTGGATTGCCTTCTATGAACTGTATGACGTTGTCAAAAGCCGCGCCGAAGTACATTTCGTAAGTGTCCTGTTCCACGTAGCCAATGTGTGGAGTGCATACACAATTTTCCAGGCGTAGCAGGGCATGACCTTGCAAAATGGGTTCCGCTTCAAACACGTCGATGGCTGCCATGCCGGGGCGTCCCCGATTCAGGGCGCCCAACAGTGCATCAGGCTCAATGAGTTCTGCGCGCGAGGTATTGACCAGTAGTGCGGTGGGCTTCATGCGCGCCAGGTCTTCCGTCTGGACAATGGCCCGGGTATCGTCATTGAGTCGGAGATGTAACGACAACACATCGCTTTGGGAGAAAAACTCGTCTCGCGAAGCCGCAGCGTGGTGCCCGTCCATCACCGCACGCTCCAGAGAGGGTTCGCGGCCCCAGACCATGACATTCATGCCAAACGCCTTGCCATAGCCAGCGACCAGACGGCCAATCTTTCCATAACCCCAGATACCCAGTGTCTTGCCATGCAGCACGCTGCCAATGCCGAAATTGGCTGGCATGGACCCCGCCTTCAGGCCGGATTGCTGCCAGGCCCCGTGTTTGAGATTGCCGATGTATTGTGGAAGGCGACGCGCAGCTGCCATGATCAGGGCCCATGTCAGCTCGGCTGGTGCGATGGGTGAACCAGCGCCTTCTGCGACTGCAATGCCACGCTCAGTACAGGCTTCAATGTCAACATGACTGCCTGCCCGACCGGTCTGCACGATCAATTTGAGTTTAGGGAGTTTTTCGATCAGCTGACGCGGCATGGGCGTACGCTCGCGAATCAGAACGACGATATCCGCGTCCTTGAGCCGGACCGATAGCTGGCCGAGCCCTTTGACCGTATTGGTATAGACCTTGGCCGGATAGGCATCCAGCTTGGCGGCACACTTCAGCTTGCGAACCGCATCCTGATAGTCATCGAGAATCACAACATTCATGCCAGTATTGTGCCTTGGGCTGACCTCTCTTTTGAAGGCCCCTATTCAGACACCACTTGACTATCGGGCAACAGACTCGCAGGGGGTCTGTGCCAACTGGAACTACTGTCAGGCGCTACTACCTGAGCAGGCCGCCAACCGGTCCAACTCGGCGCATACATCGGCCATGCGTCCGGAAATGACCATTCTGCCCACCTGAGTCGGTGTTTGGCCAGCTTCCATCACTCGAACAACACGAAGGCGTGAAGACGGGCGTGCAACGGGGGCTGGTTTTGATGAAATCGTGACTTCAGCCCTTGCCGGATATGCGCGGGTAGCTATCGGATTGGTAGTAAATCCTGTGGATGACCGGCTCGCAGGGCGTGACCCGCCGCTCAACCACTGAACGAAACCCTGAATGGGCGCCAGAATTCCCGGGAAGGCAGACAAAGCGATGCTCATGGTTCGTACCTCTTTGAAAATGAATTACATCAACATGGTGTTGCGAATCAGGCCGACCGCCAGGCCCTCGATCTCGAACGGCTCACCGGGCTCGACCACAATGGTCTGGTAGT
>ENA-UOWO01005533-UOWO01005533.1-activated-sludge-metagenome-genome-assembly--contig:-NODE-5533-length-13357-cov-23.790107_pt1 | contig 13357 bp, 5 predicted proteins | sample MGYA00238148_ERZ761564 | MGnify/ENA primary metagenome ERZ761564 (study PRJEB28885, sample SAMN05720194) | activated sludge metagenome | isolation source: Anaerobic digester | place: USA...
ATAAAGCTATGGGTGATGCGAAGAAAGCTTTGGAGTTTTTTGAAAAATCGCTTAAAGTCAGGCAAGATTTGGTGGCACTGGAACCCGATAGAACGGATTTCATGCTTGATTATGCCATTTCTCATTGGAATATCTACCGAGTATGCTCAAATGAAGATGAACTACTATGGTTGAACAAATGCAGGTCAATTTTGCTTCCATTGATAGAACAAGGCAAGACATACGCACAATTAAATCAGTTATGGGAAATAGTGAATGATGCTATTGAGAAAAGAAAAAAATAAAATTATGTACGACGTATTTATCAGTTATTCGCGAAAAGACAGAATTGAAACCGACACGCTGTGCCGGGCACTTTCTGAAGAAAATATTTGTTATTGGATAGACCGAAACGACATACCCTTAGGGACCGAATTCCCTGCAGAGATTATTCATGCACTTGAAAATTCAAAGATACTGGTGTTTGTATCATCAAAAAATTCCAAAGACTCGGATTATGTTACCAGAGAAATAAAATACGCTCTTGATCACAAGATAATTGTCATGCCTTTGAAACTCGATGCAGAAGAATATAACGACAACATCCGGCTTTTTCTGGATATTTACAACCATTACCCGGCCTTTCCCCCACCCTTTTCACAATATCTTAATGAATTTATTACCAAACTGAAATATATTCTCGCGGCTGAGAATCCCGGCAAACCGGTATTTAAAAGAATAACCGACGAGAATGACCCTGACCTGAGGCTGTTACTCGATATATACCGATCGTGCTTCCCTGCCGACAAAAATGTGTCGGAAGAGTTTATTCTGCGAAATCTTTATTATGATTCAAAAAATCATAAACCATACTTGTTTATTCTCAGAACAATAAGTAAGGTTGTAGGAATTGTTGATTGCTCTTACTTCTGCAGGCAAAAAAGACTATTCGTATCCTACATCGGGGTTTATCATTACAAATCGCCCGGCGATCAATTGATCTACACTCATAATATTTTTGAAGGACTAATCGAATACTTTGCTGAACAAAACATTGTTATCAATGATATTATTTTCGAAACTCAGGAAGAGAGGATCTTCAGGTACTTCAACCGTGTTCTCAGAAGCAGATTTCAACTGAATGCCTATAAATTTAGTTTTGATTATGTTCAACCTGAAATGCTGGCTGACAATGAAACAGGAATTACCCGTGAGCTCCCGGCACTGTTGATCTATGTTCCTGTTAATAACAAGAATTTATTAAAATATATGTCAAAGAATAAAGTACTGAAAATCATTGACTTTTTACATAAGGAATTATATTTTGATATTACTGATTCACCAATTGAAGAACATGAGAAATACCTCGGCAATTTATATTCAAACTACGTTAAAAATCTCCCAGATAAAATTGAATTAATTGCCAATTAAACCCTTGGGATAATAACCTTTCACAATGAAATTAATTAATCAAATTACTATCTATCAGAATAATCAAAAGAAATTTATCCAGTTATTCCATGGTGATTTAACAGAAATACCCCCTGAACATTCAGTTGATATTTTAGTGATTTCCGCTTTCCCTGATGATTATTATCCTACTCGCGGAACACTTATAGGCGCTTTAAAAGAAAAAGGCATATCCGTCGATAACCTTGCAAAGGATAAATCAGTTGATTTAAGAGATAATTTTTCATGCTGGTTATCAAAAGAAATCCATGGAAGAAGTTTTAAAAGGATATTATGCTTTGAACCATTGGTACGTGGTAATGCCAGTGAAGTTGTGGGAGATATTTTTCAAAGTTTAATGCCTTTTGTGTTTTCTGACCCTCCGATTAAAAACATAGCATTGCCTCTGGTAGCATGTGGAAATCAAAGGGAACCAATAGGATCTTTATTTGAACCAATGGTAGATGCTGCGGCAAATTGGCTGATGTTGGGGTTACCGGTAAATACAATCAAAATAGTTGAAATCAGTGAAACGAAAATAAATATCATTTCCAAAACCTTCGAGATACTTAAAAATAAATATGAACAGCATCAGGTAGGAAAACAAAATAAATACAAATATGATTTATTTATCAGCTATTCACATCAAAATAAAGTTGACATACAATTTGTTATAGATCAATTAATAATATTGAAACCTGATATTAAAATATTTATAGATAATACCCAACTTAATACAGGTAGTGCCTGGCAGCAAAGTTTATTTGAAGCTTTGGATGAATGCAGAATGGTTGTGGCGTTCCTTTCTGAACCCTATATTAATTCAAAAATTTGCAAGGAAGAGTTTAATATTGCGGTTTTCAGGCACAGAAATGCAGAAGAGCCTGTTCTGATGCCAATATACTTAAATAGTACAAATCTTCCCAGTTATATGCAACTCATCCAATTTTTTGATTGCAGGGAATCTGATAAGGCAAAACTGTCCGTTGCATGTGCAAAAATCATTGAATCTTTTAATGAAAAAACTGATAATGGTATTAGGTGTAATGAAAAAACGCCACAATATTGTCCAATATGTAAGCAGGAAGTGCAAAAATTAACAGAATACCCGGATTATGTATGTAAAAAATGTTGTAAGGTTCTGACAGACATAAATAAATCAAAAATTTATTACCAATATGAAGATGTCCTCAAAGGATATTATTCAGATTCCGGATTACCCTATAATGACATTACCTGTTATGCTCATGACATAAAGTGTTTTGCTTCGGAGTTACCATGTGGCGGAATCATCATCAGAAAATCAAATGCAAATAAATAATATAACTACAGAAATGATAATAAAAGATAACACAACAAAATCCAAAACAAGACCCCACATCACCATCTCACAGGATGAAAATCAGCATTATATTTCATGCTTCGGTTTTGAACTTAAAAACCTGAAAAGAACAGATTCCGCCAACCTGGAACAATTATTAAACAATTGTATTCAGTGGCACAAACGGTTTTTTAATGCCATCAGCAACTCTCCATTAAATTGCACTATAAGATTTATAATTCGCAACGACGGGGATTCAGTGTCAGAACTCCGGCAACCGCTATGCATCTGCATATTGTTTTATATCAAATCCGAAAAACTGGCTGCGCTGGAAGAAAATAACAAATTACTCATTAATGATTTAATGGTTTTGTTTGGACCGGAAATAACATCGGTCAACGATCCCTATTCTTTTGCAGCAATTACCGATAGCAATCTTTTGTCCGTGTTACATAACAAAAAAAATGAAGTAAATGTATATGAATATAAAAGAAAACCGGTTTTCTTCCAAAAACAGGTCAAGGAACTTGGTTATAAGAAAATTGCTCAGACAGAAAACGAAACTATCGAGTTTCTCCCGCAGTCATTCCTTCCTGATTTTACCAGTCAGAACAACATCATTCAATATATTTATGAAACCGATCATTTCATGGAAATTTCGGTTACGCTTGCCCCATTAAAATTTCAGGAGAAAAAAAGAAAGCGTTACAAAACCATATACAAAGAATGGCAAATCACTGATGAATCCTTTACCAAAGCTGAATCAGAAGCTTATAACAATTACCTGGAAATGACACTGGATAATAACACCAGCGTATTCTATCTTAAAGTGGCATTAACAACCTCTGCAAATCATATTTACAGCCAATCTCTGCATAATATCATCTCCGACACATTTTTTGGCAATATTGAGAACGTTGATGTAGACGCTGCCCTTGAAGAAAATAATATCCCTTTCTTCAAAGAGTCAGATACCGATTCTATTTTGCCCTATATTTATCCGAAGGAACTGGCGCTGTTAAGTTTCCGCTTACCGGTACCCACTGCTGATGAGTATATGTATTTTTCGAACAAGACCAATATTTTCAATTATGTACCATTCAATCTGCCCAAAGAAGGCGTAAAATTGGGGGTTAAAAAAACACTGAAGCACCAGAAAGAAATTTATATCCACCATTGCGACCTGTCCAGACATGCTTATATTTTAGGACAGACGGGTGTTGGCAAGACCACCCTGCTCAAAACCATGATCATGGATCAGATACATAATGGAGAAGGCGTTTGTGTGGTGGATCCCCATGGCGACCTGGTGAATGAAATTGCCGACAAAATTCCGGAGAACCGGAAAAAAGACACGATCTTTTTTGACCCGACAACAAGCAAAGACATCCGCATCAACATCATCGAGGTACACCCCGATTTTCCTGAGCAAAGAACCTTTATTTTTAACGAGTTCATGAAACTCTTTTCTGAGATATATAATATGTCGATGGTTGCAGGTCCGGCTTTCGAACAATATTTTAAAAACGCGCTATTCCTGGTAATCGAAAAGGGTGGCATCCTTGAAGATATTTATAAATTTTTCCTTGACGCCGATTACAGGAATACACTATTATATGAGTCGAAACAAAAATATTCTGTTGATTTTTTCAGAAATGCCGAAAAAATCCAGGGGGAATGGTCATTTGAAGCTTTTGCCGGGTATATTACCAGCAAAATCAACAGATTTGTGCAGGATGACTTTATCGGTCCTTTGATCAGCAGTCCTAAAAGCACTATCAATTTCAGGGAACTTATCGATAACAAACAAATCCTACTTGTAAGGTTACCCAAAGGCCGGCTTGGAAGCGATGGCGTAGCATTTATCGGTTCTATAATCTTTAACAGGATCATTATGGCTGCCTATACACGTGAAAATGTTAGCGCAAATCAGCGGACGCCGTATAATCTTTACGTGGATGAATTTCAGAATTTCACCTCTGAAGATGTGATAACCGCCTTGTCGGAATCGAGAAAGTATGGATTGAGATTAATCCTGGCAAACCAGACTTTGGGCCAACTTAAGCCCCAGATCATTGACATCATTTTAGGAAATGTAGGGAGTCAGATAATTTTCAGGCCGGGGATCCTTGATATCGACAAGCTACACCCCTACTACAACCACCATATCTCGGTACAAGAGTTGCTGAACCTTCCCAACTTTTATGCTGTGGCCAGGTTGCTCAACAATGATGCACCTTTGAAACCGTTTATCCTTGAGACTACGGTTTTGTAAACCATCAATCCACTCTTCGTCTTTGGTCTGAAGTTATTGATAAAAAAATACGGTTAGGTTTTACAATTTCTCTACCTTAAAGGTCTTATGGAATTTTTCTGATCTGATATTGAGAAAATATATCCCTGTTGATAGTTGTTCAATGCTGATCATCAGACTCACTTTATCATTACTGACCTCTGCTTTACTCTTCATAAGTTGTTGTCCCAACAGATCTGTCATGGTAATTTCATAGGTTCCGTTTTTCAGACCCTCGCCACTAATATTAAGTTGATCATGAGTTGGGTTGGGATATATAAAAATACTGCCTTTGGAGCTGAATTCATTCATTCCCACCGGGCAATATACCTGGCCTGATGCTGATGCGCAACCAGAAACGAGGTCAGTAATTTCAATTAAATAATAGCCGCATAAATCTGCATTGAATAACACATCGCCCGTTGCCCCTGATATAGGTTGTGATATACCGGTCATATTCAGATACCACTGGTAGTTATAACCTGTTGAAGGGCTTGCCACTAAGTTTATATGTCCATTGCCCGCATTGGTTATACTGATAGCCGGAACCGGTGGTGATGAACTCGATGATACCGTTATGAATGCAGACCTGGGGGCTCCGCTACAAAAATTGGGATTCGTCACTGTCACTGTATAGACCCCGGAGCTATTCACATAAACAGACTGCGTGGTTTGACCACCCGGCGCCCATAAATATGACGTTCCCTGAGTGGCTGTCAATGTATCATACTGGCCACTGCATACCGTCGGATCACCTGTTATGGTAACATTCGTGTCGTTTACAACAAGATTTATAACATTGCTCACAGCGCTGCAGCCTTCAGTGTTCGTTACCGTCAACGTATAATTGCCCGTACTTAATATTCCCACACTATTGATGGTTGGTGGATTTTGCACAGTATAATGAAATCCATTTGGGCCACTCCATGTATAACCGGGACCTGGCGATGATGTACTAAAACTTACTGCTTGTCCTGCACAGGCAGGATTTGGTGTTACACTGATTACAGGTACTGTTGGATTTTGATTTATGGTCACCGTCAACGGCGCAGAAGTATATGTCCCTGTGCATCCTGACGGGTTGGTTACTGCTACCGAATAGGTTCCCGTTGAGCTCACTCCTATGCTATTCGTGGTCTGGTTCGTGGGTGTCCACAAATAGCTTGCTCCCGTTATTGACGGTGTGAGTATTACGGTTTGTCCCTGGCAATACGGCGGCTGTATATTTGCACTTACAGTAACGGCAGGTGAGTTGGTAGCGGTCACTGTAACTGTGGATGTGTTCGTACATCCGTAAACATCTGTTCCGGTTACAGTATATGTATGAGGCCCTATACCCGTAGGATTCGCCGTTACTACCGATCCGCTCGTAGTATTTAATCCTGACGATGGCGACCATGAATAAGTGTTTGCACCGGACACAAACAGCTGGATGCTGCCGCCGGTGCAAATGGTCGGATTAGATGGGGTAATGTTCAATGCAGGTGGATTATGCACTGCAACCGACACTGTAGCACTCCCTGAACAGCCATTACTGTTGGCTCCGGTAACAGTGTACGTAGTGTTTGATGCAGGGCTTGCTAAGGGATTCGCAATATTTGCATTACTTAAACCTGTTGCTGGTGTCCAGATATAATTATTTCCACTCCCTCCCGCAGCATTAATCTGTACTCCGTTGCTGCCAGTGCAGTATGAAGGATTGGCTGGTGTTGCAGAAATCGAAGCCGGAGGGTTTACAGTCACAGTTATACTTGCTGAACCTGTGCAGCCGTTGGATGTACCCGTAACGGTATAGGTGGTTGTACTGTTGGGATTTGCAAGAGGGTTAGAGACGGTTGTGCTGCTTAGTCCGTTTGATGGTGTCCATGAATACGATGTCGCTCCTGTTGCAGTCACAGTGACTGGTCCTTGTCCCTGACAAAAACCGGGATTGACCGGATAAAAAGATAGCGAAGGTGAAGGGTTTAAAAAAAGGTATGTACATCCTGAAGGGCTTTGACAGCCATTCTGGGTCACTGTCAGACAGTATTGACCTGCACTGTTACTATTGGCCGTGAAACCAGGGTTTTGTGAAGTACTATTAAATCCATTCGGGCCACTCCAACTGTATGTAGTCACAGTGGTATTAGCATACAAAGTGACATTTGAACCCTGACAAACCGTATTTGCGGAAATTGTCGGATTTGGTGCATTTGGAATACTATAAACATTTATTGATTTACTTACACATATACTATTTCCGCAGGCACTCTCAGCTCTTAAATAATAGATAGTGCTGGATGAAGGATAAACAGTAACAGAAGAACCGCTGCCAATATTTATTCCTCCGCAATAGTCAGCATACCATTTCCATGTAGCTCCATTAGCCAATGTCCCATTAACTGTCAAAACGAGTGGACTTCCGGCACAAACAGAGCTATTTCCACTGATACTATTAGCCGGTGCGGGAGCACTACAAATTACATTAATAGTACAAGATGCAAAATTATTACACTCCTCCGATTCGTTAACAACGCCGCTACAGTTGCTGCACGATGTTGTACAACCTCCGCCATCAGCCCAGAAAAAAATGTAATATGTACCTGCAGTTGTCCCTGATGGAATAGTTACAGTAGTATTTTTTAAAATACTTGATGAACCGGCAACTATTGACGGGTACCCCGTAATGGCCCCCAGATAGGTCGCATTACCTGTGATTAATGGGGCACCCGCAGTAAGCCATATTCCAACAGCAGTGCCACTTTGGGCAGATATTGTTCCTGAATTATCTTCAGCTGCGTACACCGTTATATTTGATCCGGCAGTTACTGATGTCTGTGATGCGGATTGAGTTCCGGAGGTTATTAATAGATCGGGCTGGCTGGCAGAGCCGTATACACATACCTGGAAATCACCCTGATTTGATGTACCAGCGTCATAACTGCCAATTCTGAGATAATAAGTTGTATTAGCACTCAGCCCGGTGAATGTTCTGGACTCTAATCCGCCATGGGCTGTTACATCAATGCACCCATTTGGTATTTGCTGCATTGATGACCCGCAAGGTCCAGTTAAAACCTGCACTGCCGGATCAAAATTTCCAAGACCTTGTATCTGAACAGTGACTGATGTCGCAGAACCTGTGTTAAAATAATAGAAAACATCATCATCGTTCATATTTCCCGAACATGATGTAAAACCTGTGGACGTTGCACCAACGGTTGTTCCGTTTGTATAGCTGCATGATGAATTCACATTCAATGAATAACCCGGACAATTATCATTTGAAACTGTTGTCCCGGAGCATGCAGCAATTTTATAGTTTATACCTGCCCTGAAAGCCGGTAGTAAATTATATGCATTATTACCGGGGCAAATAGTTGAGTTTACATCTCTATGGCCTGAAAGCCTTGGAATATATACAGTATTAGTTCCTGCTTGATTAAGTAGCCCATCAACTGTTGCGGGATCTAATCCCCTCCAATCAAACCACCATGCAAGCAAATTTTCAAGTGCAGTCTCCTGAGCAGATGTTACGTTATCAATATCGGTATTACCCAAGAGGCTGACTCCGATAGACTTACTGTTTGAGTAAACAGCGTGCGCCCCCTTAACATCCTGGGTTGATGGGCTTGGATTATATCTTCCAAGAAAAATATTACCATACTTATCGACAACATAATTGTACCCGATATCATCCCAACCATTTGAATATACATGAGTATACCAATAAGACCTGATTAAAGCATAGCTATCAGTATATGAAACACCATCACCGCCATGATGTAAAAGTACATGTGTTGGCGAAACCAGTAATGTTGGAACATAAGAAGGGGTTTGGCAGGCCGTATAACTGCCACACCAGCCAGATCTGGGAATAAGATATGGCTGTGGACAACCTTTTGTACCTTTTGGTGTAGTATTATCGTGTCCGGTAATTTTTCCTTTGCAGACATCATTTGGATCCTTACTTAATATATTAACCACATCAATCCGTACATATTTGATTGAAATATATTCAGGAGAAAACAATTCAAACTCAATATGGTCAAATAATTCTGAATCGCTTACAAATATCATCTCACTCCAGTATAATTTGGACGGCGTTTCGGTGGGATGTGTTTCACCTTTCACCTTTTCCCAATCGCTCCAGTACCCTTTTGTTTTTTTAACTCTGTATTTTATTGTAAATAGATCTGGAGAATATGACAGTTCGTTTGTATGAAATCCAACAACAAAAAAGTTAAAAGGAACCGGTGACTTTACTTTAAATCTCTTGTATCCTGCCTTATCAGTTTCTTTTTTGCACCATATAATGCTCGTAGAAGGAATATGTGTCGTGACCGTTTTATCAATTACTTCAGTGGGTTTCGGGCTGAAATCCTTAAAATGATAGATAAAAGATTCATCAGCTTTGTTCTGATCTTTTTGAGCAAAACTGTTTCCCGCTAAAGTTAATATTAATGCAAATAAAATATAACGTACATCTCTTTTCATATTGACGATATTTAATTATTATCAGATTTCGTGTTTTAAAAATTTACAAATTGTAATAAAAATATAGAAGCTGCGTGGTTTAATGAATACAAATAATAACGTGGCTTCATATTGCAAGACATGATCCTTATATTTGTTTGCATATACGATGTAGTTAAACGTTTCATTGAAATATGGGTCTGCACTGTAAAATTCGTTTTCAATTAATGGGTTTTACTCTTTTATAATTTTTTTTGCTATTAATCCTCTTTCAAGCTTAATAATTAAATAGTACATGCCTTTTGCAAAATCTGCAATATCAACTTCTGTATTTAGCTTTTCAAAGTTTTTATCCAGCATCAATTCACCTATACTATTATAAATCATTAAATATCCTTTCTGACAGGTAAATTCTGAATTTAACTCCACAATGATTTTATCCTTGGCCGGGTTAGGATGGATTAAAACAATGTTTTCCTGGTCAATTTCACTGACTATTGCAGGATCCCATATTAAAACGGACATTGTATTACAACCCGTTGAAATATCCGAAATATTAACAGAATAATATCCAAGCGAATCAGCATTAAACAATATACTTCCGGTTGCCCCCGGTATAGGTTGTGATGTACCGGTCATATTCAGATACCACTGGTAGTTATAACCTGTTGAAGGGCTTGCCACTAAGTTTATATGTCCATTGCCCGCATTGGTTATACTGATAGCCGGAACCGGTGGTGATGAACTCGATGATACCGTTATGAATGCAGACCTGGGGGCTCCGCTACAAAAATTGGGATTCGTCACTGTCACTGTATAGACCCCGGAGCTATTCACATAAACAGACTGCGTGGTTTGACCACCCGGCGCCCATAAATATGACGTTCCCTGAGTGGCTGTCAATGTATCATACTGGCCACTGCATACCGTCGGATCACCTGTTATGGTAACATTCGTGTCGTTTACAACAAGATTTATAACATTGCTCACAGCGCTGCAGCCTTCAGTGTTCGTTACCGTCAACGTATAATTGCCCGTACTTAATATTCCCACACTATTGATGGTTGGTGGATTTTGCACAGTATAATGAAATCCATTTGGGCCACTCCATGTATAACCGGGACCTGGCGATGATGTACTAAAACTTACTGCTTGTCCTGCACAGGCAGGATTTGGTGTTACACTGATTACAGGTACTGTTGGATTTTGATTTATGGTCACCGTCAACGGCGCAGAAGTATATGTCCCTGTGCATCCTGACGGGTTGGTTACTGCTACCGAATAGGTTCCCGTTGAGCTCACTCCTATGCTATTCGTGGTCTGGTTCGTGGGTGTCCACAAATAGCTTGCTCCCGTTATTGACGGTGTGAGTATTACGGTTTGTCCCTGGCAATACGGCGGCTGTATATTTGCACTTACAGTAACGGCAGGTGAGTTGGTAGCGGTCACTGTAACTGTGGATGTGTTCGTACATCCGTAAACATCTGTTCCGGTTACAGTATATGTATGAGGCCCTATACCCGTAGGATTCGCCGTTACTACCGATCCGCTCGTAGTATTTAATCCTGACGATGGCGACCATGAATAAGTGTTTGCACCGGACACAAACAGCTGGATGCTGCCGCCGGTGCAAATGGTCGGATTAGATGGGGTAATGTTCAATGCAGGTGGATTATGCACTGCAACCGACACTGTAGCACTCCCTGAACAGCCATTACTGTTGGCTCCGGTAACAGTGTACGTAGTGTTTGATGCAGGGCTTGCTAAGGGATTCGCAATATTTGCATTACTTAAACCTGTTGCTGGTGTCCAGATATAATTATTTCCACTCCCTCCCGCAGCATTAATCTGTACTCCGTTGCTGCCAGTGCAGTATGAAGGATTGGCTGGTGTTGCAGAAATCGAAGCCGGAGGGTTTACAGTCACAGTTATACTTGCTGAACCTGTGCAGCCGTTGGATGTACCCGTAACGGTATAGGTGGTTGTACTGTTGGGATTTGCAAGAGGGTTAGAGACAGTCGTGCTGCTTAGTCCGTTTGATGGTGTCCATGAATACGATGTTGCTCCTGTTGCAGTCACAGTGACTGGTCCTTGTCCCTGGCAAAAATGCGGGCTTGCCGGGCTCAAAGAAATTGATGGCGCTGCAATACCCTGTTGGGTAATAACATGGGTATCTCCACCAGGGCTTATAGTCAATGTGCATGTGCGACTTGTACAGGTATTGTTGGGAGCAACTGTCACGGAAATATCTGACTGGCCTGTTCCGCTGCTTTGGTTTATAGTCACCCATTGTGAACATGGATTGGTGATGGTCCAGTCACAGGCCGAGTACGCATCAATACCCAAACTATATGTCTTCCCTGCAGCTGTAGCAGATTCCGTTCCATCATCAAAATCATTGGAACATCCATTTTGAGTTATCGTAAATGGACTCCCATTGATATAAAATGTGCAGGTTCTTGAGGAGGTTCCATTCCATGCAGTTATTGAATAATTTAATAATACCTGTCCAACCTGATTCATAGACCCGCTCATGGGTGACACCGTCACCCAGCTGCAATTATTCGTAACATTAAAAGTGCAATATGCCTGACCATTAACTATTATGTCATCACCAGAGCTTGTCGAAAATGCTTCTGCGCTATGTGTTTCTGAACTTGGGCTTAAAGAGGTTATCGTACAAGATGCCGGTGTATGAGTCACACAAATATTAAATGTATAGGTTGAAGGTGATATTGATGCCCCCGTATAATCATAAACTCTTACGTAATAATAACTCCCGACTGTAAGCCCGGTTGCATATATAGTCTCCGTTCCACCTTCTCCTCCGCCATTATCTGAACACTGAATGTTTGAGCCATTGCACGAACCTGATCGCAAGTTGACCACGGCATCCATTCCTGATGAAGGCACTACTCTGATGGTATGAGAGGTAGAAGCTGCTTTAAACCGGTACCAGACGTCAGTGCATAAAGTGCTTGTATAACCGCCACATGAAATGGCGGGTATGGATTGGGTAGCGCCGGAAATTGTTCCTGATGTGTAGGTACATGACGGGCCCGAAAAAATAAGTGTAGCCCCGGAACAATTATCATTGGCAGGCGCCAAAAAGAAACTTTCTTCTAAACAATCCGAATCTGAATAGTTTGACGGTTGAAAATTGTCAGCAGTTTGTCCATTTACAGATAGCGACCCCATCAAGATGATTACCAGAAAGAAGAGTAAATTTTTTTTCATAGCATTGTTTTTGTTTAACCTACTTTTTTTTCCCTCAGAAATCTTACCGCTATTTTTGGTAGCGGCCACTGTTTTTTGAGTTTGTGTTTTCATAAAAATTATTTTAATGTTTACACAAAATAAATCCACAAAAACCACCGGGACAATGAGTTTCTGATGATTCTGTATTATCGGAAATTTCGGGTTACTGAAACTGACTATTCCGGTGACTATTCCGGAGCAAAGTATGCCACAGGAAGAAGTATTGTTTGTTTGCCGTTAATCAAGGCGTTATGCAAATGAAACAAAGGTGTATTCTTTGAGGATTACCTGTAAATTCGATGACATCGAACCATTCATGTTTCAATAAAATCCCAGCACTCATAACTGACTATTATGCAAACAAACATCATAAAATTCTGGTCGGACAAAATAATACAACGTAGTGTAATCAGAAATATGTATTTTGCAGGTTGCATACGTCTGACCCGGCCTTGTGTCAGGCATCCATCACGCGTAACCATTTATTCTGAAACAGAAACAGGGCAATTTTTGCTGATGGCAACCATGCAGAACATCTTCTTTCAGAGTAAGCATACGGTAAACAGCATCTTTCCCACAAAAGAAGTTTGAACTATTTTTGC
>ENA-UOWO01005534-UOWO01005534.1-activated-sludge-metagenome-genome-assembly--contig:-NODE-5534-length-13357-cov-7.913923_pt1 | contig 13357 bp, 12 predicted proteins | sample MGYA00238148_ERZ761564 | MGnify/ENA primary metagenome ERZ761564 (study PRJEB28885, sample SAMN05720194) | activated sludge metagenome | isolation source: Anaerobic digester | place: USA...
CTGGCAATTGGCCAACAAAGCTTTGAGAGAATGATTAAAAGGTTTAATATCCACTAAAAGTTGTTTCCATTTGCTGGTGGCGATGTCCAAATCAAAATCTCCCGATTGTTCTGCTCCATTTATTTCTTTGGAAATTTCATTTTTTCCCTCTCCTCCATCTCCTCTCCCTAAGGGCGAGGAGGGTTCCCCAACGTTCATATTTTCAAATGGCGGATTAGAATAGACAACTTTTTTGGGTGACAAGCTTATTGTTGGCTCTGAAATTGGAGCGGGAGCTTGAATTGGAAAATTATTGGTCGCTTTGATAATGGCGATTTCCAAAGGCAATTGAGGCAGAATAGAAGAGGAAATTTTACCCTGAACCTCTAAGAATAGATTGATGATAAAAATTATTTTCGAGAGTTCTATTTTTTCCGATTGCTTCAGCATTTCTTCGGCTTGTTCCTTGGTCATCTCATAGGCAAAATGGGATTTTAGCGTCGGATTGATCTTGAGTAGCATTAATTGCCGCAGATAATTTATGAGTGATTTATTAAAGACATCCAAATCGTAGCCTTCCAGTAAAATTGAATTTATTTTTTCAATAGCTGCGGTTGTATTTTTGGCAATTATTTCTTCCATAATTTCATGGGAAAATTTTCTGTCAGTTGTTCCCAAAATTTCCTGAACTTCTTTAAGGGTAATGTTTTTATCTTCCAAGGAAATAATTTGTCCCAAAAGACTCTCAGCATCTCGCATCCCGCCTTCAGACGCAATTGCAATCATTTCCAGCGCATCCTTATCAATTTTTACTTTTTCATTTTTGGCGATCAACGTTAGTTTTTCAATAATATTTTCAATCGGCAATCTCGCAAAATCAAATCTCTGGCAACGAGAAATAATTGTTTCGGGAACTTTGTGAATTTCAGTGGTAGCTAAAATGAAAATAACATGAGCCGGTGGTTCTTCCAAAGTTTTCAAAAGAGCATTAAAAGCACCCATTGAAAGCATATGAACTTCATCGATGATGTAGACTTTGTATTTGAGGGCAGTTGTTGGTAATTTAACAGTTTCTCTGAGTTCGCGGATGTTGTCTACACCAGTATTGGAAGCCGCATCAATTTCAATGATGTCAAAAGATTTTCCTTCATCAATCAGTTTGCAAGCAATACATTTTTCACAAGTAATGGAATCCTTGAGGTCGGTGCAGTTGATTGTTTTTGCAAATATTCTGGCAATAGAAGTTTTGCCAGTTCCGCGTGGTCCAGTAAAAAGATAGGCTTGTGCCAGCCTCTCGTTTTTTATGGAATTTACCAAAGTTTGCACAATATGTTTTTGTCCAATAACCTGCGAAAAATTTTTTGGTCTGTATTTGCGATAAAGAGTTTGTGACATATTTTTAATAATTTAGGATACCTTTTTTAGGTACCCCTGATATATGAATTATAGCACAAAGATATAAAAATAAAACCCCCAGAAAATTAGGGGTTTTTAGATATAAAATTAGAGAGGGGAATTGCTATTTTTTGAAAACAATAAACTTGTAGCCGATAAAGTTCCAAGCCAAGCCAGAAATGCTTCCAGCTACTCCACCCAAAAGGCCAACCTGATCTGAGTTTATGCTGCCAAAAGGGGCTAATTTAACAAAGAGAGAAGCTAGCAGAACATTAACGGCCAATCCAATAAGACTGACTAGAAAAAATTGAATAAATTCCGAAGGTTTTTTTTGTGAGGCGTTAGCTTCAAAGGTCCAATATTTGTTCCAAAAATAACTATTAATGTTAGCAATAATAAAAGAAGCGGCTTTGAAAAGAGAATAAAAAGTCAAAATAAAACCGGCGGTGACAAGGTCGCTTGAACTTATTCCAAAATATTGTTTGAAAGCAAAGGTAATAACCGTCAATAATCCCAAATCAACTAGAGTATTTATTACTCCAATTACCCCAAATTTGGCAATTTGCCAGATAGCTATTATTTTTCTGCCAATAAGATTAGCCACGATTACTCCTAGTGGCACAGCAACTAAAAAGAAAAAGAAAACCAGCAAGAAATATTTTTCAAAAAGAGCGGATTGAGCTGTTTTCAGGATTGGCAGAATAAGAAGCCCAATTAATACTCCGGCGGCGAGACCAAAAAAATAATCCTTCTTGGTTAAAGTTAGGGAATTTGTTTCCACACAGTTATTGTTAATTTGTTATAAATCTTTTGAATGATCTTGACTAAATTCCTTTTTGAGATCTTCCAGATCTGGGGCCCATTCATCAATCACAGCGGCGCTGGAATATTTTTTTTCTTCTGACTGCGGCAGGGAATCTTTTTCCATTAGCATTTCGTCAATCTCATCAATGTTTGAATTTTTTTCTGAATTTTGGTGGGCAGAAAGACCGGAGCTACTTTGCATGAGATTTTCAATGGCTCCCCAGTCAGAATCAATATCGCGTGGAATCACCAACGTTACTTCATCTCCTGGTTTGACCTTAAAGTATGTGATGGAGGCGAGTAGTACACGAAAGGGTTGACCTTCGGCAGTAATAAAATAATTTCCATCCGCGTCTTGATTCACGCGTCCGATTAATCTTTTTCTTTCCACCGGACCAATTTGTTTATAGATAAAAGAACCATCTTCTGTGATAGTTAGTTTTAACATATCTCCCTCGACCAGTTTTGATTTGGATGCATAGTTAGCGGGAACCGGATATTGTTTGCCATCAGTACCAAGCATTATTTGTCCATCAAAAGTTCCTTCAACAACTTTTCCATCTTTTTCTTCTTCGGACATTTTCTTTTTTCTGCCAACTTTCTTTTTTCCTTCAAGCTGAAGAAGCATGGCCTTGGCCCCTTGTAAAGTTTTTTCTGCTGTATAAATCATTTCTCGCAAAGACTGAATCTTTTCAGTATTTTCGCCTTCTCTTTTATCTTCCATTTTTTTGTTTTTGTTTAACCCCTTACATACAAATTATACAATAACATGTTTTGGATGACAAGGGTGCGGAATGATAAATGACAAATTTCCAATGACAAATAAAATCTAAAATTCAAATGACAAAATTTTGATTTTTGATCTTTGACATTGATTTGGCATTCGTCATTTGGAATTTGTCATTTCGGCACTGTGTATAACTTGTGCTTGGTATTCAGAAAAATAGCTTAGAATAGCTATTTTTATTTATTATAACTTTGTGTTGACGAGGTAATGCCTAGTGGGGTAAAATAGGGATACAAACTATATAAGTGGGGAAATATGGGGAATATTAAAAACCAAGAACCATAAACTACAAACTACAAACTAAATTATGTTTATTGGAGAATATGCACATTCAATAGATTCAAAAAAAAGATTGGCAGTGCCAATCAAGTTTAGAAGTGAACTTAAAAATAAAATAGTTGTTACTCGGGGACTCGATAAATGTTTGTTTATTTATCCAATGAAAGTTTGGGGAGAATTAGCAAATAAATTAGGCAATCTTCCGGTTGGAGAATCAGGCACCAGAAGTTTTATTCGCTTAATGTTGGCTGGCGCAGTGGATGTTGATGTTGACAAACAAGGCAGAATTTTGATTCCGGACTATCTAAAAGAATATGCTGGATTTCAAAAAAACGTTGTGATTGCTGGTCTCTATAACCGTTTGGAAGTTTGGGATGAAAAGAAATGGAATGAATACAAGAAAAATGCTGAAAAAAATTCCGACGAAATTGCCGAACAACTGGGAAAGCTGGGAGTTTATTAAATTTACGAATGACGATTGTCAATTGACGAATAAAGATTAAAAAAATGACAATTCATAAATCTGTATTGCTAGACGAATCAATTGAGGCTCTAAATTTGAAAGAAGGCAGTGTGGTTGTTGATGCAACGCTGGGCGGTGGCGGTCATAGTCAAGAAATATTAAAAAAAATAGGTAAATCAGGAAAACTCATTGCTATCGATCAAGATGAGATCGCGATTGAAAGTTTTGAAAAAAGTTTTTCCGATTCAAGTTTAGATTCGCAATCAAAGGTAATCCATTTAATCAAAGATAATTTTTCAAATCTGAAAAAGATATTGAAGGACGAAGAAGTTGATTCTGTTGGCAGTGTCTTGGCTGATTTGGGAATTTCCTCCGATCAATTGGAGAACAAAAGGAAGGGAATGAGTTTTCAGTCAGATGCCGAGCTGGACATGCGGATGGATGAAAGTCAAAAACTTTCAGCCAAACAAATTGTGAATGAATGGAGTCAGGAAGAGATAGAAAATATTCTGAAAAATTACGGAGAAGAAAAATTTGCCAGAAATATTGCTAAGAAAATAATTGAAGAAAGAAAAAAGAAGGAAATTATTTCGACCGTGGAACTGGCCAGAATAATCAAAAAAGCTATTCCACAAAGATTTCAACCCAGAAAAATTAATCCAGCCACCAAATCATTTCAAGCTTTCCGAATTGCTGTTAATGACGAACTCGGACATCTGGAAAAATTTATTCCGGATGCAATTGAAAGTCTTGGCTTGGGAGGAAGACTGGCTATCATAACATTCAATTCATTGGAAGATAGAATAGTTAAAAATATTTTCAGGCAAAATGCTAGGGGATGCATTTGTCCGAAAGAATTTCCCATCTGCAGTTGCGGTCATTTTGGGAAAATAAAAATAATTACTAAGAAGCCGATTATTCCGAGTGCTGAAGAAATTCGGAATAATCCAAGAGCAAGAAGTGCCAAACTTCGTGTGTGCGAAAAAATATAATTTTTTGAAAAATTCAGCCGAAGGCTGATCCGCCTCTGGCGGAAAAACAAACATAAAAATTCAGGGGGAGTTGAAATAGAATGTCAAGAACATTGGTTATTCAAAATGGATGGTTTGAAAATAATGCGCCAAAAGCTAAGCTTTCCGACGGTAAGAAGGTTTTTTTTGGTAAAAATATTTCCAGAAAAAGAGTTGCCGGGAAAAAAGAGTCGGAACTCGGTGGGGCCAAAATAAAGTTGGTCTCAGTATGCTTTGTTTTTTTGATTATAATTTTTTTGTCCGGAATTGTATATCTTTATCAGGTTAATTCTTTGGCAACTCAAGGATTTGAAATAAAAAAAATTGAAAATGAAATCAAAACTGTTGAAAAAGAAAATAAACAATTGCAAATCAAAGAAATCGAACTCCGATCGATGAATAACATAGAAAAGGCTACGGAGGGCTTGAATTTAGTTAATTCTTCCAACGTAACTTATATTGAAGTTGCCGGCCCAGTGGCTATGAAATAAGGCTCTAATTTTTTTCTCTATTCTAATGCCGGCAATTTTTGGTAAAGGAAAATACGGTGATTTTCAAAAAGAAAATTCAGAAAAATCTGAGCATTCTTTTTCTTGGAGAATAAGTGCCTTGGTATTTTTTATCTTCTTTATTTCTCTGGCTATTTTTTTTAAATTATATTTTTTGCAGGTTATTTCCTATTCTTCCTTCCGGGCCTTGGCCGAAAACCAACATAATATTTTCAAAAAACTTGTTCCCGAGAGGGGTGAAATTTATCTTCAAGATAAAAGTGGTCTTTACCCGGTGGCGGTCAACAAAGAAACAAAGATGGCCTATGCGGTTCCTAAGGAAGTCAATGAAGGGGATATTGAAAAAACTGCCGAAGCCGTTTCTCAAATTTTTTCTCTAGACAAGGTTGAGATTATTGACAAATTGAGTAAGCGAGAAGATATGTATGAAGTTTTGAAACATAGATTAAGTGATGACGAAATAAATAAAATAAATGAAGCCAATCTTTCTGGAATTCATTTGACTTCGGAAAGTTATCGATATTATCCTTCTACAGAACTGGCTGCCCAACTCGTCGGTTTTGTTGGGTGGAGTGGCGATTCTTTCGGCGGAAGATATGGCATTGAAGCTTTTAGTGAAGAAGAATTAAAAGGTCAAGAGGGAAATATTTTTCATAGTCGTGATTCTGGAGGGAGGCAAATTATGATCAAAGAGAAGGAGGTTCAGGAAGCTCGAGATGGAACAGATTTGATTTTAACCATAGATCATATTGTTCAGTATGAAACGGAAAAAATATTAAAAAGTGCTGTGGAAAAATTTCAAGCAGACAACGGATCGATAATTGTCATGGAAACAAAAACAGGCAAGATTTTGTCCATGGCTAATTATCCGACATTTGATCCAAATAACTATGCTGCAACAGAAGACATCGGTGCTTATAGAAATTTAGCAGTGAGTAGTGCCTATGAGTGTGGGAGCGTTTTTAAGGCATTAACAATGGCGGCCGGACTTGATAGCAATAGAGTAGCTCCGGAAACAACCTATGTTGATAGTGGCGCAGTTAAAGAAGCAGGATACACTATCCGCAATTCGGACTTGAAATCCAATGGCTTACAAACCATGACTCAGGTTTTGGAAAATTCTCTCAATACCGGTGTTATATTTGTGGAAAAAAATTTGGGAAATAAGAATTTTGCTGATTATGTTCGCAGATTTGGATTTGGAGAACTAACCGGCATCGATTTGCCGGGAGAGGCCGCAGGAAACATTCGTAATCTAGGAAATTTTAAAAGCGACATTCAGTTTTTTACTGCTTCTTTCGGCCAGGGGATTACAGTCACTCCTCTTCAATTGATTTCGGCTTACAATGCTTTGGCGAATGGCGGAATATTAATGAAACCACAAATAGTAGAAAAAAAGATTTTTTCTGATGGAAGCGAAGAGCGAATAATACCGGAGGAAGTTAGGCGTGTCATTTCTGAAAAAGCTTCTTTGCAGATTTCTCAGATGCTTCGCAGTGTGGTGGTCAATGGCCACGGAAAACAAGCTGGTGTTCCAGGATACGCAGTGGTTGGGAAAACTGGTACGGCCCAAGTGGCTAGTTCCAAGGCGAAAGGCTATGAAGATGGGATGAATGTGGGTTCTTTTGTGGGTTATGCACCTATGAATGATTCCAGGTTTACGGTTTTGGTAAAAATTACCAATCCGAAAGATGTGCAGTGGGCCGAATCGAGTGCGGCGCCAACATTTGGCGAACTGATGAAATTTCTATTAGAATACTATGGTATAGAGCCGACAGAAGAATATACTCAGGCGGACTTGAACAAATTCAACCAAACACATACTTTGAGTCAAAGTTTTCTAAGAAAAGACGAAGAAAAAGAAAAAAATGATAAAAAATCGGAAGATAAAAAAATAAACTAGAAAAAGAAATTAATATGAATAAATCCCAAAAAACACTGTTCCTGATAAAGAGTTTACGAATTATGGCATTTTCTGTTTTGAAAAAATACAATCCCAAAGTAATAAGCATTACTGGGTCAGTTGGAAAGACCTCCGCCAAGGAAGCGGTCTTTATTGTTTTGGCTGGAAAATTCAGAGTTAGAAAAAATGAAAAAAATTATAACAATGAAATTGGGGTACCACTTACAATTATTGGTGCCGAGAGTGGTATGCAATCAACCAGAAAATGGCTGAGAGTTTTTTGGAAATGGGTTTGGCTAATGATCTTCCCAGTGGAATATCCAGAAGTTTTGGTTTTGGAGATGGGTGCTGACCGGCCGGGTGACATTGATTATTTAACTAGTTTTGTTGATTCAAAAGTCGGAGTGTTAACTGAAATTACTCCAAGCCATATGGAATTCTTCAAAACTTTGGAAGGTATAGCAAAAGAAAAAAGCATTCTCTTGAAAAAGTTAGACGAAAAATCCATAGCTATTATCAACGTCGACAATTCTTATATTGCCAAAATGGAAAATCAGTTAAAATCGAGAGTCATTACTTTCGGATTTTCCGAAGAAGCCAAAATGCGGGCTACCGACGTCTCATTTATTTATTCTGAAAATGATTCGATCGAAGGCATAAGTTTTAAATTGAATTACGCCGGAAGCTCTGTTCCAGTGAGATTAAAAAATATTTTGGCTAGGCATCAGGTCTATGCTGCCTTAGCTGGTGCGGCGGTAGGCATTGAGTTCGGCCTGAATCTGGTGGAAATATCAGAATTTCTTTCTGAATTTTCTTCTCCTTGTGGCAGATGCAAGTTAGTAGATGGTATTAAAAATACTAGCATTATTGATGATACCTATAATTCTTCTCCTTTCGCGGCTCTAGCAGCCATGGAAATTATGCAAAATATTAAAGCCTCAAGAAAAATTGTTGTGATGGGGGATATGCTGGAATTGGGAGATGAAACTGAGGCGGATCATCGAGAAATTGGCCGAAAGATTTTTTCAGACAAAATCGATTTATTTTTTGCTTTTGGCAAGCGAATGAAATTTGCAGTCGAGGAATTGGAGAAGCATAATTTTCCCAAAGAAAATATTTTTTATTTTGAAGATCATGAATCCTTGGGGAGAAAATTGCAAGAAAAGATTAAAGAAGGGGATCTAATCCTGATTAAAGGTTCACAAGGTATGCGAATGGAAAAAGCTGTCGAGGAAATTATGGCCGATCCACTGAAAGCTGAATATTTTCTTTGCCGCCAAAATAAAGATTGGAAAGAAAAACCCTTTGAATTGGTGTAATCTTCTGGGCAAATAGGTTTGTTTTAAGGCACGGAATATTGCTTTATTTTAGTGTTATACTATAGTATAAATTAAGCCTTCGGCCACCATTCCGCCCAAGGCGGACCAGCAGCTAGTTTGAAAAATAATATATGCCGCCATCGTCTAGTGGTCTAGGACATCAGATTCTCATTCTGAAGATCGCGGGTTCGACTCCCGCTGGCGGTACTAAATAAAAGCTATGGATTTTAAACAAACTTTGGAAAAACTGAAAAAAGAAGTTGATGCTGAACTGCAAGAATATTTGTCGCAAGCCATTAAAGATGTAGAAAGGCAGGACAAGGAGGCTGGCAGAATGCTACGGCATGTGGCCAAAATAATCATGTCAGGCGGAAAAAGAATTCGTCCAATTTTGATGTATATGGGCTATGTGGCAGCTGGAGGCAAAGATAAGAAAAAAATAGTCAAAGCTTCTGTGGGTATTGAGCTTATCCATAATTTTTTTCTGGTGCATGATGATATTATGGATCATGGGCAAACGCGACATGGGGTTGAAACTGTGCATAATCTATATGAAAAAAATTCTACGACAATTTTTCCCGATTGCGAAGAATCAAGCCATTTCGGCAATTCTATGGCCATTATGGCAGGCGATCTGCTGGAAGTTTTGGGAAATCAAGCAATCTTGAGATCAGGGTTTGATTCAAAATTGAAGACGAAGGCCATCTCCGAGCTTCAGCTAACTATAGCAAATACCATTGTCGGGCAGGTACAGGATGTTTGCATCGAAAATAAAAAACAAACCTCAGAAAAAGAAGTTTTGGCAATGTATAAAAACAAAACAGCTAAATATACCATTGAAAATCCGTTAAAAATTGGTGCAATTTTGGCCGGAGCGGATGCAAAATTTTTGGAAAAAATTTCTCTTTCGGCTTTACCTATTGGCTTAGCATTTCAGTTACAAGATGATATCTTGGGTCTTTTTGGGGTCAGTGAGAAAATTGGTAAAAATTCAGGAGCGGATATTAAAGAGGGCAAAAAAACATTATTGGTTATTAAGGCTTTTGATAAGGCTGAAATAGAGGATGTGAAATTTATGAAAAAAATGCTTGGCAATGCAAAAATAACTAGGCTAGAAATAGAAAAATTTAAAAGTATTATTGAAAAAACAGGCGCTTTGAAATATAATCAAAATTTGGCGGCAAAGTTTATTCAGAAAGGTAAAATTGAAATAGAAAAAATTAGAATAAACAAAGTGGCGAAGGACTTTTTACTAGGACTAGCAGACTATATAATTAAACGTAGCATATGACCATTGCCATGCTGTTATTTTTAAGGTAATATTTATTTATATGGGTATGGAAAAAAATACAGAAAATTTACCAAATCATGTGGCAGTTATTCCGGATGGAAATCGCCGTTGGGCCAAAGAAAGAAGTCTGGAGCCTTGGGAAGGCCATCGGGCTGGAGCCAAGATGTTAGAAGAGCTGATTATTTTTGCTCAAAAAAGAGGAATAAAATGTTTGTCTTTTTGGGGCTCATCGGTGGATAATTTGCAAAAAAGGCCATTCCAGGAAAAACGAGCTTTACTTGAAATTTATACGGAATATTTTTCCAGACTTCTTGATAATAAGGATATTCATAAAAATGAAGTCAAAGTTAATTTCATTGGCAGATGGCGCGAACAATTTCCAGAAAGTCTAAAAAAAATATTGCAGGAAATTTTAGAAAAAACCAAGAACTATAAAAAACGTAGTCTTAATTTTATGTTAGCCTATAGTGGCACCGATGAAATGAAAGAAGCTTTCGAGAAAATTCAAAAAAAATATAAGGCTGACACAAAAATAACTGAAGAAATAATAAAGGAAAATTTGATGACCAGTGAGTTACCGGCTGTTGATTTAGTTATACGCACCGGAGGAGAGCCGCATCTGAGTGCAGGTTTTATGATGTGGGATAGTGCCAATGCTCAACTTTACTTTTCCGAAGAAAAATTTCCAGATTTCAATGAAAAAAAATTTGATGAAGCTCTTTTGGATTACGAAAAAAGGCAGAGAAGATTCGGTAGATAATTTTTTTCAATCTTCTTTAATATAAAACATAAGCACGATGAAAAAGCTTTCTTTTTTTATAATATTTCTAGCTTTGCTTTCTTTTTTTGTTATTATAAACAAAGCTGAGGCTGCTTCTGAAAATATTAATAAAAAGAAGGCTGTTTATTTTTATCAGGAAGCCTGTAGCCATTGTCAAGCAGTGGACGAGTATTTCCAAAAGGAAGGAATTTACGAAAAATACGATATCGAAAAGCTAGAAATAACGGGAGCTTACAACTTGAATTATTTTAATGAATTTTTCGATGCTTTCGGTATTCTCGCTGAAAAAAGGGGGTGGCCAGTCATTTTTTTTGATCAAAAGTTTTTGGTTGGAGATAAGCCTATTTTGGAAAATTTTGTAATCGAAATTGAAAAAATAGGCGCCAGCGATTTTCCTAGTCCAGAGAACATCCGAAAAAACAGACTAAATGGAGAGCTGGCTACTTCAAAGACAACCCCTTCACCTGCAAACGTTTCTTGGTTGATTTTACTGGGAGCGGCTTTGGCCGATTCCATTAGCCCTTGTATTTTGGTAATTTTTGTTATTTTGACAAGCATCATTATTTTTGGTAATCCGGAGAATAAAAAAGAGGTTCTGGTTTTTGGGATCTTTTTTATTTTGACTATCTTTTTGACCTATCTGACTTTAGGGTTGGGAATGTTGGGTCTTAATAAAGTTTTTCAATTATCTGAAATTTTAAATAAATTAATGGGATTAGTTGTTATTACCACTGGATTTTTTGTTCTTCGAAAATATTGGCAAGATTTCAAGATAATAGTAAAAATCAAGGCGTTATCGAGAGACCTTATCTCGCATAACTTAAGAGGTATTCCCGAAGTAATTTGGAAGTTGATTAAAAAAAATATTCAAAAAATGAACTTGGCTGTAGTGGCAATTTTGATTGGATTTATTTCCAGTGGTTTTCTTTTTCCTTGCAGCAATAAACCCTATGGAATATTTGCAAATTCTTTTTCTGGAAAAAAGGAAATATTCAGTAGCGTTTTAATGATTGTGCTTTATAATTTGGTTTTTATTTTGCCCATCATTTTCTTATCCGGAATCATTTATTGGTTTGCTCATACTAAAAAGCTTGAAATTTTCAGGATGAAGCATGATAATTTGATTAGAACGATTGTTGGCATCGGATTTATTTTTGTGGGTAGCTATCTTGTTTACAGCAACTGCTTTTGAAGCTATGACTGGATGAAGATTGTTTTTTTGTGGTATTCTTATCGGGGAATGTTAATTTTTAAAATTTAAAAAAGATGGTCAATGAAATAACAGACAGAAGTTTTAAGCAAGAGGTAATTGAAAATCGAAGCCTAGCTCTGGTTGATTTTTGGGCGCCCTGGTGTGGTCCTTGTATGATGATGGGACCAATTATTGATGAGCTGGCCGAAGAATTTAAGGGTAAAATTAAATTCGGTAAAATTAATGTAGATGAAAATCCAGAAACAGCGTCAACGTATGAAATTATGTCAATTCCCTCAATTAAAATTTTTAAAGATGGAAAAGTTCATGAAAGTTTTATCGGAGTGCAAAGCAAGGAACTTCTAAAAGAAGCACTAATAAAAATGATATAAAAAGCTATGAATTCAATTCAGCTTTCCAAAAAAATTGGTGGAAAAATAGAAATCCGATCCAAGAAAAAGTTGACGAAAAATAATTTACCGATCTTATATACTCCCGGAGTAGCAAGTGTTTCTTTGGCGATTGCCAAGAATAAAAAACTTTCTTTTGAATATACAATACGCCGGAATACTGTTGCAGTTATTTCAGACGGATCCGCTGTTTTGGGTTTAGGCAATATTGGACCAGAGGCAGGGTTGCCAGTTATGGAAGGTAAAGCACTTCTTTTTAAGGAGCTGGGTGGAGTGGATGCGATGCCACTTGTATTGGATACACAAGACACAGAAGAAATTATAAAAACCATAAAATATTTAGCTCCAACTTTTGGGGGTATAAATCTGGAAGACATTTCAGCTCCGCGTTGTTTTGAAATTGAAGAAAGACTGAAAAAAGAACTGGATATTCCTGTTTTTCACGATGATCAGCATGGTACAGCTGTAGTGGTTTTGGCTGGGCTCATCAATGCTTTAAAAGTAGTAAAAAAAGATATAGCGAAAATAAAAATAGTCATCAGTGGAGCTGGTGCGGCTGGCATGGCTATTACAAAACTTTTTATAAAATATGGCGCAAAAAATATATTGATTATTGATAGCAAAGGAATAATTTGCCAAAAAAGACTAGCGGAACTTAACCCGTCAAAAAAGGAAATTTTAAAAGTAACCAATCCTAATAATTTGAAAGGAAGTTTGCGAGAAGCCATTTCTGGGGCGGATGTTTTTGTGGGAGTTTCTGCGCCAAACGTCCTGAAGAAAAATGATGTGAAAAAAATGAACAAAGAGGCTATAGTTTTTGCTATGGCCAACCCTATCCCAGAAATAATGCCTGATTTGGCTAAGAAGGGCGGAGCCGCAGTTGTTGGGACCGGTCGATCAGATTTCAATAATCAGCTAAATAATGTACTTGTTTTCCCGGGAATTTTTAAAGGAGCATTGAAATATGGCATTAAAAAAATTACCGATGAACATAAGCTTTCAGCGGCGAAGGCTATTGCTAGCTTGATAAAAAAACCTACTGCTGATAAAATAATACCAGCAGCTCTAGATAAAAATGTTGTGAGAGTTGTCTCGGAAATATTTAACCCACGTACCAATTCTGGCAAAAATTAAATTTAATAAAAAATTAAAGCCGATAGGCGGCTTCGCCTTACGCCAGCGTGTTGCTAAAGTTTTATTGGGAGTTGGTGTTGAGGTTAAAAATAAAAAAAATG
>ENA-UOWO01005535-UOWO01005535.1-activated-sludge-metagenome-genome-assembly--contig:-NODE-5535-length-13357-cov-7.671328_pt1 | contig 13357 bp, 7 predicted proteins | sample MGYA00238148_ERZ761564 | MGnify/ENA primary metagenome ERZ761564 (study PRJEB28885, sample SAMN05720194) | activated sludge metagenome | isolation source: Anaerobic digester | place: USA...
TCGGTGAGGTGACCGCCGACGGGCGGATCGCCACGCTGGTCGGCTACGTGCCGGCCGGACGGTCGGGGGGCCGCCGCGCCCGCCGCGCCGCCCCGACCGGGGCGGCCGCCCCCGCATCACGCGCCCCGGCCGCCCCTGTGTCATCGCCGCCGCCGGTCCCGGCCGAGCCGGAACCGCCGGCCGCGCACGCGACCCACGCGGCTCCGCTGGCCACTCCGCCGGTCCGCAAGCTGGCCAAGGATCTGGGTATCGACCTGCACGCGGTGGCCCCCTCCCGCGCGGACGGGGTGATCAGCCGGGAGGACGTCGAGCACGCCGCCGCGGCGCGGACCCGGCCGGCCGCGGGTCCGGATCGGGAGCCGGCTCCGCCGGCGGCCCGCGCGTCGACCAGGCCCGACGACGGGTCTCGGGAGTACCGGATCGCGGTGACCGGGGTGCGCAAGGCGACCGCCGCGGCCATGGTGGCCAGCGCGTTCACCGCCCCGCACGTGACCGAGTTCCTCACCGTTGACGTCACCCCGATGATGCAGCTGCGGGAGCGGCTGCGGACCCGCCGGGAATTCGCCGACGCGCCCCCGACGCCGCTGGCCCTGACCGCCCGCGCCGTGTGCCTGGCCGCCCGGCGCACCCCCGAGATCAATTCGGTCTACGAGGCGGGCACCGACGGCCCGGACCAGATCCTGGTCAAGCGGGACGTGCACCTGGGCATCGCCGCGGCCACCGACCGCGGGCTGATCGTGCCGGTCATCCGGGACGCGGACGCGATGGGCCTGGCCGACCTGGCCCGGGCCCTGCAGGAGCTCACCGCCACCGCCCGGGCCGGTCGGACCAGCCTGGCCCAGCTGACCGGCGGCACCTTCACCATCACCAACGTGGGGGTGTTCGGGGTGGACACCGGCACGCCGATCATCAACCCGGGCCAGTCGGCGATCCTGGCCCTGGGCGCGATCCGGGACGCGCCGTGGGTCGTCGACGGTGAGTTGGCGGTGCGCAAGGTATGCCAGCTGGCGCTCAGCTTCGACCACCGCGTCATCGACGGGCAGCAGGGCTCGCAGTTCCTGGCCGACATCGGTGCCCTGCTGGCCGATCCGGGGCTGGCCCTGGCCTTCTGACCGGCCCGGGCGCTGCGCGCCCATCACGTCCGACTGCGCGCGCGGGACGCCCGGCGCGCGCAAGATGGTGTCCGGGGCCGACCTGACGCGTCGGTTCCGGATCCATACCGCAAAGGGGCGGCCGATGAACAGCGCGGGCACGGTACTGCAGGGCTACAACAACCTCTCGCAGTACCGCAAGGACACCTGGTCCACCCTGGAGGAGGCCGCCGAGCGGTTGGCCGTCGCCGCGGCCGCGGACCGCCCGGTCGACGCCCACGCCGACCGGGTGAGCGGCCTGCTGGAGCGGCTCAACCCGATCGAGCGGTACTGGGCGTTCCCCGGCCCGCAGGCCTTCCAGGCCGGCCGCCGGTTGTTCACCGCCGGCAAGTACACCCGGTTCGCCCGGGCCGTGGCCAGCGTCAGCCGGGCCCTGGCCAGCGACTCCTTCCGCAACGGCATCCCGTGGTCGGTGGCCGCGGCCATCACCGACACCATGGACCAGTCGGGCTCGACCACCGGGACGAGCACGCCGCAGCGGCCCTACTTCGAGGTGCTCGTCGTCGAGGACATGACCGAGGCACAGGAACGGGCGCTGCGTCAGGAGCTGCGGGCCTGGCGCCGCCCGGACGACGAGTTCATCTACGAGATCGTCGTGGTGCCCAGCTTCGAGGACGCGGTGATCGCCGCCCGGATCAACTTCAGCCTGCAGGCCTGCGTGATCAAGCGTCGGTTCGCCCAGCATTCGGGGCGGGACATGTCGGCGGTGGCGCACTTCGTCGACGACCGCTCGCCCAACGATCTGATGGAGCATTCGGTCGAGGAGCGCGCCGACCTGCTGGGCAAGGCCCTGGTCGGCATCCGGCCCGAGCTGGACCTGTACCTGATGACCGAGATCACCCTGGAGGACGTCGCCGGCTGGCTCAGCCACGACTTCCGCCGGATCTTCCACTCCCGCGAGGGCACGCTGGAGCTGCACCTGAGCCTGCTCGGTGGGATCGAGGAGCGGTACCGGTCGCCGTTCTTCAACGCCCTGCAGAAGTACAGCCACCGGCCGACCGGTGTGTTCCACGCCCTGCCCATCTCCCAGGGCAAGTCGATCGTGAACTCGCACTGGATCAAGGACATGATCGACTTCTACGGCCTGGACATCTTCCTGGCCGAGACCTCGGCCACCTGCGGCGGTCTGGACTCCCTGCTGGAACCGACCGGCCCGCTGCGTGAGGCCCAGGACCTGGCCGCGCGCACCTTCGGGTCGCGGCAGACCTTCTTCGCCACCAACGGCACCTCGACCGCGAACAAGATCGTCTGCCAGGCCCTGGTGCAGCCCGGGGACATCGTGCTGGTCGACCGCAACTGCCATCAGTCCCACCACTACGGGCTGATGCTCTCCGGGGCCCACGTGATCTACCTGGACGCCTACCCGCTCAACGAGTACTCGATGTACGGGGCGGTGCCGCTGCGCTCGATCAAGGCGCAACTGCTGGAGCTGCGCCGGGCCGGCAAGCTCGACCGGGTCAAGATGCTGATGCTGACCAACTGCACGTTCGACGGCATGGTCTACGACGCCGAGCGGGTCATGCAGGAGTGCCTGGCCATCAAGCCCGACCTGGTCTTCCTGTGGGACGAGGCGTGGTTCGCCTTCGCCCGGTTCCATCCGGTCTACCGGCCGCGCACCGGCATGCACTCGGCCGGGTCGCTGCTGGGCAAGCTGCGGGACCCGCAGTACCGCAAGGTCTTCGCCGCCTGGAACGAGCAGATCAAGGACGCCACGGACGCCGAGCTGCTGGATACCCGGCTCATCCCGGACCCGGCCCGGGCCCGGGTGCGGGTGTACGCGACCCAGTCGACGCACAAGACGCTGACCTCGCTGCGGCAGGGCTCGATGATCCACGTCTTCGACCAGGACTTCGGGCAGAAGGTCGAGGAGAACTTCCACGAGGCGTACATGGCGCACACCTCGACCTCGCCGAACTACCAGATCCTGGCCTCGTTGGACCTGGGTCGCCGGCAGGCCGCCCTGGAGGGCTTCGAGCTGGTGCAAAAGCAGGTCGAGTACGCGATGCGGTTGCGCGACGCCGTCGACAACCACCCGCTGCTGCGCAAGTACATGCGCTGCCTGACCACCGCCGACCTGATCCCGGCGGAGTTCCGCCCCTCGGGCATCGGCCAGCCGCTGCGTTCCGGCCTGAAGAACATGCAGCTGGCCTGGCGGTCCGACGAGTTCGCGCTGGACCCGTGCCGGGTCACCATCTCGATCGGCGCCACCGGCATCGACGGCGACACCTTCAAGCGCGAGTACCTCATGGACCGGCACGGGGTGCAGATCAACAAGACCTCCCGCAACAGCGTGCTGTTCATGACCAACATCGGCACCACCCGCAGCTCGGTGGCCTACCTGATCGAGGTGCTGGTCAAGATCGCCCGCGAGCTGGACGAGAAGGTCACCGACATGAGCCTGGCCGAACGGGCGGCGCACGAGCACGCGGTGCGCCGGCTGACCAGTTCGTCGGCGCCGCTGCCGGACTTCTCGTCCTTCCACGACGCGTTCCGGCCGAGCCCGGCCGACGATCCGGGCCCGGGTCCGGCCACTCCGGAGGGCGACGTGCGGCGCGCGTTCTTCCTGTCCTACGACGACAGCCTGTGCGAGTACCTGATGCCCGAGCTGATCCAGGAGAAGCTGGACCGCGGCGTCGACGTGGTCTCGGCGACGTACGTGACGCCCTACCCGCCGGGTTTCCCGGTGCTGGTGCCCGGCCAGAAGTTCAGCCGGCAGATCCTGGACTACATGAACAGCCTGGATACCTCCGAGGTGCACGGGCTGCGGGCCGATCGGGGGTACCGGGTGTACATCGACAAGGCCTTGGAGATCGCTCGCGAGGCACGGGACGGTGCGTCCTCACGTAAGGTGACCAACGACGGCGTTCCTGACTACTCAGCGTCAGACTTTCAAGATTCATAAAATCTGCAGCCAATTTGTTGTAACGGACAGCCAGTTCTCAGCGATAGTCAGGGCGACCCCGGACAGCTGCCGGACCCCCGACCTGGCAGCTGTGCGGGGTCACTTCGTCTCCGGGCCGTCTCCGGTCCCTCTCCGAGCCGCGATCCGGACGGCGGCGACTACGCTCAGCCGGTGTCCGACGCCCCGCTGGCCATCCAGATGCTCCATGACCGGATCCTGATCAAGACCTCCTCGCCCGGCGGTGAGCGCACCACCAGGGCCGGCATCCTGATCCCGGCGACCGCCGAGGTGGCCAAGCGACTGGTCTGGGGCGAAGTGGCCGGGGTCGGCCAGCACGTGCGCTCGGTCAAGCTCGGTGAGCGGGTGCTGTTCAGCCCCGAGGACCAGTACGAGGTCGAGGTCGGCGGCGAAACCTACCTGGTGTTGCGCGAGCGTGACCTGCAGGCGGTGGCCTCCGAGCGCACCCGGGGCGGGACGGGGCTTTACTTGTAGCTGGGACCACGTTTGTCGGTGGGACGTGTTGATCCGGTCGGCCGGACCAGCCACCGGCGGCGCCGGATCGCGCCCAGGGGAGTGCTCCGTCATGGACAGCTACGACATGATCGTCATCGGGTCGGGTCCGGCCGGGCAGAAGGCGGCCATCGCGGCGGCGAAACTGGGCCGGCGGGCCGCCATCGTCGAGCGCAAGGACATGGTCGGCGGCGTCTGCATCAACACCGGCACCATCCCGTCCAAGACACTGCGCGAAGCGGTGCTCTACCTGACCGGGCTCAACCAGCGGGAGCTGTACGGGCAGTCCTACCGGGTCAAGCAGGACATCACCATCGCTGACCTGTCCTCACGCACCCAACACGTCATCGCCCGCGAGGTCGATGTCATCCGCAACCAGCTGGCCCGCAACCACGTGCACATGTACGTCGGCACCGCGCGGTTCATCACCCCGCGCACCATCGTGGTCACCAACGAGGCCGGCAATTCGGTCGAGCTCAGCGCCGACAAGATCGTCATCGCGGTGGGCACCAAACCCGCCCACCCGAGCACCGTCGAATTCGACGGGGAGACCATCGTCGACTCCGACCAGATCCTGAGCATCGCCAATGTGCCGTCGTCGATGGTGGTGGTCGGGGCCGGCGTCGTCGGCATCGAGTACGCCTCCATGTTCGCCGCCCTGGGTACCAAGGTGACCATCGTCGAGCGCCGACCGACGATGCTGGACTTCTGCGACAAGGAGATCATCGAGGCCCTGCAGTACCAGCTGCGCGAGTTGGCCGTGACCTTCCGGTATTCCGAGACCGTGCGGGAGGTGCAGAGGCATCCGGCCGGCACGCTGACCGTGCTGGAGTCGGGCAAGCGGATCCCGGCCGACACGGTGCTGTACTCGGCCGGCCGGCAGGGTCTGACCGACGAACTCAACATCGCCGCGGCCGGGCTCGGCGCCTCCGATCGGGGCAAGATCGAGGTCAACGAGAACCTGCAGACCGAGGTCGAGCACATCTACGCGGTCGGCGACGTGATCGGGTTCCCCGCGCTCGCCGCGACGGCCATGGAGCAGGGTCGCCGGGCCGCGTACCACGCGTTCAACGAGCCGGTCGGCAACAAACTGGGCGACCTGCAGCCCATCGGCATCTACACGATCCCTGAGCTGAGCTTCGTCGGCCGCACCGAGGAGTCGCTGACCAGCGCGAACGTGCCGTTCGAGGTGGGGGTGTCGCGGTACCGCGAGCTGGCCCGCGGGGCGATCCTGGGCGACTCCTACGGCATGCTCAAGATCCTCGTGCACGCCGAGTCCCGTGAACTGCTGGGCGTGCACGTCTTCGGCACCAACGCCACCGAGCTGGTGCACATCGGCCAGACGGTGATGGGCTGCGGCGGCACCGTGGACTACCTGGTCGACGCGGTCTTCAACTACCCGACCCTGGCCGAGTCCTACAAGGTGGCCGCCCTGGACGCGGTGAACAAGATGCGGGCCATCGCCAAGGTCACCCAGACCGGCCCATACCACCCGCTGCCCGAGTAGGCCGCGAGTGGGGCGAGCGGCCCCGGCTCGTTCGGGCCGCGTTGGCGGTGTGAGCGGGATCGCACCCCTGTGGAGGGAATCAAAGGCCCCTCCCATGCGTCTGTATAAGTGGCCGGCCCTGGATGCGATGGTGATTCACCGGCAGACGGCACGCGTCGAGCGTGCGGCAGTCGAGCTTGGGCGATGCGGGAGGTTCGATTCCTCCCGACGGCACCATTGGACGGTTGGGCTCCCGTCGCGGGAGGCTTTTACCGACCGTAGTTTCTCCTCACTGAAAGTCACGGCTCGGATGAGTCGGCTGAACTCTGCACCCCGGTTGGGGGATCGTCGTCCCCGCGCGCTCCGGCCACCGGTTCGATCCGCCAGGCTGGACCCCGGAACGGTGGGGGCGGCCGGGTGGGAGGGAACCCGCTCGCGTTGATCTCCCGACGTCGGGTGCAGGGGGGCACGTGATCAGGTCGGCGGAAGCGGTCATCGAGGTCGACGGTTCGGCCGGGCCCAGTCGCGTCGACTGGCGGCGGCCGGCGGCGGTCGTGGCCGGCGTGATCACCGGGATCCTGGTGCTCGCCGGGCTGCTGTCCGCCCTGCTCTACGGCGCCGACTCGGACCCGTCCGGCCTGGTCTCCAACCTGGCCCAGCTGACCGCGGCGGCCCTCGCGACGGCGGCCGCGGCCGGCGCGGCCCGGCGGTCCGAACCCGCCGGCCGGCTCCGGTGGTGGCTGGTCGCGCTGGCCTGCGGCTTGTGGACGATCGGGCAGAGCTACTGGTGCTACGTGGAGCTGATTCTCGGGCAGGACGTGCCCGAGGTGTCGCCGGCAGACCTGTTCTTCCTGTCCTTCACCGCCCTGATGATCGTGGCGGTGGCGCCGACCGGCGGTTCGCGCAGCGACCGGCTGCGGATCCTGCTGGACGGCTTCATCATCGGCATGTCGCTGTTCACCATCAGCTGGTCGACCTCGATCGACGCGATCACCGCCAATCGCACCCCGGACACCGAGCCGTTGGCCATGGTGATCAACCTGGCCTACCCGTGCGGCGACGTGGTGGTGCTGACGATGGCCATCCTGAGCCTGTCCCGCCGCACCGTCGACCGCAGCGGGCTGACCGCGGTGGCCGCCGGAATGGGCCTGATCGCTGTGTCCGACGCCTTCTACGCCTACCTGACCTCCTCCGGCGAATCCACCTCGGGTTCGCTCGTCGGGATCGGGTGGGTGGCCGGCTTCGGCCTGATCGCCTGCGCCGCCGGGGCCCGCGTCCGGGTCGGCGCCCCCGCACCGGTCGAGCCGCCGACCGGGCCCCATACCGTGACCGAGACCGGCGGCGAGACCGGCGTCCCGCTCGACGTGCGCCGGGCCAGCGCCCTGCCCTACGTCCCTCTCGTGTTGGCCCTGCTGGTGGTGGGGGCCGACCGGATCGGCGGGGAACCGGTGGACCGGGTCGCCGGGCCGGCCCTCATCGTGACCTTCCTCGGGGTGTTGGTCCGGCAGTACCTGACCATCCGGGACAACGCCGCGCTGACCGCCAACCTGGCCCGCCGGGAGAACCAGCTGCACCGGCAGGCGTTCCAGGACATCCTGACCGGGCTGCCCAACCGGGCCCTGTTCACCGACCGGGCGGCGCACGCTCTGGAGCAGCACCGGCAGAGCATGCGACCGCTGTCGTTGCTGTTCGTCGACCTGGACGACTTCAAGGCGGTCAACGACACCCTGGGGCATCCGGTCGGCGACGAGCTGGTGATCCGGGTGGCCGAGCGGCTGCGGGGCGCGATCCGGGCCAGCGACACGGTGGCCCGCTTCGGCGGCGACGAGTTCGCGGTGCTCGCCGAGGGTGAGGACGCCGACGGGGTCGAGCTGGGTTCCCGGCTGGTCGAGGCGCTGCGGCCACGATTCGTGCTCGGCGAGCACGGCCTGTCCATCGGCGCCAGCATCGGCATCGCCGAGGTGCCGGCCGAGCATCCGACGCCGACCCTGGACGACCTGTTCTCCCGGGCCGACATCGCCATGTACGCGGCCAAGCGGGCCGGCAAGGGCCAGATCGCCCTGTACGACTCGACGATGGTGCTGCCGGAGGCGGCCGACCTGCAGTACCGGCCGCTGCTGATCGAGGCGATCGGCAGCGGCGGCATCGACTGCGTGTTCCAGCCGATCCTGGACCTGGACAGCGGCCGGGTGCACTGCATGGAGGCGCTGGCCCGCTGGCAGGTCGGCGACCAGGTGGTGGCCCAGGACTACTTCATCCAGCTCGCCGGCCGGCTCAAGCTGCTCCCCGCGCTGACCGACCTGATGGTCGACCGGGCCTGCGCCACGCTGGCCGACTGGACCGAGCGGCTGGGGTGCGACGACCTGCGGGTCGGGGTCAACGTGCCGCCCGGCCTGATGGCCGACCGCGACTTCCCCCGGCGCATCGACGCCGCCCTGCGCCGGCACCGGATCCGGCCCGACCGGCTGGTCCTGGAGATCACCGAGGACGCCCTGATCGGCGACGTCGCCACCTCCCGGGCGGTGGCCGACCAGCTGCGGCTGGCCGGCATCCGGCTGTGGCTGGACGACTTCGGCACCGGCTACTCCTCGCTGCTGAGCCTGCGGCAGATCTCCCTGCAGGCCGTCAAGATCGACATCGAGTTCGTGGCCAACATCCACACCGACCCGTCGGCCGCCCAGTTCCTGCGCGCGCTGCTGGCCCTGGGCCGCGACCTGGGCCTGATGGTGATGGCCGAGGGGGTGGAACTGCCCGAGCAGGCCGCGGTGCTGGCCGAGCTGGGCTGCCGGTACGTGCAGGGCTTCCTGTACGCCCGGCCGGCCGCGGCCGCCGACCTGGACGCGATGCTCGCCGCGCAGCCGGCCCTGGCCATGGGGGTGCCGGCCGCGCCCACCGTGTCCGCCGGGCGCGGCTGACCGGCGACCTGCTCAGCCGGGTCGTTGCCCCCACAGCTGCGCCGCGGCGACCGCATGTTTCCAGCGGGCCAGTTCGACCTCGCGGCGGGCCGCGGTCATCGACGGCTGCCACTCCCCGGCCTTGCGCCAGAAGCGGCGCAGCACCTGCCGGTCCGACCAGTAGCCGACGGCCAGCCCGGCCGCGTAGGCCGCGCCCAGGGCGACCGTCTCGGCCATCATCGGCCGCACCACCGGGATGTCCAACACGTCCGCGATCGTCTGCATGAGCAGGTTGTCGCTGGTCATCCCGCCGTCGACGGCCAGCGAGCGGGCGGCCACCCCGGCGTCGGCGTTCATCGCGTCGACCACGTCGTGGGTCTGCCAGGCGGTGGCCTCCAGCACGGCGCGGGCGATATGCGCCTTGGTCACGTACGAGGTCAGCCCGACCAGCACCCCCTGGGCCATGTTGTCCCAGTAGGGCGCGAACAGCCCGGAGAACGCCGGGACCAGGTAGCAGCCGCCGTTGTCGGGCACCGACCGGGCCAGTGTCTCGATCTCGGCCGGAGAGCGGATCAGGCCCAGGTTGTCCCGGCACCACTGGACCAGCCCGCCGGCCTGGGCGACCGACCCCTCCAGCGCGTACACCGCCGGCTCGCCGGCCACCTTGTGGGCGACCGTGGTGATCAGTCCGTGGCTGGAGCGGATGACCTCGGGGCCGGTGTTGAGCAGCAGGAAGCTGCCCGTGCCGAACGTGCACTTGGCCTCGCCGGCCTCGAACGCGGTCTGGCCGAACAGCGAGGCCTGCTGGTCACCGATCAGCGCGCCGATCGCGATCCCCGGCACCGGATCCACCGTCCGCGCGACAACCCCGATGGTGGGCCGGATCTCGGGCAGCACCGCGCGCGGGATGGCGGTCGCGGCGAGCAGTTCGGGGTCCCAGTCCAGGGTGTCCAGGTTCATCAGCATGGTGCGGCTGGCGTTGGTCACATCGGTGACGTGCACGCCCGGCCCGCCGCCGTCGCGGCCCGGGCCGCCCGACAGGTTCCAGGTGATCCAGCTGTCCATCGTCCCGAACAGCAGATCGCCCGCGGCGGCGGCCGCGGCGGCCGCCGGGTTGCGATCGAGCATCCAGCGCAGCTTGGCCGCCGAGAAATAGTTGGCCATCGGCAGTCCCGTCCGGGCCAGGACCCGGGCCGGATCGATCCGGGTGGCCAGGTCGGCCAGCACGTCGGTGGTCCGGGTGTCCTGCCAGACGATCGCCCGGCCCACCGGGACCCCGGTGTGCCGGTTCCACAGCACGGCGGTCTCGCGCTGGTTGGTCACCCCCAGGGCGACCACCTCGGCGGCGCCGACCCCGGCGTCGGCCAGCGCCTGCGGGATGATCCGCCGCACGATCGACCAGATCTCGGCGGCGTCGTGCTCGACCCAGCCCGGGTGCGGGTAGTACTGCTGGTGCTCCCGTTGGGCGATGGAGACCATCCGGCCCTGCCGGTCGAACAGCATGCACCGGGTCGAGGTCGTGCCCTGGTCCAGAGCGGCCACCAGTTTCACCGTCATCGGTCCCGTCCGTGACCCAGTTCGCGGGAGATCGCCCGCCCGGCTCGGGTCACCTGGGTGACCAGGGCCGTCCGGGGGCGCGACCGATCGTCGCAGACGCGCTCGATCGCGCCTTCGATGCCCACCACCGCCACCACGTACCCGCCGCGATCCCGGATCGGCGCGGCCACGCCGGCCACCGCCGGGTCGACCTCGCCGACCGAGCCGGCCCACCCGACGTCCCGGATGCCGGCCAGCTCCCGCTGCAGCGCGACCCGGTCGATGATGGTGCGGGTGGTCAGGGCGGGCAGGTCCTGCCGGAGCAGGGTGCGGGCCGCGCCCGGGTAGTAGGCCAGCAGCACCTTGCCCAGCGCGCTCGCGTGCAGGGGCACCACCGAACCGGTGACCAGCACCTGGGTGCCGCCGTCGGCCCGGAAGACATGGTGCGCCACTTCGGCCCGGCCCCGGTGGAAGGTGGCCACCCGGGCCGATTCGCCGGTGCGGGCGGCGAGCGCGTCCGTCCAGTTCATCGACAGGGACCGCAGCTCGTTCGGATCCAGCTTCTCGCCCCGGCCGAGGTGGAACAGGTCGGCGGCAACGCGGTACGGCCCGTTCGGCACGTCCTGCTCGACGAACCCGACGTCCTCCAGCGTGCGCAGGATGCCATGCGCCGTCGGCTTGGCCAGGCCGAGCGCCGACGCCACCTGGGCCAGCGCCTGCGGCTCGTCCTCATCGGCGAGAAGACGCAGGATGGCGGCCGCCCGCTCGACGGACTGGACGTTGCCCGGCACGCCCGCACCCTACTCTCCGGGTCGGGCGAGCGTTCGGCTATGTTGAACGCCACCGGTTGTGGGGCCCTGGCGGCCCGGATATAGTCGCGAGCGATAGGGCACTGGGCCATGATGAGGCCGACGGCGAGAAGGCGGTGGGTTTTGCGGATCGTTGTGGCCCGCTCGACGTGCTCGCGGTCGCGTTCCGTGCCAGCGTTATGCGCGGTTGCCGTCGGACATCGACCGGCGGTCCCACCGGCCCCGTCCGCCCTTCGAGTGAGGACCTCTTCATGACCAGCACCCAGCCCCGACCTGCCGGCCGCAAGCGCGAGCCCGACCGCAATCTCGCGGTCGAGCTTGTCCGCGCCACCGAGGCCGCCGCGATGGCATCCGGCCGGTACCTGGGGCGCGGCGACAAGAATCAGGTTGACGCGGCCGCGGTGGACGCGATGCGGCCGGTGCTCGGCACCGTCGCGATGCGCGGGGTCGTCGTGATCGGCGAGGGCGAGAAGGACGAGGCGCCCATGCTGTTCAACGGCGAGCAGGTGGGCGACGGCACCGGTCCCGAGGTCGACATCGCGGTCGACCCGGTCGACGGCACCACCCTGGTCGCCAAGGCCCTGCCCGACGGCCTGTCGGTGGTCGCCCTGGCCGAACGCGGCAAGATGTTCGACCCCGGTCCGTGCTTCTACATGCGCAAGCTCGTGGTGCCGCCCGCGGCGGCCGACGCGGTGGACCCGGAGGCCCCGGTGGGCGAGATCATCGTCGCCGTCGGCAAGGCGCTGGGCCGGCGGACCGACGACCTGACGGTCGCCGTGCTCGACCGTCCCCGGCACGAGGGTCTGGTCGAGTCGATCCGCGCGGTCGGGGCTATGATCAAGTTCCTGCCGGACGGTGACGTCGCCGGCGCCATCATGGCCGCCTCCGAAGACACCATCGATGCGGGAGTCGACCTGCTCTTCGGCATCGGCGGCACGCCCGAGGGAGTCATCGCCGCGGCCGCCCTGCGCTGCCTCGGCGGGGCCATCTTCGGCCGGTTGCATCCGCGGAACGACGAGGAGCGGGCCGCGGCCCTCGAGCAGGGTTACGACCTGGACCGGATTCTCACCACCGCCGAGCTGTGCGGCGGCGACGACGTGTTCTTCGCGGCCACCGGCGTCACCGACGGTGCCCTGCTCAAGGGCATTCGCTACGGCTCGGAGCGCATCAGCACGACGTCGCTGTCGATGCGCGCCCGGTCCGGCACCATCCGTTTCATCCAGACCTTCCACGATCCGGAACGTTCCTCCCTGGTACCGCCGCTCAGCTGAGCGCGCGGGCCGGGCTGATTCAAAGGAGAACAGCGAGTATGGGTGTGCAGCCCTCCGTCCTCAGTCCGACCACCCGGGCCAAGGCCCTGGACGAGATGGCCGCCGGCGAGGTGGACGTGCTGGTGATCGGCGCCGGTGTCGTCGGCGCCGGCGCGGCGCTCGACGCGGCCAGCCGGGGCCTGTCCGTCGCCCTGGTCGAGGCCCGGGACCTGGCGGCAGGCACCTCCAGCCGGTCGTCCAAGCTGGTGCATGGGGGGCTGCGCTACCTCAAGCAGCTGAATTTCTCGCTGGTGTTCGAGGCGCTGCGGGAACGGTCGTTGATCCTCAAGACGCTGTGCCCGCACCTGGCCCGTCCGGTCGAGTTCATCTACCCGTTGGAACGCAAGGGGATCGACCGCGGGTACGTCGGCCTGGGCGTCGGCGTCTACGACGTCCTCGGCGCCGGCAAAGGGGTGCCGTCGCATCACAAGCACCTGAGCAAGACCAAGACGCTGGAGATGTTCCCGGATGGGAAGAAGGGGCACATCCAGGGCGCCATCAAGTTCTACGAGGGCCAGCTCGACGACGCCCGGCACACCATGATGATCGCGCGGACCGCCGCCGCCTACGGCGCGCTGGTGGCCACCAGCGCGCGGGTGACCGACCTGACCCGGCAGGGCGACCGGGTGGTCGGCGCCACCGTTCGCGACCTGGAGACCGGCCGGGACATCCAGGTCAGGGCGAGGACCGTGGTCAACGCGACCGGCGTGTGGACCGACGACATCCAGCAGATGATCGGCGGCAAGGGCGGTTTCCGCG
>ENA-UOWO01005539-UOWO01005539.1-activated-sludge-metagenome-genome-assembly--contig:-NODE-5539-length-13353-cov-5.185893_pt1 | contig 13353 bp, 13 predicted proteins | sample MGYA00238148_ERZ761564 | MGnify/ENA primary metagenome ERZ761564 (study PRJEB28885, sample SAMN05720194) | activated sludge metagenome | isolation source: Anaerobic digester | place: USA...
AATTCAATTACTTAGCTGTTCTATATCAGCAATTCCTAATATGAAACAAATTTTTCCCCTTTTCCTGTTCTTTTTGACAGGTCTGGCTGCTTTTTCACAAAGAACGGGTTCCGTGACCGGTACCGTGATCGATAAAAACCTGCAAACTCCCCTGGGGGGGGTGACCGTAGAAATCCTGGGGACCAAACTGGCCACCAGTACGGATACGGCCGGAAATTTCCGGATTACAGGGATTACCCCAAAATCATATACAATCCGTTTCAGCTTTGTTTCCTATACTCCAGTTGAACTTTTCAATATCGTCATCAATTCCGGAAATGAACTGAACCTGAATGTGCAACTGGAACCTGCAGTGACCAATCTGGAAGACGTACAGGTGCGCAGTAACCGCCGTACCGCTGTGGCTGCCAGTCTCGAAACCCCATTAAGTGTACAGCGGCTGACCACTGAAGAAATCCGAAGCAACCCTGGTGGTAACTTCGATATCTCCCGGGTGATTCAGGCCCTCCCGGGGGTAAGCGGTACTGCCGGCAGTGTGGGTGGCTATCGCAATGATATCATTATCCGCGGCGGTGCTCCCAATGAAAATGTCTATTATCTCGACGGTATCGAAATTCCGGTAATTAACCATTTTGCCACCCAGGGAAGTGCCGGCGGACCCACCGGGATTCTGAACGTGAGTTTCCTGGAAGAAGTAAAACTGAGCTCTTCTGCCTTTGATGCCCGTTTTGACAATGCCCTCTCCTCTGTTTTCCAATTCAGACAACGCACCGGAAACCCGAATAAAGTACAGGGAAATGTCCGCCTCAGCGCCACCGAACTGGCCGGAACATTTGAAGGGCCCCTTTCTAAAAAGACTACTTTCCTGGCTTCTGCCCGCCGATCTTATCTGCAACTCCTCTTCAAAGCCATTGACTTGCCGATTCGTCCGAATTATTGGGATTTCCAATATAAAATAACGCACCGTATCAATAAAAAGACCACCCTCACCCTGCTGGGTGTGGGCGCGATTGATGATTTCACTTTTGCTGCCCCCAGGGAGGCCACACCGGAAAAATTGTATATCATAGACGCCACCGCCCCGATCCATCAATGGAATTATACCGTGGGGGCCAGTCTGCGCAAACAGATCAAAAATGGTTTCTGGAACCTCTCCCTCAGCCGTAATATGTTTGATAATAAAATTGAAAAATTTGATGACAATGAGGAGGGAAATGAAACCAAGCGCCGGCTCGGAATTTTCTCCCAGGAAATAGAAAACAAGTTGCGCTTTGATGTCAATAAAACCATCAATGGATGGAAGATCGCTTACGGAGCCCTGGCCCAATATGTAAAAAGTAATAATGATAATTTCAAACGCCTGCGCAAGGAGATACTGGATCAAAACGGCGCCATAGTTCAACCAGCCCTGGTACTCGATTATCAGTCCGATATTTCTTTTATGCGTTACGGCCTCTTCTCCCAGGTCAGCCGTCGCTATTTGGATAACCGGCTTGGACTGAGTGCTGGTTTACGCTCGGACATGAATGGTTTTACCAGTGAAGGGATGAACCCGTTACGCACCCTCTCTCCCCGGATCAGTGCCTCTTATGTAATGGCGGATAAGTGGACCCTGAATGCCTCCGTTGGCCTGTATTATAAGATTGCCCCCTATACCATCCTCAGCTTCCGGGACAACAATGGCAACCTGGTGAATAAAGAGGCGGACTATACACGCAATACCCATTATACGATCGGTACGGAATACCTCCCATCAAACAGCACCCGCTTCACGCTTGAAGCTTTTTACAAAAGATATAAGCAGGTACCGGTCTCTGTAAGAGATGGAATTTCCCTGGCCAATATGGGCGGTGATTTTGGCGTGGTGGGAAATGAAGAAGTTATTACGAATGGGGAAGGCACCACCTACGGCTTTGAATTCTTTGCTCAGCAAAAACTGACCAAACGTTTCTTTGGTACTTTCTCCTATACCTATTTTGTCAGCCGCTACAGTGGTCTTGATGGAAAGGAAATCGCCAGTGCCTGGGATAACCGTCACCTGCTTTCTTTTATCTGGGGCTATAAATTTAACCGGAACTGGGAACTCGGACTTAAATTCCGTTACCAGGGAGGTGCTCCTTATACGCCTTTTGACCTCATAGCTTCGCAACGCAATTACCTGACTTTCGGTTCCGGTATTCTGAACTATAACCGGCTCAACAGTCAGCGGCTCGATGCCTTCCATGCCAGTGATATACGGATTGATAAAAAATGGAATTATCGCAAGACCACGCTGAACCTCTTCCTCGATATCACGAACTGGTATAAAGCAGTCAATCCGTCTTTCCCCCAATATACATTCAGGAGAACGGGAGACAATTCCGCCTTCCTGACCACTGATGGGCAACCCATCCGGCAGGACGGCTCCAATGCCATACCCTTTTTCCTGGATAATAGTGACGCGAGTGTGATCCCAACGATCGGATTTATTGTGGAGTTTTAATATCCGCCTGTGTCAGTTTACGTTCAACCCGTATGAGAATAAATATATGGGTGATGAGAGCGGCGGCTATAATCGCAAATCCCCAATAGAACCAGTGGCTGAGGAATTTATTTTCATGATACACCACGAACGCCAGCAGGATCCCATACACGGGTTCGAGGTTATAGGTCAGATTTACGGTAAAAGCGGACAACCTTTTTAACGCGTTACCGGATAATTGAAAAGCCAACACGGAACAAAACCAGGCCAGCACCAGCAGCCAGCCAAGGTCACTCCAGGTGGGTAACAAATGATCGGTTGGAAATTTATAAAGATAAAAAGGAAGGAGGAAGCTCAATGTAAGAAAGCCCCCCGTTTGCTGCCAGCTCAGCATGGTTTCCACATTCACCCGTTTTAAAAACTCACGGTTAAAAATCGGAAACAAGGCCGCCAGTACGGCAGAAATTAATCCGATGATTATACCGGTCTTGAACCGGGTATCGAAATGGAAAATAATATAGATGCCGCTGAGTGTGACCAGGCCAAGCAGTAATTCCGTCCAGTTCAGTTTTTTCCGGAGAATAAGCGGTTCAAATAAAGCGGTAAAAAAGCTGATGGCGGAAAAACAGACCAGGGCCACGGATACATTGGCGTATTTAATAGCCCCATAAAAAGTGACCCAGTGCATGGCTGCGATAAAACCCACACCCATGATCTTTAACCGGTCTGCCCATGAAATAACCTGCAATTTCTTCATCACTGCAAACAGCCCCCACATGGTCAGGGCAGTTATCAGCAGGCGATACCATACAATTAACCCTTCATTGAGCGTGATGAGCAGTCCGAGGATACCTGTAAATCCGGCAAGAAATACAGCAATATGCAACTGCAGAAAGGCTTTCTTCATTGCAACCAAATTAAGAAAAAGGATTGAGCCGGCTGATTATTGTTCGGACTTGGCCAGTACCTTGGGAGAAGAGGGGGTTTCGGTATCCGCGTTTTTCAACCGCTTGCGGTAATTTTTAAAGAGACTGTTCCAGCGCAATTTAAGTACACCGATCACCCCTTCTTTAATAATTCCTTTATTCATTTTTGAGGTGCCGAAAGTACGATCCTGGAAGATAATAGGAACTTCCTTTATTTTAAATCCGAGTTTCCATGCGGCAAATTTCATTTCTATCTGGAAAGCATACCCTACAAACTGGATCTTATCCAGGTTCATAGTCTCAAGGACTTCTTTTTTATAGCAAACAAAGCCGGCGGTTGGATCCATCACCGGCATCCAGGTAATCAGTCGTGTATATAAACCACCTCCTTTAGACAAGGCAATACGATTGGCCGGCCAGTTAACCACCCCCCCGCCTTTTACATACCGGGAGCCGATTGCCACATCCGCTCCTTCATTTTTACAGGCATTATACAGGCGGGGCAGGTCATTGGGATTATGGGAAAAATCGGCATCCATTTCAAAAATGAATGCATAATCATGGGCAATGCCCCATTTGAATCCATGGATATAAGCCGTACCCAGTCCCAGTTTACCGCGCCGTTCCTCAATAAATAATTGTCCGGAAAATTTTGACTGAAGATCCTTCACGATCTGCGCGGTTCCGTCCGGAGATCCATCATCAATCACCAATACATGAAATCCTTCATTCAGGTTAAAAACGGCATGGAGGATATTGGTGATATTCTCTTTTTCATTGTAAGTAGGTATGATGACTAATTTTTCCACGCCCGTCTATATAGAGTTAAGAACCAAAAATAAGCTAATCAGTTGTGCGACCCTGTTAAAATTCAGGTAAAGGACTTATCCTTTTTTTAGCATGGTCCGGGTATATATCTCCGTCAGTTTCTGCTTGGTATGTTGGGGAAAATCGCCTTTCATCATCCAGTCATAATACTGAGGTTCCGACTTCAGAACATCGGACACCGGCCGGCCTTTAAACTTGCCGAAATTGAACACTTCCACACCATTTTCCATGACAAAGCGCCGGGCAAAATCCACCACCTGATCCTCTCCGATCACTTTCAGGATGGAATCCAATGTATTGCCGAGATCCGTATATTTTTCCAGTTGTGCTTCCAGAATTTCATGGGTGGCACTGGCATCCACTTCCGCACTATGCGCCCCTTCCAGCGTCTTATTACAATAAAACCGGTAGGCCGCCCCGAGCGTCCGGGGTTCCATTTTATGAAAGATGTTCTGCACATCCAGGAGTTTCCTGTTTTTCATATCAAAATCCACCTGGGCACGAAGAAATTCCTCCATCAGTAAAGGAATATCGAACCGGTTTGAATTATAGCCGGCAAAATCACAACCATCCAGCATCTGTTTCAGTTCCTGCGCTACCTGTTTAAAAAGCGGGGCATCTTTCACCATTTCATCCGTGATGCCATGGATATCACTGGACGATTTGGGAATTGGAATTCCCGGATTGATCAGTTTACGTTTCACACTACGGGTTCCATCGGTCAGGATTTTCACAATGGCAATCTCTACAATCCGGTCCGTACCCAGGTTTATACCCGTGGTTTCCAGATCAATAAAAGCCAATGGTTTCTTCAGTTGCAGCATCAGGAATGAGTTTCTAAGTGAATGAGGCGGTAAAGTTAACTGTTTGTGAAACTCCGCAAAATGAAATTATTCAGAAAAATAAGGGTTAACCTAAGAAAACCAGCCGTTTAACTACCCAAAATCAGCTAAAAAACGGGCAAAAGACACTTTGAAAAGCCGGGAAGGAACATATCTTTGCAGTAACAAAATAATCCGTTCTCTAAATCGTTTATCCACCAAATACCCCTTTTATGAAAAACAGATCGCTTATTGCCTTGGTTATGATCGCCCTGGTTGTCCTGGTTTCCTCTTGTGCCTCACAGAAATATGGCTGCCCCGGTAACCCCCAGGCTAACTATAAATTCAGAGGCTAGTCTCCCCAAATATGAACTGGAACGATCTACTTACATCCGTACAACTGGACGAAATCATCCATTTGTCCCATCAGCGTCCCCAGGTAATTTTCAAACACAGCACCCGTTGTAATATCAGTAGTATTGCCTGGACACGGCTGAAAAATGCCGAAAAACTGGAAGGAGCTGACTTTTATTACCTTGATCTGCTGGCCCATCGCCCGCTCTCCGGACAAATTGCCTCCTCCCTTGATGTGGAACATGAATCCCCCCAGATATTGCTCCTGAAAAACGGAAAATGTGTCTATGATGAAAGTCATCTCGGCATCACCGCTGATGAATTGCAGGAACAAATCCGGAATAACTAACCCTCTCTCGCAACAGATACCGGAATGAATGTTCGTACTTCATCATCCGGATAGTATAATTTCAAAAATTCAATAACGGACAGTTTCCCGATTAAAATAATCCTTATTTTTGCACCGCAATGCGAAATTATACACATAATCATCATCATCACTTTCCCTCGCAAGGGTAGGCCATGTTGTTATTATGTGTGAAACATAGTTCGGGGCTTACTTCAGGTAGGCCCTTTTTTATTTTAAACCTTTTATATGAGTGAGACGTTAAAAATTGCCGTACAGAAATCCGGCCGGCTTTACGAGGGTTCCATGAAACTGCTGAAAGAATGTGGAATTGAAGTCAGCAATGGGAATAACCAATTAAGGGTAAAAGCCGCCAACTTTCCGGTGGAGATTTTTTTCCTGCGGGATGATGATATTCCCGAATATGTGCAGGATGCGGTGGCCGATATTGGTTTTGTTGGAGAAAACGTGGTACGGGAAAAAAACAAACAGGTGGATCCGTTGGAAAAACTGGGATTCGGCAAGTGCCGTTTATCCCTGGCCATCCCGAAAAATGGCCCTCTTAAAACAGCGGCCGACCTCGATGGGAAAAGGATTGCCACCAGTTATCCGGTCATCCTGCGCGAATACCTTCGGGAAAAAAATATCAATGCCTCTATTCATGAAATCAGCGGCTCAGTGGAAATTGCTCCTCGGATCGGACTGGCGGATGCGATCTGTGACCTGGTAAGTTCAGGCTCTACCCTTTTTACCAATGAGCTGAAGGAACTCGAAGTATTACTTCAATCAGAAGCGTCACTCATCAGTAATAAAAACCTTTCTCCGGAAAAGAAAATCATCCTGGAAAGTCTGCTCTTTCGCATCCGTTCGGTAAAAAAAGCCAGGAATAACAAATATGTCTTGCTGAATGCCCCGAATGATAAACTAGAAAAGATCTGCAGCCTGTTGCCTGGTATGCGGAGCCCGACCATTCTCCCGCTGGCAGAATCCGGTTGGAGTTCAGTACACTCGGTCATCAGTGAAAGCGATTTCTGGAATATTATTGAACAATTAAAAGCGAACGGAGCTCAGGGCATCCTGATTATACCGATAGAAAAGATGATCATATGATGAAACAGTATAATTATCCCTCCCCCGATCAATGGGAAGCACTGGCACAACGACCCGTAACAGATGCTTCGTCGTTGGAAAAGCCGGTGCGCCGAATCCTGCGAAAAGTAAAAGAAAACGGGGACCGTGCCGTTCGGAAATTCACCAATGAATTTGATGGGGTGAAACTGAAGAAACTCCGGGTTACTGAAATTGAAATTAAAGCCGCTGAGGAATTGCTGCCGGAAGAATTGAAAAAGGCGATCCGGCTGGCTAAAGAAAATATAGAGGGCTTTCACCAGGCGCAGCGGGAAGCAGTAACCGTTACGGAAACCATGCCCGGTATACGTTGCTGGCGTCAGTCATTGCCCATTGAAAAAACCGGACTTTATATTCCGGGCGGCACCGCCCCTTTGTTTTCAACGGTGCTGATGCTGGCCATTCCGGCAAAAATGGCGGGTTGCAAGGAGATCATTCTGTGTACGCCCCCGGCAAAAGACGGAACGGTTCATCCGGCCATTTTATATGCGGCATCCCTATGCGGAGTTACCCAGCTTTTCAAAGCCGGTGGTGTACAGGCGATCGGCGCGATGGCTTATGGAACAGAAAGCATTCCCCGTGTTTTTAAAATATTCGGACCGGGTAATCAGTATGTAACCCTGGCCAAACAATTCATACAACAAGATGGAGTCGCGATCGATATGCCGGCCGGACCATCGGAAGTACTGGTCATTGCTGATGCAAGCGCCCACCCTGCTTTTGTAGCGGCAGATCTTTTATCACAAGCCGAACATGGTGCCGATTCGCAGGTGATCCTGCTGACCCCCTCTGCCGCATTGGCCGGCGAAGTGGAAAAAGAAGTGGAGAAGCAATTAAACCAGCTTCCGCGTAAAGCCATTGCCGAAAAGGCACTGGCCAACAGCAAGACGATTCTCTTCAATACCATGCAGGAAGCCGTGGAGTTCTCCAATTACTATGCACCCGAACACCTGATCCTTTCCTGTGATGATGCGGCATCCATCGCGCAGCAGATAACAGCCGCCGGATCCGTGTTCATCGGTCATTATTCGCCGGAAAGTGCCGGAGACTATGCCAGTGGCACCAACCATACCCTGCCCACCAATGGCTACGCCGCCATGTACAGCGGAGTATCGCTGGACAGCTTTATGAAAAAAATCACGTTTCAGCAACTGAGTCCGGAAGGCCTTCAGCGCATAGGCGAAGCTGTTATGACTATGGCCGCCGCTGAAGGACTGGATGCTCACAAAAACGCTATCGCCATCCGCTTAAATACACAACATGGAATTTAATCTCGATAAACTGGTCAGGGAGAATATTAAAAACATGACGCCCTACTCCTCCGCCCGTCACGAATTCAGCGGGGCAGCCACGGTATTTCTGGATGCGAATGAAAACGCGTTCGGCTCCCCCCTGCCCGTCAATTATAACCGGTACCCGGATCCGCTGCAAATGCCGCTGAAGGAAAAAATCAGTCAGATTAAGGGTGTCCCGTCCTCCAATATTTTTCTCGGGAATGGCAGTGACGAAGCCATCGACCTCCTCTTCCGCATTTTCTGTGAGCCGGGTAAAGACAATGTGATCCTTTTCCCCCCCACCTATGGTATGTATGAAGTATGTGCCGAAATCAATAACGTAGCGGTAAAAAAAGTGCCCCTGACAACAGACTACCAGCTGGATCTTGAAGCAACTGAAGCCGCCGTAGACGCGAATACCAAACTGATCTTTGTCTGCTCACCCAATAACCCAACCGGCAACAGTATTGAACGTAGTGCAATAGAAGTGCTGCTGAATAATTTTGACGGACTGGTGGTAATTGATGAGGCCTATATTAATTATGCCCGCCAGAAAACATTCATCACTGAACTAACAGAGTATCCCCATCTCGTAATCCTCCAAACCCTGTCAAAAGCCTGGGGACTGGCCGGACTGAGGTTGGGTATGGCATTTGCAGGACAACCCGTAATTGATTATATGAACCGGGTTAAATATCCCTATAATATCAATACGGCCACCCAGCAACTGGCCCTGGAAGCCCTGAGTAATATCAGCAGTGTCAACAACTGGACTAAGACAACGGTGGTACAGAAAGACAGTTTAACGGAATCCCTGCTTGGGTTGTCCATCACCGAAAAAGTCCATCCCTCCGATGCTAATTTTATTCTGGTAAAAATGACCGACGCACGCCGGATTTATGAATACCTCTCCGGACGCGGTATTATTGTCCGGGATCGTTCTCAAGTAATTTTATGCGACGACTGCCTGCGGATCACCATTGGCACCCCGGAGGAAAACAATCAATTACTCGAAGCCCTTAAAAATTACATGGCATGAGAAAAATATTATTCATCGATCGCGATGGTACGCTGATCCAGGAAGCCCCTCCCACTTACCAGTTGGACTCCTTTTCCAAACTGGCTTTCTATCCGGATATGTTTACCTGGATGAAAAAAATCGCCAATGAACTGGACTTTGAACTGGTGATGGTGACCAACCAGGACGGACTGGGCACCCTGTCTTTTCCGGAAGACAGTTTCTGGCCGGTACATGAATTTGTGATGAAGGGACTGGAGAATGAGCAGATTTTTTTCAGTAAAGTACATATTGACCGCAGTTTTGCAGCCGAACCGGCACCAACCCGTAAACCCGGCACCGGAATGCTGACTGAATACATCAATAACCCCGGCTATGATATACCCGGTTCATTTGTAATTGGTGACCGGATCACGGATGTACAACTGGCCAAAAACCTGGGCTGCAAAGCGATCTGGCTGAATAATGATGCCAGTCTTGGTGCAGCGGAAGTGAATAATGATATGACCACGCTCCGCGAAGTGATCGGATTGGAAACCACCAGTTGGAAAGACATCTGGGAATACCTGCGCCTGGGACAACGGGAACTGGTCCATGAACGAAATACCAATGAAACAAAAATCCGTATTGCGTTGAACCTGGATGGACAAGGAAAAACCGAAATCCAAACGGGGCTTCATTTCTTTGATCATATGCTGGACCAGCTGGGCCGGCACAGTGGTATCGACCTGGCCATAAGCGTAAAAGGAGACTTACATATCGATGAACATCATACTATAGAAGATACAGGCATCGCCCTTGGAGAAGCCATTATGCTAGCCTTAGGAAATAAAAAAGGCGTAGCCCGTTATGGCTTCACTTTGCCGATGGATGATGCACTCGCGCAGGTAGCGCTGGATTTTGGCGGACGCAGCTGGTTGGTATGGTCGGCTGAATTCAAACGGGAAAAAATCGGGGATATGCCGACGGAAATGTTTTATCACTTCTTCAAATCCTTCTCCGATGCCGCCCGGTGCAACCTGAATATTAAAGTGGAAGGGGAAAATGAACATCACAAGATTGAATCCATTTTTAAAGCACTGGCGAAAACCATGAAAATGGCACTGAAAAGGGATCCGGAAAACATGCAACTGCCCAGCACCAAAGGAATATTGTAATGAAGACAGTGATCATAAAATATAACGCGGGAAATATCCAATCGGTACTCTTTGCCCTGGAACGCATCGGGGTGCAGGCCGTTGTTACGGATAATCCGGATGAGATCCTTGCGGCAGAAAAGGTGATTTTTCCCGGAGTGGGCGAAGCCAGTACGGCTATGCAATACCTGAAGGAACGCGAACTGGACAAACTCATTGTTTCACTGCAGCAACCCGTACTGGGGATCTGCCTGGGGATGCAGCTGCTTTGTGCGTATTCCGAAGAAAATGACACTCCTTGTCTAGGAGTTTTTGAACAGGTACCTGTCCGCAAATTCAGGAATGAAGGAACCTCTTTTAAAGTTCCACAGACCGGATGGAATTCCATTCAACAATTAAAAGGCCCCTTGTTTAACCAGGTAAAAGAAAATGAATACTGCTATTTTGTACATAGCTACTATGCTACATTGAATGCCTTCACTTCCGGCACGACGAACTATATACAGCCGTATAGTTCGGCCTTGCATCGAAACAATTTTTACGGCGTGCAGTTTCATCCCGAAAAAAGTGCAAAAGCCGGCGAACAGATTTTAAAAAACTTTTTAACTCTATAGAAGATGACGATTATTCCCGCCATTGATATAATTGACGGAAAATGTGTGCGACTGACCAGGGGCGATTACGAACAGAAAAAGATATATAACGAAGATCCGCTGGAAGTGGCGCTCCGGTTTGAAGATGCCGGCCTGAAAAGACTCCACCTGGTAGACCTGGATGGAGCCAAAGCCGGTGAAGTAAAGAACTGGAAAGTGCTGGAAAAAATTGCTGGTAAAACCAACCTGGCTATTGATTTCAGTGGAGGGATCAGTTCGCAGAAAAACGTGGAGATCACGTTTAATTCCGGGGCCGCTTTTGCCGCGGTTGGTAGTATTGCGGTAAAAGATGAATTCACTTTTTCGGGATGGTTACTGGCTTTTGGTGCGGAAAAATTTATCATTGGCGCCGATACCAAAGAAGGCAAAGTCGTGATCCGGGGCTGGACAGAATCCACCACCCTCACCGTATCCGAACTGATCGGCCGATACAAAACAAAGGGAGTGAAACAGTTTTTTTGTACCGACGTGGAGAAAGATGGCTTGTTACAGGGTACGGCCCTTGATTTGTATAAAAAAATCCTGAACCAACATCCATCCATTGACCTGATCGCCAGTGGTGGCATCAGTGAAGTAACGGAGCTGGATGAATTAAGGCAGGCGGGCTGTGATGGTGCCATCATTGGTAAAGCGATCTATGAAAACAGGATTACACTGGCAGATCTAAAACGCTTTTTATAATATGCTCACTAAACGGATTATACCCTGCCTGGATATCAAAGACGGCCGCACGGTGAAAGGAACTAATTTCCTGGAACTCCGGGATGCGGGCGACCCGGTGGAACTGGCCATGCGCTATTGTGAAGAGGGGGCCGATGAACTTGTTTTCCTTGACATTACCGCCACTACTGAAAAAAGAAAAACGCTGGCGGCCCTGGTCAGGGATATAGCCACCCATATCAATATTCCCTTTACGGTGGGCGGCGGGATCAATACGGTCGATGATGTACGGGTGTTACTGGATAACGGGGCTGATAAAATTTCGGTGAACACCTCAGCGGTGAAGCGCCCGGAACTGATCAATGAACTGGCGATGCAGTTTGGCAGCCAGTGTGTGGTGGTTGCCATCGATGCAAAACTGATAAATGATACCTGGATGGTCGTCACGCATGGCGGACGCACCCCAACTTCATTAAGTGCACTGGACTGGGCAAAGGAAGCCGAGGCGCGTGGAGCGGGTGAAATATTACTGACTTCAATGGAAAATGACGGGACGAAAAACGGGTTTGCCCTGGATATCACAAAAACCATCAGTGAAGCACTGGCCATTCCGGTCATTGCTTCCGGAGGTGCCGGGCAAATGGAACATTTTTCGGACGTGTTTAAAATCGCCCATGCTGATGCAGCCCTGGCGGCCAGTATCTTTCATTTCAGGGAAATACCGGTTCAGGAATTAAAACGATATTTACAGGATCAACAGATACCGGTCCGTTTATGATACTGATCCTGTTTATATCCCTTTGTATTGCCTGGTACTTTTATCAGTATTTTGAAAATAAACGAATGGACCGGATCGAAGAACAACTGGAGAAGCGAAAAGAGTCTTTTGAGCAACTGCTGAAAATGCTCAGAAAGAAAGAGAGCGAAGCAAATAATAATACTCAATCAACTGAATAATATGCAACCGGATTTTTCCAAATACAGCGATGGCCTTGTACCCGTAATAATACAGGACGCGGGAACCTTACAGGTGCTGATGCTGGGATTTATGAATGAAGCGGCTTATCAACAATCCCTTCAGGAGGGGAAAGTCACTTTCTTCAGCCGCAGTAAACAACGCTTATGGACCAAAGGAGAGACCTCCGGAAATTATCTGCATATCCAGGAAATAAAAGCAGATTGTGACAATGACACCCTGCTGATCCGGGTGTTGCCGGCCGGTCCCGTTTGCCACACGGGTACGGATACCTGTTTTAACGAAACCAATCCTTCATTCAGTCTACAACAATTGGAACGGATCATTACGGACCGGAAGAATAACCCTACTGATACATCCTATACCGCATCTTTGTTTGCCAAGGGGATCAATAAAGTGGCGCAGAAAGTGGGAGAAGAAGCGGTGGAACTGGTGATTGAAAGTAAAGACAACAATCAGGAACTTTTTCTCGGGGAGGCAGCCGATTTACTCTTTCATTACCTCGTCTTATTACAGCATAAGGGATATACCCTCAGTGACGTGGTCCATACCCTCGAAAAAAGGCATAAATAAAAAATTTACAAAAGGGGGATGCTGACTATAAGCAGACAACCTTCACCAGCCGCGGTTTTTATATCAGCGGTGCCGTCATAAAAACGTACCCGTTCATAAATATTGGATAAGCCTATGCCTCGGAAAGTCTGGTTGGCATCAAAACCGATCCCGTTATCCTTAACGAGCATCCGGACCCACTGATCATCACTTTCAAGTA
>ENA-UOWO01005541-UOWO01005541.1-activated-sludge-metagenome-genome-assembly--contig:-NODE-5541-length-13349-cov-4.944261_pt1 | contig 13349 bp, 13 predicted proteins | sample MGYA00238148_ERZ761564 | MGnify/ENA primary metagenome ERZ761564 (study PRJEB28885, sample SAMN05720194) | activated sludge metagenome | isolation source: Anaerobic digester | place: USA...
GCTTTAGTTCCTGGTCCAGAATGAAAACTTGAACCAACTTGTCTAACAATGATTTGACCGACATCAATTTTTTGTCCTCCAAACTTTTTAACTCCCCTTCTCTGGCCGGGTCTGTTGGCTTTTTGGTTGGTTTTACCCTGTGATTTTGTATGTGCCATACTTTAGTAAATTAGTGAAATAGTAAATTAGTTAATTAGTTAGAATGTAATTTTGGTAATTTTAATATCAGTTAATTGAGGACGAAATCCAGTAGTTTTGCGATAACGTGATTTTGATTTGTATTTAAAGACGGTTAATTTGTTGCCTTTATAATTTTTTAATACTTCAAATTCGACCTTAGCGTCTTTGATAGTTGGAGTACCTACTTCAATTTTGTCACCATCAACAGTGAGTAATACTTGATCGATAATTTTTTTGTCGCCCTCTTTAAGATTTAAATTGTCGACAGATATTTTTTGGTTTTCTTCAACCTTAAATTGGGTGCCAGAAATGGCAATAACAGCGTATTTCATACTTGTCGATTATAGCATAGTAAAAAAAGATAACAATAACTTATGATGAATAAATTACACCAAGGGAAAAGAGTAAGGTCATTATTGACGACCCCCCTACTGACAAAAATGGTAAAGGTATGCCAGTAACCGGAAGGATTCCTAAATTCATACCAATATTGACAAAAGTTTGCATCCATATTTGAATTGCTATTCCGAGCGTAAACAAAAATAAAGCTCTGTTATTGGTAACTAAAAAAGCTTTTTTAAATAATGTAGAAATTAATAGATAATAGCTAGTTAAGACGATTAATACCCCGACTGTGCCAAGCTCTTCTGCAGTAGTGGCAAACATAAAATCAGTATGTTTTTCTGGTAAAAATAACAACTGGCCTTGTGTTCCTTTTTTATAACCCTTTCCGAATAAACCACCGGAACCGATGGCTATTTTTGATTGAATTACATTATAACCCTTATCGAGTGGGTCAGCTGATGGGTTTAAAAAATTTACAATTCTTTCTTTTTGATAATCGTGAAGAAAGTATCGATAAATGATGGGTGATGATAATAAAGATATAAAACAAATGAAAATTGAGATTTTAAAATATTTTTTATTGTAAATAATGATTGGGACAGATAAAAATAAGACAGACAAAGCACTTCCTAAATCTGGTTGGAGCATAATTATACCAACAGGAATTAAGTGAAGAATTGGAAAATTGGTATTGACTAAAAATAGTAGCAACCACGGTTTGACAAATTCTGACGGTTGAATAGAAGTGAAACCTAGATCAATCCACCGGCGAGAACCACGAGTAATATTGTTTAAAATTATGGGAGTGAGTAATAATATGCAACTAATAATATAAACTAACCATTTTGAAGAAGTAATTTGTTTGGGGTTGATAAAGCGTCCTACAAAAAAAAGTACCATACCAATAATCCAAGCAAAAATCTGTTTGAATACTGAACCTGAAGCGACCGAACTTACCATTAAAATATTGATACAAAAAAGAAAAGCTAAACTAATGACAACAGGTAGCCATGGATTTTTTGACATTAATGAATTTTAGCTGATTTTTTCGATTTTTAGATTATCAGATTGTTGAATACTAGTTGCTAGTGTTTTCGCTAAAATTTCTTTTTCAAAATCAGTCGGCCATTTGGGTGAATATATTTTTATTTTATCTTTAAGATTTAGATTTGATTCTTTTCTTAAATTCTGAATCGAACGAATTAGATCACGAGCTTCACCTTCAGAGACTAACTCGGGGGTTAATTTTGTATCTATATCAACCTTGAGTGTTTCTTTTGAATTTAAAATTTCAACTTTTTTTATGTTTAATTCGTTTTTTATAATATCAGTAAGATTTTTATCTAAATTAATTATTTGATTTGTAGATATTGTTAGTTTAGATAGGGGTTGACGGGTGCTTATGTTTTGAGTTTTACGAATCATGTTTCCTTGTTCACAAATTTGTTGAACAAGGCTCATATTGTCTATAATTTTTTTGTCAATATTTTTAATGGAGGGGTAATTATCAAGGTGTATAGATTCTGGTTTGTTTTTGTCAATAGAGACTACTAAATTTTGCCAAAAATATTCGGTAATGAAAGGAATAATTGGGCAAGCTGATAAACTAAACTGGACTAATACCTGCCATAATGTTTGAAGTGCTTGATTGTCACCAGTTACGAAACGATCTCGAGATTGACGGATATACCATCGTGAAAGATCATTGACAAAGGGTTCAATTAGCCTGGTAGCTTCTGGAATATTATATTTCTCAAGATTTAGACTAATATCTTTAGTTAATTGATTTGTTTTGGCAATAATCCATTGATCAAGGGGGCTGTCCGAGTTGCATTCGTCAATTGATGGGTTCCAGCCGTGAAGGGTGGCATAGGTGATCAAATATTTAAAGGAATTCCAAAGGGGTAATAAAATATTTTTTACTTGATTGTCAAATTCTTTTTCGTCAATATTTATATTTTCTCCAACCATAACGACACTGCTCATTAGATAAAGTCGATAAGCTTCACCACCGTATTTTTGTAATACCATTTTGGGATCAGGGTAATTTTTGAAGAGTTTACTCATTTTGCGGCCGTCATTACCCATGACAACTCCAGTAACTACACAATTTTTAAAAGATTCAGATGCAAATAAGGCATTGGAAAGGACGTGGAGGGTATAAAACCAACCACGAGTTTGACCAATGTATTCGATAATATAGTCGGAAGGAAATGACTTATCAAAAAAATCTTTATTTTCAAAAGGATAGTGAATTTGAGCATAAGGCATTGATCCAGATTCAAACCAACAATCAAGAACTTCAGGTACACGATGGACTTCTTTACCACATTTGTCACAGTTTATAGTAACATCATCGATTTCTGGCTTGTGTAAATTCAAAATTTTTTGATTTGATTTTTTTTCTAATTCAGCAATACTTGAGGGGACGAATTTTTGGCCACATTCACATTCCCAAATTGGGATTGGTGAAGCCCAAAAGCGAGATCGGGAAAGACACCAATCTGGGGCGGTTTCTATCCCTTGTCCGAAACGTCCGTCACGAATATGATTGGGAACCCAATTTATTTTTTGATTGGTCGCCTTCATTTGGTCTTTAAGTTTAGAGACATTTAAAAACCAAGCGTTTTGTGATTTGTAGATTAATGGAGTACCGCAACGATAGCAAAATGGATAACTATGATTTATTTTTTCTTCTTTAAGAAGTAATTTTCTGTTTTTAAGGTCTTCAATTACTAATGGATCAGCCTTTTTAACAAATAAATTGGCAAATGGAGTAACTTTTGAATCAATCTTTCCTTCATCGTCGACATGACTAATTACTGATAAAGAGTTTTCTTTTCCCAATAGAGCGTCGTCTTCGCCAAAACCTGGGGCAATGTGAACAATTCCGGTACCGTCAGTCATAGTTACAAAATCACCATGATAGATATGGTAGTCAAATTTGTTGGTTTCGTAAAAATTGTATAAAGGTTCATATTCTAAACCAATCAATTTAGAACCTGAAAACTCCTGAATAATTTTATAGTCGTTTTTTGGGAAAATTGATTCGAGTCGAGTTTTGGCAAATATTAGATGAGTAGAGTCAATTTCTATCTCGACATAAGTTTCATTTTGGTTAACAGCAAGAGCAAGATTTCCTGGTAAGGTCCAAGGAGTGGTTGTCCAGGCAAGGATATATTTTTCTTGGTTTTTAATTTTAAATTTAATAAAAATAGCTGGATCTTCAACCATTTTGTATGAATTATCCATGGCAATTTCAAAATTTGACAAAGGTGTAGAACAGCGAGGACAAAAGAGAGAAACTCGATGACTTTTGTAAATTAATTCTTTTTTGTAAATTTCTGAAAAAACCCACATAACACTTTCCATATAATTTAAATCCATGGTTTTGTAGGCGTGATCCAAATCAACCCACCGACCGATATGGTCTATATACCAAGGCCATTCTTGGGAGACATTTTGAACGTAAGAATAACAAGCGTCAATATATTTTTTGATACCAATAGTTTCAATATCCTTTTTGCTTTTAAGACCCAATTGTTCTTCAACTTTATTTTCGGCTGGTAGACCGTGGCAATCCCACCCCCAAACACGTCGGACGCGTTTGCCTTTCATAGTCCAATATCTTGGAATTACGTCTTTGGCGATACTGGGTAATAAACTACCATGATGTGGCGAACCGGTAATAAATGGAGGCCCATCGTAAAAACTATAGCTGTTTTCTTCTGGTCTTAAATTAACTGATTTTTCAAATATTTTGTTGTCTTTCCAAAATTTGATTATTTCTTCTTCGATTTGAGTAAAACTGATATTTTGAGGAATGTTTCTGAATTTAGTCATAATATATTATAAAACCTAGATTGATTATATCGAAGATATGGGATTATACACTATTAAGCAATTTAATTTTTTTTTCTTAAAAAAGCTGGGATATCAAATTCATCAACAATATCGATACCTTCGGGAATATCTTTGTCTCCTAAAAATTTTTTAATTTCTTGATTGGAAACCTCTTTGATATTGTTGTCTTCCAAACTAGTTTGAAATGGTTGGCTTGTGGGGACACTTTCAATTATTGGTTTTTTGATAGTCTGATAAAAGTGAGCTTTGGTATTGTCAAACCCAGTGGCAATTACAGAAATTTTAATTTTACCTTTTAATTCATTGTCAATGGTGGCACCAAAAATAATATTGGCATCAGGTGCGGCTCTTTGAGTAATATTTTTGGCAGCGTCTTCGATTTCTGCCATGGTTAGATCGGGACCACCAGTAACGTTTATTAAGACTCCCCTTGCTCCTTCAATAGTAGCTTCAACCAGAGGCGAATCGATAGCATCCTCGACGGCCTTTTGAGATCGGTTGTCACCTTCGGCTTCGCCAACACCCATTAGAGCTGACCCGGCATTGCTCATTACTGTCTTAATATCGGCAAAATCTAAGTTAATCAAACCAGGAACAGTGATTAAATCAGCAATAGCTTTTGTCCCCTTGTTTAAAACAGAATCAGCAATTTTAAAAGCTTCCAACAAAGTTGATTTACTATTAACCACCTCCATAACTTTTTGATTGGGAATTACAATTAGGGTGTCAACATTATTTCGGAGTTGTGAGATACCTTCTTCTGCATTTGTCATTCTCCTGGTTCCTTCAAACAAAAAAGGTTTAGTAACAACAGCAATAGTTAGAATCCCCAATTCCTTTTTGGCAATTTCGGCAATAATTGGAGCGGCTCCGGTACAAGTACCTCCACCCATGCCACCAGTGATAAAAACCATATCAGTGCCAGTAAGGACTTCTTTAATTCTTTCTCTAGATTCTTCGGCTGCTTTTTGACCGGTTTGAGGATTGCCTCCAGCACCTAAGCCTTTGGTAAGTTTTTCTCCAATTTGAATTTTTAAAGTAGCAAGAGAGTTTAAGAGAGCTTGAGAATCGGTGTTAATGGCGACAAAATCAACACCATTAATACTTTCATCACTAATCATTGAGTTGATAGCATTATTACCTCCTCCACCGACTCCGATGACTTTAATTTTTGCAAACTGTCCGGCCAACGTTTTTATTAATGCCATAAATTATGGGAGAAACGACGAAACAAATTTTTTAATTTTACCTAAAGAATTGTTTAAAAAATGAGATTTGTTTTTTGTTGAAGAGGAACTGTTTATTTTATTTTCGTTGGCAAACATTAATAGTCCAATGGAACTACTAAATGAAGGATTGATAATATCGTCGATAATTCCGCCAACTTTTGGCGGTGAAGAGATTCTTAATGGAAGTGGAATAATCTTTTCACATATTTCTTTGGCATTGATAGTTTGTGCACCTCCCCCGGTTAAGACGATACCGGCCGGAATAGTTTGATGAAAACCACTTTCTTCGATCTTTTGGTAAATTAAGTGGAAAATTTCTTCTAGTCTGGGTTTGATAATTCCGTTTATAGCAGTCTGAAGAGAGACTTTTCTATTGTCGTCTGAATTGATATCAAAGCTTGATAGTTCAATTTCATCTTCATATTTTTTAGTATCTGATATTTTATTAAGTTTTAATTTAATTTTTTCTGCATCTTCCAGCGAAAATCTTAACCCAATAGCCAAATCATTGGTAACATTTCCGGCTCCAATAGGGATTACAGAAGAAAAAACTGGAGCACCTTCGTTGAAAATAGTAATAGTAGTAATGCTCCCGCCTATATCAATAAGAGCTACGCCAAGTTCTTTTTCAGTTTCGGTTAAAGCTGATTTTGCAGTCGCTAATCCAGAATAAACCAGTTGATCAATTTTAATACCGATTTCTTCAAGACATTTTTTAAGATTTTTAAGTGATGGGCTGGAAGCCAAAATTATATGAGCCTCTACCTCAAGTCGAACTCCATTCATACCGATTGGATCAACTACCCCTTCTTGGCCATCAACAGTGTATTTAATTGGTATGATATGGATTATTTCTTTTCCTGGAGGGATAGCAATGGCTTTGGCAGCCTCAATAACTCTATCAATATCGTTTTTATCGATTTCAGCATTTGGGTTGCTTATGGCTATGACTCCGTGTGAATTGATGGATTCTATGTGTGGGGCTGAGAGACAAATAGAAGTTGAATTTAATTGAAAACCAGCCATCCTTTCAGCAGATTCAATGCTTTGAACAATTGTTGATGATGCTTGTTCGATATTTACTATTTGACCCTTGCGAAAGCCGAGTGCTGGGATTGAAGAAACAGCAATTATATTAAATTTGTCTTCACTATCTGCGTATTGTCCGATGATGGTAGTGATTTTTGAAGTACCAATATCGATACCACTAATTATTTTTGTATGTGACATAAGGATGTTTTGAGCTTAAGTCGACTAATTTAAGTTTTTCTTGATTTATTTTAGCTGTTTTCACGAGCTGTTGTAAAGTAGAAATCTGCCAAAAAGGATCTTTGAGTGTTGAAACAAGAATTTTAATTTGATTATCATTTAACACCAAATAAAATTCGACCTCATTGTTAAAATCTCTTATTTGATATGAACTGGTGGTAAGTTTGGCAGTTTTTATTGCTAAATCTAGGTTTTTATAAAAATTGTTTTCGTTTGAAATTGGATTGTGTGCTGCTTTTTTTTCATCAAAAGATTTATATATAAAAAAGGAAGGAGTTATTATTAGTAATATTAAAATAATAAATTTAAATACTTTCATTTATTAGTTGTAATAATTTTATATTTGGGGAAAATTTTTTGATTGAATAAATATTTTTTGAATTATTAAGAGATTCTATTGATTGAAGCAGAATCTTTGAGTTTAATTTTTCTTGATCAATAATAATAGTAATTTTGGATAGATTTTTTTCTACCCAAAGGGCATTTAGATATTGTTCGTCTTGTTGGCTTTTGGGTAATGGAATTAATATTGATTTTTTGTTGAAGGCAACAATTTCTTGACAAGTATTGGCGCCACTTCGACTGATAAAAATATCGGAGTGTTGAATTATCCAACTATAATCTTGGGTATTAAAATAATCAGAAACATAATAATTAGAATATAATTTTTGGAGATTATTAAAAGTTTCAAGGTCGTTTTTGCCGGTTTGATGGATGATGTTAAATGATGATAAATATGGAAGTAAGTCTTTGATGGCTAAGTTGATGAGATGTGAGCCTTGATTGCCAGCAGTAATATAAATAAGTGGTAGTTTGGTATTTTTAAACTTTATTTTGGAATTATTAGTAGTAATTTTTTGGAATAATTGGTAACGAAGTAAATTCCCAGTAATTACTACTTTATTTTTGGGGAGTTTTGAAATTTGTTTTTGATTGTCAAAAGATAAGGCAATTTTTTTGACAAAGAATGAATTTATTTTTGTGGTTAGGCTGTTGGTAGGGGTTTGTTCGTGGGTAATAGAAGTAATTTTTTGTAACCAACCAGAGATAATTACAGGGACAGATACATAACCCCCAAAGGATACAATTATGTCGGGATGAATTTTTTTAATTAGGAAAAATGATTTAAATAGACCGTTAATTATATTTGGGATGCCCTTAAGAGTGTTTGGAAAGTAACGCCTATCAAATTTTCCACAAGGTAATGGATAAAAGGAGACTCCTAAAGAAGGGATAACTTTTGATTCGATGGAAGATTGTTGGATGTCGTTTGAGTTTGAAGTTCGCCCCAAATAAAATATTTCCCAATTATTTGTGGTGTCTTCTTGAAGTTGGCGGATTAATTCGAGTGCGGGTGTGAGATGAGTGCCGGTGATAATTATTTTTCTTTTTACTCGATTCATTATTAGAGTATATCAATAATGGGTATTTTTTTTCGATATTACGAACCAATCCAATAATTGTCATTAAAGTTAAAAGAGACGATCCACCATAAGATATAAAAGGTAGGGGCACTCCAGTTAGTGGGATTATACTTGCAATTGAGGCAATATTAATAAGACTTTGATAGGTTATCCAACAAGTGGTTCCACCTACTATTAGCGACGAAAATAAGTCGTCTTGTATTGATGAGGCTAATCTAATTAAATAAGAAATTAAAGCAAGGTAGACAATTAAAATTAGAGAAACTCCCACAAAACCTGTTTCTTCACCAATTATGGCAAGAATAGAGTCAGTAGATATTTTTGGCAAGAATCGGTACTTTTGATCGGAATTGGCAAAACCCTTCCCAAAAATACCACCAGATGACAAAGATAAAATTATTTGATTACTATGATAAGAAGTCGATTGGGTTGAATTAGTAGGGTTTATTAAAGTTTCTAGTCTGGCTTTTCGATAAGGTGAGCTATAAATTAAAATTAAACTTAAGCCGATGAGTGAAAGACAGAGTAAAAATAGGGGCATAATTTTACCACCAGAGAGATAAAACATGGAAATAATTATTGCAGAAATTAAAATGGCTGTACTTAAATTTGGTTCTAAAATTATTAAAATAAACGGAATGGCTAAATAAATAAGCAAGTTAACAAAATTTCTTTTTGAATCAATAGAAAAAAGAGTAGCAAAATAAATTACTGAAGTAAGTTTTAATAGTTCACTTGGCTGAAAACTAAACAAACCAAGATTTAGCCACCTTGATGCACCTAAAGCATGGTTACTAAATCCGGGAATTAAAACAAGAATTAGACAAATAATTGAAAATAAATATAAAATAAACGAAAATTTTTTTACAATTTTTAAATTTATTTTTGAAAAAAAATAAAAAGAAATAAAACTAATTGTTATCCAAAAAGATTGTTTTTTCAGATAGAAATATTTATCTCCGACGGTATTGTTGGCTTCGGTAAGAGAAGAAATAGAAATAAAAGTAAGCCCAATAAAAATTAGTATGATGATTAACCTTAATAAGGGAGATTTGTTTTTAATCATTTAGAAGAGAGACAATTTCTGGAGATATACTAATGGGATTAATTTTTTGAGTAAAAATTGAAAAATTGTGGTATTTTTTGATAGTTTTACCTTGCTTATTTTTGGCTGTAATCTCTGAACCGACAATGTTTTGGTTGTAAAAACGTTGTTGTTCTTTGTTGATATCAAGAGTGATATCAATATCTAAAAACTGGGCTAAATGAATTAAAAAAAGTGGAGTTATATTTTGATTTATTTCAATTTCGTTGTAAAAGGCAAATGAAGCCGTGAGTCTGGGGTTACATTCTAATAAATATATATCGTTTTTTTCAACCATAAAATCTAAACCAAAAAATCCTTTATAACCCATTTTTGTTAATACTGATGAAAAATTTTGAGAAATTTGGTTGATTTTGTCAATTATATTTTTGGGTGCTAGTGATGGCCATTGGCGACCAACTGTGGTAAAGGGGTTTTGAGTAAAAGGTTTAATTCCGGTATATTGAAGAGCTGGCGGACTTTGAATTAACCCTTGGTGTGTTAGACAACAATTGTTTAGCAATGAATATCCATTGATATAAGGTAAAAATTTAACTTTAGTCAAATTTGAGATTTTATTTTTAATTTCATCCCAATTGTCGGAGGAAAATGTGCTTTGACCAGCCCAGCCAAAATGTGATTGAACGACTAGTTTTTGAGAAAATTTTTTTTGGTATTTAGAAAAATTATCTTGTGTAAAACTATCAATTGCGCAAGGTATTTGGGGTAAATTATTTTCTTGGCACAGATGCGTAAAAAGTATTTTGTCTTCTAATTGTCGATTTAATTCATGATTATTCGAAGCACAGATAAAATTATTTTGTTTACAAATAAAATCAATCCTTGCTGATGGTTTAAAAGGAATTATTACAGTTTGTTTATTGGTTGAGTTTTGGCGGATGTATTTGAGAACAAGTGGATGTGAGAGGAGCTTGCCGCTATTGGCAACATCGAGTTTGACTCCAGATTTTTCAAGACAAAAATAAGGTATTTTTTGTTGATCTAGTGTTTTGGTTTGATTATTATTGAAAGCATAAACCAAATGAAAATTTGTCAATTGAGGTAGGACAATGTCAAGTGAGTTGTCGACAACCAAGAAATAAAAAACATAATTTGATTCGTTTAGTTTTTTTATAATTTCCATATTATTTTTTACTACCCGTTAACAATATGACAGGATTATCGCCTACTTGATAGTTATTTTTTATAGCTTTTTGATAAGCAGCAAAAGCCAGAGCTCCCTCGAGCGAAGTGATGATGTTTTTTGATTCTAGATAATGATTGGCGGTAATTATTAATTCATTTTGAATTGTAAAAACAAAACCTTTACGTTGATTAATGATGTCGATTAATTGTTTTTTGTTTGGTAAAAATTTTGCAGAAAGAGCGTCGGTAATCAGTCTATTTTCCGGAATATAATCCTTGTCAAATAATTTACTGATAGGACAGTTTGAAGCTGATTGTGATCCAAAGATAGGGATATTTTTCGGTGTTTGTTGAGAGATCCCAATTAAAGTAGTACCACTACCTACTGGAATAAAGATACTACTAACTTGAGGGAGCTGATTTAATATTTCTAGAGCGATTTGTTGATAGCCAATCAAAGAAATCGGATCAGTAGATTGGCGAAGTAAAAAGGCATTGTTTAATTTGGAAAACTTGATGGCATCACTAATAGGTTTTGGGGATAAAATGATTTCTGATGAAAATTTTTTAAGTAAAGAAAATTTTTGAGGAGAGACTTTTGGTGATAAAAAAATTGTTAACTCTACTTGTTTTAATTGGCAAAAATATGCGGCTGAAATGGCAGCGTTGCCGGTACTTGAAATTACGGCTTTCTTGTAGCCCTCTTTAATAAGATTTTCAATTTGGAGAGGAACAGCTCGATCTTTGGCGGAACCAGTTATATTACTGTCTTCCCTTTTGAAATAACAATTTCCTATTTTAATTAAAGGTGTTTTTGTCATATAATTGTTCTTGTTAGTTTGATTATATATTTTTTAGATTAAATATGACAGAAACAAACAAAATAATGTGTCCAGATTGTAAAAATGAGATAAAAGCAATTGATGGAATGGCGATAGGAGATATTTTAGAATGTGAGCAGTGTGGGACAGAAGTAGAAATTTTGTCACTTAACCCAATAGAATATAAAGAACTAGTTGAAGAAAAGTAAGCGATAGATGCCTTGGTTTTCAAAACTAGGATCGTTTAGTTTAAAATTGCCTTTGGTTACTTTACGGCTTTTAATTGAATTTTGGACAAAATATATTGTGTTGTTTTTTTTCTCAGTGATAAACAAGACGTGATGACCATTTTTTTGACGAACAAGGTCACCTGTTTTGATGTCATTATAATTTTCAATTTTTTTAGATAAATTATTTGAGGTTAGTAAATTTGCAGATGTTTTTCGAACATCAAGATTCACTTCTTTATTTATTAATTTCCCATAAAAAATTAATAAATTTGTAGCCAATCCAGAACAGTCGATGCCAAGGTTGTGTTTTTTTTGGAAAAAATAAATTTGTTTTTTTGTAAGTTTTTTTAGATTAATTTTTTCTAAATTAGCAATCCTTTTAGTTTCAGCTTCAATTTGTTGCCATGTTCCTTTGGCTCCCATAAATTTTTCATTCACTACTTTATTATCACGAAGAGTATTAATCATATAAGGAATACCAATATAGTGATTAATCTCTTTTTTTAATTTGTTTAGTTGAGTCCCAACCATAGTCCAAAGATAGCTAAAATAATTCCTGCTAGCCAAGCTCTAGTAACAATTTTTGGTTCTTCCCAGCCAATACTTTGAAGTGTAAGGTGGATTGGAGCCGCTGGAAATATTTTTTTATTAAAGTATTTTTTGCTAAAAATTTGAATAGCGCTTGTCATTCCTTCAATTACAAAAGGAGAACCGACAATCATTAGAGGAATAACTTTTCCCAGTAGCAGAGCAATAACAGCAAATGTAGCTCCAAAGGAGAGAGCTCCAACATCACCCAACCAAATTCTAGCTGGATAAACATTAAAATACAAAAAAGCAATCAAAGATCCAATCCAAAGAGCTAGAAAAATTGAAATTGGTGTATCTAGCGAGCTATTAGATAAAAACCAAAAAGCAAAAAGGGCAATCATTAATAAGCCACAAGAAAGTCCGTCTAAGCCATCTGTAATATTAAAAAAATTTGCAAATCCAGTGATAATTACGACTGAAATGGGAATAAAAAACCAACCTAAATGAATTGCTCCCAAAAAAGGAATATATATAAAGTCGATACCGAGTTTAAGATAAATTAAAAGTGAAATAATACTTGCTAAAAATATTTGCAATAGAAGTTTGTGAATCATTTTTAATCCAAAAAAACCAGTTCTTTTAAAACCAAAAAACTTATAAATATCATCATATAGTCCTAAAATTCCAAAACTTATAAAAGTGAAAAACAAAATAAAAAGCTCGTTGTTGATTTGGTAATTTGAGGAAATAAATATTTTACTAAATTTTAAAATTGGGAAAAGAATAATAAACAAAATACAAACCGAAATGATTACTAATAGTCCCCCACCAACTGGAGTACCAGTCTTTATATTGTGAAACTTATCAAAAATAGGTGTTTTTTTATTTTGGAAATCAGTAGTAATTTGTTTTTGACGCTGAAATTTTAGTTTATATAAAATGTCAATAAAGGGAACGACTAATATGCTTGTGATCAAAAATGCAAACAGTAAAAATCCTAAATATAGATGAATCATGGTTTATGTTTTTATATATTCAATATTGGCTCCAAGAGACCTAAGACGTTCAGCGAGTTTTTCATAACCACGCTCGATGTATTCAACACCGTCGATAATTGAAACACCCTCGGCTGTCAATGCTGCCAAAGTGGTTGAGGCTCCGGCACGTAGATCGTTAATAATAAAATTTGCCGGTTTTAATTTGGTGGGTCCATATATTTTAACACC
>ENA-UOWO01005544-UOWO01005544.1-activated-sludge-metagenome-genome-assembly--contig:-NODE-5544-length-13344-cov-28.827150_pt1 | contig 13344 bp, 12 predicted proteins | sample MGYA00238148_ERZ761564 | MGnify/ENA primary metagenome ERZ761564 (study PRJEB28885, sample SAMN05720194) | activated sludge metagenome | isolation source: Anaerobic digester | place: USA...
CGGCACGCAGGCACTTCACCTTGTAGAGCTGCGGAAACTGCGCCAGCACCAGGTGTTCGTAGTCCCAGGGCGTGAGCGCGCGCTGCCGGTGGCGCAGCCGCTCGGCCACGCGGGTGTTGAAGCGGCCACCCTGCTCGGCCGGCCGGCCGCCGAAGCTGCTGTACGGCTGGGCCAGCGCCACCACGCCGGGCACCGGCTCCAGCGGGGCGGTGATCTGGCCCGGCGGCATGGCGCGGCCGAGGTCGTCGCCGGTGGCGGCGGCGTCCAGCCGCTCGGCCAGCACCGCGTTGGGGTGGATGCCGACCACGTCGCACACGCCCTCCACCGCACGCTGGCGTTGCAGGCGCAGCCACACCAGGCCGCCGCGGGGCAGCGGCGCGCCGTCCAGCAGGGGCGCCTGGCCCATGGCGGTGGCCGGCGCCACAGCAGGCAACTGCAGCTCGACGATGCCGGCGTTGATCAGATGCCGAGTGCCGTCGGCCAGCAGGCTGCCTTCCAGCGGGCCCTGCTGCAATGACCGCCAGCAGCTGCCGTCCAGCACCGACCAATGCACCGGCTCGGGCGGCGCCTCGGGGTCGGCGCTGCCTTCGGCCACCTGCACCAGCAGGCTCAGGCGCTGCGGTGCCTGCACGCCGGCCAGGCCGATGTAGCAGGTGCCCTGCGCCGGCAGGTCGGGCAGCAGCGGCACGGCGCTGCCCACGTCCACGCCCGCAGCCGGCCCCAGCGCCACATGGCCGAAGGGCAGCACATGGTGCAGCGTGGCCGGGGGCTGCGCCGCGCCGCGCGGCACGAAGGGCGGCGGCACGGCCGGTTGCTCGCAGCTGGCGCTGTAGTCGGCCACCAGGCTCTTGAGCTTGGGCGTGTAGGGCGGGTTGACGAGGTAGTCCTTCGATGCCGGCTTGGCGGCGCCGGGCGCCGTGGCGGCCGCCATGGCAGCGGCCAGCCCCAGCGAGAGCTTCAGTGCCAGGGCCGGGTACACCGCATGCTGCAGGTCGCCCGCCAGTTCCCACACCCAGCAGCGGCGCCAGTCGGCGGTGCCTGCGGCCGGTGCATCGGCCCACAGGCGGCCGGGCTCGGCCACGCCGGTGGGGCTGAGCTGCAGCGCGCCCGGGCCGTCGGCGTTGCCGAACAGCGGCAAGGGCTGCGCCGCAGTGTTGAACACCGCACCGTCACGCAGGCCCACCCGCACCGTGAAGCTGGGGCCTGACAGGCCGTCGGGATAGTTGACGTAGTGCTGCTTCAGCGACGCGGGGCCGCCCATCCAGTGGCCGCGGAAGCTGATGCTGTCCAGCGCCTTGCCCACCAGCTCCGGATGGGTGATCGACAGCCGCGCACCGCTGGCAGGCTGGCTGCCGAAGGGCTCGAACGGCTTCTTCGGGTCGAGCACCTGCTGGTCGTTCTGCAGCAGCAGCGACGCCAGGCCAGTGACCTGCACCTGCAGCGACAGGCGCCGCAGCTGCAGCCCGGCCAGCGCCTGGTAGGCGCTGTGGTGGCAGTTGAAGCCGTCGTGCCAGGCCGGGCGCAGCATCAGCCGCAGCGCCGGCGCGGCCGACTGCAGGCCGTGCAGCGCCGGGTCGGGCACCACCACCGCCGGCTGCTGCGGGCCCAGCGTGCAGCGCAGCACCAGGGCGCGCAGGCTGCCCGTCTCGATGCCCGGCACGGCGGGATAGCCATCGAAGCCGGGGCCCAGCCAGGCCAGCTGCAGGCTGTCGGGCACCACCCAGCCTTCGGGGCCGCTGAACTGCACGTCGAACGGGTTGAACGTGGCCACCAGTGGCGCGGCATCGGCCGGTGCCAGCAAGGCGCGCAGGGCGCGCGGGTCGAAGCTGGCGGCATCGCCGTCGAAGCCCAGCACCAGCGTGACCTGGCGCGTGCCCTCGGCCAATGCCAGCAGCGGCGCGGCCACCGCCACACCCAGCACCGCGGCCGGCGCGGCCTGGCGGCGGGTGGCTGCCGCCAGGTTGCCAAACGGCTGCCAGCGCGGGGCTGCGCCATCGGCCAGCGGAACCTGCGGGCGCACGCTGCGCGCATCGGCCGCCGGGTAGGCGTGGTGCCAGATGCGCTGCACCGGCAGACCGATGGCGCCGCCAGGGCGGTTGCGCTGGGCCAGCTCCAGCAGCGTGGCGGCCTGCTCCCAGTCGGCTGGCGCGGGTGCGGCGCCGGCACCGGCCGCGCGGGCCAGGCCCTGCAGCCAGTCGACGTCGGCCGCGGCCATGCCCAGCGCGGCCAGGCGTGTCCAGGCGGCGTCCAGCGGCACCGGCACGCCGGTGGCCAGGGCCACCATGGCCGTCAGCGCGCTGATGGGGTCACGCGGCCTGGCGGGGCCGGTGGCGCCCGCCGCGAGACGGGTGGACGCCAGCAGCGCCTGCTGCCGCCGGCGCACCTGCACGGTGGTGAAGGCCTCGGCGAACAGGCTGTGCACCCGGGCCCAGTCGGCATCGTCGGCCGGGGTGTTGGCCAGCAGCGTGGGCGGCAGCGCCAGGCTGCGCCGGGCCACCGTCATCACGAAGCGGAAGGCCTCGGCCGACAGGCCAACGTACTGTTCGATGGCCACGAAGCCCTGGTGCAGCGCCGCCAGCGAGGCCACGGCCGGCAGCGGCCAGGCCGGGCGGCCATGGGTGAGCGCCAGCAGCGCATCGACATCGCGCAGCGCGCGCTGGGGTTCCGTCAGCGCCAGCCCGGGCCGCAGGCGCCGGCCGGCGGTCTCGAGCAGGCTGACGATCTCGGCCCACTGGCCGTCGATGCGCAGCTTGGCCTGCATCAGGCTGCGGAACTCGGGAAAGGTGAGGCGCAGCGTGTCGGTGACGAAGGCCCGCACCTCGGGCCGGTCGGTGATGAGCGCATGCACGTCTTCGATGCGGGTGACTTCCGGCAGCTGGTTGTACAGCGCCGCATAGCCGGCCGCGTCCAAGCCGAGCGCGGCGCGCAGATGGGCATGGAAGTCGTCGGGCGCCGCGGCCGGCGGCTGGTAGCCGGCCACGCGGCGGCGGCCGGCCTCGGCCAGCAGGCCGGTGATCAGGCTCCAGTCGGCGCGGTCGCCCTCCAGGCGCTGGCGGCGCAGCTGCATCAGGCGGCGGAAGTCGTCGAACAGCGGCAGGCCCAGGCCGGTGGCCACGAAATCGACCACCTGGTGCGCCTGCACCAGGGTGTCGAAGTCGATCTCGGCAGGCGGCTGGTTGGCCGGTGCCGGCGCCGGCAGGCCCGGGAAGATGGGCACCGGCAGCGGATCGCCCGGCTGGGGCGCGCCCAGCGCGATGCGCAGCATCGCCAGGAAGGCCTGCTGCCGCGTGCCGCCCTGCAGGTACTGGCGGCTGGCCTGGGCCAGGCCGGTCTGGCGGATGTGCACCCGCAGCGAGCACAGCGCCGCCACCCGCACCTGGCTGGCGAGCAGGTCGTGCCGGGTGGCAAACAACCGTGGCTGGCCGGCAGCGTCGGCGCCGGCGCGCAGCACCGTGCCGGCCGGCAGCAGCGCGCGGGCGACGCGTGCATCGGGCTGCGCCAGCAGGTGCACCCGGTCGGCCACCGCGGGCAAGGGCACCATGCGCAGCACGTCGCGGTAGAAGTGGTCCAGGTGGCGGCCGGTGAAGCGGTTGAGCTGGGCGCGGGTCAGGCCCATCAGGTCCAGGCAGGCCAGCAGCAGGGCCAGCGGCGGCCGCGCCAGCGTGGCATCGGGCGCCCAGGCCGGCACGTCGGCGCGGCCACCGGCGGCCACCTGCAAGGCATCCGCGGCGTCGATCAGCGCCTCGGGCGGCGGAAACAGCGCCTGCCAGTCGCCACGGTCGGTGCCGGCAGCGTCCACATGCACCAGGCCGGCGGCATAGGCACGCGCGAAGGCCAGCGCGTCGGCCAGGCTCCAGCCGTCCAGCACCGCATGGGACGGGTCCAGCGCGGGCTGCTGGCGCCCGGCCTGGCTGCTGCCGTCATGCAGGGGGATGTCCATGGCGGCCTGTTCAGCTGGCGCTGACCTGCTGGTTGACCGGGATGAACTGCCCCTGGCCGCTGTACTGCGGCGTGGCATCGGGCACCGGGCCGCCCGGCGTGGGCTGCTGGGCAGGGCTCTGCACCTCGAACCTGGCGGTGAACATGCCGCCCTTCAGCAGCACCGCCTTGCCGCCGGTGTTCACCTTGGTGGCCTTCTGGTTGCCGGCCAGGCTGGCGATCTTGAGCGTGCCCACGCCGGGGATCGGGTGGCTGGGCGTGATGTAGGTGCAGCCGGGCACCGACACCTGGCCTTCGTCACCATCGACACAGATCTTGCGCCCGCCGATGGACGCCGGGCCGCTGCCCGGGATCTTGCCCGGCTGCACCACCACGATGGCGGGCGAGAACATCGGCATGAACAGCACCATGTCGCCGTCGGTGAGCACCTTGTCGCCCATCACAGCCCCCCGGGCGCGCTGGCTTCGCGCAGGTAGAACGGGTAGACGTAGTTGAAGCGCGAGTTGGTGGCACGCACCGTGTAGTCGATCTCGACCAGCAGCACGCCGTCACCGGCCTGCTCGGCCGACACCCGCACGTCTTCCAGGCGGATGCGCGGCTCGTGGTGCAGGATGGCATCGCTGACCAGATCACGCACCTGGCCCACCATGCGCTGGCTGACCTCGCCGAACAGGAATTCGCCCAGCTCGCAGCCGAAGTCTTCACGCAGCACCCGTTCGCCGCGCCGGGTGGCCAGCAGGATCGTCAGGCACTGGGCGATGTCGTCATGCCCGCTGACCATGGCCACCTCGGCACCGCCCGCGTCGAAGCGGGGCGGAAACGCCCAGCCCGTGCCCAGGAAGCCGGCGTTGCTGGCCATGGTTCAGCCCGCCTGCCCTGCCGCCTGCCCCGCCGCCTGTGCGGTGGCCGGCAGGGCCGCAGCACCGGCCTGGGCCTGCAATTGCGCCCCCGCCTGTGCCTGGATCTTGCCGACCAGGGCGAACACGCGGGCAAAGGGCAGGTTGCCGACGGCTTCCAGCACCAGGTTGAGTTCGTCGAGGCTCAGCTGCAGCTGGATGTCGGTGGTGGCGGGTGGCATGGGGGATCGGGCGACAGCGGGGTGGGGGAACATGGCGGGGTGGGGCCAGGGTGGGATCAGGAGGAAGGTCAGTTCAGGTCGATCTTGGCGCCCTTGACCGTGACATTGCCGCTGGCGTCCAGCAGCAGGTCCTTGGCGGACTTCAGGGCGATGCCGTTCTTGTCCAGGGTGATCTTGTTGCCGTGCTTGTCGCTGAGCACGATGGCCTCGCCGTCGTCGTCCATCAGCAGCTTGGCACCCGACGGCATCTGCAGGCTGAGCTGCTTCTTGTCGTCGTCCAGCGCCAGGGTCAGGCCGCTGCGCGTGACCAGGCCCCGCAGGGTGTTCTTGTCGGTGGCGTCGTGCACCGCGTCGGGGGGCGTGTTCTTGCTGCCGAACAGCGCACCCAGCACCACGGGCTGGCGCGGGTCGTCGTTGAAGAAGCCCAGCACCACCTCGTCACCCGGCTCGGGGCGGAAGCTGATGCCGCGCCCCTTGCCGGCCTCGGGTGTGGCCAGGCGGGCCCACAACCCCTCGGCGCCGTCGCCCAGCACCGGCAACCTGACCTTGATGCGGTGCTGCTTGTCGGGGTCTTCGGCCACGGCCTCGACCACCGCAATCTGCAGCGCGCTGGCGGGCGGCAGCAGGCCGGCCGCGGGCGCGCTGGCGATGTCGGGCCGGCGGTGGTGCGGCTGCGCGGCCAGGCCGCACTGCAGGTCGGTCGTCCAGTCGCCGCCGGCAATGCGGTGGCACAAGCCGGTGACCAGGGCCTGGCCGGCAAAGGCCTGGGCCACGCCGTCGATCTGCACCACATCCAGCAGGCCGATGGCGCCCACGCCCTGCACCCGCAACTGCCCGCGCAGCAGGCCCCACTGGCTGCGCGCGGCCTCGGCGCTGGCCCAGGCCTTGGCTTCGCCGGCTTGCAGGCCGGCCGGAAACACCAGCGTCGACTTCTTGAAGCCGAGCGCCTGGGCCGCCTTCTCACCCGTCAACGACCCTTGCGCAGGGGCAGGCGGCCTGACAGCCTGCGCAGCGGCCACCGCCAGATCGGCAGCATTCCAGCTGCTGACATCGACGCCATCGTCCTGCCCCAGGGCGTCGCAGCTGAGGTCCATGTCGATGACATCGGTGCCCCAGGTCACCTTCAGCGCGGCCGGGCCCGACAGCGCGGGCGTGGCGACCTTCACCACGCCATCGGTCACGGCCACCACCTGGCCACACGCCTCGGCCCGGGTGACCAGCCAGTCCCAGTCGGTGCAATCGAACTGCACCAGCGACGGGTGCTGCACGCTGGTGGCCTCCACCTGGGCCTGCAGGCCCGCGTTGCGCAACAGCTTGGCCAACACGTCGCTGTCCTTGGCGTCCACCGACACCAGGCTGCGGCGCGGGCGGGTCAGGGCAACGGCCTTGTCGCGCAACTCGACCTGCAGCACCGAGCCATGGGCGCCGGCCTCCAGGCCATGGCGCACCACCAGGCCCTTGAACAGCACCTTGTCCTGCGCGCCCGGCCCGTCTGCGCCTTCATAGCGGGCCAGGATCTCGACCGCGGCGCCGGGCTTGAACCTGCCGGTGTCGCTGATCGGGAAACTGCCATCGGCCACATCACCATCGATGTACACCAGCCGGGCCGACGGCAGGCGGTTCAATTCGCGCCGCACATCCACCGACATCAGACCCCAGTCCTGCGGCGCGGCCTGGCCTTCGATCTTGACGGTGACGGTGACCACGGTCATGCCGGCGCCCTGTCAGCGGGGGGCAGCGGCGGAAACTGCAGCTGCTGGCCCGGCTGCAGCTGGCGGAAGTCGTCCAGCCCGTTGTGGCGCGCCACCAGCAGGTAGTGCCGCGCGCTGCCGTAGATCGACGTGCACAGCAGCGGCAGCGTGTCGCCGGCCTGCACGGTGCGCACATGGGTGAGGTCGGGCGAGCTCTTGGCCGCGGCGCGCGCGGCGGCCTCGGTGCCGCGGTCTTCGACGAAGCACACCTCCAGCTCGGCACGCAGCGGGTCGCCCGATTCGTCGAACAGCTTGTAGCCGATGTCCAGCGTCTTCAGCCGCCCCTGGAAGCTGAAGTCGCCCCAACGCACCACCAGGAAGTTGGGCTGGTGGATGTCGCCGTTCATGCGCAGGCACATCTTCTCGAACTCGGCCACCTTCTTCTTCACGCTGACCGGGCCCAGCAGCTGCTCAGCGCCGAACTGGTGCACGCCGGTGCCGTCGATCACCAGCTGCAGCTTCAGCTCACCCGGCTCAGTGAGGGCATAGCGCGCGGGACGGCCTTCGGTGTTGAGCGCCTGCAGCTTGGGGTCGTTGTAGACCACCGCATGGCTGCGCTGGTAGCTGGCCGGGTTGAACATCAGCGTGATCTGCGCCGGGCTGGCAGGCCGGCGCCGGCGCTCGTCGAGGTAGCCCTCGATGCGCATCTTCTCCAGCTTGAACAGGTTGACCAGGGACATGGTGCGGCTCAGGTGTGGCTCAGCGCTCGCGCTCGCGGGCCAGTGCCAGCATCACCTGGCGCACGCATTCCTGCACCAGCTGGTCGAAGGACAAGCCGCCCGGCAGGGCTGGCCCAGCCTGGCTGGCCTGCTGCGGCGATGGCGCCGACGGCGTGTCACCACCCACCACGGTGCGGACCACGATTTCGCGGATCTCGAGCGGCATGTGTGCGGGCTCCTGCCTCAGACCCGCAGCATCTGCATGCGGCCGTAGGCCAGTTCCATGGTGTCGATCACCAGGCCCGGCTGGCCGGCGTCCAGATCGGACGTGGCCCAGCGCACCGGCCAGGCCTTCATGAACAGCCAGGCCGCCAGCGGCACGCGGTCGTCGGTCAGCAGGCTGACCAGCACGTTGCACGGCGCGAACCGGAAGGCGCTGAACGCGGCGTTGAATTCCAGGTTCAGCGGTGAACCCACCACCATGCCGCGCTCCAGCGTCAGGTTGCCGTGGCTGATGCGCTGCGGCAGCTGCTGGGTGTAGAGGTTCTGGCCGCCCTCGGTCACCGTCTCGGTTTCCACCCGCATCTCCAGACCCGACACCTTGGCAAAGCGCAGGTCGATCGGGTTGGGCACGACACCGCCCACCATGAACAGCACCGAGAAGCGCATGCCGAGGATGGGCGCGGGCATCAGTGGGTCTCCACGGTGATGCCAGCCACCTTCAGCGCCAGCGTCTCGACGGCAGCGCCGTTGCTGTCGGCCTGCAGCGCGGGTGCGTCCAGCTTCACCGGCAGCGCCTTTTGCACCCGCCAGCTCACCACCGGCGTGCCTTCGGCGTCGCACAGGCTGACCGTCAGGTTGCGCAGTTCGCCGCTCTCCAGCCATTCACGCAGCTCGGGCAGGCCCTGCACCACACCGCGGCGCAGCGTCATGTCGCTGAACTGGTCGATGCGCCACCGCACGATCTGCTCGCCCTCGGCAAAGCTCAGGCCATGCCGGTAGGTCAGCGTCTCGTACTGCCGGGTGAGGCCGGTCACTTCGGCGAAGCCCATGGCCACGCTGCCCACGGTGACGCGGAAGTTGTAGGCCGCCAGCGGGTAGCTGGCTGCCTGCAGCACGACGCTGTGGGCCATGGGCGGCGGCGGGCGTTCAGGACTCTTCGATCAGCACCGCATCGGCGGTGAGCTGCATCGATTCGATCGCCACGTCGTTGGCGCTGGCGCTGAAGCTGGGCGCGTCCAATTGCGTCGGGAAGGCGTTCAACACCTTCCAGGTGATCACCGCCACGCCGTTCTCGTCGCACAGCCGCACCATGATGTCCTTCTTGATCACCTGGTTCAGCGACACGGTGTTGATCCAGTCGTACAGCACGCGGATGCTGACGCCGGCCACCACACCCTTCTTCAGCGTGAGCGTGGTGATCTTGGGCTTGCCCGGCATGTACAGGATGCGCGGGCCGGGGCCGCGCGTCGCGCTTTCAATGTGGGTGATGGTGTCGTAGGCGATGTTCAGCCCGGAGACTTCGGTGAAGCCGATCGCCTGGCCGTCGATCTCAACCCGGAAGTTGTAGACCGGCAGCGGGTAGGCGGCCTTGATCTGGTCCTTGGTCATTGCCATGATGGTGTGCGCCTTGCAGTGACGGTGTCAGGGGGTGGCTGGAGCGTGGGCGGGGTCGTGGGCAGGTGTGGCCCGGCTCATTCGGTCTGCAGCTTGTGCGAGAAGCGCAGGATGATGAATTCGGCCGGCCGCACCGCTGCCACGCCCACCTCCACCACCATGCGGCCTTCCAGCACGTCCTGCGCCGTCATCGTGGTGCCCAGCCCCACGCGCACGAAGTAGGCCGCCTCGGGCTTGGCGCCGGCCAGCGCGCCACGCTCCCACAGGCCGTACAGGTAGCTCTCGATCATCGCCTTCACCTTCAGCCAGGTGGTGGCGTCGTTGGGCTCGAACACCGCAAAGGCCGTGGCCTTGCGCGCCGATTCCTCGATGGTGATGAACAGCCGGCGCACCGGCACATAGCGCCATTCGTTGTCGTTGCCGGCCAGGGTGCGCGCGCCCCACACCAGCGTGCCCTTGCCGGTGAAGGCACGGATGGCGTTGATCGACTTGCCGGCGGTGTCGTCCACGTTCAAGCGGTCCTGCTCGTCGTCGGTGACCTTGCTGACCGGGCCGTACACCGCCATCACACCGGCGTTGGCGGGCGCCTTCCACACGCCCTGCTCGCGGTCGGTGCGGGCATAGATGCCGGCCACCGCAGCGCTGGGCGGCAGCACCACGCGCTGGCCTTCCAGCAGGCTGCGGGCGGCGTTGTACAGGCCGGTTTCACTGCGCTGGATGGTGGCCAGGGTCTCGCCGGGCGGCTGCGGCATCACGATCGCCGCGCGCGGCACATCGGTGGTGCCGGCCACGGCCCCGGTGCCCTCGCCGGCCCGGGTGATGTCGAAGCCGGACGTGGCATTCGCGGCCTTGAAGGTCGCCCATGCCGTGAGGATGTCGTTGCCGGTCTTGCCGTTGCCGTCCACCACGGTGAGCAGGGAGCCGGCGATGGTGAAGGTGGCGGCGCGGGTCTTGGCACCGGCGGTGATGGCCACGCCCGGCGTGCTGCCCGCCGCGCCGGTGTAGCTGACGACGATGCCGCTGGCCCCGCCGATGCCCACGGTGCCTGTCACGTTGACCGCAGCGGCGCCCGCGCGGCTGATCTCCACATCCTCGGCGCGCCACGCCACCGGCAGTGATGTCTGCAGATAGGGGTGGTAGGCCGCGCCGTACATCAGCTTGGCCGACAGGTTGCTGTCGTTGCGCAAGGCGGCGGGGTCGCCGCCATGCACGTCGATGATGGTGAAGCGGTCGCCCAGCTTGGCGCACTGGGCCAGGGCCTCGCCGCACAGCTCGTAGTAGGCCGACGCCGACAGCAGGCAGGTGGCATCGGTCAGCACCAGCAACGTGGGCTCGTCTTCCTTCTCGATGGCAGCCAGCCCTGCGCTGAAGCGGGCCATCGACGGGCTGGACTTGTAGTTGCCCACCGACGCCACCCAGCACGGCCCGCCGCCATTCTTGAAGTAGTGGCTGATGGCGTGGTACAGCGCAAAGCCGGTCGACGGGCCGGCACTGGCCAGCACCGGTGCGCCGCCGCTGCCCAGGCTGAGGCTGAACTTCTGCACCGGCGGGCCGCCGAACACCGACGTGTATTCCAGCAGCGTGGCCACCCGCACCACCTTGGGGTCAGCCGTGTCAGCCGGGCCCAGTTCGGTGTAGCCGACGAAGGCCGGCACGGCAGTGGCCACCTCGGCCACGGACGGTGGCAGGGTCGAGATCTCTTCGACATACACACCGGGGGTCTTGTAGACGGGCATGGAATGCACTCCGTTCGTGGCTGAGGTGACAAGGATCGGGTCAGGTCTGCTGCACGACCTGCACCCGCGTCTGGGTGATCTCGGGCACCGCGGCGCCGTCGGCGTCGCGGAACACCACCATGCGCACCCGGAACAGGGCCGATGGCTGGTAGCTGACGCGCAGCGCACTCCAGATCTCGTTCTGCTCGCCTTGCGGCAGGGTGACGAGTTCCAGCACCAGGCGGTTCAGGTGCGCTGGCCAGCCGGGCGTGTTGCCGGGCTCGAGCGCCCGGTGCTGCTGCAGGAACCGGATCACCTGCCCCAGCTGGTTCAGCCCCTGCTCGTAGACCTTGAAGCGCGCCACCGCCAGCACCCGCAGGTTGATCTGGATCTCGGGTTGCAGCTTGCGCAGGCCACCATCGCCGGGCGCACGCAGATAGGGGTCGGCCGAGCGCAGGCCGGTTTCCTGCTCGATGTTGACGAGCAGCAGCGTGATGGCGTTCAGGCGGAACTCGATCGGGTCGGCCTTGGCGCCGTCGGGCAACTGCACGCGGGCATCGGCCGGGTTCTCATCCAAGGCCGGAGCGGCGGCGCGCAGAAAGGCGTCGAGCTGGTCGCGCAGCAGGCTGAGCACGTCGCCGATCATGGGGGTTGGGCCTGGTTGAGATGCCGGGTGCCCGGCATGTCAAGCCCGCGCCCCGTGCATTCATTGTGGGATCGCGAAAATGCGAAGCGCCACCCCCTAACTTGCACCCTGGCCGCGCACCGGGCGCCAGGGCCCGATGGGCGTCAGCACTCGGGATGAACCCGATGGTCAAAGTGCCATTGACGCAGGGTTTCGGCGGCCTTTTGGCCGCTCAGGGTGAACCCTAGGCCGCGAGCGCGCCCCGGCGGATCTGGTCACGTTCCAGCGATTCGAACAAGGCCTTGAAATTGCCCTCGCCGAAGCCGTCATCGCCCTTGCGCTGGATGAACTCGAAGAACACCGGGCCGAGCAGCGTCTGCGAGAAGATCTGCAGCAGCAGGCGCGGCTGGCCGCCGGTCTTCAGTGGCTCGGTGCTGCCGTCGAGCAGGATGCCGCGGGTCTGCAGGTCGGCCACCGGCTGGCCATGGCCGGGCAGGCGCTCGGCCAGCATCTCGTAATAGACGGCATTGGGTGCGGTCATCAGCGGCACGCCGGCCAGTTGCAGGCTGTCGATGGTGGCCAGCAGGTCGTCGGTGAGCAGCGCCACATGCTGGATGCCCTCGCCGTTGAACTGCATCAGGAACTCCTCGATCTGCCCGGCACCGCGCGAAGACTCTTCGTTCAGCGGGATGCGGATCTTGCCGTCGGGTGCCGTCATCGCCTTGCTGGTCAGGCCGGTGTACTCACCCTGGATGTCGAAGTAGCGGATCTCGCGGAAGTTGAACAACTTCTCGTAGAACCCCGCCCAGTAGGCCATGCGGCCGCGGTACACGTTGTGCGTCAGGTGGTCGATCACCTGCAGGCCATGGCCCACCGGATGGCGGTCGACACCCTCGATGAAATCGAAGTCGATGTCGTAGATCGAACGTCCGTCCTCGAAGCGGTCGATCAGGTACAGCGGCGCGCCGCCGATGCCCTTGATCGCAGGCAGGCGCAGTTCCATCGGCCCGGTCGGGATGTCGATGGGCTGGGCGCCCAAGTCCAGCGCACGCTGGTAGGCCTTGTGCGAATCCTTCACCCGGAACGCCAGCCCGCAGGCCGACGGCCCGTGCTCCGCGGCAAAGTACGCGGCGATGCTGCGCGGCTCGCGGTTGACGATGAAGTTGATGTGGCCCTGGCGGTACAGCACCACGTCCTTGGAACGGTGGCGTGCCACCAGGGTGAAGCCCATGCGCTCGAACAGTGGCTCCAGCAGGTGGGCGGTGGGGGACGCGAACTCGACGAACTCGAACCCCATCAATCCCATGGGGTTCTCAAACAGATCGGCCATGGCAGATCTCCGGTTGACAGTGACGGACAGTGCGGGGTGGGCGGTGGTCGCCCGGCAGGCTGGCGTCAGCGCGGCGGCGCACACGGCCGGCCACGTACGCTGCGCGCCAGGTGGTCGCCGATGAAAAGGGCAAAACCGCGCATGCCGTGTGACCGTGGTGACGTGGGACCGAGCAGGGAGCGGAGCGCCCCCCCCCGCAGAAGATCGCACCATCATAGTCCGCAGCCGGCAGGCTGCGGCCGGGGTCTGGACGCGTAGTTTTTGTTCAGCCCGCCCACCCCGCCCGCCGCGGGCATGACACCCAGGCGCAAGCAGGCATCGGCCTTGCTTGACTCTCTGGATTTCTCAGCGTCCCGCGGCCATGCCGACACCCCAGCTTAGGGTGTTGTACCAAGCGGATGTAGTAATGTTTCAAGCTATATTCGCGTCCGCCGCAACAAGCGAGGCGGCCAGCGGCTCACGAGGCCGCCCCCTGAACACACATCACAGCGGCCTGTCGCCAACGCGGTCGGCCGTCTGGAGGTCAAGAGAGTGGATTACGCTTCCCAGCAACGGAACCCGGGCAAACACCCCGTCGGTCTGATCGTGGTGGCCGTGGGTCACGTGGCCCTGGGGTACGCCCTGGTGAAC
>ENA-UOWO01005547-UOWO01005547.1-activated-sludge-metagenome-genome-assembly--contig:-NODE-5547-length-13339-cov-5.795468_pt1 | contig 13339 bp, 12 predicted proteins | sample MGYA00238148_ERZ761564 | MGnify/ENA primary metagenome ERZ761564 (study PRJEB28885, sample SAMN05720194) | activated sludge metagenome | isolation source: Anaerobic digester | place: USA...
TACACAACGTAGCACACTCTTTCCCTACACGACGCTCTTCCGATCTTGATTGCTTCCGTTTGTATGGTACCAATTGTATTTCGGAGTTGAACTTCAGAATATACAACCGATGGGGAGAATTAGTTTTTGAAACCAATGATCCAGAAATATGCTGGGATGGGACATTCCACGGACAAGAGCAAAATGCTGGAGTATTTGTCTATTACCTCAAAGCGAAGCTGATAAATGAGGAATCGATTGAGAAACAAGGAAATATTACACTAATCCGATAAATAACTGAAAATGAAAAACTGGTATTTAATATGGATTATAAGTTTGCTTCTCCCGAGTTACCTTCTTGGGCAGGATATACATTTCTCACAGTTTACAATGGCTCCCTTGATTCAGAATCCAGCAATGGCAGGGGCGTTAAATAATGCTGAAGCTTATTTGAATTATAAAAATCAGTGGAAAGTTGTTACAAGTCCTTATAAAACCTACGCAGCTTCAGGTATGGCGCGAATTGGAAAACCAAAAAAGGATAAAAACTTTTGGGCTGTTGGCTTAAGCTTTTTTAATGATCAAAGTGGTGATGGGAAATTGACAACAACAACAGGATCATTTACTTTAACACATCAAATCCACCTTAGTCGTTATCATAAATTAGGATTGGGTTTGCAAACTGGTTTTGGTCAAGCTAAAATAAATCCGGCCGATTTACAATGGGGAAGCCAGTATAATCCAGGTGCAGGGTATGATCCTAGTTTATCGAGTGGAGAAAATATCGCTAATCCAACATTCTCGTATTTTGACTTTAGCAGCGGCATTTTATGGTCGTTTAATAATACTGCGGGCTTGGTTAAAACATCGAATACTGTATTTAATAAAGGATGTGCTGGATTTGCCGTCTATCACATCAATCAACCGGGTTATTCTTTTGTTGAATCGGGGGATAAATTAAATATGAAATATGTAATTCACGGAAATTACCTATTTAGCATAAATAGCTCAAAACTGGCGCTAAATCCGGGTTTCATGTTCTATAAACAAGGTCCGGCAAAAGAAATTTTTATTGGTTCAATGGTTCGATATAACATTCTACCTGAATCAAAATATTCTGGATTTTATAAAGGCGCAGGAGCTTATCTAGGTGCGTATTTACGTGCTCGTGATGCTGTTATTCTCTCAGCTATGCTCGAACTTTCTCAATATACTATTGGATTTAGCTACGATATCAATACTTCTAATCTTCGCCCTGCTAGTAATGGACGTGGTGGATTTGAAGTATCCATCCGTGTTACCGGTCAAGGTCCGTTTGCTAATAAAATGAGAAGTTTCAGATAATAAAAAACGGACAAGCTGATTTAACAACATTGTCCGTTTTTGTGGGCCTGGCAGGAATCGAACCTGCGACCCGCGGATTATGAGTCCGATGCTCTAACCCCTGAGCTACAAGCCCGTTTTCAGGGACGGCAAATATAGACTGTCAGCGCTTAATTCCAAAATCAAAGGCTGTATTCTTCTATTTAATTAAAATCCACTGGTAGCAAGAGATTGACAGATACAAAATGATCTATCATTTATGGAAAGCTTCTAATACTGGTAATTCTTTATTCGTAAAATCAAAAACTGCTTGATTTTCCCAAGTTGAACCTTGAGTTGACTCCGGACCTTGTGTCGAAACTAATTCACCACCCCAATATATAAATCCAATTCCTCTAGGTGTATTTTCTACTATAGAACGAATTCGATTTACAAATTGCTTTTGACCTTCTGGACTAGCAGGATAATCTGGTAAAATCAGTTGATCGTCTCCACCAACAACGTTGTTAGTCCAATCATTCCAACCTAACGTAAATGGATAAGCAGTTTCGGCAACGACAATGTCTTTAGAGTAGGTTTGAACAAGTGTGTTTAAGGTGTTTTGCAACACATCTAAATCTTTTCCATGCCAAATGGGATAATAGGATAAGCCCATAACGTCATAATCAACTTCACTAATTTGATTGAAAAACCAGCTGGCATTTTCCAAACCAGCAAAATGTATCACGATGCGCGTTTGATTTGAAAACGCTCGAACAGCCTGTGTGCAAGTATTAAGAAGGTCGACAAGCTGATCTTTTCTGGATACAATTTCACCTGCAGGAAGAAGCATTCCGGGATTTATTTCATTTCCTATTTGAATGAATTCCGGCTGAATTTCCTGCATTATTTTGGTGGTATAATGATTCAAACTATCCTTAAGATTAGAATAAGAAACATTTGACCAAACAACTGGCATTTGTTGGTGTCCTGGATCAGCCCAAGTATCAGAATAATGAACGGTAAGCCAAACTTTCATCCCCATTTGATGAACACGTTGAGAAAATAATTTCACTTCCTCAAAACCTGAATGTTCCTTCACCGGATCTTTCCAAAGTCGAATGCGTATAGTATTCACACCTCGATCTTTCAATATGGAAAGTAAATCTGTCTTTATTCCAAGGGATGAAAAAAAGGATGTATTTCCAGTTTCAATTTCAGGTAAAGATGAAATATCAATTCCCCGAATAAATGAATCTGACTCAGCTACAACATCGATTGGATGGCTTTTAGTTGAACTTGCTAGCTCCGTTTTAGAACAGGAAAACAATAAAAGTAAAAGCGAAAAATGGAAGATTAATTTAGACTGATTGATCATTTTTCATGAACCAATTCTTTCGAAATTGATTTTCAAATCTAGTTTATTCGAGGGAGATTAATCTAAAGTTTAGCAAGTATTCGAACGGATAGATTTTACATTTGCACCATGATTTTCGAAGGACAACATATCGACGCCATTATTTTCGACCTAGGAGGTGTAATTCTCAATATTGATTATCAACTCCCTATTAAAGCATTTCAAAAACTGGGAATTGACGATTTTGCCAATCATTTTTCTCAAGCTAAACAAAGTGGTTTGCTTGATGACTATGAAACTGGGTCGATAAGTTCTGAAGATTTTATTGCAGAATTACGTCGATACGTAAAACCCGAAACAACCGATATTCAAATCATTTCTGCTTGGAACTCCATCCTTCTTGATTTACCCGAAGAGCGTTTATTTATCCTCGAAAAAGCAGCCGAAAATCATCGCACATTTTTGCTGTCAAATACCAACGACATTCACATCGAAGAATTTAATTCCTACCTACTCGAGGAACACAATCTGCCTTCGCTTGAACCATTCTTCGAACAACTCTATCTTTCATACGAAGTTGGTTTGCGTAAACCCGATCCGCGTATTTTCGAATATGTGCTACAAGACGCTGAATTGAACCCTTCTTCTACCCTATTCATCGACGATTCTATTCAACATATCCAAGCTGCTAAAGAACTTGGCATCATCACGCATCATTTAACCGGACAAACTCTGGTTGAATTATTAGAGGATAAACTCTGAGTAATTCATTTATGGAATTAAAAAACGGCATCGCTACATTTTACGCAGCTTCTCGCCAAGATTGGAGAAACTGGTTAGAGAAAAATGCCGAAAACGAAATTTCTGTTTGGCTCATCATCCATAAAAAAGCTAGTCCGCATCCAAGTATATATTATCCCGAAGCTGTCGATGAAGCACTCTGTTTTGGCTGGATAGATAGTAAAGCCAATACGCGAGATGAATTCACCTATTACCAATTTTTCTCCAAACGAAAACCTAAAAGCAATTGGAGTAAAGTCAATAAAATAAAAGTGGCTCAATTAATTGAACAAGGATTGATGCGTCCTTCGGGTTTAAAGATGATTGAACATGCTAAATCAATTGGTACTTGGGATGCTTTAAATGAGGTGGAAGAAATTCGGGTGCCGGATGAAATGCAGAAATTATTCGACCAACAACCTATAGCCTTTCAACATTGGAATTTATTTTCACGCTCAGTAAAACGAGGTATCTTAGAATGGATACTAAACGCCAAACGTCCCGAAACACGAACCAAACGAATTGTTGAAACTGTTTCATTGGCAGCAGAAAATAAAAAGGCAAATCAATATCGACAGTAGTTTCTATTTTCACAGATCAATCTAAGGAAATCACCTTAATAAACGTGCATTTTCCTATCTTTGCGCTCCTTTTTACATACTATGTCAGACGATAAAAAAGTCATTTTTTCCATGGTGAAGGTCAGCAAGACCTTTCCTCCTCAAAAACAAGTACTGAAAGACATTTATCTGAGCTTTTTCTATGGTGCCAAAATCGGTATCATCGGTTTAAATGGTTCAGGTAAATCAACCCTTTTGAAAATCATTGCTGGAGTGGAGAAATCCTTCCAAGGTGATGTGGTTTTCTCTCCAGGTTACCGTGTTGGTTATTTGGAGCAAGATCCTCAATTGGACGACAGTAAAACGGTTATCGAAATAGTTCGTGAAGGTGTTCAACCCATCATGGATATTTTAGCCGAATACAACGAGGTGAATGAAAAAATGGGCCTTGAAGAATATTACATGGATGGCGATAAGATGGACAAGCTTCTTGCCCGTCAAGGCGTGCTACAGGACGAAATTGATTCCAAGAATGCCTGGGAAATTGATTCTACTTTGGAGCGCGCTATGGATGCCTTGCGTTGTCCAGATTCTGACCGAATTATCGGAACACTTTCGGGTGGAGAGCGTCGCCGAGTAGCACTTTGCCGACTATTACTTCAACAACCCGAAATTCTCTTGCTCGATGAGCCTACCAACCACTTGGATGCCGAGTCGATTGACTGGTTAGAGCAACACTTACAGAACTATGCGGGTACTGTTATCGCTATTACCCACGATAGATATTTCCTAGATAATGTTGCTGGTTGGATTCTCGAATTAGATCGCGGTGAAGGAATTCCTTGGAAAGGAAATTACTCTAGTTGGCTAGAACAAAAAGGAAAACGACTTCAACAAGAAGAAAAAACCGAATCAAAACGTCAGAAAACGTTGGCTCGTGAGCTTGAATGGGTTCGTCAAGGTGCTAAAGGCCGTCAAACGAAACAAAAAGCTCGTCTACAGGCATACGATAAGTTGATGAGTGAAGATGTACGTGAGAAAGAAGAGAAACTCGAAATCTTTATCCCGAACGGTCCACGTTTAGGGAATGAGGTTATTGAAGCGCAAGATGTTTCAAAAGCATTTGGTGATAAATTACTTTATGAGCATTTGAATTTTCGTCTTCCACCAGCTGGTATTGTAGGAATTATTGGTCCTAACGGTGCGGGAAAAACGACCATTTTCAAAATGATTATGGGACAAGAAAAAGCAGATGTAGGTGAATTCAAAATTGGTCCAACGGTTAAGATTAGTTACGTGGATCAAACTCACGAATCACTCGATCCGAACAAATCGGTTTGGGAAGTAATTACGGGAGGAAACGAAACGATGGAAATTGGTGGGCGCTCGATGAATTCTCGTGCTTATGTGAGCCGTTTCAATTTTAACGGAGCTGACCAAGGAAAAAAAGTAGGTGTATTATCGGGTGGTGAGCGTAACCGTTTGCACTTAGCTATGGCATTAAAAGCTGAAGGCAATGTGCTATTGCTCGATGAGCCAACGAATGACATCGACGTAAATACACTTCGTGCCTTAGAAGAAGGTTTAGAAAACTTTGCTGGATGTGCAGTAATTATTAGTCACGACCGTTGGTTCTTAGATCGTGTTTGTACACATATATTGGCATTCGAAGGCGATTCTCAAGTGTATGTATTTGAAGGAGGATATTCGGAATACGAAGAGAATAAGAAGAAGCGACTTGGTGATCACGAACCGAAACGTATCCGGTATAAGAAACTGGTTAACTAAAACACAAAAGCACATCAATAAATGGTGTGCTTTTTTTTTAGGATTTTGGTTTTACGTATGAAATAAATATTTTTGTGGTATAAACAAAATGCCATGGACTCCAAAATAACGCTCAGCTTCAATTCCAGTGTTATTGATAAAGCAAAAGCATACGCCGATGAACAAGGTATTAGCCTAAGCAGGCTCACCGAAATCCTTTTGCGTAGGCTTACCAGTGGCGGCTATAAAAACATCGAAGATTTCCCTGTCTCAGATTGGGTTCACTTAATTTCAGAAGGCGAAACCGAATACATCCGTAAACCTAAAAGCAGTAAAGCACTTCGAGCAGAGCATCATACAGCCAAAAAGAAAAAGGCATGAAGGTGTTTGTGGATGCAAATGTTATCATTAATGTACTCAATCGAGAATATCCTGCATTTGAATTCTCTTCTCGTTTATTGAGTTTAGCAGATGATAAACGCTTTACGCTCTATACATCAACTTTGTCACTAGGAATCTGTTGGTATCATGCAGAGAAAAAATCAGGACGTGCTTTAGCCAATAAGAAAATCAGACAACTGCTTCAACATATTCGTATAACTGATTGTGGCGAATCGGAGGTTTTAAAAGCAATTGAAGATAAAAAAGCCGAAGATTTTGAAGATGCACTACAGGTTTATTCTGCCATTAAAAGTGGATGTTCTCACATTGTTACAAATAATCTGAATGACTTCCATTTTTGTGTATTACCGATTTCCAATCCGAGAGATTTTTTAATTGAGCAGGCGAGTTAATAAAATCCAATTAATTATTCAATTATTTCTGTTGGGTTTTAAACTATATCAAAACCCAACATAATAGCATATTTCAAGAATATTTAATCAAATAATATTCTAGTTATTTATTGGAATTAATTAAAATATAAATTATTAAACATTCATCCATTATTTTCTGACTAAACTATTTAAACCTGTCTATTCGAACAATACAGGTTTTACATGGTTTGTATTCCTACCTATTCTAAAACTATGCTTAATCGTTTTCTTCGTTTATTGCTCTGTATTTCAATTCCACTAATCATTGGCGGAATTTCTGGATATTTTACCATAGGGGGCGTTAAAAGCTGGTATCTAACTTTAAATAAACCATCATTTACTCCACCCAATTGGATTTTTGGCCCTGTTTGGACAACCTTATATGCATTGATGGGCTATGCTTATTTCCGAATCTTAGAAAAAGCTAAAAGCCCAGCTCAACTTTTCGCCATTCGCATATATTTCATTCAATTATTCTTAAATTTTTGCTGGAGTATTTTATTTTTCAGTGCTCATCAAATTGGAATTGCTTTAATAGATATTCTTCTTCTTTGGATATGCATTCTAATTATGATAGTCCGTTTCTATCGTGTAGATAAATTCGCTGGCTACTCTCAGATTCCCTATTTACTGTGGGTGAGCTTTGCTACCGCCCTAACCTTTTCAATTTGGTGGCTGAATTAAGTAATAAAAAAACTCCTTCAAAAATGAATTCTGAAGGAGTTTACTATTTGTTTATTTAAGCATTATTGATGCGAAACAATTAGTTTTTTCTGCGTTATTTTTCGCTGATTCTGATAGAATTCTACCAAATAAATTCCATTCGCTAATTGGTCAATAACCAAGGTTTCTTCTGCCTTTGAAATAGGGTAATTACCAACTTGTTTTCCACTTAAATCAAGGATAGAAACTCGATCAACTAATTGATTAGACGATTTAATTCGGATTGATTGATTAGCTGGATTCGGATACATAGAAACACTATTCTCAATTGACGAAATTCCAGTAACATTCGGAACACGAATCAAAGCTTGATTAGTAATTACAGGTTCATTCACATCGAACACAATGGAAGCTTGATTAGCAACTTGCTGTCCTGGAAAAAGCATCTGATTAGCTTTTACACGAAACACTACACTACCAATACTACCTGCATAGTTCGTATTACTGTCGGGTAGAGATATCCCATTGTAAACAAATTTCAAAGTTCCGTTTCCAAGATTAACCAAGAATGCTGAATGGCTTGTAGCTAATATTTCAGCTGTTCCATAGTCGAAAAATGCTGGTAAAACATCGGTTATAACTACCGTTTGCGCAGGACCAGTTCCTGTATTTTGGAATTCTATTCGGTAGGTATACCAAGTTTCATTTCCTGCAACGAGCAATTCATTGACAAACTCAGCTGGAGAAGACATTTCTAAAAGCTGAATATGATTTGGATCAAATGAGCCATTCACAATCTGACAAACTTCTGAACTATTGTTACCTGTATTACAATCAGCATCCGATTGAACAGTCGCCGACAAACATTTCAATGTTCCATCGGTAGCATAACAGCTCAAAGAATCACTTATGGAAATTTGTGTGTATTCGCCGTAAACAAGTGTATCGGTAAAATTCCAGGTAAGTGTATTTCCTACTTGACTTGAAAAAGCGGGAATTGTTTCCATAACCGACATAGAATCGGGTAATGTTAAACTAACTGTGTAGCCAATTATCGGTAATAAACCATGATTGGAAACCGAAACATATTGGTGATTTGTATTTCCAGCACAACGCAACATCGGGCCCATTGGAACCAAAGAAACTCGAATATCGGAACAAGAAGAATCAGGATGAACATAAAAATCCAGCATGTTACTTACCGATCCAGCCGTTTCAAAACTAACATTATAAGAAGCATCCGTAGGACACGAAATTTCTGCAAAAGGTAATCCCGATTGTAAACCATTAAATGCGATGGTGTAATTTCCAGTGTCGGCCTCGAAACTATACACACCTTGCCCGGTTGTTGACGTGTACGCCTCACCATTGTCGCGAATTAATACTTGACCGGGAATAGAAAAATCCGACTCATCTAAAATACAATTCCCGTTAAAGTCAGCAATTACGCGTCCCGACATGATACAAACAGGTTGAGAAACGGTATCTGGATCAAATCTCCAGGCATCATTCGAAGCTTGCCAAACACCATAATTATTACGTCCAGGAACAGCGTACGCTTCTGTACCAGTGGCATTTTGAATTCCTTCAATGGCAATGCTACTTAAGCCACCTTGAGTATCACAAAATAATTTGGAAGTAATGTGCACTTCAATATTATTGGAACCTTCGAACAACTGCAATTGTCCTGTATAGGTTTGTGTGCAGGCAAATAATGGAACTTGAATAAATTGAACGACAAATATTCTGTTAGGTGCATCCCCAATAATTCCATAAGAAATGTTCCCGGCATTCATCGGATTAATATCACACCAAGTAAAAAAGATTGAATTCAATGGTGCTGTTGTATCAGGAATATGGGTTGATACTGAGAAATTTGAATAAGCTCCTTCCAATTCAGGATTAAAGGTCACATATCCATTCGATGCAATATTCAAACTTGAGTAATCCGTTCCAAAATACCGGAAATTAAATCCGATAGGAATCGGTGCAGAATACATATCATCATAAAGTTGAATACTTGTAGCCTGATCTGGGCTCAAGGGATGAAATGGCACCTCATAAACTCCATATGGAATTTGACCATGAATAACGAAACTGCTTATAAAAAACAGGAATCCAAGAAGTAATTTTTGTCTCATATGGAGGATTTTAGATGTATAAAAATAGAATTTTTATTGATATACGAACCATTTTCATGGAAAGCACATTAATTTTTTTCTATGATTTTAACAAGTCTGATTTTTCCTTTTAATTCGGATTTACAATAATTAATTTCTGATTGTATATTTCCCCATTTATTGAAAATAATTTAATCAAATAAATACCCGCTCTTAAATGACTAACTTGAATTTGGCTTTTCGATTTTGAAATACTACTTTCTTGAATTTTTTTACCCTCAATATCAAAAATCTGAATACGATTTATTTGGGAGGATTTATCAATAATATTTATGAAATCAGCAGTTGGATTAGGATAGATTGAAAATTCTGAATTTAAATCTGGAATTCCTAATATATTGGGTTTATGAATAGTTGCGCTATTAGTCTGAATAGAACTAATATCATTTAGTTTGATTGTAGCATAATTTGAAACCGAAGCTCCTGGCAATAAAACTTGATTTGATTTCACTCTAAATACAAGATTACCTATACTTGAATAAAAGTCCTGAAGATTATTAGGTAAATTAATATCATCAAAATCAAAAAGTACTGAACCATTTCCCAGATTAATTAATTTACAAGGATGTGATGAACTTAATAATTCAACCGAATTGCGATCAAAAAAACTAATGATCTCATCCCTAATAATTATACGATGAGTTGAATCGGGACTCGTATTTTGAAACTCAATCCGATAGGTATACCAAGTGTCTGTAGTGTATTCGATAAGATTATCGACAAATTGAATTATTGGTAATGTATCTAATAATTGAATATGGTTTGGAATGAACAAGTTGTTCGAATATTGACATATATCTGCCTGACTATTTGATGGGTCACAATCATGTATACTTTCAGCATTAACATGAAAACAAATAAGTGAAGAATCAACTAGATCACAAGCTAACGAATCGAAAATATGAATTGAGGTAAACTCTCCATAAAGTAAAGTATCAGTAAAACTCCAAGTATATGTTTGACCATTCTGGCTAGTATATTCAGGAATGGTATTTATTATTGTAACCGAGTTAGGAATTGTACATGAAACGGTATAACCTACCATTGGTTCAAAGCCATAATTTTCAACAGAAATTAATTGATGATTTTCATTTCCCACACATGATTGTAAATTTCCAACAGGAGAAATAAATACTCTTGGATCAATACAAAAGGTGTCGGGGGAAATATAAAAATCGTAGAGATTATATACGGAATCTGGTGTATTAACTTGGACTGTATAGAATGCATCAGTAGGACAAACTACATCAGCAATGGGTAAATTTTCCTGAAGTGTATTAAATTTAAGTTGGTAATTACTATTTAGAACCTCGAAAGAATAAGAACCTTGATTATTGGTAGCAGTGTAATCTAAACCATTGTTCAAAATAATGACTTGTCCTGGAATTGTATAATCAGAACTATCCAAAAAACAGTTTCCATTAATATCAGCAATAACTCTCCCAGAAATAGAATAAATAGTTGTATCTATTTCGAATCTCCATGCGTCATTAAAGGCTTCCCAAGGATTAATTGTATTTCTGCCAGGTACAGAATAACCGATAGTTGAGGTGCTATTTTGAATTCCTTCTAGTGCTCTATTTGTCCAAGAATTGCATATTTCCTTACTGGTGATATGAATTTCGATAGTGCTTTTATTCTCATAAAGTTGAAGCTGACCTGTATAGAGCGTGTTTATACAATTTGAGCCAAATATTGCAACTTGATTATAGGATAACACAAAAATGCGGTTAGGAGCTTCACCAATAGTTTGATAATTAATTTCTCCGCCAGCTACAGGATTTAAATCGAAATAAGTAATCAGTATAGAATTACTCGGAACTGCAGTACTTGGAATTGTGTCTGATATTATATAATTGGTTGATAAAGATCCGCTGTTAAAGGATACAAAACCGTTTGCTGAAACCCTTAACGTTGTATAAGAATTTCCAAAAAATTTAAAGGGGAATCCAATAGAAATTGAATTGGAGTAATTATCATCCAACAATGGAATACCAATTGTCTGATCGGGCACCAATGGAGAAAAAGGAATAGAATAAACTTCGTAGATGGATTGAGAAATTCCCAAAAAACTCTCAACTAAGAATAATAGTGTGAATAGATATCTTAAATACATTAGGTTTGATTTACAATTGTGAATCTAATTTAAATTTCCGTATCTACAAATCGGAACCATGAAATGCAAGAGCTAAATTCTAATAACAAGGCAATTACAAAAAAACAAGTTCGTTTAAGTTGCATGAATTTACTTCAAAAAAGAATTCATGAATTGAACGAAATTGAACGCTCTGCCCAAGAATCTGCCGCGGGTGATACTAAAAGTAGCATGGGCGACAAACATGAAACTTCACGCGAACTCTTGCAGCAAGAACGTGAAATGGCCGGTCGAAGAATGGCTGAAGCAATTCGACAAAAAGAAGAATTGGAACGCATACTCCCAGAACATGTATTGAATCAAGTTCAAACGGGAGCTTTAGTCGAAACTTCAATTGGTACTTTCTTTTTCGCTACTGCATTAGGTTTTATCACACTACACGAAAAGAAAATTGCTGTTTTATCCATTGCTTCTCCTATTGGACAAGCGTTAAAAGAGAAACAACTTGGTGATATCGTTTCTTTTCAAAACAAAGACATTCGAATAATAAGCATAGCATAATGTTCTAGGTTTTACTCATATCTAGAGCATACCTCTTGCATCCCCGGACTTAAGTCCGGGGCTTCAGTCCGGGTAAAAGTTCTATTCTTTCAGATTATTTTCAACCTCTTTGTAAGGTTTGAATGTTAGATTCGACCAATACAAAAAAACACCTCATGAAAGCAATTTTATTTACGCTCGGTTTTTCCTTATTCGCCAATTTTATAGTAGCTCAGGTTCCTAAAAAGATTATTGTTGAACACTTCACCAATAGTCGATGTAGCATTTGTGCAAATCGCAATCCAGGCTTTTTTGATAACCTAAGTCAACATCCCGATGTGCTTCACATTTCGATGTATCCAAGTTCGCCCTATCCGAATTGCTATTTCAGTCAACAAAATGCTAATGAAAATGACGGAAGAACCAATTACTACCAAGTGTATGGCTCAACACCGGTTTTTGTCATTCAGGGAGAGGTAATTAATCAATCTTCCAATTATTCTTCTGCTGCTTTATTTGAACCTTATTTAAATCAAACAAGCCCCATTTCAATACAAGTAAATCAGATACAAAGCAGCGATTCGATTATCTCAACCATATCGGTTAAAACAGAAGCAGAAAATTCGCTTGGAGAACTAGTTATCTTTGGAGCTATTGCTGAGGATACCGTATTTTTCTCCTCACCAAATGGAGAAACAGAGCATTACAATGTGCATCGTAAATCCTTGTATGGTGATTCGGGTATTCCGATCTCGATTCCTTCCACAATTGGCGATTCAGTTACTTTACGAAAAGCTATCGCTAAAAATTCAAACTGGAATTATACTCGCTTAAAATCTGTAATCATTATTCAAGAATCGTCTACTAAAACAGTAGTTCAAGCTGCCGAATCCGACACAAACAATGGAATTACAACGGGTCAAATTAATTTAACTTGTAATAAAATTGACATTTATCCCAATCCAGTTGAGTCTTTCCTAACTATTAAAGGATATGGGACAAACATGCAGAATTACTATTTAATTAATTCAACAGGAATAATTCAGAAACAGGGAATAATGAATCAAGAAACAAAACTTGATTTTACCGAATTACCACATGGGATTTATTTATTAAAAATTGGAACCGAGATCCATAAGATCATCCATTAATTTCCACGAAACCGAAATAGTCCAGGGCTTTGGTTTAGATTTTCAAACTTGAATTAATTATTCCTCCCGCAGCCTCGGACTTCAGTCCGAGCAGACTTCCCAAATGATTTTTCATACTCTCAATTTCTCATCATACTAAAATGTTGTGTA
>ENA-UOWO01005550-UOWO01005550.1-activated-sludge-metagenome-genome-assembly--contig:-NODE-5550-length-13336-cov-9.412544_pt1 | contig 13336 bp, 10 predicted proteins | sample MGYA00238148_ERZ761564 | MGnify/ENA primary metagenome ERZ761564 (study PRJEB28885, sample SAMN05720194) | activated sludge metagenome | isolation source: Anaerobic digester | place: USA...
CGGAAGTAGTTCGGCAGAAAAAATCCGGGAGGTCATGTAAAGGTAATAGAAATTTCCGGCTCATAAAAAAAGTCAATTTTTTATGTGGAAAAAACAAGGCGTATGGTGGGGAAACAGCGCTGTTTAAATGATTAAAAATGAAACGGAACACAGGTCTCCGCCCCCTTCAGGAGGCCGCGGGTTAACCCAACCTTGCCAGGGGGTATTTTCTGAGCAGGAAAAGCTCAACCCATTAGTCCTTTTTAATCTTATTATAACTCGCCACCAGTCCACGGATCAGGGAGGAGCTGAAACCCTGGTGCTCCATTTCATTCAAGCCGGCAATGGTACAACCTTTGGGGGTGGTTACTTTATCGATCTCCTGTTCCGGGTGTGTGCCTTTCTCCAGCAGCAGTTCGGCGGCCCCTTTAATGGTCTGGGCAGCGATCAGGGATGCGGTAGTTGCATCAAAACCGATTTCTATGCCCCCTTGTATATTCGCACGGATATACCGCATGGCATAAGCCGTACCACAGGCCCCGAGAACCGTGGCGGCATCCATCAGTTTTTCATCAATGAGTGCCGTCTTGCCCAGCTGGCCAAACAATTCCTGAATATACTCAAGCTGTGCTTTGGTGGTACCTGCATGGGAGAGGCAGGTCATACTTTGCTGGATGGCAATAGCCGTATTGGGCATGGCCCGGATCACCGGTACCGGCTTGCCAATGGCTTTCTGCAATTGTTCCACCCATACCCCGGTTATAACGGAGACGACTACGTGCTTTTTAGGATTGAGTACCGGCTTTATTTCTTTTATGATATCTGCATAGTTATAGGGCTTCACGGCAAGGATGATCACTTCTGCATCCCGGACTGCTTTTTTATTATCACTGTGCACCATGCAACCTCTTTCCGCAAAACGGCTGAGCGGGGCCAGGTTCCGGCGGGTAATGCTGATTTCCACCGGGCGGCTGAATTCACTCATGATCAATCCGTCCGCAATCGCGGCTCCTAAATTTCCTCCGCCAATGATGGCTATTTTCTTAGACATAGTTATCCGTTTACAATTTCAGGTCTAAAATTACTGCAATAAAATGAGGGATGCCTTATAGCGTTGTATAAATTGGAATATAAATGAACAGGAGTCCGGCTTAGTAATACAAACGTTCTTTCAGAAAATGCTTCACATAGTCTTCCACCCCTGCTTCGAGTGAAGTAAAAGGCTGCGTATAACCGGCACTGATCAGTTTCTGCATATTCGCTTCGGTGAAGTATTGGTATTTATCGCGGATGTCTTCCGGCATATCAATATACTCGATAACCGGCGGCAGTCCAAGTCCGGCAAAAGTGGCTTTGGCCAGGTCTTCAAAGGAACGGGCCTTTCCGGTACCCAGGTTATATAAACCGGAAGCGATCCGGTTTTCCATCAGCCAGAAGCAGACATGCACCACATCATTCACATAAATAAAATCACGGAGCTGTTGTCCGTCTTTATATTCCGGGCGGTGAGAGCGGAAAAGCCGCACTTTACCGGTTTCACGGATCTGGTTGGAAGCATGGAAGATCACACTGGCCATCCGGCCTTTATGGTATTCGTTGGGACCATAGACATTGAAGAACTTGAGTCCCTGCCAGCCGGCGGCCGGCAGCCCGCAGTCTGCAGACTGTGCCAGGAGCCATTTATCAAATTCGTTTTTCGAAACGCCATAGGGATTCAGCGGTTTTAACTGATCAACAAGGGCATGATCATCCTTATAGCCAAGTTCACCGCTTCCATATGTGGCAGCCGAGGAAGCATATACCAGGGGGATATTTTTCCCGACACAATATTGCCAGATCTGTTTGGAATATTCCAGGTTCAGTTTTTCATGAACACGGTAATCAAATTCTGTGGTATCCGTCCGGGCGCCGAGGTGAAACACAAATTTAATATCCGGATTGGTTTGGCTAAGCCAGTCAAACAACTCATCGCGCTCCACCTGTTGACTGTATTTCTTCCGGCTGTAATTGGGTAATTTATCCGCCCGGCTGAATTCATCCGAGATAATGATCTGCTCAAAGCCCTGCTGGTTCAGGTAGCCCAGTAAACAGGACCCGATAAATCCGGCAGCGCCGGTCAGCAATATCACCGATTGTCGATCCATAAGGGAATGATTAAATGGAAGGCATACTATCAGATTGAACTAAGGGCGGCTCCTGCTTCTTCTTTGGATAAATAATTTTCGATGGCCGTATCATACGATTCTTTCCATTCGCTGATCATACCCCATTCCATGCCATCCACTTCCACTGAACCATCGGTGACCAGTCCCAGTTCTTCAAAAGGATGATTTCCCAGCGCCTTTTTAACCGCCTCCAGCTTTTCTCTTTTTACCGATACCACGACGCGACTTTGCTTTTCTCCAAACCAGTACCCGTCTTTGCGGATATCCGCATCATTCGCCACGACATCAAAACCGAGGCCGTTGGTAAATGCGGCTTCCAGCAAGCAGATAAACAGCCCCCCTTCACTTACATCATGGGCTGATTCCACCAGTCCGTTATTGATCAGGGAGGCTACCGCCTGCTGAAGGACAAACTCCTCATCAATATCAAAATGCGGTGCCGGAGAGTATTGAACCCCGGCAATCTTTGCGAGGTATTGGGAGGAATTAATATCGTTATTGGAGCTACCAATCAGTAAGATCAGATCTCCCTGGGATTTGAAATGGAGGGTCATTTTCCTGCTCACATCTTCCAGCAATCCCACCATTCCGATGGTGGGTGTTGGGAATACAGGGCCATCGGGGTTCTGATTATAGAAACTCACGTTACCCCCGGTAACCGGTGTTTCAAATTTCCGGCAGGCGTCACCCATTCCTTTAATCGCCTGTACAAACTGGTAATATACTTCCGGGTCATAAGGGTTACCAAAATTCAGGCAATTGGTAACACCCAGTGGCAGGCCTCCGCTGCATACAATATTCCGGGCCGCTTCACTCACCGCAATCATAGCCCCTTTGTAAGGATCCGCAAAAACATAACGGCTGTTACAGTCTGTTGTAACGGCAAGACCTTTGGTGGTGCCTTTTACCAGCACCACGGCAGCATCGGTTGGTGCATTGGTAGAAGTGTTATTGGTTCCCACCATACTATCGTACTGGTTATAGATCCAGCGTTTGGAGGCAATGGAAGGCAATTGTACCAGTGTTTCCGCCACTTTACGAAGATCATCCGGTACGTTCACGGAAGCCGGATTAAACTGACTGATCTTTGCCAGGTAAGCCGGCTCTTTATAGTCACGGTCATATTGAGGGGCCCCACCACCCAATACCAGTTCGTGGGCCGGTATGGAGGCTTCGAGTTTCCCGTTCATATAGAAATCCAGCAATCCATCATCGGTTACTTCACCAATCACCGAACAGGGCAGGTCCCATTTTTCAAATACTTTTTTCACTTCGTCTTCGCGACCTTTTTCTGCCACCAGCAACATGCGTTCCTGGCTTTCGCTCAGCAGCAGTTCCCAGGTTTTCATATTTTGCTGACGGGTGGGTACTTTATCCAGATCAATCCGCATGCCTACTTCCCCTTTTGCACTCATTTCGGCAGTGGAACAAATAATTCCGGCGGCACCCATATCCTGCATCCCCACCACGGCACCGGTCTGAATTACTTCCAGGCAGGCTTCGAGCAATTTCTTTTCCTGGAATGGGTCGCCTACCTGTACAGCAGGCAGATCCTGGGCGCTTTCGGCAGTGATATCAGCGGAGGCAAAAGAGGCCCCGCCAATTCCATCCTTACCGGTGGCACTGCCAACAAACATTACGGGATTTCCTTTGCCCAGGGCGGTTGCGGAAACCGTTTCCCCGGCTTTTACAATACCCACGCTCATGGCATTCACCAGGGGGTTGGTATGGTAACATTCGTCAAAGTAAATTTCGCCTCCAACGGTAGGTACACCAAAACAGTTTCCATAATGACCAATGCCATGTACCACACCTGACAGGAGGTGTTGTGTTTTATCTTCTTCCAGTTTACCAAAACGTAAGGAGTTCAGCGCGGCAATGGGCCGTGCTCCCATAGTGAAAATATCCCGGTGGATGCCCCCGACTCCGGTCGCTGCTCCCTGGAAGGGTTCAATGGCCGAGGGATGATTATGTGATTCAATTTTGAATACCACCCCCAGGTTATCGCCGATATCCATCAACCCTGCATTTTCCTCACCGGCTTTTACCAGCATACGGCCCCCTTCACGGGGCAGTGTTTTCAGCCATTTGATTGAGTTTTTATAACTACAATGTTCACTCCACATTCCGGAGAAAGCACAGAGTTCATTAAAGTTGGGGACTCGTCCCAGTTTCTCCTGAATCAGTTCAAACTCGGCTGCGGTTAATCTTAATTGTTCGGCTGTTTTTACAGTTACTTCCATGCAGGTTTATATTGAACCGCAAAAGTAAAGCATAGCGGGCACTGACGGTTCAGGACTTTTCAACTTTGTGCTGACAATCACGGCAATATTGGGTATTATTGCGGACAAATTTTTTACCTTGGAATACCTCCTGTTTGTTGGCTATCTCCTGCTGTTTGCCTGGCTGGTCACCAAAGTGAAATTTTTTACCCACTCCGGTCTGAGCCAATCACAATTACTGATCATTTTTTTCCTTAAGGTCATTGTTGCCATATTTTATGGATGGATCGGAATTTATTACGGCGGATACGCCAAAATGTGGGACACCTGGGTATTCCATACCTATGGCCTTTATGAATATAACCTGATGCAAACGGACCCACAGGAATACCTGACCAACCTTTTCCGGAACGGATACGAGGATGGCATGAGCCGTTTTTTTGAAAGCCGTCAATCTTATTGGAATGACCTGAAAGGCAATGTTTTTGTAAAGATGCTTTCCGTTTTTGATCTGTTGAGCCTGGGACATTATTATGTCAATGTCATCTTTTATTCTTTCCTGAGCCTTTTTGGTCCGATAGCCTTGTACCGGGTGATGAATGATGCTTTTCCCGGAAAGAAAATCCTGCTGTTAGCCGCCATTATCGGAGTGCCTTCTGTTCTCTACTGGACCAGCGGCACCCACAAGGAGGGGATGATTTTCAGCGGCATTGCCATCTCCCTTTACTGTGTCTATTTTGCCCGCAAAGAGGGCCGGTTTTCAGGAAAGAAAATTGCAGCCCTCCTTTTCAGTATTCTGATGGTACTGATTTTACGGAATTTCATTGCGATTTTATTAGTACCAGCCTTATTTACCTGGTACATTTCCAGTCGATCAAATAAAAATGGATTACTGATTTTCAGCATATTATACACTTTATTTATAATTTTATTTTTCAACGCCAGGCAGTTAACCTCCAGACTGGACTTCCCCAAAGCCGTGGTGGAAAAGCAACATGCTTTTATTAAAATAAAACATGGCAACACGCGGGTGGCGATCAAGGCATTGGAACCAACGGCGCTGAGTTTTCTCAAAAACACCCCACAGTCCATTAAGCTTACGGTATTGCGTCCGCAACCGAAAGATGTGCATAACCTTTTATCCCTGGTCTCCGTTATTGAAACCTACCTGTTCTACCTGCTTTTTCTGCTGTTTTTATGGAAGCGAAATCCGGAACCCTTTGACCGGAAACTGATTTATTTCTGCCTCTTCTTTGCCTTCTCCGTCCTGCTGGCCATTGGTTTCAGCAATAATAATATCGGGGCAATTGTCCGTTACCGCAGCCTGGTGATTCCATTCCTGATTATCCCCCTGGTAGTCCGGATAAACTGGAGTGCTATTGCCCGTTTTTTTCGAAATAAATAATAAAATAATTTAATATTTATTTTTCATGCGAATGAACGTTCAGATTTCATTCATTTACTTGATTTTATCACAATTTTTCCCCCTTCTGCTTCAATAATTGATAAAAAATTGGAATAACAGTCGTAATTCCGTTGATTTGCACAAAATATACTTCAAATGTCACTACGTTTTAATGCAATCCATGGCCTTTCCTCCAAACCGGATGTATTGGTGGACGGCGCAGCTAAAATCACTGCTATTTTCAACAGCAATGTATTTACGCTTAAAACTGCCCGTGAGTTTTTGAGCGATGAAGCTTATAAAAGCCTTCAGTCTTCTATTAAAGCCGGTCACAAAATTGACCGTGCCGTTGCCAACCAGATTGCCACCGGTATCCGTGCCTGGGCCGAATCAAAAGGGGTATCTCACTTCACCCACTGGTTTCAGCCACTTACCGGTACCACTGCCGAAAAACATGATTCCTTTTTCACATTAAAAGGTGACGGTACCCCGATTGAACAATTTGAAGGAGATGCGCTCGTACAACAAGAGCCCGATGCTTCTTCTTTCCCCAGTGGCGGATTACGGGCCACTTTTGAAGCCCGTGGTTATACCGCATGGGATCCCTCCTCTCCTCCCTTTATTATGGAGATCGGCCAGGGTAAAACCCTTTGCATCCCAACCATCTTTGTATCCTATACCGGTGAATCACTGGACTATAAAGCGCCCCTGCTGAAAGCGTTGGATGCGCTGAACAAAGCCGCAGTGGATGTGTGTAATTATTTTGACAAAAACGTAAGCCGTGTAACCGCCACCCTTGGCTGGGAACAGGAATATTTCGTGATCGACGAAGCCATGTTCAATGCACGTCCTGACCTGATCATGACCGGCCGTACTGTATATGGACATACTTCAGCTAAAAACCAGCAGCTGGAAGATCATTATTTCGGCTCCATTCCGGAAAGGATCTATACCTATATGCGTGATTTTGAAACAGAATCATACAAGCTCGGTATTCCCCTGCGTACCCGTCACAATGAGGTGGCTCCCGCCCAGTTTGAGTGCGCCCCGATTTTTGAAGAAGTGAGTGTGGCCGTTGACCACAACTCGCTCCTGATGGATGTGATGGACCGTGTGGCCCGTCGCCATAACCTCCGTGTACTGTTGCACGAAAAGCCATTTGCCGGAATCAACGGTAGTGGAAAGCACAACAACTGGAGTATGGCCACTGATACCGGGGTAAACCTGCTGGCTCCCGGCAAGACGCCAAAGACCAACCTGATGTTCCTGACTTTCTTCGTGAATACGATTAAAGCGGTTCATGATTATGCGGATATCCTTCGTGCCTCCATTGCTTCTGCCCCGAACGATCACCGTCTGGGTGCCAACGAAGCGCCTCCTGCCATTATCTCTGTTTTCATCGGCCAGTACCTGTCCAAAGTACTGCAGGATGTAAAAGAAAGAGTATCGGATAAAATGGATGAGACCGATGAGAGCATGTTGAAGATCGATATTCATAAGAGCATTCCTGAACTGCTGATGGATAATACGGACCGTAACCGGACTTCACCGTTCGCGTTTACCGGTAACAAATTTGAGTTCCGTGCGGTGGGTTCAACCGCCAACTGCGCCAACCCAATGACTGTGCTGAATACCATCATGGCAGATACCCTGAGACAATTCAAAAAAGAAGTGGATGCCCTGATCGAAAAAGGCGAGAAGAAAGAGATCGCGATCATGCACGTGATCCGCCAGTACATCGTGGCCAGTGAAAAAGTACTGTTTGAAGGCGATGGTTACAGTGAAGCATGGGCCAAAGAAGCGGAAAAAAGAGGGCTGGCAAATGTGAAAACCACCCCGCTTGCCCTGGATGCTATGGTGACAGAAAAAGCGAAGAAGCTGTTTGAAAGCAATCATATTTACAGTCACAGTGAACTGGAAGCCCGTCACGAGATCGAACTGGAAAAGTATATCAAGAAAGTTCAGATCGAGAGCCGTATTATGGGTGAACTGGCCACCAGCCATGTATTACCCACAGCGATCCGCTACCAAAACCTGCTGGCCAACAATATCCGCGGGTTGAAAGAAGCCGGACTGAGTGATGCCGCATTTGCCAATCAGAAACAGATCCTGGAAAAGATCTCAGAACACATCAATAAAACCGCTGACCTGGTGGAGAAAATGATCGAAGCCCGTAAGGTTTGTAACAATATGGAAAGCACCCGCACCAAGGCCATTGCTTATCAGAGCCAGGTGAAGGATGCCTTCTTCGATGAAATCCGTTACCATGTTGACAAACTGGAACTCCTGGTGGACGACCGCGAATGGTATCTGCCGAAGTACAGGGAGATGTTGTTCCTGCGTTAATCAGAATAAATCACTAAATACAGAAGCCCTGGTTTTATACCGGGGCTTTTTTTTAGATAGTAGTTAGCAGTTAGTAGATAGTAGTCGGTTTCCTAAGAAAGATGATCTTAATACTCGATGGATGCCGACTGCCGACTGATCAGAAATTCGCCTTCATCACCCTCAGCACATTCCCACCCAATATGCGCCTGATGGATTTTTTAGAATACCCTCTGCGCAATAACTCATCTGTGATTTTTGGATAAGTGGTCACGTCTTCCAGTCCGACCGGCACAGAACTCACCCCATCATAATCAGAACCGATACCCACATACTTATCGCCCACAAGTTTTACAATATGGTCGATGTGATCCACTAATTGTGCGAGTGTGGGACGGGCTGCATTCATTGACGAATCATAAAATGAATCAAAGCGGGCGAGCCGGATCTTCTTTTCTTCAGGCGGCAGTGCCTGACCCAGTAACGCCCCCTGCAGTGAATCTTTCCGGTTGAGGAGTTTTTTCTGCAACTGATCATAGTCCTTACTGATAAATCCGGAATAGAAATTAATACAGATAACGCCACCATTCTTTGCAACGGCCCTGATCTGATCATCTTTTACATTGCGGAAAACCGGGCAGATGGACCAGACCGAACTATGGGAAAGAATTACCGGTTTCCGGGAAATGGCAATTGCATCATAAAAAGTCTGTTCTCCCACATGCGAAAGATCGACCATCACTCCCAGATCATTGAGCCGTTGTACCACCTCTTTGCCAAAATCATTCAGCCCTTTATGTTTGATCCGCTCCGGATAATTCGTTTCATCCATGGCACTGCTGGCCCAGGAAGTACTGTTATTCCAGGTAAGAGTTAAGTAACGCATCCCCAGGGCATACAAACTATCCAGCTTGCCCAGGTCTTCCTCAATCATATGACCGCCCTCGACTCCTATCAGGGAAACCAGCTTGCCCTGGTGCGCCCGTTTTTTTACCTGGCGATACGTATCCGCAAAAGTCATCTGGTCGGGATTCCGCAAAATGATCCGGTGCAGGGAATCAATTTCCTCCAACGCATCCGCGAAAAAACCGGCTGCACGACGGGGCGTCTGATCAGTCCATACAGAAAAAAACTGCACATCCAGACCGCCCTTCTTCCAACGGTAGAGATCACTGTGACCGGTAGTGAGACGACTGGCTATGTCTTTACCATCCAGGGTGAGTTCCGTCAGGCAGTCATTATGCGTATCGACCACCACGGCTTTCTCGTGCAGGCGGTTAACGGACTGCGCCCCTGCGGCAAAGCAACTGCCCGCAATAAAAAACAATATCCCGATCCGGTTGATCAATTTGTTCTTCATTCTATGAAATGTTAAAATGAACCTGCCCTCTGTTTCTTTACCGCCCTGTAAGTTAAATCAAAGAGTCCATTCTTAAGTGACTCATCGCACATACAACTTTCTGGCCCGATTTTTCGACATTTGTAAGTATGAAAGCATTTCTACTCCTAATCTTCCTGGCAGCTTCGGTGGCTTTGAAAGCACAAAAGGTCGATAGTATTTATTTTCACCTGTATACCGACAGCCTGAAAAAAGGCCAGCATAACTATATAAATGTGGATGGGAAACTGAACAATGGGCGCTGGCAGCCCATGACCGCCAAAGAAGTGGAATTCTCCTGCCCTTCTGCCCGGTTTGAAGGAAACGAGTTGGTTATACCGGCTGATTTTTCACAAGAAAAAGTAACGATAAAAGCCATACTTAAATCCAACCGATCCGTCTTCATAGAAAGAACCATCTGGATCAAAACGGTACCTGATCCTCCGTTGCCACGGCAGAAAGCAGTCGGGAGTCAGTAGTCGGTAGCCTGCCTGCCGGCAGGCAGGTCAACAGCCCCTTTTAAGAAGATTGAATCTAAAATAACGGGCAGACGCACATTTACGTAAAACACATCGTACTTCGTACTTCAAACTTCGTACTTAATAAAAAAGATCCTGTTGCCAGGATCTCTTCTCTTTAATTGTCAGTTGGAAATATCTTAAGCAAATTTTTTGGCGTCTTCGAGGAACTTGGCCAGTCCGATATCGGTTAACGGGTGTTTCAGCAGACCGAGGATTGAATCCAGCGGACAGGTACAAACATCAGCACCCGCTTCAGCACATTTTACAATATGCAGTGCATTCCGGATAGATGCTGCCAGAATTTCTGTTTTAAAACCCTGAAGGGAATAAATATGTGATATCTGGGCGATCAGGTCGATGCCGTCCCAGTTACTGTCATCAATACGCCCGATGAACGGGGACAAATAAGTAGCCCCTGCTTTGGCTGCGAGGATGGCCTGACCTGCTGAAAAAACCAGGGTACAGTTGGTCCGGATACCATTATCACTGAACCATTTGATGGCTTTAATTCCGTCTTTAATCATCGGTACTTTCACCACGATATTGGGATGAATTGCGGCCAGTTTTTTTCCTTCTTCAATAATACCATTGTAATCAGTACTGATCACTTCAGCGCTGATATCTCCATCCACCAGTTCACAGATTGTTTTATAATGCTCCATTACGGCAGCTTCTCCCTTAATACCTTCTTTGGCCATCAGGGAAGGATTGGTGGTTACCCCATCGAGGATACCCAATTCGTTGGCTTCTTTGATCTGTGCCAGGTTTGCGGTGTCAATGAAAAATTTCATGTTGGTGTATTTTGAATACTAAGATGTTGAGTTTGAGTGGGGATCCTCCTTCTTCAAACTTAAGGGGAGTAAACCCTCCTTCAATCAATTTTCGGAGGATGAAACCCTCCTTTGCTAAACCTGCCTACCGGCAGGCAGGGCTTCGGAGGGTGAAAAAAGTGGCAGGCTACTCACATCGCACCGCTCAACCACCTACTCTTGCTGCCTTCCGGCCCTGGGAGGATTCAGCAGGAGCTGGTCGTGTAAGACCTGCCGGCGCAAAGATAAGGCAGTGCAACCGAATGATACCTATAGATTCGAAAAAAATGTTCATCGCTGGAAGGCAGAATTTACCAGGCTATAACCGACCAGTTCGTCGGCCCTGGCACCAAAGGGGCGAAAATATACAAGGATCATATAACTGTTTTCGGTACCCCAGTAATTTCCTTCGGCATTTTCGGGTATTGCAGGTACTCCCCTTTGTGGCTGATCAGGCAGGGTAACATAGGAATAATTATAATAGCCCTGTTTCAGGTATAATGCTTTTTCATAGACTCCTTTGGCTGCATTAAATTCCATGCGGGAAGTTTCATCCGGCAGGTATTGTGTCAGTTCTCCGAACAGGTATACTTTCCGGCCTTGTACCGGTTGATTGCCCGGCGGCACATAGGTAAAATGGACCCAGGCATAATCCGCCTGCCAGTAAGCATTCCCATTATCCTGGTTCTCTGATGTAAACAATCCATTAATATCCCGGTAATACATATAAATCTGCTGACGCCGGTCCACATCCGGGTTGATATAAATATCGGTACGGGAAGACGTATCACTGTCCACAATTTTTTGTACCCGGTCACTTCTTAACCGGAAACTCCGCAGATCCGCCCAACGCCATTCTTTAGCGGCGGGGAAACCGGTGAATGCCTCATCACTGTATTCATAATAATTGCCCCGAAATAAAGTAGGCCGGTCAATAAGACTGGCACTTCCCCAGATATAATTCTGCAGGATGACCAGCTTCAGGTCCTGGGGCGAAAACGGATTGAGTTGTGTACCGGCCGTACTGATCCCTGCCTGTACCCGCTGATGCGTCTGGAATAAACTGCCATTAAAAGGTTGTAATACCTGTCCTGCCACGGCAGCTTTCTTATTCACCACCAGGAATCGTTTGGTGAAAACCAATCGGGAGGTATCGTCATTCAGAAATACTTTTAACAGGTAATTCCCTCCTTTGGTGGGCCCTGAATTCCTTTCCGGGAGAATAGCCTGGTAATGGGTATAGCGGGTCTGTACAATAGATGAACTCCGGTATGTTCCGATCCGGTTCGTCTGAAAACCACGGATATAATCGAAGGCTTGAACATTGGCCGGTGTCCAGTCCGCATTGCACAACTGAAAACTGTAATAATAATTTTTCACATCATTATCCATGTCGTCAAAGTGCAGTTCCAGTTGTTCATTATTGCCCAGCTGGATCACCGGGTAACTATAGATATCCCCGTATTTAAACAGCTTTACCGTCCGGATATTAGAACGGTAAATATGATCGGGTAATTGAGCAGAAAGGAAGAGCGGCCAGCAAAGCAGCCCCAAAATTATTTTTTTCATGAGCGGGTTGTTCTCTGAAAATATTAGTTGAAAATACGTTAAAAAACAGGATAAATCCTGAGCAGCACCTTATTTTTGATAAAGACAAACTATTATCATTGAAGGTTGCAGGATTCATAGCTAACCGCATCGCATTTAATCAGCAAAAGACCTTTTCCAGGTTTATCATACGCCTGTCCGTGGCAGCTACGATCATCAGTGTCATGGTGATGATCGTAACCCTGGCACTTGCCAATGGATTCCAGGAGGCTGTCAGCCAGAAGATTTTCAGTTTCTGGGGACATATCCGGGTTCAGGAAAAACAACCCGGGAAAGCCATTATCTCTGAAGAAATCGCGATTGCTGAAGATAAAGAACTCGTGCAAACCATTGCCCGTTACCCCGGTGTAAAAAGTATCCATCCCTTTGCCACCCGCTATGCCCTGCTCAAAACCAAAGAAGATATTGAAGGGGTGCTGGTAAAAGGACTGGACAGTTCTTATGATTTTGACCACCTGAAACAGTTTATCCGTTCGGGGCAGCCTATTGATTTTAAAGACTCTTCTTTCAGCCGGGAGCTCCTGGTATCAGAATATACTGCCACCCGCTTACAGATAAAACCGGGAGACAGTCTCTTGATCTATTTTCTCAAACCCGGAGAAAATCCACGTACCAAAAAAATGTTTATTGCCGGTATTTATAAAACCGGCATTGAGGAATATGACCGTTTATTCGCTATTGGTGATATCCGGCTGATCCGTAACCTCAATCAATGGAATGATGACCAGGCAGGCGGATATGAAATCTTCCTCCACGATTACAAACTCACCGACACCATTGCCAGCCAGTTGCATGAACTGGATCAGTTTCCCGCTACCTGGGATGCGATCAGTGTAAAGAAAATTTCCCCGAATATTTTTGACTGGCTGAATATGCAGGATGTCACCCGAAATGTGCTGATTAGTTTTATGATCGCTATTGCAG
>ENA-UOWO01005551-UOWO01005551.1-activated-sludge-metagenome-genome-assembly--contig:-NODE-5551-length-13335-cov-5.035994_pt1 | contig 13335 bp, 11 predicted proteins | sample MGYA00238148_ERZ761564 | MGnify/ENA primary metagenome ERZ761564 (study PRJEB28885, sample SAMN05720194) | activated sludge metagenome | isolation source: Anaerobic digester | place: USA...
TACCTGGCCTGGAAAAGATTGGCGAACGAATTGGGTTTTGATCTCTCTATTGATGACAATGAAAAACTGAAGGGTGTTAGTCGCATGCACTCCCTTGAAATTATTTTGAATCTGGGTGGTGTTTCATTGAACGATCATGATAAGGAAGTATTGGCCAATAAAAAGAACGGTTGGTTTGTTGATTACCTTGAGCGAATGGCGCCTGATGAAATTTTTCCTGGCGTTAAATCACTGTTAATCAAATTGCGTAATAGAGGAATTAAGATCGCCCTTGCTTCAAGCAGTAAAAATGCAATGACAGTCGTGAAGTTACTTCATATTCAAAATGAGTTTGATGTTATTGTTGATGGTACAATGACAGTCAATTCAAAACCAGATCCTGAAATATTTTTATTGGCTGCAAAGAAACTGGGTCTTGATCCGAAGGACTGTATTGTATTTGAAGATGCTGAAGCAGGAGTGGAAGCTGCACTCGCAGCAGGCATGCGGTGTATTGGTGTTGGCTCGCCCGATCAACTTGGTAAGGCCAATAAGGTAATATCAACCACAGGGGACTTCCAGCCGGAGGAACTGGCAACATTATGAATGACTATTAACATTTAACCAATAACGGATAACGATTCCATGAAAGCATATCTCAAACATCATGAATGGCAAATCATTGAAGAAGGTTTAGATCCTCATTATAATCAAATTTCAGAAAGTGTTTTTAGCATCGGCAATGGTCGTATGGGGCAACGCGCTAATTTTGAAGAAGAGTATTCTGGTGAAACGCTTCGTGGAAGTTATGTAGCAGGAGTTTATTATCCCGATAAGACGCGGGTGGGCTGGTGGAAAAATGGATACCCTGAATATTTCGCAAAAGTATTGAACGCACCGAATTGGATAGGTATTCATATCAGCATTGAAAACCAAAAGCTGGATTTGGCAAAATGTAAGGTGGAAGATTTTAAGCGCGTGCTTGATATGAAAATTGGTCTTCTATCCCGAACCTTCTCTGCTACTTTTCCGGATGGAAAAAAAGTAAAAGTAGAATCAAAAAGATTTTGCAGTATGGCGCATGGAGAGATTGGCGCCATTCGTTATTCCATTACACCTTTAAATTTCTCAGCCACTGCTATGCTCTCTATCTATGTTGATGCAGATGTAGTGAACAAGGATTCAAACTACGATGAGAAGTTTTGGGAAGAAATATATAAGGAAGCTTCTGAAGGTAGTGCTATTGTGACAGCCCAAACCAAGAAAACAAATTTTCATGTAACCACCGGAATGCGTTACGGAATTGAGTCGGACAGGAAAAAGGTAACATTCAATCGCATTAATACAGAGCTTCGTGAAAAATTTGCCGGCAATGTTATTCAACTTGAATTGGTAGAAGGTAAAGCGCTTGAGATTTATAAATATGCTGCTATACTCTCTTCTGAGAATCATTCAAAAGACAAATTGGTCTCAGCCTGTAAATCGGTTTTAGATGAGGCGTTTGCAAAAGGTTTTGAAGGGTTATTGAAAGATCATATAAAGGTATGGGCACATAAATGGGAAGAATGTGACATCACGATTGATGGAGACATAGCCGCACAACAAGGTATTCGATTTAATATTTTTCAACTCACACAAACCTATACGGGTGAGGATGAACGATTGAACATTGGCCCGAAAGGATTTACAGGAGAGAAGTATGGAGGAAGTACGTATTGGGATACAGAAGCATATTGCCTTCCATTTTACCTGGGTACCTCCGAACCAAAAGTAGCGCGCAATTTATTAGTTTATCGGTATAAGCATTTGCAAAAGGCAATTGAGAATGCACAAAAGTTGGGCTTTACAAATGGCGCAGCATTTTATCCGTTTGTGACTATGAATGGTGAGGAATGTCACAATGAATGGGAAATTACCTTTGAAGAAATTCATCGCACCAGTGCAATGGCGTATGCCATGCGTGATTACATTGATTACACCGGTGATAAGAATTATTGGAATGAGTTTGGATTGGAGGTGCTGATTGGTATATCACGCTTTTGGGCGCAACGTGTTAACTGGTCGGCTGAAAAAAATAAGTATGTTATACTGGGTGTAACCGGACCGAATGAGTATGAGAACAACGTAAACAACAACTGGTACACCAATTACCTCGGTGCATGGACTTTACGGTTTACGCAAGAAGCGATTGAATACGTGAAGAAAAGTGATTCTAAACGCTATTCTGAAATTATTGGTAAAACCAATTTCAAGGAAGCTGAAGAGACTTCTAAATGGAAAGACATTGTTGAGAAAATGTACTATCCTAAAGATGAGAAGCGTGGCATAATTTTGCAGCAAGATGGATTTCTTGATAAAGAATTATTGAATGTTAGTGATCTTAAACCTACAGATCGTCCGATTAACCAGAAGTGGTCATGGGATAGAATACTTCGGTCATGTTTTATAAAGCAGGCTGATGTGCTTCAGGGCATTTATTTATTTGACGATGATTTCAACATCGAAACCATTAAAAAGAATTTTGATTTTTATGAGCCGATGACGGTGCATGAGTCTTCCTTGTCACCATGCGTTCACGTTATACTGGCATCCAAGCTTGGCTATAAAGAGCAAGCGTATGATTTTTATTTGCGCACGGCTCGCCTTGACCTTGACGATTACAATAATGATACAGAAGATGGCTGTCACATTACTTCCATGGCAGGTACATGGATGAGTGTTGTGAAAGGATTTGGTGGTATGAAAGTGAAGGATGGAAAATTGCATTTCAATCCTTTTATTCCGGATCAATGGAAGTCATACTCTTTCAGGCAAGAGTTCAGAGGACGCGTGATAAAAATTACAGTAGATCAAAAAGGTGTTCACACTAAACTGGAATCGGGTGAACCGTTGGAGATTGAATTAAGTGGAAAATCTGTTGCACTGAGATCGGCTATGTAAAATTGAAAAAGTTGATTGATCATTTTAGAGATTAACAAAGATCAAGTCGTATGAAGAAATCCATTTTCAAATTTCTGGCGAAAATCAATTCATGGATTCTTCCACGATACAGTCAACGCGACATTACACGACTTTCTAAGATTGATAAGGTATTAGTAGCGTATCGATATTGGGTAACGCTTCATGTTTTAGATTGAAGATACTTTTACCATTTCTAAATGGATACAATCTGCAAAAGCTTTTTTTGAGAATGAACCTGATCCTGGTAAGATACTAGAAGCTAGCCAATGAGAGTCCGACTGTAAAGGTACTAAACTCGGTACGTTCTCCATTCAACACTGGGCCCTTACCTTTTTCAAATAAAGGATTAAGATTGTAGTATCCAAAGAGACTGAAGCTTCCAAAACTGAATCTGCTGGTAAGGCCGTATCGAAATTGAGAAAGGTTAAAATTCTGTTTGTCTTTTATCTTTTTGTTTTGGCTATCTTCACTGTATTTCACTTTCTCAAATGAATCGAACAAATATCCTATCCGACCACCTACTGAAATCTTGAAACTTCTGGCAGGATCATCTGGGTTTAGACTATATCGTAATTCAAGAGGAACTTCAATGTAGTTGGTTATTAGTTTTGATTTTTTAAGTTTTGGATAGCCAGCAGCAATGGGCGATAGCATTTTGACAGAATCGGTTCCTGGATAATTGTGAAGTACATGCCCGTTTTTAAACTTATAACGCTCGAAGCTAAAGCCAATGCCGGGAACGAAACTAAAATGAGATTTTAATATCCTGAATTCATATTGATAATACAGGTTAAAGGTAGTTGAACCAATGAAGTTGGGATCGAAATTATTGGTCGCAACTGGAGCGAAATTGAAACCATATTCGATCATAAAACTCCCAGGAATATCGGGGCGAGCTGAGGTTTTCTTTGCGGGTTTCTCTTGGCTGAATGCAGGTGAGAATAATCCAATAAAAAGAATGAGCAAACTTATTTTCCTGATCATGCGCTAAGGTTCAATCGATTATTTAATAAAGTCCCAAAATTACCCTTTTTGTTGGCAGGGCAAAGCTTTCATGTTTTGTCGAGTAAATATATTCTTTACATTTGCAGTCCAAAATGCAAAGAATACTGCATTCTTTAACTTTCTGGGCCTGTAGCTTAATTGAATAAAGCATCTGACTACGGATCAGAAGACTCGGGGTTTGAATCCCTGCAGGCTCACAACACAGGTAGCTACAATGCGTGGCTACCTTTTTTATTTCCCCACCTTGACCATAGAGTGATGAAACGAGTCAAAAGTTTTACCCTCCAATGAGTTTCTACTTCAAACGTGTGAATAGTCTTGAAACGATGATTTATCTTTGAATCTCCTGATCTGACAAAGAAAAGACTGGCCAGCTCTCTTAAATTAATAGAAAATTGGGCGTGGCCTTTAGACCTAAGAATGTTATTATTGCACCCGAATTAAATTTACCACCATGACGAAATACAAAGCCGGAGTATTATTTGGCGAGGAATTGAAAGACCTCTATGACGATGCAAAAGAAAATAAATTCGCATTGCCTGCCGTAAATGTATCAGGTACAAGTTCTATTAATGCGGTGTTGGAAACAGCAGCGAAAGTAAACTCTCCTGTTATTATTCAGTTCAGTAACGGAGGCGCTCAGTTCTATGCCGGTAAAGGTATGCCGAATGAAAATCTTCAGGCAAACATTTCGGGTGCTATCAGTGGTGCCTTACACGTTCACACGGTTGCCAAGCATTATGGTGTACCAGTAGTTCTACATACTGATCATGCTGCCAAAAAATGGTTACCCTGGATTGATGGTTTGGTAACAGCAGGTGAAGAATACAAATCAAAAAATGGTGTGCCACTTTTTAGTTCGCACATGCTTGATCTTAGTGAAGAACCCTTACATGAGAATATTGAAATATCAGTTGAATATTTTAAGCGTATTGCCAAATTAGGTATGAGCTTAGAAATTGAATTGGGAATTACCGGAGGTGAAGAAGATGGTGTTGATAATTCAGGTGTTGAGAATGACAAATTATATACTCAGCCAGAAGATGTTTATCAATCTTTTGAGGCTTTGAAGAAAATAGGATCCTTGTTTACGGTGGCTGCTTCTTTTGGGAATGTTCATGGTGTATATAGTCCGGGTAATGTTGAATTGCGTCCGGAAATTTTACGCAACAGTCAGAAATTCATTTCATCTAAATTAGGTTTGAAGGATGATGCAAAGCCAGTGTACTTTGTATTTCATGGAGGAAGCGGATCGCCAAAAGAACAAATTGCGGAAACATTGAATTATGGTGTGATCAAAATGAATATTGATACGGATATGCAGTGGGCTTTCTGGGAAGGTGTATTAGGTTTCTACAAGAAGAACGAGGCTTTCTTGCAGACTCAACTTGGTAATCCGGAAGGCAAAGACAAACCAAACAAGAAATTCTACGATAACCGTAACTGGATGCGCAAAGGCGAAGAGAACTTTGTGAAACGTTTGGAAGAAGCGTTCACCGATTTGAATTGTATCGGAAAAAACTCATAAGTGTATTTTTTGTAGAATTGAATTAGCAAAATAAAAAGCGGTCCCAGCTTCGCTAGACGTGGGACCGCTTTTCTTTTAATAGCGAATGACTAGCGTATAATTAATTCTGACGCTTTTACGTGTCCATCCTTTACTACCGTTTCATTATAATTTGATTTGTCAACAACGATAGGATCTAGAAAAATAGCATCGACTGTAACTGTGCCACTTTGAAATTTTGTGGCGCCACTAACTTTATCACCCTTTGCAAGTTTGATAGCAATCTCTGCAGCCATGTAGGCAAGTGGCTTAATGGGTTTGTAAATTGTCATCGTCTGCTTACCGGAAATTAAATTGCGTATTGCTCCCAAGTCAGCATCCTGTCCGGTTATGGAAATCTTTTTGACCAAATCGGATGGAAAAGCCTGGATAGTACCATCGGCCAACGCATCGTTGGCAGCAATGACAACATCAGGCCTTTCGGTTGTAGAAGAAAAGAAATCGTCCATTTTCATCAGCGCTCCAATTTCGCCCCAATCGTTCAGAACAAAATCTCCAATGATTTTAATTTTACCTTTATCAATCAGCGGCTTTAACACTTTTAACTGTCCACTTTTGAATTGAACTGCATTGTCATCTGCTACCGGCCCATTAAGCAAAACATAATTACCTGTGGGAAATCGATCAACCATGTATTGTGCTTGAAGTTCTCCAACTTTGGTATTGTTATAGGAGAGATAAACAGCAATGTCATTACTCATAATCAATCTATCGTAGGAAATGACAGCAACATGAGACGCTTTTGCAAGGGTAACGATTTCAGCAGACTTAACAGCGTCAACAGCAATAACAATGAGTACCTTAACACCTTTGTCAATTAATTTTTTACTGAGTTTAACTTGTTCTGCAGGATCACCATTTGCAACCTCCACCAGACATTCGCCACCCAACGCGTTAATTTTTTCTGTTAGTAATTTCTGATCGAGATACCACCTATCAGAGACAAAACTATCAAATACAACTCCTATTTTTTGCGCCTTAACGGATAATCCACACAGGATTAAGAGAACAAAAAGCATTGTTTTAATCTTCTTCATGACTTTTAGTTTAAAGTGTGATTAAAAAATTTATGAGAGGGCAATTCAATATAGTAAATAGAAATAGAAATCAGAAATCGATTGCGAAAAACATTTCTTTGGCTAAAATGGATTGACAATCGGGAATATTGCGAAAGCTTAATTTCGTAGGAGATGATAATAGTTTCAGAAGGACATATATAGCCTCTATTGAGATAGAAGCAGGACTGCTTTTTCCTTTAGTAGGTTCAAATCAAGGATAGGTACTTCTATATCTTTTGCCAGTTCATCCCATTTGCGCATGCAGACACTTATTTCAAACAAGGGATTTTTCTCAAAAGCAATGGCTTCATTAGCGCTCATTATTCCGCCTTGAAAATTCAATGTCATTTTACTGGCTTCACTAAGGTTATTAAAATAATCAGGATACTTAAAAGTTAAATACCGTTTTGCCTGTACATGACTTTCAACCAATTGTGCTACTCGTTCAGAAAATCCTTTCTCTCGTAAAAAATCCGCCCCTATTTTTTCATGACTTCTAACACCAAAACCATTCATATTATTTTCAGCATTGCTCATTACACAGATATGCCCGATGTCATGAAAGAATGCGGCAAGAATAACTTCGTCATCAAAACCTTCTTCCATTGCAAGTTGCGCAGACTGCGACATGTGTTCAAGTTGTGATACAGGTTCACCAATGTAATCAGCATGACCAAACTTTTCGTAGAGTTTAAAAATCTCATCGACCGCTGCATTTGGATTAATATTCATGACCACTATAATTTGAAAACTAAAATAGTCAGGAATGTATTACCAAAGCATTAAGTTTAACTTTGATGTGTTGAGAAAATTAAAATAAGATTCATGTTTATTGTTACTTGGATGATCATGACGATGATAACTTGCCAAAAATTAAACTATGAAGCCGATTGAACTTGTTGTTTTTGATCTTGCCGGAACTACTGTGAAAGATAGTAAGGATGTTCATCGTGTTTTACAACGAGCATTGGCAGGCTTTGATGTCTTTATATCAATAGAAGACGCAAATGCAGTAATGGGAATACCTAAACCAGTTGCCATTCGTGCGTTGCTTGAACAGCGCTATCAAGGATCGTTGCAGATTACTGAAAACTGGATCAGTGAAATTCATGAGGCATTTGTAGAGAGCATGATTTCATTTTATAAAAATGATCATGGAGTTGGAGAGAAGATTGGAGTGAGTGAAACGTTCAGAAAGTTGAAAGAGAATAAAATAAAAGTAGTGGTTGATACTGGCTTCGATCGACAGATCGTTAATCCCTTGTTGGCGAGATTGGGTTGGTTGGAGAATAATTTAATTGATGCAAGTGTGACAAGCGATGAAGTTGCAAAAGGCAGGCCTCATCCGGATTTAATTTTTAAGGCCATGCAACTTACCGGTGTGAGTGATGCAAGTTGCGTAGCAAAGGTAGGCGATACCGTTTCTGACTTACAGGAAGGTAATGCAGCAGAATGTGGCTTGGTGATTGGTGTAACAACTGGGGCGTTTTCTGAGGAAGAGTTACAAAAAGAGAAACACACTCATCTTATAAAAGAAGTTTCTTCTCTCCTTGAAATACTAGGGATAAATTAATGTTGCTTTTATTTTATCGTATTGTTAAATTCATGTTAGCTAAGTTAACATGTCATGAAGCGATTCGTACTTTTTTGTTTACTATTTATCAACTCTGTTTCTCTTTTAGCAGGAGAAATTGTCTGGTATGAAGGATCTGTTGTGTTAAAAACAAATGTAGTCCTGACAGGAGAAATTTCAATCGAACCGCAATATGATTTGATTCTTCATCGGATACATGGAAAGATGGAAGTATATCCTGCTCACAAGATTCAGTCAATTTATTTTTATGATGCCAAAGAAAATATCAATCGGAAATTTATTTCACTGAAGGATTCAAGGTTTTTCAATCATCATCAATTATTGGAAATTGTTTTAAAAGGAGAGGTAAGTATTTACCGGAGGCAAAAAGCGTGGACTGGAAAATCACCTTCTGATGCAGATGGCTTTCATTATTTTGTTAGGTATCAGGATAAACTAGTGGACTTACAAAAATTTCGCAATCAGGTTTATCCGCATCTTCTCAAATCCACAGGAGGAATACTATCTGCTTTTATGGATGAGCGCAAACTCAATCCCAATTCTCCTTCGAATGCAATTTTAATTATTGACTTTTATAACCACATTAAAAAGGAAGATCATATTTTAGCTATGCATTAGTTAATTTCCATTGCTTATGTCTAATATGGAAATAGATCATCGATCCAAAGATTAGCAATGTTCCTGCAATAGAGATAACATATCCTGAAGAAATAAACACACTCAGCCAACTTAGTTTACCGTGACCCAGTTCTTTAAATAGAATAATACTTACACTTCCCAGGTAGCCAAACGAATCAGCAACATACATAATAAAACCTACTGTACCGGTATATCGAAAAGCCGCAATTAAGCGATCAAAGAAAATACTATTGAAAGGTACATACCCCATGTACAGTCCGAGACCAATGAGAATAAACCACGTGGTAGGCTCAAGGATTTGTTGTTCAAATAGAAAAGTGGAAATACCTATCAGGATCATACCCATGGCAATGATGATATGGTTAATCATCAATGCGAGTTTATTGTTTTTAATCAGCATGAGACTGCCCATAATTGCCAATACTAATATGGAAACCGGTACTTCAGTAGTCGTGTATATTCCTGGTGAATTTCCGTAACCTAATATTTTCCACACCTCTGCTGAATAATTGTCGCGAAAATCCCTGAAGATGGTGAGGAGCATGTAAGCTATTACGAATAAGACAATGCCCGGAAGGAAATTAGTGACAAAAGCTCTGCGTTCTGTCTTATCCATTGTCTTTCGTTTTGTTCTGAGTTCTTCATCCAATTCAGAAGGCGGTGGAACTTTGTCGAGCAACCATAAAAATGTGAGCAAGGGTAATACAAAAACAAAACAAGCAACAAGTGGCATCCACGTTTCAGAAACATGCCAATCACGAACAATATATCCACCAACCGATCGACAGAGTCCGGAAGAAAAAATAAAACTCACGGAGAGTGCAGCACCCAATACTTCAGTCATTCTTCTGCCTTCAAGATATCCGAACACCATTCCCCACACCATTCCAAGTGGTAAGCCATTTGTAAACAGGAACACTACATTATATGGAGAAGGTACTAGCGCAAACAAGAGCCATGATGCTCCGGCAATGGAGACCATTAATAAAATTCCAAAGGATCGTGAATGTGCTTTTAATTCAGAGATTACTTTGATACCTATAAATTTCGACAACCCATATCCAAGCACTTGGGCAATGACCAACCAGCCTTTATAACTTACCCCCAGGTAGGCCATGTTATCAAATGTGGCAACAGCAAATGTTTTGCGAAATGCGTACACGCAAGTGTATAAACTAAAAGCTGCGATGGAGGCATAGACCGTAAACCAGATGGGATGAGCATCGCGGAGCCAGCGAGTAATAAAATGTTCAGGTGATTTTAATACCATGCGCGTTAAAAGAATAAGGTTTCCATTTTCCTTCGTGCAAAATGGTTAATGATCTAAATCCAATCTTTGAAAGTAGTGATGCTGTTTCTGAAAATTGGTTTGTCAGATCGGATGGGTGGTGAGCGTCTGAGCTTAAGGTAATGGGAATATTTCTTTTGTCGATATGTTCTAGCATCCACGGACTAGGATAAGGTGTCGTTGATTTCTTTTGATACAATCCACGGGTATTCACTTCGATAATGCTACCGTATTGTTGAATGACATCCAATGTTTTGATTACCTCGTCCTGATACCATTGATCATTCTCGTTGAAAAATTTCCCATCGATGTTTTGAATTTTTATTTTATCGATATGTCCTATGATGGTGGGAGAGGAGGAGGCAACCATCATACGGGTTAACTCAAAGTATCGGCTAATCACCTCTTTTATATTAGAGTGGAATATCTTTTCATAGCCTTCTAAAAACAAAGTATGTAATCCATCTATTTCCCAAAATGTTCCATCGGGAAGTTTCTCAACAAAGTGAACAGAGCCGATTGTATAATCTAATCGATTTGCAAAGTCTGATGGTGAAGTTACATTTGGAATAAAATCAATCTCCAGACTTTTATAAAGATCAATCTCTTTGTGTTTTGCTTTGAGTTGATCAACGGCAAGAAGGTATTGTAAAAGATCATCCGTTTTCATACACCATTTGCATGGAAACGGAATTGGTGCATGCGATGAAAATCCAAGACTGATCATGTTCTTCGCTTTGGCTTCGAGAACATAATCCGTTAACTCACCTTTTCCATCGCAGTAATTGCTATGAGTATGAAAATTACTATAGTTCAAAGTTCAAGGTTCAATGTCCCAAGTTAGATTGTTTGGAGGATTTAGGTATTGGATGAAGAACAAAAATTTTAACCTTAACAAAATAATAAACCTGAATAACTATACTATCTCCAATTGTTTAAGAAACTTTGAACCTTGAACTTTAAACCATGGAGCATAAAGCAGACATCGCAATAGTAGGAGCTGGCATTGTTGGATTAGCACATGCCTACATGGCGTTGCGAAAAGGATATAAAGTGGTGTTGTTTGACCGTGAACAATTTGCTGTTGGCGCCTCGGTTCGGAATTTCGGATTGGTGTGGCCAATCGGACAAGAACCAGGAGTTGGTTTAGACCGGGCATTGCGCAGCAGACAACATTGGGAAGAAATTTCAAAGCAGGCTGGGTTTTGGATGAAGGACAATGGTTCACTCCACGTTGTGTATCATGAAGATGAATGGAATGTTCTTCAGGAGTTCACTCAGGTTTATAGGGATTTTCCATATGATTTTAAGTTATTGTCAGCAGAAGAGGTAAGGCAAAAATCACCGATTGTAAAACATCAGAAATTGAAAGGTGGATTGTGGAGTGCCACGGAAGGAACGGTTTATGCACGTGAGGCCATTCGTAAAATTCCCCAATGGTTGGAAGCTAAGTATGGATTGATACTAAAGTTTGGTCACGTTGTAACTGAAATCTCATTACCTATTATAAAGACAGCACGTGAAAGCTGGGGTGTAGAGAAGGTAATCGTTTGTAGTGGTGCAGACTTTGAAACATTATATCCTGAAGTTTTTGATCAGCAACCCGTTTCGAAGTGTAAGCTTCAAATGATGAAGGCTATTCCTGATAAACCATTTAATCTTGGACCAACATTGTGTGCGGGTTTAACGCTTCGTCATTATGCTGCATTTGCAAAGTGTCCATCGCTTGCGCAAGTTGACGCACGGTATAACAGTACATCATCCGATTTTAAAGAGCATGGAGTCCATGTATTGTTGGCTCAAAATGAAATGGGCGAATTAATAATTGGTGATTCGCATCACTACAGTCGAACCGTAGAGCCTTTTGACAGTGAAGCGGTGAATGATATTATTTTAAATTACCTGTATGAATTTACTGAGTTGAAGGATCTAAAAATTACAGAGCGGTGGCATGGGGTGTATCCAAAGGTGCAAGGTAACATCGATTTGATTTTAAGACCTGAGCCGAATGTTACTATTGTTACCGGGCTTGGTGGTGCCGGAATGACGCTTTCTTTTGGATTGGCAGAAGAGGTAATTGAAAAATTATGATCATAAAGTATTTAGTTGGAATTAACGATTCTCACCATCAACTACTTTGGCAGAATAAAATAAATTACCAGCATCATCACTTTTTTTCGGGATCGATTGATCGGTAAGTGCGGAACGGATGCATCAAAATAAATTGAGTCACCTTCTTCTACTTTTATTATTTCATTGTTGATTTGATATTCACAATTCCCACTTAGCATATATTTGAATTCAAAGCCATCGGTTGTGGTTGGGTTTCCCTTTGCTCCGGGTTCAAGGGTTAGCAAGACAGCATCCATTGTGCAATTCGTAATGTTTTGCGACAGAATGTATTGATAGTTAAAACCTTCTCTGCCCTCACGCTCCACAGAAGTGTATTGATCTTTTCTTATGTGTAAGTAGTCCTTTCCATTGATTAAAACCATGTCTTCAAAAAACTCTTTTAAAGAAATATCCAACGATTGAATGAGTGTTACAAACACGGGAAGTGAAGGTATGGTGCGCGAGTTTTCTATTTTAGAAAGTAGACCCTTGCTTACCTTGGTGCGCGTAGCAAGTTGTTGAATGGTTAAATTTTTTTTCAACCGCGTAGAACGAATTTTCTGAGCGATGCGTGAGACTACTTCATTATCAACCATAACTTTTATGTTTACTGATTGTAAACATAGGAAAATGTTGAGTTAAAAAACGATCGCCCAGTTCGTTCTATAATGACGTTAAATCAATGTTACCTGTATAATCCTGCTTCCGATTTAAAAATCAAAGTTTACTATTCGTCACTTCTTAAAACCTTCACTCAATTTTCATTTTCGGTTTTAAAGATTAATGCAGCCGTAATATTTCACTAAACAAAACGTCAAGGTGTTTGCCAACCTTTGATCGCGCAAAAGAATGCCGTAGTAAATATAAAACCAGAATCACACGTGTGACTCTGGTTTGTTTTAACAAATCAGTATTGGAAGTGCACACCTAATAGTGAAATGGCAATGGTATCTGGATGCGCAACAAAAACTCTTAACCCCAAAAACTTTATGAAAGAAATTTTACTAAAGAAAAAACCTTCTTTAGCGATCCAACCCTTGCATGCGTTACTTACGGCAGCCGCATGCCTCTTGCTTGTTTGCGCAAGTTATGCACAGACTACGGTAACTGGTAAGGTCTCTGCAGGTGAAGA
>ENA-UOWO01005552-UOWO01005552.1-activated-sludge-metagenome-genome-assembly--contig:-NODE-5552-length-13335-cov-4.563630_pt1 | contig 13335 bp, 14 predicted proteins | sample MGYA00238148_ERZ761564 | MGnify/ENA primary metagenome ERZ761564 (study PRJEB28885, sample SAMN05720194) | activated sludge metagenome | isolation source: Anaerobic digester | place: USA...
TGGTTCTGGTTCTGGTTCTGGTTCTGGTTCTGGTTCTGGTTCTGGTTCTGGTTCTACACTTTTATCTATAATAGTTGTAAGTTCGTGCGAATACCAATTTGCTATATCTTGCAATCTCACTTTAAATTTTTTATTTAGTTCTTCAATTCTCTGATTTCGTTGTTCATCTGTTTCGTTTTCTATTTTAGATTGCTTGATGGTATTTTCCAAAGATTGGCCATGTTTTACCATATTTTGTATTATCAATTGTTCCATTTTTTTATCAATAGTTTTTTGTCTTTCAGAAATTTCCTGTGCATGTTTCTGTTGATTTTTCTGAAATTCTATTTGCTGTGGTGTTAAAACTATTCCTTTATCATCTATTCCAAATGATCTACCTGTTTCTTTTCCTACTAGTCTGCCATTTTCTATATATGCAGGCTCTCCAGTATTATCAGGTATATACAAAGGTACAAAATGTTCGTTATAAAAGGTAAAATTTTTTCCAGTAAATTTACTTAAAAACGTACCATCACCATTTGGAAGTAATTCACCTCCACTCATAGGATCTCTAAGAGTAGATACTTTCATTGTATTTTTATTCACTATATAATTTCCACCATCATCTTCACTGTGATAAAAACCATCTTCACCTTTGATTAAATCACCGCCACTATTTGGACTTTTAAATGGTTTTGTTTCGTTTTTTCTGTCAGTATGGGGTTTAAAATCAACTATTTTCTCTATGCTTGAACTAGATTCAGACATGTCTAAGTTTATACTTTATAGAAAATATTTTCAATATTAAGTAATTCTGACTGATTGATTGTTTTTTGTTCTGAAGTGATTAGGTTTTTTATGGTGATTTTATTTTGTTTGGCTTCGTTTGTACCTATTATGGCAAGATAGGGGATTTCAAGTGATAAGGCATATTTTATTTGTTTACCTAACTTGTCGTTATCAGGATAAATAATACTAGAAATATTTTCTTGACGAAGTCTATTGGTTAATTCTAGAATTTCTTTTTGAGTTTCACTACCTAAATTGGCGACCAAAACGTTGATTGTTGATTTATTCTCTTTTGGTAAGAGATTTAATTCTTGAATGACATCAACAACTCTTTCAAATCCAAATGAAAATCCAACTGCTGGAATTTGGGGGCCACCAAGAGTAGAGACTAAATTGTCATATCGACCACCGCCACCAATGGATCCAATTTTGGGCTTGGTGACAGCAACTTCAAAAATTGTCCCGGTATAATAATCGCAACCACGAACCAAGGTTGGGTCGAAAATAAAAGCGGTTTGAGGTACATCAAAATCATTTAAAAAATTTAAAACTTGTTTCAGGTTGTCATTTGGTTGTGCTTGTTTGATATATTTAAAAAGATTGTCAATTTGAATTTGAGATAAACCTTTAGAAATGAGTTCTTTGTTTACTCTATCTTGACCTATTTTGTCTAACTTATCGATATATTGAAGTATGGAATTTTGGTCTTTTTTGATATCACTTTTGTTTAAAATGTCGGTTAGAATGGTGCGACTATTAATTTTTATGGTGGCGTTTTTAAAACCAAGTTTTTTAACCCCCTGGTATATAATGGAAATTATTTCGGCATCAGCGATAGGGGAATTGGTACCAAAAATATCTATATCACATTGAATAAATTCGCGATATCGACCTTTTTGGGTATTTTCAGCTCGCCAGACTGGCTGAATTTGATAGCGACGAAACGGAAAGGATAATTGTTGGTTGTAGGTGGCCAAAACTTTAGCCGTTGGAACGGTTAAATCATAACGAAGACCGATTTCTCTGTCGCCGTTATCTTTAAAAAAATAACCTAATTTATCATCGGTTTCACCACTATATTTGCCTTTTAAAACAGAAGCATATTCTAGGGCTGGAGTTTCGATGGGTTCAAAACCGCTGGTTTCAAAAAGCGAAATTAGGGTATTTTTGACGTAATTTCTGACATACATGTCAGCTGGTAAAAAATCCCTAAAACCCTTTAGGGTTTGAGCTTTAATATTTGTTTGATTCATAGTTGAATTTTAACATTTTGATAAAATATATTTATGGGTTTGATGATAATTAATAAAAATGGATGGTTGTTGGAGATTGATTTAAATGGGGGAAGAATTAAAAGATTAGAAAAAGATAGACAAAAAATTCTTGGGACTTACGAAAGGATTGATGGGAAAATAGGTAATACACACATTTGTGTTCCAAATTTTGCAGCAGAGGGAGTGGAAAAATTTGGATATGTTTTTCATGGACCATTTCGAAATGCTTTGTGGCAAATAGTAAATCATAATGAAAATAGAATAGAAATAAGTTGCGAAATTGATAGTTTATTGGTATATCAGATTTTTGAAATTGGAGATGATTTTAATCATAAAGTACAAGTTAGGAATGTGGGAAATGAAAAAAAGAGAGTCCATGTGGCGATACATAATTATTGGGATACAAAATTTGGTTTTGATGGAATAAAATTGAACAGTAATGATATTACAACTGGTTTTATTGATAACCCAGAAATCAAATTAGGAAAAAATAATATATTGGAATTTAAGGATAAAAAAAGAATACATTGGCAAGTGGAAAATCTCAAAAAAGCAAAATTATGGACTGGAGTTATTGAAAAAAATGGAAAAAAGATTTTTGATGAAAAATACGTTTGTATAGAACCAGAAATGGAATATGAGGGATTCGTAGAGACAGAAAAAAGTTGGTTAAATCCAAACAAAGAACTTATTGTTGAACAAAGGATTGGTTTGAGGTAATTTTTGGGGTCGTCATCATTAGAATTATGGCGAACCGGGGGTGGTATATCGGACTTGAACCGACAACCTCAGCTTTCACAGAGCTGCGCTCTAACCAATTGAGCTAATACCACCATGTAAAAATTTCTGATGTCTAGTTACTTATGCCTAATAAAAATGATTAGTAAAGACTGATCAGAACATTTTTGTGGTTAATTTTAACACAGATGAGCTTAATTTTCGGGTTTTACTGTAGCTTCCAGAACGATTATTTTTGAGGCGTAAAAGGTTTTAGCCATTTTGGGGTCGGGATTGATGATGGCAATAATTTTTTTACCATTCACAATAGCGTTATTTATCGGAACGGATTTATTGTTTGGATCAATAATTTTTGTTTTGGAATCGGTTTTAAGCTGAAAGGGGTTATTTTTATTATAATTTGGACTTAAGGTAAAGATGGAAGTTTCCTTTGAGATATCAACAATCTGACCGGTTACGGTTTGATTGTTGTTGGTGACTGCTTTAAGTTCGGTGGCCACGATTCTTTTACCATCTAAAGATTGATCTTCGGTTAAATAACCCATGGCCAAAATATCTTGGCCGACTTTAAAATTTTTAAAAATTGATTTGTTTCTTTTTAAGTCAACAAAAACAGTTTTTTCGTTGATTTTTATTCTTTGGATTTTTCCGTAGTTAGTGAGAGTAATAATATTTTCGTCAATTTGAGTAATACTGCCAAAAAAGGACTTTGGTTTGTCACTTATGGGCGTAGGGGTAACAGTGTCCGCTTGGACTTTTGGTTTTAAAACATTGGTGACAAATTCTTCGACTTTATCTTCGGTTCCTGGATCAGACTCGACCGCTAAGGGATATTTAACAAAAAAAGTAAAAAAGAAAATAATTACTAAAATTAATTTCATGTTATATTTTGGCAGTAGAATAGGTAATATTTATTTCAGTGTCCAATTGGTTACCATCTTTGTCTATTGAACTTATTTTAACTATATTTAGTCCAGCATCAAGTTTTATCGGGACAGTGAATTTTCCTTCTTGTCCACTTTGACCAATAAAGCTATCTGTGGCGGTATTAATAATAATTTGACTATTACTAGTGGTGTTACCAGTAATATCGATAGTGTCTTTTGAGACTAACAAATTATCTTCAGGATAGGTTATATTTAAATTTTTGGTTGAGCTGTTATTGTTGGTGGTGATTAAGGAAATTGTTGGAGTGGGGATGGTGGTCGGCTGGGTGATTATTGGTGGTTTGGGGTTTTGATTTTTTTGTTTCAAGGTTAGATAACCACCAGTTACACCAAGACCCAAAATACCGCCGAGGACAATGGCAAGAAATAGTTCTTTTATCATGGGATTAACTTAGATGATAACACATAAGAATGATTTTTATTAGGCACAAATTAAAATTAAATTACTTTATGCCAGGTTTGATGATAAAATGGGTCTATATGGAAATTAAATTTTTAAACAATTCAACAATATTTATAAAAGGTAAAAAAGAAAGTATTTTGATTGATCCTACTGAAAAAGAAATAGTTGAAAATAAGAATGCTTCAAGGACTTTGATTTATACTAATGGTGATTTTAATGATACAAGTTTGGTAACAGATCAAAAAATCATTATCAGGGGTGGCGGTGAATATGAAATCGGTGGGGTTGAAATAATGGGGATAAACGGAGAGGATGGTAATACGGTTTATCGAATTGTAATTGATAGTTTTGTTTTGGTTATTTTAGGCAGAATAAAACAAGAGTTAACTCCCAAAAGAATAGAAAGGATTGATTCGACTGATATCCTTGTCGCTCCAACAAGTATTGGTGGAAGTTGTAGTTTTAAATTGGTACAAGGTTGGGCAAAAAAATGGGGAGCCAATTATTTGGTTCCCGAAATTGATGATGAAATATTTTTGAAAAAGTTTTTGGACGATGCTGATGAAGAGGGCTTGGAAAAAGTTGATTCTTTAAAACTCGAAAAACAAGAAGATTTGCCAGACGGTTTAGAGATTAAGTTGTTAAAAAATAATTAAAAACAATGGAAGAAATTTCTAGAATACCACCAAACTCTGAAGAAGCAGAGTTGTGTGTTTTAGGGTCGATACTAATTGATAATGATGCGGTTTTGGCGGTATCAGAATTTTTGAGAGCTGAACATTTTTATAATTCCAATTATGGCAAGATTTATCAATCAATGATGGATCTTTATGAAGAGAGGATGCCACTTGATTTGGTTACAGTTTCAGAAAAATTAAAAGAACAAAAATTATTAAAAAAGATTGGAGGAAAAAGTTTTTTAACAAAACTAGCCGGGGAGGTGCCGACGGCAGCTAATGTTGAAAGTTATGGAAGAATAATTAAGGCCTTGTCGGCCAAAAGAGAACTAATCTCATCTGCGGCAAAGATTACTGAAAAAGCATTTGATTCGGCTTTGCCGGCTGATCAATTACTTGATTTAGCAGAGCAAGAAATATTTTCTTTGTCCCAAAAACACTTAAAATCAGTGCCGACATCGCTTAAGGATGTTCTTACTGCTAGTTTCGATAGACTTGATGAATTACAAAAATTGGGGACTGGACTTCGGGGAGTGCCAACAGGGTTTAAAGGTTTGGATAGTATTTTGGCAGGAATGCAGGACAGTAATTTAATTATTCTGGCGGCCAGGCCAGGGGTGGGGAAGACGGCCTTTGGTCTTAATATTGCTCGCTATGTGGCGGTGGAAAAAAAGATGCCAGTATGTATGTTTTCGCTAGAAATGAGTAAAGAAGAATTGGTGGATAGATTGTTAGTTCGACAAGGAATGATAGATGCTTGGAAACTAAAAACTGGTCAATTATCTTCAGCTGATTTTGATTCTTTGTCCGAATCTATGGGAATATTGGCTGATGCACCACTTTTTATTGATGATACTCCAGGCTTGACAGTGACTGAATTAAGAACAAAAGCGAGACGTCTACAAGTTGATAAAGAAATCAAGTTTATTGTGGTTGATTATTTACAACTGATGCATGGAAGTACTCGGGATAATAGAGTTCAAGAAGTATCAGAAATATCACAGGGGTTAAAAAATTTGGCCAGGGAATTAAAAGTTCCGATTTTGGCATTGGCACAGTTGTCACGAGCAATGGAGGCACGAGGGGGAAAGCCTCGGTTATCTGATTTGCGAGAATCGGGGAGTATTGAACAAGATGCTGATGTGGTGATGTTTTTGTATCGAGAAGATGAGGAAAATAGGGAATTGGTAACATGTAGTATTGAAAAACACCGAAATGGTCCGACAAATAGCTTTAATTTGTATTTTAATGGTAAACAAGTCAGTTTCTTTGATATTGAGAAAAAATAGCGATATAAGCTTAAAATATAACTTTATTTGTGAGATAATAATTTACTTTTAGCCGAAGTGGCGGAACTGGCAGACGCGCACGACTCAAAATCGTGTGGTAGCAATATCATGGGGGTTCGATTCCCTCCTTCGGCACAAAATATAGTAAAATATACTATATGAGTTTAGGAATATTTAGAATAATTGGACTAATAGTTTTTATGTACTTGCTTTGGAGAATGTTGAGGGGTGAATATGAAGATCAAAAGATAATAAATTATACTTGGGTGGCATTGTTGGGATTTTTGGTTGGGGGAAGGATTGTTTATGGTTTGATAAATTGGGGTGTCTGGAATGATAGTTGGACAGATTGGCTGTCGGTTTGGAGCAAGCCAGGGACAAATTATTTAGGAAGTTTTATTGGCTTAGTGTTGGCAAGTTGGTTGATGGCTGTTTATAATCAGTGGCGGTTTTTGTCACTTATGGATGATATTATTAAGCCTTCCTTAATTTATTTTAGTCTAGTGATGGTTGACGAAGCAGTTAGAACTAATTTTTATATCAAACCATTGCTTTTATGGGGAATATTGATTTTGGATATATTTTTTGTAGGTTGGTTGAGAAAAAGGTATCGGTCGTTTATGTGGTATAAAAGCGGGAAGAAGGGATTTGTACTTCTGTTTAATAATATTTGGTTATTTTTTGCCATAGCTATCACTTTAGTTATTATCAAAGATAGTTTGGTAAGTATCGTGTTAGCTTCAGTTATTAGTTTGATTTCGGTGATAGGATTATATATCCTACAAAAAGAAAAAATATGAAAAACAAGAATCAAGATAAAATAAAAATCAGTTTCCCTCAAAGGTTAATATCGCCTATTAAACATTTTTTGGAAACAGAATTATTAAAATCCAAAAGAGCCAAAAAAAACTTAAAAAAAGAAGACCCGTTTTCTGACGAAAAAAGAGTATTGGAAAATTCGTTTGAAGAAGATTTGGATGAACAAATTGGTCATTTTGAGACTGAAGTCAAAGCAAAATTTTTACAAAAAAGGATTGTTCAATTGAGGAAATCTTTGACCCGAATTAGGTTGGGTAAGTATGGGTTGTGCGAAAGCTGTGGGAAAATGATTGATACTGATAGGTTAGCAATTAATCCGTCGGCAACTACTTGTGTTAAGTGCGAAAAAGAAAAAGAGCAATAAAGTAATCATATTTCTTGTATTTTGGATATTTGGAGTGTTGGTTCATCAAAGGCTCGCTTTGGACCAGGAAATTATTAAAAATGTTGGCGTAAGTTTTGGATTGACTGGACAAATGTGGGTTGGATTGAGTGTTATTTTGCTTTTAATAATTGGAATTTATTGGTGGAAAAAGGATTATTGGGGGATAAGTTTAGTAATGGTAGGAGGGTTGATTAATTTGGCTGATAGAATAATTTGGGGTTACGTTAGGGATTATTGGAGGCTAGGATTGGTCTATAATAATATTGCTGATTGGATTATTCAAATTGGTTTTATAATATTTTTATTGGAGCTATGGAAGAAAAAATAAAAGTAATTTTTGAAAATGATGATTTTTTGGTAATCGATAAACCATCCGGAATGACGACAACTAAAGAAAAGAAAAATGAAGAAGGAACAGTTGAAGATTATTTGAGAATTGTTAGAAAAAATGAATTGCCACGTAATGGAATTATTCATCGATTGGATAAAGGGACTTCGGGATTGGTGTTGGTGGCCAAAAATAGCAAGACGCTAATAAATTTTAAACTTCAATTTAAAAACAGATTAGTAACTAAAAAATATTATTGTTTAGTCGGAGGAGCAACATCCCAAGATGGAAGTATTAATTGGCCAATAGAAAGGTCAAAATTTGGTTTTGGTAAGTTTGGTGTGGGAGTAGATGGAAAAAACGCTTTAACTGAATTTAGATTATTAAAAAAATATAGAAAAAACAATAAAAAATATAGTTTTTTAGAAGTTAATTTAAAAACTGGCAGAACTCATCAAATTAGGGTGCATATGAATTATTTGGGTTGGCCATTGGTCGGGGATCGGTTGTATGGGGGTGAGTTTGATATATTAAAGCGTCCTTTTTTGCATGCTTTTGAGTTGGAAATATTTTTACCGAATGAAGATAATAAAATGAAATTTAATTCAGAATTGGCAAGTGATTTACAAAAACATTTAAGTTTATATGAAGAAGAATAAAGTCTGGTTAATGTTTGGTTTTTTGTTTTTTGTAATATCTTTATTATTCTTTTTATTTTTTTATAAAAAGAATAATAAAGGAAGTGATTTTAAAATTAGTATTTTGGCAGATGATGGTGTAGGTTTGGTTTCAATTTCAAAAGAGAGAAAAATGATAAATGTTTTGAAAATAGATCCCGAAGCAAAAATATGGATTCCTAAAGGATTGGGTTGGTATCGAAATGTGGTGATTAAAAAAATATTGGAACAAGAAAAGAAGATTGATTTATTTGATGATATTGTTTTTTATAATTTTGGTTATAAAGCAGACAAGATGATGCGACTAAAAAACGTGGATGATTGGAAAAATGTTTATTGGTGGAGATTGTTTTTTTACAATAATTTTTTAACAAAAGAAGAAATTGTCAAAAACGATATTGATTTGAGTGATGATTTTTTGGATGAAGTGATGGTTCGTGATTTTTCGGAAACAAAAATAATTGAAGAAGATTTAAAAATTTCAATTACTAATATTTCAGAAGTAACTGGATTGGCAAATTTTATGTCTAAGAGACTTGAAAGATTGGGATTTTCAGTCGTATCGGTTGGTAATGATATTGGTGGAAATAGCAAGCAATGTCAAATATTATATGGTTTTGATGTAGCAGAAACCTACTCGTTATCATTTATAAAAAAAATTATTCCAGATTGTATGGCAAAAGAAAATTTAGATCTAAATAGTAATGAAATCGAAATTTATTTTGATGATAAATTTTCATCGATGATAGAATATCCTAGTTATATAAATAAATAATTTATGTCTGGACACTCTAAATGGAATAATATTAAAAATCGAAAAGGGGCTCAAGATAAAAAAAGAAGTGAGACTTTTACAAAGGCATCAAAAAATATTTTGACGGCCATAAGGCTTGGTGGTGGTAGTGCCGACCCAGAGGTCAATGGTAGCCTAAAAATTGCAATAGACAAAGCCAGGGAAGTAAATATGCCTAAGGAGAATATTGAACGGTTACTCGCTAGATTTGAAGAGCGAAAGGGGAGCTTGGTTTCATTAATCCTTGAGGGTTATGGCCCGTATAGCGTTCCGATACTGATTGAAGCCGAAACAGACAATAAAAACAGATTATTAAGTGAAATAAAACTAATTTTTAAAAATTATGATGGAGCCTTGGGGGAATCAAACTCGGTGATGTTTCAATTCAATCGGGTAGGGGAGATTGAATTGGAAAAAAACGATGAAAACACCCAATTACAATTGATTGATTTGGGAGTAATTGATTTTGATGATAATTTGGTTTGGGTAGAACCTAGTAGTTTGAATCAAATGGTAACAAAAATTAATGATATGAAAATAAAAGTTGTTCGATCAGAATTAATTTATAAAGTCAAAATGCCGGTATTTTTAAAAAACGAAGACGAACTGGTTAGATTATTAGATTTTATCGAAGAACTAGAGAACAACGACGATGTCCTTGGGGTTTTTGCCGGTTTTGACTATAATTGATTATGTCTAAAAAGATAAGATATTTAATTTCTTCTTTGGTTGCTTCTTTGGGATTTTATTTATTTGTAAGTTTGCCCTATTCATCACATTATTATGGACTTTTAGTTGGAGTGGTTTTGGTTGCCTTTTGTTTTTGGTTTGGTTTGGGAATAATTTTTAGTCAGAGTTTGTATATCAGACTGATGTCGGTGGTTTTACCAGTTGGATTTTTTGTTGGTTTTGGATTGTTTTCGGCTTTATTACCTCAAAATTTTTGGACTCTTTTTTTGACTAGCTTATTTTTTGGAGTGATGGCTTATGTCACTTTTTTGGTCGAAAATTTATTTTTGGTAGCAATTGGAAATCGAACGCCACCATTATATCGAGCTGCTTTTACAGTTGGTTTAATGATAGTTTTGGTTACGGCATTTTTTTTGTTTGATAGTTTATTCTCTTTTAAATTGATTTATTGGCTTAATACAATTTTCGTTTTTTTGATATCGATGCTGATATTTATGTATATTTTTTATAGTGTTACCATAGAACTTGCTGATGATGGAAAAGATAAAAATTTTTGGATATATGTTTTGGTTCCTTCGTTTTTAATAGCTCAATTAGCTTTGGTCTTTTCTTTTTGGCCAGTGGGAATATTTAAGGGGTCGATTTATTTAGTGGCTTTTGTTTATATAGTGTCAAGTTTGATTCAGCTAGAGATAAGAAATCGTTTATTTAAAAAAAATTGGCTTACTTTTATTTGGATTACTGTGGCGGTGATTGTGGGGATAGTGTTGACAACGAGTTGGCGTTAGTGGAGATAAGTCTGAACAGAAGTGATGGCGATAGTGGTGACAATATCATCAACACTACAACCACGAGAAAGATCCTTTACTGGTTTGGCAATTCCTTGAGATATTGGTCCATAGGCCTTGGCTCCAGACAGTCTTTCAACCAATTTATAGGCAATATTACCACTGTTTAAGTCTGGAAATATTAAAATATTTGCTTTACCACCTAATAAACTTTTTGGGTTTTTTTGGAATGACACAGAGGGGTTGATAGCGGCATCAGCTTGAATTTCCCCTTCGATTATTAAATCGGAATGCCCTGATTTAACAATATTTGTGGCTTGTTTGACTAAATCAACACTGGGTCCGGTGCCACTTCCATTAGTGGAATATGAGAGGAGGGCAACTTTTGGGGTAGAGCCAATAAGTTGCTTAAAACTATTTATAGATTGATTGGTAATTTCTGCCAATATTTCACTATTTGGACTAATATTTAATCCACAATCGGCAAAAAGCATTATGCCTTCTTGGCCAATATTGGAATTGGAAAATTCCATTAAAAAAAAGCTGGATATTATTTTTTGATTTGGAGCTGTTTTTATTATTTGAAGTGCCGGTTTGAATGTATCATGGGTGGTGCTGGCGGCTCCGGAAACCAAACCATCGGCTAGTCCATCTTTGACCATCATTGTTCCAAAATAAATTGGTTGAGTCAGCAATTTTTGAGCTTCAGATATGGTTAGACCTTTTTCTTGGCGTAGTTTGTATAATTTTTGAGAGAGTAGATTTTGGGTTTGAGTGTTTCTTTTTAAATAATCATCGGTTAGGAGTATGGGGATAGCGATTTTTTGATCTTCAACAATTTTGGCTGCTTGTTGGATTCGAGGGTCATGAGCATCAGCTAATACTATTTTTTTGAGGTTTGATTTGGCTTTTACAAAAATTTGCTTAATGATATCGTTCATAAAGACAATTATATATTAAATATAATTCCTAAAATAGGGTATAATTTAGTTATTAAAAAATGAAAAATAATACCAAACATACCCTGAAATATTACTTTGGGGTGATGAAAAATCACAAAATTACCGGGTGGTCATTAACTTTGGCGGTAATTTTTGGGGCTATTTTGGATGCCATTGTTCCAATTTGGTCAAAAAACTTTTTTAATGTCTTATATAATGGGGGAGTCAAAGACGAGGTTTTTGCCAGTTTAATCAAAATATTACTAGTGATTGCTTTGGTTAAATTTATCCGATGGTTGTTGTGGAGAGTAGCTTCGTTTACGATTAATTTTTTCGAATCAAAGTCAATTGTTGACTTGAGTCGAATGTGTTTTGATTATTTACAAAAGCACTCTTTCTCTTATTTTTCCAATAATTTTCCTGGATCAATTGTCAAAAAACACAAAAGTTTTGTCAACACTTTTGAATTCTTAACTGATCAATTATTTTTTGAAATATTGCCTGGAATTGTGAGTGTAGTGGTGATGATTTTTGTTTTGGGTCGGATAAATATCTGGCTAGGTTGGGGGATGTTTGGATGGATGGTCGTGTTTTTACTAATAAATTGGTGGTTTACCAAATATAAACTTAAATACGACATTAAGAGAAGTGAAGCAGAAACCGCCACAAGTGGATTATTGTCAGACACAATTAGTAATAATATAAACATCAAATTATTCAATGGTTTTAAATATGAAAGTGAATCTTATGGTAATTTGTCTGAATCTTTGCATAAAATAAGAAAGCTTACTTGGGATATGGCGGCGATTTTTTATGGTTTTCAATCATTTTTAATGTTTGTTTTGGAAATTTCAATTTTTTATTTAGCAATATATTTGTGGAAAAACAGTTTATTGACTGTAGGTGACTTTGTTTTGATACAGTCATATTTGTTTTCGGCAATGATGTTGGTGTGGGATTTTGGAAGAATATTGATGCGAATTTATGAACGTTTGGCCGAGGCTGAAGAAATGACAGTGATTTTAAATTTACCCCATGAAATCGTGGATTCGATTAAGGCTAAAAAGTTAAAAGTTAGCAGAGGAGAAGTAAGATTTGAGGATGTAAGTTTTAGATACGAAGATGGAGATGATGTAGTGAAAAATTTGAATTTAATTATAAAACCGGGACAAACTGTGGCTTTGGTGGGGTTATCTGGGTCGGGTAAGTCAACAATAACTAAGTTATTGTTGAGACTATACGAAGTGACAAATGGACGAATTTTGGTTGATGGACAAGATATTAGCAAAGTTAGCCAACAAAGTTTGAGAGATAATATTAGTTTAGTCCCTCAAGATCCGATATTGTTTCATAGAAGTTTGATGGAAAATATCCGTTATGGAAGAGTAGGTGCGACTGACGAAGAAGTGATTGAGGCGGCTAAGCTTGCTTATTGTGATGAATTTATTACTAGGTTGAAAAATGGCTATAATTCGACGGTTGGAGATAGGGGAATAAAACTTTCTGGAGGAGAAAGGCAACGGGTGGCGATTGCTAGGGCAATATTAAAAAATTCGCCGATACTGATACTTGATGAAGCGACGTCTAGTTTGGATTCTGAATCGGAAAAATATATTCAAAAATCTTTGACTAATTTGATGAAAAACAAAACTGTTTTGATTATTGCCCATAGATTATCAACAATTAAAAAAGCTGAACGAATAGTGGTTGTCTCTAATAAAAAAATTGTCGAAGACGGGAACCATCTTCAATTAATTGATAAAAAAGGAATTTATCGTAAGCTTTGGGGAATTCAGGTTGGCGGGTTTATTAATAAAT
>ENA-UOWO01005556-UOWO01005556.1-activated-sludge-metagenome-genome-assembly--contig:-NODE-5556-length-13326-cov-4.775978_pt1 | contig 13326 bp, 16 predicted proteins | sample MGYA00238148_ERZ761564 | MGnify/ENA primary metagenome ERZ761564 (study PRJEB28885, sample SAMN05720194) | activated sludge metagenome | isolation source: Anaerobic digester | place: USA...
AAAATAAAATTTACAAGCCAATCTTTTTGGTTTTCTTGATAGATATTTATATTTAAAAATCGGACCTTAACAAAAAGAAAGGAAGGATTTTTGCTATGGCAAACGATGAGATTGAATCTGTCTTGGTGGACCATGGGTTTACTGTTTCGTGGAATCTTGGTGAAAACAGCTGGATTAAGGCGACCATTCATGAGATACAGCTTTGGATTTTAGTCGAAAGGGATTATGTCATATTGGTAACGACTCCTTTGACTGATCAAACAACTCTTCGGCTTATTTTCCAGACGATTAAATCATTCGATTTTCATTCAGGGGCATATATTCCTCAATTAGATCGTGGCTTTGGTGGCTTATCTGTCTTTGTCTTTTTTAGACAAAAAACCGATAAGGGTCACCAAGAGGAGGCTGATGAGATTATCAAAAATTTTGGTAATTTCGTAGATGACTTGATCCGTCTTGGATAAAAACGCTGAAGGAATAGAAAGGGAGGGTATCATGGAAACTGTAAATTGGGATCCTAACTTGATAGTTGACTCCGACCAATTGCGACAGGCTTTGTCGTTTTGGTTTGATAGTCAAATAGTCAGGATGGAGGAGGGTGTGTCTGGTGCTTCAGGTTCTGGATGGGTTTATGCCCAAATCCCAATTGTTGAAATTGGGAAAAATTTTCGGTTTGCAGTTTATCTGTTAACCGGAAAAGCGGTGCTCTTATTTATCCAATCAAGTTATTTGTGGTTATCTGGGCAGTGGGAGCAATTGTTGATTGGAGGGTTGGAATGTAAACTGGGGAAGGCCGCTGAAATTATTCCGACTGACTTTCAGTGGTCAAAAACAAGAGATCTGACCTGTGGGGTTTCGTTGACCGTATTTGGATGGTTTAGAGAGGAGGATTTTAGAGACTACAAGGTAGCCTTCGTCTATGGTCTGCTGACTCAGTACCAAAATCTTTGGTGATAAGCCAATAAAAAAGAATAGGAGAGTTGAGAGGTTGTATATGGCTAATAACGATGGTGAAGTGCTGTTCGATATTACAGCGATTGAGACAATCTTCTATAATGACATGTGGAACCTGCTGGTACATCTGGCTGCTCCGATGAACGGATTGCCTTTGGAAACAAAAACCATCCAGCTGACCGGGATAACCAAAAAAACAATGGGGAAAATCCAAAGGATTTTGCAACAAAAGGAGTATGTTCATCTACAAGAATGTTTAGATGTTCTAAGACAGAATATCTAAACGTCGATTGCACTACCTCCATATGGGGGACTGAGGACGAAGGTTCCGTGGCGGAACTTTAGTTTTCGGTCCCCTGGGGAGGTTGGTGTTGGTGTGTTTATAGATGTGTGTCTATACTGATGAGTCCAAAAGGACGAAACACAAAAAAATCTTTGGAAAATGTTTTTCAAACCTTCCTCCGGATAAACCGGTATCCTCCCTTAAAAAAGGAGGAAGTCTAGTAAAATTAATTAATGAAAATTACTGATGAAAATTATCGAACAAATCGTGGCCATTTAAGATATTTGGAAGAGCTAAAACAATTATCTATAAAAAATCGTCAAAATCCAACTGAAGCAGAATATATAATGTGGCGATTTCTAAGAAAAAACAAATATGGATACAAATTTGTAAGACAAAAACCAATTTTTAGATTCATTGTCGATTTTTATTGCAGAAAACTATTGTTAGCTATTGAAATAGATGGTGGGTCACATAATAAAAAGAAAAACTACGACACAGAAAGAGACAAGTATCTTGTGAATGCTAATATTAAAACTTTAAGATTCACAAATGATGAAGTATTAAACAATTTTGATTCTGTTTTAAAAAGACTTCTCCCTTTTTTAAGGGGAGATGTCGAGTGAAACGAGACAGAGAGGTTTAAAATTTAACTTGTTTTTTTATCCATCGAAATAAATAGACAATAAAAAAGATTGAGAAAATAAAGGCAATCGGAGATAAGGGAAGTATCCAAAATGAAGTTGAAATTGGCGGGATGTTTAGGTTGGAATCAGGTTCGATAGTGGCAATATATTTTCCTGGCCAAAGAGGAGGTGAGAGGGTGCAAGTGGTTTGATTTTTACACAAAATTGAACGTTGATGATTGGCTAAGACGTTTTGAGATTCTAGGGCAAGTTGTTTGATAATTTTTTGGTTTTTAGAAATAGTGATTTTGCCGATACTTTTGAAGAAATAATTGGTTTGATTTTGAATTTGGATGGAAAAATTTATGGGAGTAAAAAAGACATCTTTAATTTTTGGAAAAGCTGAAAATTTTTTAATCTGACCTTCGATTTTGGGGAATTCAGTATTTGAAATACTTAGAAGTATGTGTGAACCGATTTTGCCGGTAGATTGAGAAAATGTATCTGAGTTGGCAGACATATCATTTGTCTGATAAACAAAGAAAGTTGAATAATAATCAGCTAGTTGAGTATCTGAAGAGGTTTTAATTTTTAGTACCAATTGGCGACTTTCTTGGGGGGCGAGAGTAAATGGTTGGCCAAGTTGAAGATTGGCATTGTTGAGAGAAAAAGCTATATTGGGATTTGCTAAAAGAGCAGAATAAGAGACGGAACCATTATCACCTTGTGGAATAAAGGGAAGAACTTCGGTATTTAAGGTGATTGATTCTGAAGAGTTGTTGGTTACCTCGTAGGCTTGAGTGAGAGTAACTCCGGGTTTTAAAACGAATTCGGTTTGAGGAGGAGAGAGGGAGAGATTAAACATAATTTAGTTTATCAGCTAATCAGCTTGTCAGTTTTTCAGAAATAAATTTTTTATAAATTAATTAATATTTTGGAACTGCAATAAGATTAATAAGATTTGAGTAGGTGCCGGCGGGTTGGTTTATGGATATATTCACTTTATAAGTGATTCTGGCCAAACGATTTGTAACTTTGGAATTTTCCGACATAAATATTTGAGGAATATCATCATTTGAGAAATCAGCAAAAGGTCGGTAATAGGTGGAGTCAGTAAAATAATTAGAAGTGCCAATATTGGTGGCGACCCCACTAGTATTGATTCCTATAGCGTTGAAACCGAAACCGTAAGCAGTTGATAAGGTCCATGGGGCTGAAGTGGTTTTGGAACAATCATTGTTGTCGCAGGTAGTGTCGGGTATGGTATAGTTATTGCCCAAAAGAGGGTGATTAGCAATAGCTAAGATTTCGTAACCATGAGCTGAGGGGGTGGTAATGGTAATAGTATTTGTTTGGGTTGATCCAACATTGGGGGCCATTGAACTAAAAGGAAGGTCAATATCGCTAATGCTGAAAGAAAATTTTTCCATTGAATCGTAGATGTATTGGAAGCCAGCCTTGACAGTGTAACCATTACTGTCATATTTTCCAGGAGCATTTTGGCCAACAGTATCGGTAAGGGTAAAACTGGCGGATTTTTTTTTGCCACTTGTCATATTAAAATTTCCAAATTCAATATTGTAAGTGGGTGAAGTAAAGGTTTGAGCAAGAGAGATCGTAGGTCGTAGACCCGCCAACAGCTTCGCAGTTTTGGCGGGCAAGTGATAGATGGTAGATAAAAATAAAATTAAAAAAAATATTAAGAAAAGTTTATAGTTCTTCATCGGATTGTTTGTCAACTTCGTCTTTAAGCTTTTCGGAAGAGTTGAGTAATGATTTGGCGGAATCTTTGATGTATTTTAGTTTTTCTTTTTGAGTGGGTTGAAGCGGAGTGGACAGAAGCTGACTACAATTATCGATTATGGCGCAAATTCCAGTTTTAAATTTGAGAGATAACCAAAGCAGGATATTGGTCTCACTAATTTCGATATCAGTATCGGTTTTCTTTTTGTCTAAATATTGTTTACCAATAAACCATGCTAGGGGGGTGATAAAGAGAAGTGAGATTAGGGGAATAAGCGATTGAGGTGAATCTAAAGATTGAGATAAAAGTAAGGTGAGAGCAAGAGAATAAGAAAGAGTAGTGGTAGGTGGATTTTGAAAAGCAATAGTGAAAAGTAAAAAATAAATTAAAAAGAAAAAGGGTGAATTGAAACCTTGACTGTCGAAAATTATTAGACTGATAATAAAGGCAATCAGGTGAAGAGAAATGATTTTTTTGTAAAGAGATAGAAAAATAAAAACAATTGAAATGAGGGCAATAACTTGAGGGATAAAATTGGCAAATGAAGAAAGAGAGATTAGGTATGAAGTGAGTGAGACAAAAATGAATAATAAAATACTAAGAATTTGGGTCATTAGTATAGTATAGAATAGTTTATGGACTTGGGAAAGTTTAATAAATTTAGATGGGTCGATGGACTGTTAATTTTGGGAATAATTTTGGTAATAGTTGGGATTGGGATGAATTTTAAAGATCAATTTTGGGAAAAAACTGAAGTAAAAATAACGACCAAAAAAATTTCAGTAACCCCGTCGATTGATATACAAAGTAATAATGAAGTAACTATTGATATATCAGGAGAAGTAATAAATCCTGGAGTTTATAGATTGATCGGAGATGTTCGGGTGAACGATGCTTTGATTAAGGCTGGGGGTTTGGGGGCAAAGGCGGATCGAGAGTGGGTAGCCAAAAATTTGAATTTAGCTGAAAAGCTAGTAGATGGACAAAAAATTTATATACCTAAGATTGGGGAAGTATTAGGTTTAAGTAGAGACGCCCCGCTGGGCGTCTCTACTGATATTAAAATAGTTAGAATAAATTCGGCGACGGTGGAACAATTAGATACTTTAAATGGAGTTGGTCCTTCAATTGCTAAAAAAATAATTGATTATCGAGTTAAAAATGGGGGATTTAAAAATGTTGAGGAATTGAAATTGGTTAGTGGAATTGGAGATAAATTGTTTGAGGAGATAAAAGATGAGGTTGGATTATAGATTTACTTTAAAAAATCTTCGTCACGAATTTTTTCACTGGAAAATGAATCTGGTCGCCCAGGTTCAAACACGTTCCAAAATTGTGACTTCAGATTTTTATTGTTTTAAATTTAGACTTCTCCCTTTTTTAAGGGGAGATGTTGAACGAAGTGAAACAGAGAGGTTTAAATAAACTTTGGTTATGGTTTAGTATTTTGGTGGGACTTTTGATGTATAAGTTTATAAATAGGGATATTTTGATTGGGGTAATCTATAAAAATTTACCACCAACAGAGGCGGGATTACTCAATGGAATTTTATGGGGGGACAATAGTGGTTTTAGTAAAGATTTTTATAATCAATTGAAAAATAGTGGCTTGGTGCATTTGGTGGTGGTAAGTGGCACCAATATGATGTTGGTTTTTGGAGGATTGGTCGAAAATTTGGCAAAAATTCTGGGGAGGAAAAATGCGATTGGGGTGGGATTTTTGGTGGCATTGGGATATTTGGAAATTGTGGGGTGGGAGATACCAATTGTAAGGGCTTTGATTTTAGTGTCGGTGATGTATTGGGCGCAAATTTTGGGAAGAAAATATGATTTATTTCGGGGATTAATGTTGAGTGTGTTAATAATAGTATTAGCTTGGCCACGGTCTTTGGGTGAGGTGAGTTTTTGGTTGAGTTTTGGAGCGTTTGTGGGAGTAGCGACTAGTCCTTGGAAGGGAATATTAAAATCAAGTTTTTGGATAAGTTTGTGGATTAGCCCAATAATGGGTTTATTTTTTGGAAAAATAAACTTAATTAGCCCGATTAGTAATTTGTTGGTAATAATGACAGTGGAAGTGGTTACAATAATTGGTTTTGTGGGTTCGATAGTTGGAGTGGTGGTTCCTATTTTGGGGAAATTAATTTTATGGTCTATTTGGCCACTGCTGAAATATTTTACTGTCGTGGCAGGGATGATAGGAAATTGGAGGTGGGTTAGTATAAATATTAATTTTAATATTTTGATAGTTTTTGGATGGTATCTGATATTGATTTGGATCAAAACCCACCTGTCCCCCCGCAGCTACGGGGGGACATCCTCCCTTGAAAAAGGGAGGAAGCAATACAAAACTAAAGAGGAGATACCCCGAAGGAGTAAAGTGGTTTAAAATATGAAATATTTAGTTGATATTGAGGCAAAAACAAAAAGAGGGAATATAAAGTACCTTGATAGATTAAGAGAAATAGCGAGAAATAATAGAAGAAATCCTACTCAAGCAGAATTTATTATGTGGCAATATTTAAGAAGAAATAAGTTTGGTTATAAATTTACTCGACAGAAGCCAATGTTTAGGTTTGTTCTAGATTTTTATTGTTCTGAATTATTATTAGATGTAGAAATTGATGGGGACTCACATGACTATAAAAAAAATTATGATGAAGAAAGAGATAAATATTTAGAAAAGGTGAATATAAGAACAATTCGGTTTACTAATGATGAAGTTTTAACTGATTTTTTAAAAATTAAAAATTTGCTTCTCCCCTTAATCAAGGGGAGATGTCATGAAATGACAAAGGGGTTTGATGAAAAATAAAATAATTATATTTTTAAGTTTGATTGCTTTAGTAATTATTTTTTATTTTTCGTTGCCAAATAATAAGGCAAAAGTGGTGGTTTGTGATGTGGGGCAAGGGGATGCGATTTTGGCAAGTTACAAAAATATTCAAATGCTTTTTGATGTGGGACCGGACAATAAAAAAGTTTTAAAATGTTTAGAAAATAATTTACCATTTTGGGATAAAACTATCGAAGTAGTAATTTTGACACATGGGGATAGTGACCATATCGGAGGGTTGTCGGATTTATTAAGATCTTATAAAGTTGATAGATTTTTTAGTAACGGGCTATTAGGAGGGGAAATTGAACAAAAAATTTATTCACAAAATTTAAGCCAAAATGATGTAATTAGTATTGGTTTGTTTGAATTTGAGGTGGTGTCTCCAGTAAAAATGGTTGAAAACATAAATGATACAAATGAAAATTCTATTGTAGGTATTTTAAGTTATAAATCTTGGTCGATGTTTATGAGTGGAGATGTGGATAAGGAGACAGAGCAAAGATTGGTATGGCGACAGACTGTGGTTGACAAGGTAGATGTATTAAAAGTTAGCCATCATGGTTCCGAGACAGCGACTAGTGGAGAGATATTGGGAATTTTGAAACCAAAAGTGGCGGTAATCAGTGTTGGGGAAAATAATCGATTTGATCATCCGAGGGAAGAGGTACTTGAAAGATTAAAAAATGCAGGAGCGACACTAAGAAGGACTGATGAGGAAGGTGATATAGTTTTTAATTTATTTGACTACTAATATCTTTGTATACGGTTTGAGAAATTTCTTTTATTAAATTAACTGTTTGATTCATGGACTTGGTTGATTTGGTCATGATACAAAGAAGATAGGGGTTTTGGGGTAAATAAACAATACCACAATCATGAAACTGGATTTCATTGGTATCAAGATATTTTCTTTCACCAAATTTGTGGGCGACACTAATATTTTTGGGGACTCCGGCAACAAGAGCATCTTTAAATTCTACTTGATTAAGTAGTCGCAGGGCTTTTTCAGACATATCTTGGTTGAGATATGAAGCGTTATAGAGAATTCTAAAAAAGGAAGCATAGGCTTTTATGGTAATAATATTACCGTTGGGGTTGGAAAAGGCTTTGGAAATATCAACATCCAAATCTTGATACACTTTCATAATTTCGTCTACGGTAAGATTTTGAGTCAAAGTGTTGTAGGCATTGTTGTCGGAGTAAACAATCATTCCCTCAAGAAGTTTGTCGATAGTATATTCGGCTGCTGTGACTGTGGCCTGGGAGGGTTTAACATTTTGAATGTTATTACCAGAAGTTGGGTCATTGGTAACAACGAGTTTTTTTTGTAAAATTGTGGGATCAGTTTCGGCCTTTTTAAGATAAGCAATTAAAATAGGGACTTTGACTAGACTAGCCGGAGAGAAGAATTCTCTTTCATTGATACCAAACCAAGGGCCACTGTTTAAGTCGCGATAGTAAACGGAGGCGAAGCTAATGTTTTTATTATTAATTTCTTTAGTGATAATTGATTCAATATTTTTTTTGAGTGGAGTTAGTTTATTATTTAGACTAATATCGGGGTTACATTCCAAAATTGGATTGATGTATTTATAATTAAAATTTTTACGAATAATTTCTTCTTGGCTAGTTCTATCTTGATTGATGGAGGCGAATTTATAGCCGATAAAAAAGGTGATTAAGACACTAAAACTCCAAAGCCAAAAAGTTTTTTTGTGAAACATGTGATGAGATTATAATAACATAAAATAGAGTAAGTAAATGGTAAAATAGTTGTTATGAAAAGAGTAGAATCTGTAAGAGAAGTAAGAAGGGAGTTGGGGGAAAAGTATCCCAGAGGAAAGCCGGAAGGAGTGTTTCCTCAACAGAGACACGTAACAACTCATGAGGGCAAAAAAATGAAAGGTTTAATTTTGGGGTCAGGTTTGACTACACAACAAATTTTTGATGAAAAAGCTAGGGGAAAGGAGTATGAAGGTGATGTTAATTCAAATCCAGATTATTATCAACATCAGCCATAAATATGAATGATTTTAAATTGATAGAAGAAAAATGGCAGAAGTATTGGACTGAACACCCTGAACTTTACAGTGCAAGTAATAATAAAGATAAAAAAAAGATTTATGTATTAAATGAGTTTCCATATCCGAGTGGGAGTGGGTTGCATATTGGTCATACTTTTAGTTTTACTGGAGGAGATATTTATGCTCGGTTTAAACGAATGCAGGGTTACAACGTGTTATTTCCCATGGGGTGGGACGCGTTTGGTTTACCGACTGAAAATTATGCCATAAAAATGAAACGTAAGCCACAGGAGGTAACAAAAGAAAATACGGATATGTTTAGATCACAAATGAAAAGATTGGCTTTTTCGTTTGATTGGAGTCGGGAGGTTAATACCACCGATCCAAATTATTATAAATGGACTCAATGGATTTTTATTCAATTATTTAAAAAAGAATTGGCTTACAAAAAAGAAATGCCAATTAATTGGTGTCCATCATGTAAAATCGGTTTGGCTAATGAAGAAGTCATTGATGGAAAATGTGAAAGGTGTGGGGCTGAAGTGTCGAGAAGGAATATATCACAATGGGTAGTAAAAATAACAGACTATGCTGATAAATTAATTGAAGGTTTAAAAGAAACTGAATTTATTGATAAGGTGAAACAGTCGCAGATAAATTGGATTGGGAAAAGTGAAGGGGCAAGGATAAAATTTAAGATTGCTGGTAGTAGAGACGCCCCGCGGGGCGTCTCTACAGAATATTTGAATGTGTTTACGACAAGGCCGGATACGTTGTTTGGGGCGACATTTATGGTAATTGCACCGGAACATGAATTAGTTAAGAAGTTTATTAGTGAAGTAGCTATTAGTAAGATAAAAAAAGAAGAAATAAAAGATTATGTAGTAAACGCACGAAAAAAGAGTGAGATGGAAAGGACGGAGTTGAGCAAAGAAAAAACAGGAGTGTTTTCGGGTTTATACGCAATTAATCCAGCCAACAATAAACAAATTCCGATTTGGATAAGTGATTTTGTGTTGGTGAGTTATGGGACGGGAGCAATTATGTCAGTGCCGTCTCATGATGAACGTGATTTTGCTTTTGCTAAAAAGTTTGGATTGGAGATAATTCCTGTTTTTGATGATGAAAACAAAGCAATTAATTCGGATTTTTTAAATGGTCTTGATCAAAAAGAAGCATTTAAAAAAATGATTAACTGGCTTGAAGAAAAGGGCATCGGGGAAAGAGCGGCATCTTACCATTTGAGGGATTGGGTCTTTAGTCGACAACATTATTGGGGGGAGCCAATACCGATGATTAATTGTCCTAAGTGTGGGTGGGTACCAGTACCAGATGATCAATTACCAATAGTCTTGCCAGAAGTGAAGGCTTATGAACCTAGTGATGATGGTAAAAGTCCATTATCAAAGATTGCCAGTTTTGTGAAATGTAAATGTCCTGTATGTGGTGGAGAAGCAAGCCGGGAAACTGATACTATGCCAAACTGGGCGGGAAGTGATTGGTATTTTCTGGCTTATTGCTTTGCTAATAAGCTAAATGAGAAGCAAGCCTCCTTCGCTGTAATAAAAGAGAGTAATGTTGATATATATAGTAATAGTCAAACCGCCTTCGCTAAAGCTACGACGAGTCAAAGTGATATATTTAGTAATAGTCAAAAAGAGTTGAAATATTGGGGTCCAGTCGATCTTTATATTGGAGGAGACGAACACAATGTACTTCATTTATTATATTCTCGGTTTATTTATAAATTTTTGTATGATTTGGGAGTGTTACCAAAAGAAATTAAGGAGCCTTATTTTAAAAGAATATCCCATGGAGTAATTTTGGGACCAGATAATCAAAGAATGAGTAAGTCAAGAGGAAATGTAATTGTTCCCGAAACAGTGGCAGACAAATATGGAGTAGATGTGGTTCGAATGTATCTAATGTTTATGGGCCCATTTGATTCGACTATGGCTTGGAATGAAAAAACACTAATGGGGGTAAAGAGGTTTTTGGATAGATTCGAGGGATATGTCAGATCACAGATGTCAGATAATGATTTGGTTCGATGCTCAACTAAAGTTTCGAGCGGACCAGGGGTAAACCCTGCTAGCATTAAAGAGGTTAAAGTGATAATAAACAAGCTAATTAAAGGAATAACAGAGGATTTTGAGAGCTTTAAGTATAATACGGCGATAGCCAAGATGATGGAAGCGTTAAATAGCCTATCAGCTATTCAGTCTATCAGTTTGTCAAATGAAGATATAAAGACATTAATTAAATTAATAGCGCCGATGGCACCGTATATGGCAGAAGAGTTATATAGTTTATTTGAGAAAACATCAGTACATGTTTCTTCTTGGCCAGTGGTTGATGAAAGATACTTAGTTGAAGACACAATAACGGTTGCAGTGGCTGTGAATGGGAAAGTGAGAAGTCAGATTTCAGTTGATAGACCTGTCTGCCGGTCAGGTAAGTCTCAAGTGTCATATAAAAATTTGATATTAAAAATGGCTAAGGAAGACGAAAAAATAAAGAAGTGGATTGGAGATAGTCGGATAGTTAAAGAGATATATGTTCCTGGTAAGATGATTAATATTGTTATAAAATGATTTATTCGTTATTCGTATTTTAAATGTATATAGCTAAATATATCAAGCAGAAAATTATTTTGACTGCTAATAGATAATAAATTACTTGAAATATCCAAAGATTCATGAAAACTAAATTATCTAAATTAAGTAATGGAATTACTGTGGCAATTGTGCCTGTAAGTGGCCTGAAGTCAGTTACTGTGGAGGTTTTTTTAAAAATTGGATCAAAATATGAATCAAAAAATGAATTCGGGATGAGTCATTTTTTGGAACATATGGCTTTTAAGGGGACGACAAAAAGACCGACGGCTAGTGAAATAAACAAAGAAATAGATAGTAAAGGGGCTGGATACAACGCAGGAACTGGTCACGAAATGACCTCTTATTATATTACAACGGTAAAAGAAAATATTTCATGGGCTGTCGAAATGCTTTCGGATATGTTGACTAATTCGATTTTTGATAAAAAGGAAGTGGTAAAAGAAAGAGGGGTAATAATGGAAGAAATAAAAATGTATAATGATAACCCTTTATATGGTTTGTCAAGTGAATTAATTAATTTTTTGTATGGTGAATCGAAAATTGGTTGTTGGAATATTGCTGGTAGATTAAGCGACATTAAAAGTGTTGATCGAGAAAAAGTGATTGGTTTCAGAAATAAATTTCTAAATTCAGGAGAGATGGTAATAGTCTTAGCCGGAAACGTTGACGAGGGGGCTTTTGGTGAAGTGGAAAAATATTTTGGGCAGTTTTTAAGTAAATTTGAAAATTATTTACCAAAAGTTGAAATAGTTTTGAGTAAAGATAAGAATAAGGAAATGAGAAAACAAGTCGAACAAGGTCATTTTGCGATGGCGGTACCGGCTGTAAGTTGGAATGATAAAAGAAAATATGCCTTTAGACTTTTAGATATAATTCTAAATGGAAATTCTTCATCAAGATTGTATCAAAAAATTCGTGAAGATAAAGCTTTGGCATATTATATTCATTCTATTAGTGAAATGTTTGAAGAAACGGGTTTCTGGGGAATACAGTCTGGGGTAAAACTAGAAAAAATGGATGAAGCTATACATATGGTGAAAAATGAGTTGAGTGTGGTTGGTAATAATTTAACTGAAAATGAATTAATAAGAGCCAAAGACTATCTTTTGGGTAGAACAAAACTAATGATGGATAGATCAAGTTATTGGGCAAGTTATTATGGACAAAAACTATTGTTAGAAAAAAGTAATGAAACTGTTGAAGAAGAATTAAAATGTTATCAGAAGACAACCTTAAAAGAATTAATTGATTTAGCAAAAGATATATATATAGAGAAAGAAGTTAGGTTGATTTCGATAAAAAATAAGTAATAATTTGGGTATAAATGTTAGTATTTTCTTTTGTAATGACTAATTAGCAATCTATGTTTTTATTGCTAATCAATTTAAGGATAGTGATTTAGTGGTGTTTTTGGATAATGTTCTTCTATTTTGTAATTAAGGAAAAGTAATTTAAAGGGGTATATTTATGTTTTATTGATTAAAAAAATATAAATTACGTGATTTTAATTGATATATTTTGAATAATTATATTTTTATAGTTTTAGTGAAGATCTTGTAAATATTTGAGGTGTATATTATGAAGTTTTTTTAATAGCTTTTAGATGTATTTTAGGTAAATATATACATTAATGCGGTAATAAATATATTTATAGATTTTAAATGATATATTTGAGTAGTTAAAATAGTTTATATAACTATCGGTAATTTATATATAATTATTTAGCTTTATTTGTTAAGATAAAAATGCGGTAATAATATTTTTACTGCGGTTAATAACTATTTATTAGGTATAAAAAATGCGGATAAAGTATCGTAAAGAGCTAAAATATTAGAAATTTAACATTCATGATTTTTGAAATTTAAAATTGTTTGTTTTTTATTAAAAACAAAATTATTTATTTTAAATAAATTTAAAATAAATTAAAAACAAGTAAATTAATATCACTTAAGAAAAAAATTTTATTTACAAAAAATAAAATATTCTAGATTTTATTTTGTTAAAATTTTTTTAAAAAAGTTAAGTGGAATATATTGAATTATAAAGTTATATATTGATACAATAATCAGTTTTTATTTAGCAATAAATTATTTTATTGCTAAAGCAATAGAAATAATAATTGAGTTGAAAAGATTGAGGAAAACAGAATTATTAATAGAATTTAATAATTTATTTATGTATGTTGTGTATCCTCAGGGGGAATTGAACCTCCATTCCAAGTTTAGGAAACTTGTGTTCTAT
>ENA-UOWO01005558-UOWO01005558.1-activated-sludge-metagenome-genome-assembly--contig:-NODE-5558-length-13323-cov-11.204854_pt1 | contig 13323 bp, 11 predicted proteins | sample MGYA00238148_ERZ761564 | MGnify/ENA primary metagenome ERZ761564 (study PRJEB28885, sample SAMN05720194) | activated sludge metagenome | isolation source: Anaerobic digester | place: USA...
CTTCAAGTCACCCGCTTTGGCAAAAAAATGAAAAAATGTTCCAGTGGCTCCTGGGACAAAGAAAAGAAAATTGCTATTGGCTGTGATTATGTTGAATGGATTAACGGAACTAGCGAAAATCTAGATGAAAAATGCCCTAAATGCGGAGCTAATTTAGTTTTATATACTACCACTTCTGGTAAAAGAATGAAAAAATGTTCCACTTCCGGTTGGGATAAAGAAGCTAAAAAAGCTATCGGCTGTGACTATGTTCTCTGGCTCAAGGCTGGAGAAAAAAATAGCCAAAATGGAGAGGAATTTCTTCCCCCAGAAGAAAACTAATTATTTTTTTACCAGCACGATTCCAAAAGGAGTTTGTCGTCCTGGTCCAACTACATATTTTCCATTTACCCAAAATGCCGTCGAGCCCCCACTGTCTAAGTTCAAAGCCCCTTCTATTCCTAAAGTCTTTAACACTTTAGCTACCTCTGCTACTGTCGCATTTCGCACCACCCCGATATAGACCAGATTTCCCTTATAAGCAATAAAAGATCGGCTCCCTTTTTGAGTTCTTTTCGCATCATTATCGTCTCCATATCTGATTTCTCCGCCAGATAACAACAGTGGTTGACTGGCAATCACACTGTCAACTCCAGTATCCCTACCCCAATCTGAGCTTTTCTCCACCAGTCTGGCACTATTTCCACCAAAAATCAAGGCTGGTACACTACTGTAAACATTATTTGAGGAATTAAAATAATATTTATTTTTATTCATGAGGAGTGTATCAAAAGAATTTGTTTTTCCACTACAGCTCGGATATTCGGCCGGACAAAAATAGGGTCCATTAATTCCGGCAAAGCCCCCGCCCCTACTGACAAAATCAGCTAAAGTAGACACTGGGCAATTATTGACACAGTCACTCTCCGAGGCTGTCTCCACAATCACTTTTGTTGAATCAAGACTGGCCGCCAAAATATCAATTACAAAGGTCTCTCCATCCACCTCTACTCCTTGTCTTGAATAACCGCTGACAGGAGTTTCATTAGATTTTTTTACCTCCAAAACTGCCGCCGCTGATTTAGAAGCAAGAGTCGCCCGAAGTGAATTAATTTCTTCTTCAAGTATTAATAAATTAGCACTAGCACTGGCATAATTACCTTTTGATAAAAATGCTAAAATTTGACTAAATTTGCTATATATTTTTTGATTTTTATTAATATCAACTCTTAAATCAATTAAATCTTCATAACTCTTCACCGCCTCATCATAAGTTTTTTGAATATTTTTTATCTCCTCCTCCAAAGCCAAATTTTTTTTATACTGGTCGTCATTTTTTAAAGATTCGATCTCTTGTTTTTTAAGATTTAGCTCTGAGGAAATATCATTTATCTGATTACCAAATTGAAATTCTAAACTGCTCGTCTCTCTTTTGTATAAAACGTAAATCCAAATCGAAATTCCCAAAAGCAATCCCGCCACTAGGATCCAAAGATTAATTTTATGTTTCAAAATTTTCACTCTTTAATTTTAACATTACCCCCGTCTCTATCTTCTTCTTTTTCTCATAAATTTCTGGTATTCCGCCGTCCCTCCTTTGGCAAGCAGTCCCTGGTGGAGGGTAAGAGCGGTATAAGAATCATTTAGCTCCCTCAAGCTACCGCCACCATAAATCAAACCCTTACCACCGCCATTGGGAAACATAATTATTCCTTGCCCCCCTTTCGGTACTCGAATCATTGAAGATTTTCCATAACGTCTATCCTTGACCGGAGCATTCCAACCATTGGCCACAAAAATGGTGTCTGGAGTCGTTAAGGCCCCGGGAATAGTACTATTACCCCCAGTTACCACTTCATTTCTAACCATTGATAACTTATCCATTTGGATCAAAGCTAAATATGGGTCTTGTCTTGACCCAAAATTCCCAACTCCATCAACTGCGTATAAATTAAAACGATTGTGACCAATATCAAATACTACTGTTGCCCCACCTTCAAATAAAGGCGTCCCTTGTAAAACGCTATCATAATATAAATAATCACCCGTCACTATCGGCCAACTCTCCCAACCCCCTCCTTCCTTATTTGGAATTTTCCCAATTCCTTTATTCCAAGCATCATCTCTGAGGATTGAATCCAGCATTATTCCCATTCGCTTAGATAAAGGTACCTGACCTATCTCTTCACTAAATTCGTCAAGAATATCTTTTCGATCCTCTCTCCCGGGAACGTCATTTGCCAACATCCCATTTAAAACTAACAATCCCGAACGCTTAGATTTATTAGTTTCGTTAATAATTTTTTCAACCTGATTTAAATCAGCCTGACCTGACCCAAAATCAACATGAGAAATAAAATGAACACAAGTGGGTAATCCTAATTTTCCTACATCTACTCTCCAGTTTAATTGACGATACAGCTTTGATTTTATTTCTTGGCCCCCACTTCTTTCGGCCACTAAAGAGTTATCCTCATCAAGAGTGAATTGAAATTTCCCGTCTTCCTTTTCCAATTCTTGCATCATTTCTTCAGTCACTCCCAGTGACACACTTCGATTTAAAACCTCAAAAGCTTCGAGTAGCCTTCTCGATCTTTCATTACCATAAGTTGGTACCACCTGTATCTGTCCGTCTTCCTTTTTATGTCTTAATACCATTGCTGCTCCCGGAGGTTGAATTAGAACTCCCCCTTTTTCCACCATAAAAAAATCTGGATTATTTTTATCCAAACCTTTTACCGTACCACCCTGCAACAAAACCAATTGAACTTCATTATTTCCTGCCATCACTCTTTCACTTGAGACTCCCGCTCGACTATGATTGTGTCCTGCCATGGCCACCAATGGTTTATCTTGGCTTCGTTCAATCTTGTTAGCTACAAACACCCCCCTGAGAGGTTTAACCGGATTAATAGTTGAACCTGAACCACCAACTTTATGAAACAACTGAATACCTACTTCAGGAGAATCACCAATTTTGACAAAAAGTCTTCCATCGTTCATTATCAAAGGAATTCTCGAACCATCAGGTAAAGTCAGAGAATCGAGCATTATTGCCGGTCCGTTTAGTGATTCTTTACCACTTGGCCAGTCATCATGACTCCCATATCTTGAAACCACTGCTAAAACTTTTTTTTCTTCAATTATTTTTCTTAAAAAAATTCCTCTAAAAGCATCTATTTGTTCTTGAAAATTTAATAAAGATCCGGTTGTCGTTGAGAGATATTCTTGATTAACTCCTTCAAGCAAATCACCAGCTAATACCGCATAGGTATCGGGCTTTCCCAATTCTGTCATAATTTCTTTAATCGCTTTCAAATCTGAGGCTTCGGAACCAAAATGCAAATCTGATATTAACATAATTCGAGCTACTTCATTTGGAGTTTTTATTGTCACCATCGCTTCCTCTTGATCTGGTCTTAATCTATCCTTGAGCGTTTGACCACCTTCCATGTACGATTCCACCATTTGTCTCGTCTTTCTTATTTCACTTGGTTTATACGGATCTTTTTTTACTCCTTCAAATTCAATTCCCGACATCCTTTAAATCTTAAAAATCTATTGCTATTTTTTCAATCCCTATCTTTATTTTTTTGATTTTGTTATTATGAAATAGCCAACAATTTCCCTTACCTTTTTGTAATCTTTCTTACTCATTTTTCTGTTTTTTTTATTTAAATAAATTCCCCCACGAATAAGATATAATTCACACTATGCAGGTGGAATCCCTTCATTTAAGTCCCATTGAAAAAGAACTTAGGTTTAATGATTGGCGGAAAAATAATAACATCAAATTATTTCTCTTAGATTTGGACGATACTCTTTGTGATACTCAATCAGTTTTTTCTAATCAAATCTCGAAAGCTTGTGATTATTTAGCCACTCACTCCCCCCTCCTCCCAAAAAGCGATTGGGAAAAACAAATTAGAAATATTAATGATCAGTTTTTTGAAACATACGGTGTCAACCCAAACAGATGGAATTTAGTTGTTGATAGCCTCAGTTCTAAATATCTTTTACCCTCCGAAGTTGACAGTCACATCAAAGAAATTTTTCAAAATATTTATACCACTCCACTTGAATTTAAAGCGGGAGCCAAAGAAAGTCTCGATTTCTTCAAAGCCACTGACACCCCCCTAGCCATTGTCACCCACGCCAACAAAGACTGGACCTGGCGCAAATACAACTGGCTAGGGCTAAATCAATATTTAAGCTGGGATGACGTTTTTATTGTTGATGAAAATGGACATAAGACAGCCGATTCCTGGCAATCAGCCTTAGATTATTTCAAAACAAAAGCCAGCGAATGCGCCGTGGTTGGCGACTCTCCCCGCTCTGATATCAATCCCGCCAGTAGCCTTGGCATCAATCATTGCTTTTTAATCAAAAATTCAAATTCTTGGTCTATCCACGAGCAGTCGGTCCCTCCTCAGACAATCATAATTAACAATCTCAGTGAAATTACTTCCGTCATCAAACAATAAATTGTCATCTGCTACTATTTATAGTATCTTATATATACATACTCGCCATTAATTTTTTAAACAAATATGTCGAAATATATCATTGACGGTGGAAATCCTTTAACTGGTGAAGTTTTTATCAGAGGTGCCAAAAACGCTAGCTACAAACAAATAATTGCCTCCATGCTCACTTCTGATCCAGTTGAACTAATTAATGTCCCTCAAATTTCCGATGTCAAGATTACCAAAAGTATTGCTACCCATCTAGGGGCAAAAATTGAAGAACTTGGAGAACACTCTCTTTCAATTCAAACAAAAAATATTATTGATACGGTTATTCCAAGTGGTACCGGAGAAAAATCAAGAACCTCCTTCATCTTTTCAGGCCCTCTTTTAGCTCGCTGTGGCCAAATCACCTTTCCCTCTCCCGGTGGCGACAAGATTGGTGAAAGACCTCTCGATCGTCTTTTTGCTTGTTTAAAACAGATGAATGTCGAGATTTCATCAGATGAAAATTCCTATACTCTCAAAACCAGTGGTCTTATCGGCACTGATTACACTTTTCCCAAGCCATCTCATACCTCCACCGAAGTTATTTTAATGACTGCAGTCACTGCCAAAGGTGAGACTATTATTCGAAATGCCGCCTGCGAGCCTGAAATTGATGATCTTATTGAACTATTAAATAAAATGGGAGGCAAAATTAAACGGGATGAAAACAATCCCGCCCTTATTTATATTAATGGAGTAAAGAATCTCCATTCCGCTTCTCATCAAATAATTTCTGACCGCAACGAAGCCGTTACCTTTGCCTGCGGAGCTCTGAGCACCAGAGGCTCTGTCAGTATTTTAAGAATTAATCCCAAAACTATCTATACTTTTTTAAAAACGATTGAAAAAATGGGAGCCAAAACAAATTGGGGTAAAGACGAGGTTTTTGTTTCTTGGGAAAAACCCTTGACTGCCATTTCCATCGAAACTGAGCCAGAACCAGGCTTTATGACTGACTGGCAGGCTGTTTTTTCATTAGTCTTAACCCAATCTGTAGGTGTTAGCAGCATTATCGAGAGAGTTTTTCCCAGTCGCTTTCAACACATTAAATTCTTAAATGAAATGGGGGCCAAAACCAAATTTTTCCAACCAAAAGTTAGTGACCCTGCCACTTATTACCACTTCAATCCCGAAAGTGACAAACCTGAATACTTTCACGGAGTCAAAATCTATGGTCCTTCAAAACTTCACGCCACCAATTTAACCGTTGCCGATCTCCGCGCTGGGGCGACCAGCACCCTGGCCGCTCTAACCGCTGAGGGCCAGTCCACTATTGATGGAGTTGAATACATCGAGCGAGGCTACGAAAAACTAGCCGAAAGACTCTCCTCCCTCGGTGCAAAAATAAAATATATCAAGATCTAAACCAATAAATTTTTACAAAAATTTACTCAAATCTACTATTAAGGTTGCCAAAATTCCCACTCCTCCCACAATTAACCACTGATAAAAATTAAGCGGAACTGTCCCCAAAATTTTATTTAAAAACGGAATATAAATCCCCATAAAAACCAGCCCAAAACCATAAATTACCGATAAAAATAAAACCTTATTTCTAAAAAATTTTTCTGTTTTTACAATTGGCCTTTTTAGGTTTTTATATGCAAACACATAAATTAAATCGACAGTGGCCACCGTCGCAAAAACCATGCTTCTCCCCAAAACCAAATCATGAAGAATAATCGAATAATAATAAAAAATAAAAAGGGATAAACCGCCAACCAGCAAACTAATCACTAAAATAATAATTCTCATTTTTTTTGGTAAAATATCTTCTTTTTTAATTGCCTCCGGTCTCTGTTTCATTAAATCAAACTCCTTGGGTTCAAATCCAAGAGCAATATCTGGAGGTCCATCACAAATTAAGTGAACCCATAAAATTTGAACAATGGTTAGTGGCATTGGAATTCTCAGCATCGTCGCCCCGAGTATTAAAAAGATTTCAACAAAAGAATTTGACAGAACATAGGCTACCACTTTCTTTAAATTGGTAAAAATTCTCCTCCCCTCTTCAACCGCCGAAACTATCGTTTTAAAATTTCCATTAAGAAGGATTAAATCTGCCGCCTCTTTAGCCACCTCCGTGCCACTGCCCATCACCACTCCAATATCAGCCTTTTTCAAAGCCGGCGCATCGTTAACTCCGTCACCAGTCATGGCCACAATTTCCCCATTTTTTTGTAAAGCATTTACAATCCGGAGTTTTTGACTAGGCGTAATTCTCGAGAAAATAATTATCTCCTCAACTCTCGCCAACAATTCTTCTTCAGATAATTTTTCCAGTTCTGATCCCTCGATCGAATTCGTCTCTGAGATTTCAAAACCCAACTGTTCACCTATTTTCTCGGCCGTTCTTTGATAATCTCCAGTTACTATTTTAATTTTTATCCCCGATTCTAAAGCCTTTTGTATTGTTTCTCGGGCATCAGCTCTCAAAGGATCTTCTATTCCACAAAGACCATTCCATCTAAAATCCGTCTTTTTTTTCAAATCACCACTTTCTTTACTAGCACACCCGAGTACTTTGAGTCCCTTTCCCGCTAGTCTCTCAATTTCTGCCAGTATCATTTTTTTCTTTGCAGTACCCATCCGACAGAAAGACAAAATTACCTCCGGCGCTCCAATTACAAAAGAACTTTCTTTCTTACCTGATTTTACAACGGTCAAAGAATGTTTTTTGACACTATCAAAAACCTCTTCATAACTTTTTTCCATGGAATCAATTATTTGTTGAGGATTTATTTGGCCTTTATTTTTGACAAAATCCCAAAGAGCTATCTCCAAAGAATCCCGCTGTTCATTAGCTAAAATCATCGATAACTGGGCCTTAATTTCATCTTCAAAACTATAATCAACCACCTTCATTCGTCCTTCCGTCAAAGTCCCCGTTTTATCGCTACAAATAACCGTTGTTGACCCGAGAGTTTCAATTGAGAGCAGTTTTTTAACAAGGCCTTGTTTTTTAAGTATTTTTCTCATCCCAATGGCCAAAATAACCGTTACTGCGATTGGTAAACCCTCTGGAATTGCCGCCACCGATAAAATGATCGACAGTCTGAGAGAGTCAAAAAGATTCGTCCCATACAGTAACTCAATCACAAAGAGAAGAAAACAGATAATCAAAATAATTTTGGCCAGTTGTCTTGTAAATATTTCCAGCTTGTTCTGAAGTGGTGTTTTTTCTTCCTCTATTTCAGACAGTGATTTTCCAATTTTCCCCATTTCTGTTTCAATTCCAATTTTTTCCACTTTCATTATCCCCTTGCCAAGCAGTACCGTCGTCCCCATAAATAAACTATTTTGACCTTTTGGGTCTATCGATTTTTCTACCGCTCGACTCTCACCAGTAAGCATTGATTCATCAACCAGTAGGCCATTTCCTTCAAGCAACACTCCATCACTCGGAATTTTATCACCCGAATTTAAGACCACAATATCCCCTGGCACTAGCTCTTCAATATTAATTTCAAAACGTATCCCATTTCGGATAACCAGGGCCATTGGTTTTAAAATATTTCTTAGTGAAAGCAAAGTTTGTTGGCTACTCAGCTCCTGAAAATAACCCATAAGGACATTGGTCAACACCACTGCCATTACCAGAATGGCGTCAAGATACTCCCCAAACAAAATCGATATCACAATCACCGACAACAAGATATAAATAAGAGGACTTTTAAACTGAGAAAAATATTTCCACTTTAGAAAAACTGTCTTTTATAGGCAGGACATTTTTTCCATATTTTTTCTCGAGTTTCTCGATTTCTTTTTTTGACAAACCAGAATAGTGCATAAAACTATTATATACAGTTTTGACCAAATTTTTTGTATCATTAGACATGTCATCTAAACTCCGAAATCTCATCAAAGCCTTTGGTCACGCCCTCAACGGTTGGAAAAGGGGTCTAAAAGAAAGAAACCTCAAAATTCATTTAGTCGCTGCTATTTTCGTTTTATCTGCTTCCTTATTACTAAAAATATCGACCATTGAATTTATTATTATTTTAATTCTGATTGCCCTCGTTATTTCTGCCGAACTTTTTAATACGGCCATTGAAGAAGTCTGTGATACTATTACGGCCAGTTTAAAACTTCAGTATGTAGATACTACTTTCCCTCGTGACCTGGCTGCTGGTGCTGTTTTGATTGTCGCTTCGATTGCAGCTCTAGTTGGGCTACTTATTTTTATTCCCAAACTTTTAACTCTGTTTTGATAAAGCCAAAATAAGCCCAAAAGCCAGAACCCGCCAAAAATAGCAAAATTTCGCCACAAAAGTTTTCTGTCAACCTGTCGATATTCTTCTTTAAAAAATTTTCTCTTGTATTCAATATAAGCCACAATTACTGCTAGCACCGCTGCTCCCAAAGATAAAGCTCCCAGAACATCCGTTGTCCAGTGAACTCCCAAATATATTCTTGATAGTCCCAGCAGCAATATATAAACCGAACCCAATATAAATACCCCTATTCTAGCCCATTTTTGATAAAAGTGACGCACCCAAAAATAGGTTAAAAGGCCATAAAAAGCCACCGCAAAATAACTATGACCACTAGGAAAAGCAAAGCCATGTTCGAGTATCAAAGCATTTTCTACTGGCGGTCGAGCCCGACTGATTAAATTTTTGGCCACACTAACTATCAACATTGCCGACACATTACTCAAAATCATAGCCATCAGGTAACGTCTTTTTTGGGCAATTATCAGCAGTATCGCCCCAAGCAGACTTCCCCACATTATCATTTGCCAATTTCCCGTCAAGGTTACAAACAACATGAACCTATTTAATAGTGGACTTCTTAATTGAACAACCATTTGATTAATTGGCCGGTCAAGTCTCATCAGACCATCTTGATCAAGATAACCATCGAGCACTTTTCCAAAAATAACCACTGCCAGTAGAAATATTATTGCGAGGCCTAGCCAAATTTTATTAAGCCATATTTTTTTCAGCCACATAACATAAAGAGATTATAAATTAATTCCTCATTTTAAGTTATGATATTGGCATACTTTCTATCTTTATGATTATTATTAGCCTATTATTTAGTTAAATAAATCCCGAAAATAGCAGAATCAATGAAATAGCTGTCATAACCGCAAAAATACCCACAGTTTTAAGGAATAGATTTACCGCCTCCTTTTTCTTTCCTTCAATAAAAAGCAAAAGGGGTTGATAAAAAAACAGAAATGCCATCACTGCTACAGACAAGGTTAGAAGTGACAAAAAGACCACCGGCGCAAAAAAAGTATCCGGTTTATTTATTTAAGGGCTCTGTCACAAAGTTCATAACAGTAACACCCAGAATAATGTAAACTGAAGCGCTCAATGCTACCCGCCTTACTTGCCCGTTTACCCGCCTTTGGAGGGCCTCTGGAGGGGAGTCAACCAGGACTGCTATTTGCAGAATTATTTAGTTGCCGAGAAAGTGATACTTAATCCATAGTCCGGTAAAAATGCTGGTATCTCTTTGTGAATTTTTATATCAGTAAATCCGGTTTGTTTTAAGAGATTTAAATAATCCTCTTTAAGGATTGCTCCGCTAACACAACCAATTAAAAGATCTTTGTCATTTTTTAGATCTTCAGGTAACGCTTTGACTAAGACCACATCGGAAACCATTAACCTGCCACCCGTTTTTAAGACCCGGTAAGTTTCTTTAAAAACTTTGGCTTTATCTGGCGCCAAATTGATAACACAATTAGAGATAACCACATCAACCGAATTGTTATCTACAGGTAAGTTTTCAATATCACCTTTTCTAAACTCAACATTGGTATAACTGCCTTTTTTAGCGTTTTCATTAGCTTTTTCTAGCATTTCATCGGTCATATCAATCCCAATGACTTTGCCCGTCTTGCCAACTTTTTTGGCGGCGAGGAAGACATCAAACCCAGCCCCGGAACCCAAATCTAAAACGACATCACCCTCTTTCAATGATGCAATGGCAGTCGGATTACCACAACCAAGACCTAAATTGGCACCGTCAGGAACTGCCATCATTTCGTCTTCCGAATAACCCATTTCGCCCGATTGTTTTTGAATAGTTATATTAGAACTGCAACCACAACTACCACAACCGCATTGAGCCGAGGTCTTGGCTATTTGCCCATATTCTTCTTTAACAATTTTCTTTATGTCTTTCGGATTTTTCATACTTTGATTTTAAAAATTAAATTAGTAATTTCTTTACCTTTAGGAGTGAGGGAATAATAGGACCACTTACTGTCTTTTCTGTCAAAGACAAGACCGAAATCTTTTAAATCTTTAAGGTGATGTGAAATAAGGCTTTGAGAAAGTTTTACGTGTTCCATAAGTTCACAGACACAATGTTCTCCGTTTTGAAGGATACACAATATCTGGAGACGATTATTATCGGAAACGATTTTAAGTAGAGAGGACAACTCCCCCACCTCTTTAGCCTCGGTTTTAACACCTGAACAACACTTATATGAACGCATATTCATATGGTAAGTCCATTAAAATTAATTTACAATGACATAATTTAGATTAAGAAGTTCCAGCGCCCACGGCGGGGTATGTTAAATTTAGATTCAAAAATCGTTAGCTCACTGACCGTAACGATTTTGAAACTACTTCTCACTATTTTTCTGTATAGAAAATAATTTGTAATAGATAAAAGTTACTGATAGCAGTGCTATCTGTCCAAACAATAATGATTTGACGGCTCCATATTTATCAGCAAAATATCCAATTAAAATAGAAACAATTGCATAGAAACAATTACCGATAAAAGAATTGATTAATGTCATGGTGGCTCTTTGCCTGTTTGTAAATTCTGTTTGGAGAAGACTGCTCTTAGCCACGGTGCTCGGACCATAAGTTACCGAAGCGGTAGCCATTAAGAAAGGAGAAATAACTGATGGAAAAATAAGAGCAATTAAATATAGAGCCCTTCCGTATATTTCTTGATATAACAAAACTGCAGTTGTTTTAAACCTATTTAACAACTTTCCGCTGAGACGAAAACTAATAGCGCTGGTCAGAAAATTTATCGACATAACCAAGCTGACCGCCCAAGTAGGCAAAAATAGATTATAAAATACAGACTGAAATGACCAGGTTGACTCCCCTATCGCAAAACCAATTACTCCCGCCAAACTAACTAGCCTGACTTTTTGATTACTTTTATATGTCTTAATTGCGTCCTTGATATGAAAACTAAAACTTGTTAATTTTTCCCGATGTATCTTTGGCTCAATAAATCTAAAACTTAACATCATCACAATTAATTGAGGCACAATAGACAATCTAAATAATAGCGGAATGGATTTAATAGCGATGAGTCCACCAATAATTCCACTAACAAATCCTGATAATTCTAACCATGAATTTATTTTTCCAAATTCATAATGATATTTTTTTTCATTTTTAGTTTCAGATAGCGTTTCATAAATTAAAGCATCATTGTTACCACTAAATGAAGCCCGGTTTAAACCTTCAAAAATTGCTCCCATAACCAAAAATATATAATTATGAGCAAAAGCATAAAAAATAATTGACAAGAAGCTAGCTATAGCCCCAACTTGTAAACATTTCGTTCGACCATATTTATCAGAATAAATACCAGAAGGTATCTCAAAAACGGCTTGAGCTATTTGAGCAATTGAAAAAATACTCACCGCCAAAGCATATGAGCGAGTAATCTGAGCAAAGTAGATTACTGCTAAAACGGAATAGAACCTAAAATTGTAGAAAACATTAAACCAGGATAAAAGTTTAATGTTGTTTTTTATTTTGTAAGCCATAATTTTTTAAACCAAAAAAAGCCAGTCTTTCAACTGGCGTAGATTTATTTAATAAATTTTAGAAAATGAAGATACCTTAAACACCAGCACTGGCGACAAACCAGTGTTTTGAACTGATGTTTAAATTCGTATCATGGGGAAATTATAACAAAGAAATTAGACTTGTCAACATTATAGGATGTCTGTTCCCCGCCTTGCTTGCCCGTTTACCCGTCTTTGGAAGGCCTCCGGAATGGATTCAATCAAAACTTCAATTTCTAATCCTAGACTAGAAAATTCTTAGTTTTCTGGCAAAGATATACGTACAGAAGGCATTTCGGCAATCAAAGGAATCTCGTATCTAATAATGGCGCATGGAGTATCAGGAGTTAAGTCTTCATAATACTTTTTCATACCAAGAAATGCATCTTGAGCATCAGTAAATCCATCTTGTCTGGCAATATCATCAGTAAGTTTTCCAAACGTAGTGATTTCAGTATCAACAGTTGCTTTAAGAACGATATCTAATCCATCGGCAAAGCGGCCTACAAAATATTGACCTTCCTTAAAATCATGAGCTTCTGGACGATATCTTCTCAGGGTCATTCGTTTTTCTTGACTTAACGTTGGTTTCAATAAACCTTCTCCAAATTTCAATATTCTTTCTTTCATGATGCATTTATAGCAAAAATCATAAGTAAATCAATAATTAATTAAAACCATTAAGTAAATTTAACATATCAAACTATCTCAATGCTCCCTGTCATAGACTCAACCAGGACTGTTGTAAGTAATATTTGGTGGTTTGATATTATTTATTGGGTAAATTGCCTACCTCAACTGTGCCTTTATTGTCACCCCCAACAATCACTATTTGTTTACAGCCTCGTCTAGCAAGTATTTTTTGTGCAATTTTTACCTTTTTTGAATCTTGAGTATAATCAATAATTCTTAGAATAAGATTTTTGCAAAATATTATTTTATGTCCTCCTGCTGGAATACCACTCGGATAGAAAGGTGGGTAAAAGACACTTCATTTAGTCATTTAGAATACTTAAAATAAAGACCACCTTCAATCCTTTCCGG
>ENA-UOWO01005561-UOWO01005561.1-activated-sludge-metagenome-genome-assembly--contig:-NODE-5561-length-13318-cov-5.538264_pt1 | contig 13318 bp, 12 predicted proteins | sample MGYA00238148_ERZ761564 | MGnify/ENA primary metagenome ERZ761564 (study PRJEB28885, sample SAMN05720194) | activated sludge metagenome | isolation source: Anaerobic digester | place: USA...
TTTCCACCCGCTTTTGCGCCACTTCAATCGCCCGCGTCACCCAGGGATGCTCAATGACCTGCCCCTCCTCCATCCCCAGCTTCTCCATAAGGGACACGATCCGGTCGGAAGCAAAAAGCCGCATGAGGTCATCCTCCAGGGAAACAAAAAAACGCGAGGCCCCCGGGTCGCCCTGACGGCCGGACCGGCCGCGCAACTGGTTATCGATACGCCGGGCTTCGTGCCGCTCAGTTCCGATCACATGCAGCCCCCCGACATCAATCACCCGCTGGTGCTCATTTTTCACCTGCTCCCGGAACTGCGCCAAAAATTTTTTAACACGGATTTCTTTCTCGCTTTCCTCCTCGCCCTCTTGGACTTCCTGTTCAGCTAAGCTCCTCGCCAGGAATTCTGCGTTGCCGCCCAAGACAATATCCGTCCCCCGCCCAGCCATATTGGTGGCGATCGTCACGGCCTGATAACGGCCGGCCTGGGCAACGATCTGCGCTTCCAACTCATGGTATTTCGCGTTCAACACCTGGTGTGGAATGCCGCGCTGCTTCAGCAAAGCGGACAGGTATTCGGATTTCTCGATGGAAATCGTACCCACAAGAACCGGCTGGCCTTTTTGATAACAGCCGGCAATTTCTTCCACCACGGCGTCGAATTTCTCCCGGACGCTCTTGTAGACGCAGTCCGAATAGTTCTCGCGCTTTAACGGCCGGTTCGTCGGCATAACCACGCAATCCAGCTTATAAATCTGGCTGAACTCGTTGGCTTCGGTGTAAGCGGTCCCGGTCATTCCGGAAAGTTTTTCATACATGCGAAAATAATTTTGGAATGTGATGGTCGCCAAAGTCTGATTTTCCCGTTCGATCTTGATGCCTTCCTTGGCCTCAACCGCCTGGTGCAGGCCGTCCGACCACCGCCGCCCCGGCATGAGACGCCCGGTGAACTCATCCACGATCAGGACTTCCCCATCGCGGACGACGTAATCCACGTCGCGCTTAAAAAATTCTTTGGCCTTCAGGCTCTGCAGGATATGATGCCGGTATTCGATTGTTTCCATATCATGGAGGTTGTCAATGCCGAACATCCTGGCCGCCTTTTCCTCCCCCTGTTCTGTCATGGAAATAGACCGGTTTTTTTCATCCGCGACATAGTCATATCCCGCCGACAAGTCGATGTTCCGGTACTTGGCGTCGATCTCTTCCTGTTCCGTGATTCGCCGCCCTTTCAAGGATTGCGCGATGGTATTCGCCGTGTAATATTTATCCGTTGATTCTTCGGCCGGCCCGGAAATGATCAGCGGCGTGCGCGCCTCATCCACAAGAATACTGTCGACTTCGTCGACAATGGCAAAATAATGCTGGGCCTGCACCATTTCTTCCCTGGCAATCACCATGTTATCCCGCAAATAATCAAACCCGAACTCATTATTCGTCCCGTAGGTGATATCACAGGCATACGCGTCCTGACGCTCGTTCGCGTTAAGCTCATGCAGAATCACACCGACGCTCAAGCCAAGGAATTCATAAACCGGGCCCATCCATTCCCGGTCGCGGCGGGCGAGATAATCATTGACCGTCACCACATGCACCCCTTCCCCGGTCAAGCCATTCAAATACGCCGGCAGCGTGGCCACCAGCGTCTTCCCTTCTCCGGTCGCCATTTCGGCGATCCGCCCTTCATGCAAAACCATCCCACCCAAAAGCTGGATATCGTAATGCCGCATGCCCAGCGTGCGTTTGGCCGCCTCCCGGACCGCCGCGAACGCTTCCGGCAAAATATCCGTCAACGCCGCCTGCCGGGCCTTCTTCAATTCTTCCTTAAATGCGGCCAGCCGGATATTCAGGTCGTCCCGCTCTTCATTCGACGCGGCTTCCCGGAGGCTTTGTTCAATCTGAAGAAAATCTTTCTTGGGGGCCTCCGTCGCCTGCCGGTACCGGGCACGAAATTCCTCTGTCTTGGCTTTCAGCTCCCCGTCCGTGTATTTTTCAAACTGCGGCTCCAGCGCGTTGATCCTGGAAACGGCCTTACTCATCCTCTTGATGGTGGCTATCGATGGCAAAGGAAGATCCGGCGGCAGATAAATATGAACTTTCGGTTCCAGCGCGTTGATCGCCGCTTGCGCGCGCCGCACGATAAATTTTCCTATAAAAAATCCGAACATGAGAACCGCTGCCTCCTCAACGTTATTTGTTTTATCAAAAATTCTTCATCAAACGGCCCTGTACCCCCACGCCTTCAGACCGCGCTTTCCGGCTTCCAGCGCAAGAACGCGTCAATAAACAAACTCAAGTCGCCGTCCATAACCCGGGACACGTTCCCGGTTTCCGCGTCGGTCCGGTGGTCTTTCACCATATTATACGGATGCATGACATAAGAACGGATCTGGCTGCCCCATTCGATTTTTTGTTTCTGGCCGTATTCCTTGGCCATCCGATCTTCCTGTTCTTTCTGTTTTTTTTCATACAGCCTGGCCTTGAGGATACGCATCGCCATCTGCTTATTCTGCAACTGAGAACGCTCGTTCTGGCACTGGACGACGATTCCGGAAGGAGCATGGGTGATCCGCACCGCCGAGTCGGTCGTGTTAACGCTCTGCCCGCCCGGCCCGGATGAACGGAAAATATCAATCCTCAGGTCATCGAGGTTGATCTCCACCTCAATATCATCCTCGATTTCAGGGATCACGTCAACAGACGCAAAAGACGTGTGCCGCCGTTTATTGGCGTCAAACGGCGATATCCGGACCAGCCGGTGAACCCCTTTTTCCCCTTTAAGGTACCCGTACGCCATCGGGCCCTCAATGCGCAGGGTCACATTCTTGATGCCGGCTTCTTCCCCCGGAAGGATGTCCGTGGTGGACAATTTGTACCTCATATTTTCAACCCAGCGCATATACATCCTCAAAAGCATATTGGACCAGTCACACGACTCAGTCCCGCCGGCCCCGGCGTTAATACTGAGGATCGCGTTATTGCGGTCGAACGGACCGGACAGAAGGGACTTGGTTTCTAAATCCGCAATATCCTTCTGCAGTCCCGCCAGGTCTTGTTCGATTTCCTGTAGGGATGACTCTTCCCCTTCCGACAACTCGGCCAACTCTCCTAAATCATTCAACTTACCGGTAATCTCCTCAAAAGGTTCAACGCAGGATTTCAGGAATTTCAGATTCTGCATAATTTTATTAGCGGCCTCATTATCATCCCAAAAATTCGGCTGAGACATTTTTTGTTGAATCGCCACTATTTCTTCCTGTTTTTTGGAAAGGTCCAGAAAACCTGTCAGCTGGCAGACTTTTTCCCTGAGCATTTTAAGCTGTATGATAGTATTATTAGACATATAAATATTTATAATATTTAGAGTTAAGGATTGGAGGATATTATAACATAACACGTCCGAAAAACAACGAAAGAAATACGGAAAGAAACGCACCCTCCGACCCAAGGGCAGGCGAGAGGAAACAGATCATTTTTTACGGCACCTTAGGCATGAAAAGGCCAACAAGAAAAAATATCATTGCCACCAGGGACACCAACACAGCAAAGGCGGCCACAAAAAAATTGACCTCAAAAGCCGAAAATTTTTTCAAAGCCCGTTCAGCATTGTATATAAAGACAGCCAGTTCATTCTCGCTGTATTCGCCCCCTGTTCTTTGCGCGTGAAGAAAATTAACTTTTAACGTCTTGGCGTATTCCAGCAAGGCTTTTCTGCGCTCCTGCTCGTCTTCTATTTTAAAAATCAACGTCAGTTTCGTCACCAGGAGGCCCTTCTAAATATTGAACGATACTCTTGATAAAAGTGCTTTCATGCCACCGCCCCAAATAGTCAGTGAGCCCCGCTTTCCGGCACGCCTCTGCCGCGGCATCCTCATTCAGGGCCTTTTGTTGCCCCCCTTCGCTTTGAAGGCCGGGTAATCTGTAAAAACAGTACCCGATCATGGGGATATTTTCAAATTCGGACATCTGGCGCAAAACCTTAATAATGGTGTAAGACGGCAACCCTTCCATCAAAATATCAATCACAATGATATCCGGAAGGAACATAAGCGCCCGTGAGATAACCTGGGCGTCCAAGGTGACCATATCCGTGTGACAACCTTCCCGATCCAAAAGCAACGCGATGTTCCGGGCCGTTTCACCGTCCTCTCCCGCAACCAAGACTCTTTTGCGGCCCCGCGGGGGCGCATCTGCCGTCTTGGAGCAGCCCAGCAACCGATCCACCTTTGCCACCAAGTCTTCGGCCTGGACGGGTTTAAGGATAAAGTCATCGGCCCCCATGACTTTAAACGTCTCCTCCATTTTCGCCCTTCCCGTTATAATCAGGACAGGAATATGGGCTGTGAGGTCGCTGGTTTTGAGCTCCTTGAAAAAGGTAAAGCCGTCCATCTTGGGCATAAGGACATCGGTGACAATAAGATCAGGCTTAATATCCCGGGTCATCTGAAGACCTTTTTGCCCGTCTTCCGCCTGCATCACGGCATGGCCGGCCCCTTCAAATATCCTGGATAACAGGACCCTCTGGGTTTGTTCATCATCAATAATAAGGATTTTTTTCTTATCCACCGGTCCGCCCTATTTTAAAATTTAGGCATGACACCCCAAGTTCAATAACCGGGGACATTAATGATTCCCAACGATAAATTTTGCAATTAAGGTATGCAAAGTATCGGCATATTCAAACACTTTCACAGCAACTTCTTGCAATTCTTTCGCGTTGGTAGCGTTAGCGTCCGTTATAGAAGTGTTTTGTTCCATCGTCGCTGCCTGGGATTGAACTTTTGTAGAAATGCCGGCGACATGATTGGCAACTTGATTCATATTGGCTACTATTTTATTAAGCTCTTCTCCCAATTTCTGGGCCAATTGAACACCATGGGCTACTTGTTGCGAGCTGCCATTCACCATCTTATCAATATCATTGGCGGAAGATGAGCTTTGCTCGGCAAGTTTCCGAACTTCGTCAGCGACAACGGCAAAGCCTCTGCCATGCTCACCGGCTCGTGCCGCTTCAATAGCCGCATTAAGAGCCAACAGGTTTATCTGATCCGCTATATTGGTTATGATAAAAACCGCCTCTTTAATCTGGGTTGAACTTTTCTCGATACTATCCATGGCTTCAATGGTAACGGACATGCTTCCCTTCATGACTTCAGCACTCCTTGCCGTTTCTTGCGTAATTTCATTAACCCTGTTAGCATCTGCCGCCGTATCCTGCACGGAAGCCGACAATTCTTCAAACCCCGCGGATTGCTGTTCGGTACCCTCTAAAATGCCTTTGGAGTTTCCTTTAAAAGCCTTTGCCGCCGTTGATACCTTCTCCGCGCATTGTTTGACCTGACTCACCATTGTTTCAATATTACCGATAAAAGTATTAAAAAATTGGGCTAATTTACCGATTTCGTTGCGCGACTCAAAAGATACGCGTTGCGTTAAATTGCCTTCACCGATTCTTGTAAACAGCTGAATGAGGTGCTCAATGACATATAAAATCTTCCCCCCCATATAAATTCCCATGGCCAAAGACAACAGTAATAACAAAAACATAATTAACAATGAAATAACAATAAATTTTTTTAGGCGCGTGCTCATTTCCAAAAGGTCGGTTTGGATAAAAATTGTGCCCACCTTTTCATCATCGGAAACAATTTCCTGGAAAAAATTCAAGGTGTTTTCGGCAAAAACATAATCATTCTCTAAAATGTTTTCTGGAAAAACAACACGGGCATTATCTCTAACGTAGGTCGCGAAGAGATTTCCATCCCCAACATATATGGCTGCCGAAATTATGTGGGAATTGGTGCTCAGGGCGTTCAGAACATCTTTAGCGCTATCCGCGTCTTTAAACATGATGGCTGAAACACTGTTTTGGCCCAACACTTGCGCCAATGTCCCGATATTTTTGGGTATTTCCTGACGGAAACTTTTAACATCATTTATAACATATGCCAAACAGGCGATAAATAACACGGATTCACACGTGAGCGTAATAATGATGGCGATCATGTATTTGATTGAAATATCCCGGAAAAATTTCATTTTATCTGACCTCATCCGCCAATTTAAGAAGTTGCGAACTGATCGTTAATCCGTTAGCACGCGCCAAAGTCGCGTTAATATCAAACCCGATTTTTTCCCCCGTTAGCTTAAAATTAATAATTCCTCCGTTATCAAGGAACCCTTCCTCTTCCCCAACGGTTAAAACACTCGCCCCCTTCACCGCAGCAAGAATCCTGGCGGCTTGGGGGCCTGATCTGACAAACACGATCTGACAACTCGTCGCCGCCCCGGCATCGCTTAAATATTTTGTTTGGACCGTTTTGCCTTTAACATTCTTTTGCTCAATGGTTTTCAAAGCGCCGGGAGGCGAACCATACGTGCATATACTTATCGTCCCCTCGGGGGTATTGACAGGCCATTCAACATATTTAGCAAAATTGTATAAAAACGCCACCTTCAAATCATCAGCTTGGATGGCGTATGCGCGTGTCATTATTATAGCGGTCAAGAAAAACAAAACGAACACGACACCACAACTTCTTCGAATCATAACACCTCCTGCACCCTTTGCCGTATCCCGCCAGGGCGCGACCATCGTTCCATTTCTCTTGAATCCTTTCTCATGCAAAACTTCATGGGGTAGCCACCCAAGCCATGACCCAAACGGAAAAGGGCCCCTTTAGGTAAGTTCAATAATAACAAGCAAATACTCTGCGTACTATAACACGATTAAAATTCTCAATAAATGTATAATTGAAAAATTTCCTGGCCAGGCGAACCAATCCTGCTTGCGTTCAAAGATGTTGGATGTGCTCTGATAGCGGATTTCTCTTGTGGACAATGCGGCTGTCGCGTATAGCAAAAGATTTCAAGAAGGCCTGGGAGGAGTCCCTGCCTGTGGGAAGAAAAGTTTTAAAATTCAACGTGTCGCTTACTGGCAAACGCGCAACATCAAAGCCCCGGATGGGTTGCCAGATGCCTGATAATCATGGCCTGCCGTTTTATTTATGGTACCGTTTCAACCCCTTCAGCTCCAGGTTAAATTCGTCTTTGCTGTCGGCGAAACGGCGGGCGTCCTCTTCGTCAACATATTCCTCTTTAACCAGGTGCACGAGGGATTTCTTAAACGACTGCATCCCGTATAATTCGCCTTCATCGATAAATTTCTGAATTTCATTAATCTTCCCTTCCCGGATCAGGCGGGAGATGGTCGGGGTGACGACCATGGTTTCGTACGCCGGCACCCGGCCCGACCCGTCTTTTAAGGGGATCAGCCGCAGGGAGATCACGCCTTTTAAAATAATGGCCAACTGCATGCGCAATTCTTCGTGCAGGTACGGGGGGAAAAAATTGACGATGCGGGTGATGGCCTGGACCGCGTTGACCGTGTGAAAGGTGGTCAGGACAAAACTCCCCAGCTCGGTTGCGGTGATGGCCGCGCGCATGGTGTCGACGTCGCGTATCGTGCCGATATAAATAATATCCGCGCTCTGCTGCGTGACGTGTTTCAGGGCCGCCGGGTAGGAATGGACGTCCGTTCCGAGTTCACGCTGGTTAATCATGCTCTTTTTATCCGCGAAAATAAACTCGATGGGGTCCTCGATCGTTACGATATGCTTCTCGCTGTTATTGTTGATATAATCGATCATGCTGGCGATGGTCGTGGACTTTCCGCTGCCCGCCGGGCCCGAAAGGATCACCAGCCCAGAAGATTCCTCGCAAAACGTCTTCAGCAGGTCAACCGGCAGTTTGAGGTATTCAAAAGACTCCACGCTCGTCTTAATATGGCGGGCCACCACCGCCGGGTGCCCCCGCTCGATGGAAAGGTTAATGCGGAACCGCCCCACCTCCGGTTCGTTATAGATAAAATCAATATCTTTGTTAAAATGGAACAACTTTTTCCGCTCTTCATTATTCAACACCGTCGCGGCGATCTGGTCCATTTGCTCCTCGCTGATCATCTCTTCAGAAATAATCTTAACGACCCCGTTGATTCTGGCCCGCGGCAGGGATTTCGCGCTCACGAATAAATCCGATGCCTTTTTGTCAATCATGATCCTGAACAGTTGTTTAATATCCATGAGCTAACCTCTTTCTTTTTAATGATCCCCCAAACGGATTCTTTCCATCCCAAAAAATATTATATGTTCCTATTGTACATCCGGACAAGCGCCCTGGGAACAATTAAACGTTCTTTCATCCCGCCCTTCAGGCGCCACCCCCTCCCCTTGCCCCGAGGAGCCGTATCCTCGCGGCGATATCCCTTTCTTGCGCTAGCAGACGCGCTTTCCGCGGGTCTTGTTTGCCGCCGTAACCGCCCGGATCCCCGTTGGCCTTGATAACCCGGTGGCAGGGAATAATAATCGGGTACGGATTCTTTCGTAAAGCCTGCCCCACCGCCCGCGCCGCCTGCGGCCGGCCGATTCTCTCCGCGACCCATTTGTACGACCGGGTCTCCCCCAATGGGATTTCCAGTGTCGCTTTTAAAACCGCCCACTCAAAATCCGTGAGGCCTTTTGAAAATTTCCCACTCACCCTTATGCCCCCGCGTCCCGGAAACCCAAAATCATCCCGTCCCAAATTCCAACTTACTGCTTTCTTAAAAAAACACTCTTCCCTCGCACCTTCCGGTGATACGCAACCGCGAACCGGTGCGCCTCATCGCGAATCCTCTGCAGAAGCATCAGCCCTAAAGAATCTTTGGAAAGAATAACAGCTTTTCTCCGGCCCGGCAAGAATATTTCTTCTTCCCTTTTGGCCAAAGATACCATCGGGATATCCAGCTCCAAGGCGACCAGCTCTTGCTGGGCCGCCGAAAGCTGACCTTTGCCGCCGTCGATCAAGATTAAGTCCGGGAAAAGCCTTTGTTCCGCTTTAAGCCGCGCGTAACGCCGGCGAACCACCTCGGCCATCATCCTGAAGTCATCAATTCCCTTCACCTCTTTAATTCGGAACCGCCGGTAATTGCTTTTATCCGCCTTCCCGTTTAGAAACGACACCATAGACCCAACGCTATGGTGGCCCATGATATTGGAAATATCAAACGCTTCAATCCGGTCCGGCCGGCGCGGCAGTCCCAGGGCGCGCTGGAGCTGCTCTGCCTCTTTATAAAAATTCAGTTCCTTGGTCCCGGAGTACAGTGCGCCCAAAGCGTATACCTGGTCGCGCACTTTCGCGGCCTGCTCAAAACGGCGGGTTTGAGAAAGGCCCTCCATCTCCCGCTCAAGGTCACGGAACAGTTCGTTCTTCTCTCCTTCCAAAATCTGGCAGACATGACGAATAACGGCCGCATAATCCCGGCGGCTGATCTTTCCGCAACAGGGCGCGGCGCACAGGCCAAGATGATAATCCAGGCACGGTTTGTCCGGGAACGGGTCGCAAGTCCGGAAATGAAAGATCCGTCGGATAAAAGTCAGCGCTTCACGGATCAATTTGGGGCTTACGTACGGGCCGTAATAACGTGACGCCGGATTCATGATCCGCGGCCTCACCACAAAAATTCCCGGGAACGGGTCTCCGGTCACCTCAATGAGCGGATAGGTCTTGTCGTCACGCAGGTCCACATTATACTTGGGCTGGAAATTCTTGATCAAGCTGGCTTCCAAAATAAGCGCTTCCGCTTCGGACTGTGTCGTGAGCCAGTCGATGTCAGAGATCTCCCCCACCAGGGAATCCACTTTGGAGATCACATGTTTTTTCCGGAAATACGACTGCACCCGCTTCCTAAGGCTCACCGCCTTGCCCACATAGATGACCTCCCCGGCGCTGTTTTTCATCAAATAAACACAGCTTGTCAAAGGCAAATTCTTGACTTTTTCTTTTAAGTCCATGACAAACCCCGGGAACCCGGAAAGAGAACAGGATAAATTCGGCCGCAGTTCATTATGTTTTCATCCGGCTTTTCATCCCGAAATTCTGCAACCAGCGGTAAATATTCCGGGCTTGTTCGATCCTTAATATAAAGCACAACACCCCGTAAAACATGAACCCCAGGACTATCGCCAAAGAAAGCCGTATCATTTCGTTCGGGATGCACGCGGTGTTCCATATCCGGATAACCGCTCCTCCGGCGACAACACCGGCCGCCAGCACCTTGACGATAAAAATTCTAAACCCGCCGTTAAGCCCCCCCAACCGTTTATTCAAACAATAAAAAAGCCAGATAAAATCAATCGAGGCCGAGACGGAACTGGCTAAAGCGATGCCTCCCACTTTTAACGGGATCATCAGCACGATGTTCAAGGCCGCGTTAATCACCAAGCAAACCGCAGCGATTTTTACAGGAGTTTTCGTATCCTGCAGGGCGTAAAAAGCGGTGACCAGAATCTTGATCCCCCCAAAACTGAACAGCCCGATCGCATAAAACAACAGTGCCCAGGATGTGATCGTTGTCGAATACTGGTTGAACTCGCCGCGCTGAAACAAAATCCGGATAATCGGGTTGGCCAGCAGCATCAGGACAACGCTAAAAGGGACCATAACAAAAAAGATGTTCTCCAGGATAAAAACCAGGGTTTTTTTAAGCTGTGCCAGATTGTTCTGGGTGGCCAGGCTGGACAGCGTGGGCAGCATGGCTGAAGCGAGCGCGAAGCCAAAAATCCCCATCGGGAACTGGATAATCCGGTTCGAATAATAGATGGCGGATATCCCGCCCGCCCCAACGATTGTGGAAAGGGACGCACAAAATGTGTCGATAAAAATATTCAACTGATACACGCCGGCTCCGATCACCCGCGGTAAGAGCAGGTGCCCCACCCGGATCGCGGCGGGGTGGTTCAACGGCAACGGCTTATAAATTTTGATACCAGTTTTTAACATCGGCCGGATCTGCATCACCAGTTGCAGAAGACCTCCGATCAAAACCCCGGCGGCCAGGCCATACACAGGTTCCGTCAAGAAACGGGAGGATAAAAGCGCGCTTATAATGATTGCGATGTTGAGCAGGCAGGGGCTAAACGCCGGGACGGCGAACGAACGGAAGGCGTAAAGAACGGCCATGGAATAAGCGGTTAACCCGATTAAAATGAGGTACGGGAACATGATCTTGGTGAGATGAATCGTGAGAGCCAATTTTTCCGGATGGGCCATAAACCCGGGGGCGAGGAGCCGCACAATATGCGGCGCCAGGAGGATGCCCAACAAAGTCAACGAAGTTAATGAAATCAGGGCCAAAGCCAGAATGACGCTCACAAAATGCCAGAATTCCTCGCGGTTTTTCTGGATAAGATATTCTGAAAACACCGGGACCACAGCGGCATTAGCCGCACCTTCACCCACAAAATCACGAAAAAGGTTTGGGATTTTAAAAGCCACAAAAAACGCGTCGGCCTGAAATCCCGTGCCGAAAAATCTGGCTAAAATCACATCCCGGACAAACCCAAGCACCCGAGACGCTAACGTTCCAACTGAAATAATAGATGTGGATTTGATGAGGGACCCGTGAGAATCAGGTTGTCCGGAATTATCATTTGACATTCAAAAGCCTCTCTGCTATAGTATAAAATTCAAAAGAAAGGAGTGAGTAAGTTGCCACAAAGAAGATCAGGTATTAAAGAACTGCGAAAAAATCATAAAAATCGGATGCGTAATCTTGATGTTAAAACTGAATTGAAGAAAACGATTAAGAAATTTCTCGTTTCGGTCACCAGCAACAACAAAACCGAAGCCACAACTCAGTTAAAATCAGTTTACAAAAAACTGGATAAGGCCGCCAAACGCAACCTTATCCATAAGAATACCGTCGCACGGCGTAAATCCCGTTTCAGCACGATGGCCAATAAAATCGCCTCGTAAAGCTCCGCTGTCCTGATATTATTCCGCTTTATCCATGTGCCAAAAGGCCGGTCAGTTGCACGACGACCAATTCCAACGCATAATCCGGATATAAACGACTGCGTTTAATATTCAAATCCGCTTCCTGCAAAAACTGTAACCCTTTTACATAGCGGGCCTGGGATAAACGATTCTGTATTTCACGCCAAAACCATACCAGCGCCCCCATAATCTGCAGCGGCTGATCCCCTTCCTTTAACAATTCCGAAAGAATTCGCAGCGCCTCAGCCGTCTGCCGGGCCGAGATGGCCTTGGTCATATCAAAAACATTCTGTTTCCCGCCTTTGGAAAAATCAAAGATTTCCGCTTTCTTATGGAATTTCTTGACGAAAGGGTCTGATGCGGGAATCCGGGCGGCTTCCAGAACCAGCATCAAATGCTCGAAAGGAGCGGCGGCATACGCGGCCAAAACATCTTTCACCGGCTTGGTCAAATGCTGGCAATTCCTGACGATCACCAACCGCCGGCCAGCCACAGCCGGCAAAGCCAGAAGGGTTTCCTGCAACACCCGGGGAGACAACTTGTAAGCGTCCAAACTATCATAGTCCAATTTTAACGCGTCAGCTGATGTCAGGCATTGCTCTTTCAAGGCGGCCAGCTTCTTTTCCTTCGGACTGGGGTCGTCCCCCAGAATCATGATGATCGCTTCGCTCATGGGTCTCTCTCTGATGCCCGGCACAGGTAAAATATCGACGGCAAAGCTCCCTCTCTCGGGCGCGCCTCCTTACCAATTTTCAATCGTCCGTTCAACAACCCGCCTAGCCAAATCCACCGTCGCCTCCTCCAGAGCCGAGCTTTCCGTTGTCGCCAAGGCCCCGGAAACAAAATATGTCGCTTCCCCGGCGAACCCGGATTCTTCCCAAAGCACTTCATTATGCCGGCGGTCTTTCATGACCAAATTAACAATCACATGCACCCGGTATTCTTGGACATCATCATTATCAGTATAACGGAGAGCGTACCGCTCGTAACGGACCAGTTCCCCGCTTAAAACAAGGTCGGCCTGGTCTTTCTCCGTTACCCGAAGATTCCCGTCAAATAAAAAACGATCGATAACGGCGTTGCGCACCTTGACTTCCAGGAGAGGGAAATAGATCTGCCGGTCGCCGTCAGCCGTGTAGTCAATACTGTTAATGAACGGTTCGACAAAAATCGTTTTTAAACGGGCTGGCAGCGCGGACTGCGTCGTGTAGCCGCACCCGGCCATTCCAAACAAAACCGCGGTTATAAACCAAAAACGGAAACTTAAAAATAATTTCATGGCTGCTCGAAATCGTTCAGGCCTCTAATTTTACTCAACGCCCTGGAAGCCCACGTGGTATCCTTGTAATTTTCTACAATCTTACCGTAATAAATTTTAGCGGCCCGGTATTCTTTCCTTTTTTCGTAAAACTCCGCGATCAGGAAATTCTGCTGGGCCTCTTTATCCTTCAAAGCTTTAATCTGCTCATTCGCTTCCTTGGAGAGCGCCGCGTCAGAAGAGTCTTTCAGGACGCCCTCCA
>ENA-UOWO01005562-UOWO01005562.1-activated-sludge-metagenome-genome-assembly--contig:-NODE-5562-length-13318-cov-4.849355_pt1 | contig 13318 bp, 17 predicted proteins | sample MGYA00238148_ERZ761564 | MGnify/ENA primary metagenome ERZ761564 (study PRJEB28885, sample SAMN05720194) | activated sludge metagenome | isolation source: Anaerobic digester | place: USA...
AACACTGACGATTTTAACGAATCCGAAAAAATTTATGATAAAAGCATTAATCAAAGCAAGATTACAATAACAATTACCGGAATTGCAGAAACTTACAAAGCAATAAGTGAAAAGGAGGTGAAATAATGGGCAATATCTTTGAATTAATCTTAGGAGGATTATTAGGTTTTGTCTTAATATTTGCATTCATTGGCTCTAAAGACCAAATAATCCATTCTGCAGGATTAATGATGCTAGGAATAGTAGCATTAGTCGTTACATTGTTCTTAATAGCAATGTTTTTCAAGAAGTAATTGTTATTGGTGGAACAACCGCCAATTTTATATTTTTCTATTTTCTTGTTCACGTATATTCTTTATTGTATTAAAAAATTCATCTTGTATATCTGAATCTTGAGCCATATAAGTTCCAACAAGTCTATTTACTTTATCTAACCGATTAGTAATCTTCAATTTATATGTCGCTGTATCTTTTTGTTCTTTTGTATCTATAGTCATCACCCCCACAATTTATTTAATGAGTTTAATTCAGATATAATATATGTCTTTGTTATTAAGAACTAAACATCTTTGTTTAATTGCTTTAAATACAATTAATAATTAAATAAAAATACAAGAAGTAAGGGGGTGTTGTTTTGTAAAAGCTCAACTTTTCTAAAAAATTAGTAATTTCACAAAAATCTTCAAAATCACAGTTATCCCTCGAAGAAATCCGCGACGAGGCGCACAGATTTGCCATCACCTACAACAAGCTGTTAAGAGGAAAAGAAATTAGAAAGTAAAATCTAACCGCCAATTTTGTAAAATCTCTATTTCTAGTCAAAAAATCTCAAATTCACAAAATTAAAGAGGTTTTTATTTGTTTTTTGCTAAAATATTATATTAATAGTATAGTTAAATGCCTTTAGCTAGTTTATTTTCAATATGTCTGCCCAAACTAAATTTAATAAATTAACTAATTTATTTGTATCTTCAAGTAATAATTCTCTAGCATCAATAAATAAACTGACCTTATAATTTTGATCATTATCAATTACTAGTTTATTATATATTTCAGTCCAATTTCTTAAATCATTTAATCGTTCTTTTCTAGGAACAGATAATTGTTTGTAAGTTTTATCAAATATATGAAAATTAACCCATGAATGAGTTATTTTATTTCTATATTTTTTTATGTCTTGAATCAGACTATATAACTCTTTAATATTTTCTCCACTAATATTTGCTTTTAATATATCTTCCTTTCTTGATTTTATGTTGCCATTTTTATCCAAAAAGGATTGAAGATTAATTGTTTTTAATTCTATAAGATATCTAAATAACAAATCTTCAGTTAAATCAAATATTGTAGATAATTTAGGATATAGATACTCAAAAGACGAAAAATCTAATATCTTGTTTTCACAAGTATCATAAATACTAGATAAATGTTGTATAATAGAATAATGAATTTGAGTTATAAAAACCACATTTTCATTATTTGAATATTCTGCTTTTAAAAAGAGATTATCTGGGCGATTCGTTTTTGGAACGACATAAGTTACCCAAAATATTTCATAATTCGGAAATTTGTTTTTGGCAAATAGGTCCCAAGACTTTTTTTCTATATCATCTCCGTCTTCTTTCAAAGTATATACCATAATTTATCATTATTCAACTTTAACTTTTATTTTGTATTTAATAATTTTTTCTAATAAGTAATCTATAACTGATTCGGTGATTCCATAATATACTGTTAAATCAATATTATCTATATAATCCTTTTTGTGGTCAATATCTTTAAGTTTAAGATATACTGCACTAAATAATGCACTTTTAATTGTACCTTCTACTTTCTCACTTAAATAACCATGGTCCTTTAATAAAGCAATATTCTTTTCGGGGTGTTGTCTACCTTCGGCAGAAATTTCCAATTGCGAAATTAAATCAAAAAGAAAATTTTCAATAACCCCAATTAAATCACTAGTGGAGTTTTCCCCCAACTCTAGTTTTTGCTTGCCTTCATCAAGCAATTTTGCAATTTTATCAAACTTATATAATATTAACTTTTGAGAAACGACTGCAGGGATATAATTAGATAGCAATTCTGGTTCTGACAGACAAATTGCTGATATCGCCCCCATTATTTCTTTGATAAATTCTTTGTTTTCATGTCTTATTAAGCTATAATCCATTTTATTTAAATATATATTATTTTTAAGTTGTGTAATTTGATAATATATGGCCGGTGTGCTAGTTATTTCCACTGCAATCCCTCGTTTATCATTAATTCTTTTTAAAGATAAAACCACTTTTATTCTAAAAGGAATTTCCTTTCGTTTACTAGCTAATTCTTTAAAATATAATTGATTTCTTATTTCTTCATCGGTTAAACTTTTTAGCCACCTTTTAAATTTTAAAGAGAGCCCCATTTTTTGAGCAGACATATTTAATATATATGTCATACATAAAAATCGATCAGGAAAGTAAAATTGCTGTAGATCTTCAGGAATATATCCTTTTTTAAATAAATAATCTTGTATTGCTTTTTTTGCATTTTCTAGATTGTCTAAATCTACAGCTAAAAGATATTCCCCTCTAACAATTACATTTTCAGCAATCACAATTATCACATTTTAACTAATTTTCTTCAATTTTATTAATTTTTCTAATTTATCAATAGCACCATTATCACTAAACATTTTAAGATATTTCTTTTCACTAATTCTTCTGTCTTTATTATCAACAAATATCTTAGTTCTAATTTTTGAAATATCAATTTGTTTAATATATTTTACAATCCCTTCTTTTTTAAGTTTTAATATCAATTTAATCGTTGCATCTGAATAATTAAAAGCATTAATTTCATATGTCTTTTTAAATACTAGAAAAGTATATTTTTTCATAAATTTCACGCATTTTGGAGCTTTGTTTTAAAAAATATTTTGTTTAAAAATGGCATCATTATTTCAGGAGTCATGGTTTTCTTCAATATCTTTTTTGAGTCTGATTTAGTAGACATCATAATTTCATAAATTAAAATAAAAATGTCCTTCAAAATAATAAAATCATTTTTCTGAAATTTTTTTATAGCTAAGTTAATTATATCTTTATCGGCTGTTGTAGGAACATCTTGCCTAAGTAAAGAAAACACCACTTTTTTTATGTCTTCTATCTCTGATTTAAAAAAAACAGACTCAAATTTGTTTATTTCTGTAATTTCCAGTTTTTGAATTAATTCTTTTAATTTCTCTTCTTGTTCTTTACTTTTTATAATATTGCGTCTTGTATTTTTTAAAGATGTCTTAATTAATATTTTTTTTTCCCCGAAAATTCCTAATTTAATTTCGCGTTTATCCTCAATATTATATTTAGAACCATCTGCAAGTCTCGGTAATATTTTAAATAACATAGATATATTACAACTAATTTTAGATAATTCTTCTTTTTTAAAAGCTTGATTTATCCATTGTCCACGTAACAAGATAGATCTGTTCACAAAATATTGATTTTGAATTTCCCAATATTTTTTTTGATGTGCTAAATTATTTTTTACTAATAGGTCCCCAATATCCCATAGACAGCCTAATTTTTCTATTTTTTGATCAGATTTTTTGTAATTCTTTACTAACTGTTGTAATTTATAAATTATTTTTTCAAAATTGTCATCACTAACCATCGCCTTCAACCTCTGCAATCTTTTTAAGCCAATCACGTTTATTCCAAAGTGCATCTTCTACAGTGGTTATATATTTTATAATCTCTTTATTTTTCTCATCACTTTCGGGAACATACCCTTTATTTTTATAATATAACTCTAAAAACCAAGGTGTGGTTACTATTGCTATATATGACACCAATCTTTTTGTAATAACTGATTTTTTATTTAATTCTGTTCTTTTTTGGTAATACGGGTGATCTTTATTTATAACGATCAAGCTACCCCATAATTCTGAAGGGTTCCCTGTAATTCCCATGGGTTTAATTTCAATATTTATTCCTCTCTGCTTAATTTCTTTATAATTAGAATCCCCACCACTATTAGAATCTGGGGCGGCACCATTATTAGCAGAAGTATTTGATTCTATATTTATATTATCTGAATCAGTCGTTATTTTAATTCCTGATTTGTCTTTTTTATTGCCGCCAACAAAAACATCTTTTTCGCCTATATCTATTCCCAAACCCACTTCTGATAAATCCGACTCTATACCAATATTAGATTTCATTCTTAAACGTCTTTTAAGTTCAATATCTAAATCTTTAGATATATCTGTAAGAACATCAGAAATTATATCGGCCAGATTCTGTTCGTGAGATTGCATTCTTTTTTTATCTATTTCTGCAATTTTTTTTTCTAATTCTATGGATATTTTTGCCAATTCATCAAAGATTTTATCTCTTTCTTCAGATGGGGGGAGATCTGTTCTATTAATGTCTATTTCTAATTTGTCAGTTATACTTAATTTTCCAATTATCATTGAATTAAACCAAATTGCATTATTTATATTATTTTTTTCACAATATTCTAAAAAGCTCGGCAATTTTGATATATAATTTATTTTAGTACCTATATGAAATACTCTTGGAGAATAATCTAATCCATCAATCTTCAATTTAGCAGTTGCATCATTATCTAATATTTTAAATTTATATTTTGCTATGTTTTTATCATTTAACAATACATCTCCGCTAATTTCTTCACCAGAATAATCATCATAATTTATTATATTTATTTCTTCTTCAAAATGTCTCAATTTTCCTGCGCCTAATTGTTTCCAATGATACAACTTAATTGTTATTATTTCATCATTAATGGGTTCTTCAAAATGAGTAGGTATCATTTTTTTTAATTTTTGACAAATAAAACTAAGAGATGTATTTCGCCCTTTTTTTTTTAACCCACTTAAGATTATATCTGTACCATTATTTCTATTTAATATTAAAGACTTATTTCCAGTATAAATATTACCAAAATCAAGTAAATCTTTTTCGGACATCATCCCAAATGCATTTGATTCTTCAAAAACAACCGACCCCCCCTTTTTTTCTATTATATTTTTACTGATTATATCTAATTTTTTAAACCAAGATCTAAATGACTGTATCCCAAATCCAAATTGTCCAACAGCCCAAGAATAATTTTTTTTATCCGAACAAAGAACACTATCTGGTAATGAATCAACCTTTTTATTAGTCATTCCTACACAATTATCTTGAATAATTATTCTATTTTTGTGTTCGTCAATATGTATTATAATAATTTTAGGTTCTTTAATTTTATATTTTTTACGATATTCTAAAGCACTATCTATTGAATTCTGAATATATTCAAAGATACTCCATTCTGGGTAATGATATAAATTAGATATGACCCTTAACAAATTTTGTACCTGGGCTTCTGTTATATTGCTAAAAATTAATTTTTTATGAGACATTTTTATCACTTATTATTTAAATTATAATTTAAATTCTATATTTTTTTTATCAAACATGCCTTTTGTTCTTTTAACTTCCTTTTCTATTGTATTAAATATGGCCGCCACTTCTTTATCATCATAGTTATAAGTACTCTTATTTGAGCAATTACCTAATAATTTAAGCACATATAGCACTTTTCTAGTTCTTGCACTAGCAATTCGTTTAAATTTATCAGATTTGGTTTCATTATTATATTTCTTCTTAACCATATTAATCACTATATATTTACTCTATAAATAATAATATATACAAACTATTTATATATCTATTGTTATTAGATGTATCCTATTGATTAATATAATTCGCATATTTTTCACCCAAATTGCGATTATACAAAGAAATAGTCTCTAATTTCAACAAATTTCGTATAGAACATTATATTGTAACTTGTTTTTCTACTAACAGATTGTTGTTAATATAAGCGAATTCATTTATTTTAGTATCTAGTGCTTTAAATCTTTTTAAAGTCAAATCTAAATATTTTTTATCTAAATCAATACCAATATATCTACGATTATATAATTTTGATACAACGCCGGTTGTTCCTGAACCATTAAATGGGTCAAGTACTAAATCCCCTTTATCTGTCGATGATAGAATTACTCTCTTGAGTAATTCTAATGGCTTTTGTGTGGGGTGTTTTCCGAATTTTTTTTCTTGTTGTGGGGTTAATGGTATATTCCAAACACTTCTCATTTGTTTTCCTGATTCACTAATTTTATCATCCCACTTTTTCATTAATTCATAATTAAATTTGTGTCTTGATTCCTGGTCTTTTCTTGCCCAGATTAGAGTTTCGTGACTGTGTGCAAAATATCTACAACTTAAATTTGGGGGAGCATTTGGTTTAAACCAAGATATTTCATTTAGTATTTTATAATCTAATAATTGCAATGCATAGCCTACTTGATAAATATTGTGCATTGTTCCAGATATCCAAATGCTACCTGTATCTTTTAACACACGCTTACATTCAGATAACCAATCGAATGTAAATTCGAAATCTTTATCTATTCCCTTTGATTTGTCCCAATCTGCTTTATTTACTGAAACCATTTTGCCGGCTCTACAAGAAATGCCACCATTAGATAAGAAATAAGGGGGGTCTGCAAAAATAAGGTCTACTGAATTATCAGGAATTCCTTTTAGTATATTTATACAATTTCCATTGTATAATTCCAAATTATTAGAACTATAGTATAACATATAAATTTATTGTATTCTAGTTATATATATACCTTTCTAGGGTAGCTGTCCAGTGTGAAATTTTATGAATTCAAAAGAAATGACCGAAATAATAAATAAACTCGAAATTGAAAAACAAAAAACCATTTTTGATAAAAATGGAACACAAATATATTTAATCAGGCCATCTAAAGTATATAAAAATTACGATCCAAAAAAGAACTTCCAAATATTTCTAAAAGATGGCGAAAGAGAGTTTAGACCAAATCATTTAAGAGTAATGATAGATTTAAATCTAAGAGTAAGATCTAGACCTGATCTTAAAACTAAACTGTGCACAGCTTTTGATAATATTTTTCTAGGGAAAGACCCCATTTTAGAAGTAAAATCCCTTAATTCTGAAAATTTTGACCACTATCTTAATGATATAGAAGTAATTGCTCAATTATCTCAATTATTTATATTAGAACAAGAATTAAACTATAATAAATTCAGTAAATTTAGCCCACCTACATTATTTTACCAAGGGTGGATTAGACAATTTATAGATAATACCAGAGAAATAGATAACCTCTGCATGAGTGTTTGTAAATGGCAACCCCCACAACCAAAATATACACAACAAAATAATGAAAAACACAAAAAATACAATAAAAATGCTAAAGAATTATGGTACTTAGATTAATAATTTTTAATTAACAATTCTTTAATTTCATTTCTTTTTGTACCATCGCAATTTATCATTCTTTTAGCTAAAACCTCTTTAATTTTATATTTTTTATATTGGTCTTTAATAAAAGAGGTTGGACTGTTGCTTTCAAGTACAAAACATCCTTTTTTATCTAACTTTTCAAATATATTTTTTAATTTCTTTTGATCAGGTCTTGCAAAATCATTACTTGTATAACTTATAAAACTATTTTCATTTATTTGATCGTATGGCGGGTCAAAATATATAAAATCTTTCTCTTTTACAAAATCTACAACCTCTTCAAAAGACATCACTCTCATTTCTACATTCTTTAATAATTTGGAGGTTTCTAAAATGTTTTTCTTATTAAATATTTCTGGATTCTTGTATTTCCCCATAGGAACATTAAATTTATTGTCTTTGTTTACTCTATATAATCCATTAAAACAAGTTTTATTCAAATAAATAAAGCGTGCAGCTCTCTCTATATCGTTTAATTTATTATATTTTGAATCACTTAGAACAAGCCCTAATCTTTTAGTGGTTGGAGTTTCTAATCCTCTAATGGTATAATAGAATTCCTCTGAATGATTAGTTTTATATTTTTCTAAATATTTTATCAATCCTTCAGGATTTGTTTTAATAATTGAAAACGCATTTATCAATTCTTCATTAATATCTGAAATTAAGACTCTTTTTGGATTATAGTTCTCTAAGATATAAAATAACAATGCTCCTCCACCAAGAAACGGTTCATAATAACCATTAATCTCCTTTGGAAGATTACTAATTATCTCTTTTAATAGCTGACTCTTTCCGCCAGCCCACTTAACAAAAGGTTTAACCATAAACATCAAAATTAAATATATTATATCTTAGATGCTTAACTTATTTAAATCTATTTTAATCTACGGTTTCTACATTTTCAAGCAGTTCTAGGTATTCTGGCGATAAATAGTCTCTGCCTGCTAAGAGCCTATTCAAGTACTCTTTTTTTGGTTTTAAATCTTTAGCTGTTTTATCTGAAAGATAAACTATACAATTTACTGCCCCTTTGCTTGATTGAATAATTAACTCTTTCTTATAATAATGACCATAAGATACCCCTTCATAACTGTCCAATCTAGAGATCCCGTCTTCGCCCATTTCATAGATTATGCCTTCTACTACAGAATTAGTTTTTGATTCAATATTAGCATATCCAGTATTTGGATTATCTGTATATTTTGGTGTTTTATTAAATTTTAATTCATAATCTAATAATTTGCCTTTAGAGAATATTGAATAATTATCACAGCCTATCCTTTTATCCATTTGCTCTTTAGACATATTAGAACCGTATGCAAAATAGTAAACCATAATAAAATTAGAATACAACTATTATAAAAACCGTTTCTGGGATTAAAAAGCACAGAAAATTCTTATTTTATATTATCAACAAAGTGTTTAATTGCTTCTCTAAAGGTTGGGGCAAAGTCTTCTGGATTTTTATTTATCTCGTCTTTTATTTCTTCTAAAGTAAAACTTTTGAAGTATTGAATTTCTTCTGGATTGGGTTTTAGTATATCTGGGTTTATTTCGTCTTTAGTTGTATATACTTTAAAAAAACTTTTATATTCTGGAGTATCATAAAAGAAAGAACATACTTCTTGAAGTTCTAGTTGTGTTCCTACTTCTTCTATTGATTCTCTTATTGCTCCATCTAGATAAGATTCATTTGCAAGAACCTTTCCACCTATACAACATATCCAAGTGTCTGGAAAAGGCAACTGTGTCTTTGATCTCTTTGAAAGAATAAACTTGTTGTTAAAGGTTCTTGGAATAACTAATGAACACTTATGTATAAACATTCTTTTCTTTAGTTCAGATTTTGGTTGAATTGCTATAATGTTTCCAGAAAGGTCTAACTCTTCAATTTGTTCTTCAGTAATCATTTTCAATCAATAAGATTTTGGCTAAAAACTCTTTAAAAACCTAATTATTTACCTTTATGAGGATCGGACACATACCCCCCCGAAAATGACTGGCCTTATTAAGGACTATATATATTTGGTATGAATAAATTTGCATTATCTGGAGAAAATATACTGAAAACCGAATCATTTATATATAATTCGGGTAGAGAAAAAGGCAAAATCTCTAAAATAACACTATTATGCGACTTATTTAAATACTTTTCGCACCAGAGTGTATTTATGGTTAAAACTTTTACAAAATCAGAGTTGCTGGTTTTAAGGGATATTGGCTCTGGAAATGGAGATGTTGCATCTATAAGTGAAAATCTAAAAAGAACTAAAAGCCAAATCTATAGAATATTAAAAGAACTGATAGATAAAGAACTAATAACTAAAGACAAAAATAAATATATTTTAACAAAAGCTAAACCTGCTTTTATTCTTAATAATCTTTTAAAGAATCCAAAAATGCCAGAATTCTTAGCAGACTCACAAATACTAATCTTAATTAATCTTTTAGAAAAATCAACAATTAAAGAAATATGTAATAAAACAAAACTAGGTAGCACCTTTGTTACTAACTTTGTAAAAGCTGCACGCGGTGCTTCACTATTATTTAGAGATAAAAACAAATATCAAATTAATGAAAAAATGTACCCTCAACTAATTGAATTTCTAAAAGAATATCAAACATATTATTATTCCTATGACAAAAGAATACCACTTGGAGCAACAATCTATTTCAAAAACGAAAAAGAAATTGTGTTTTCAACTAAACAAGAACTAGAAAATGCAACACTAACTTCCTTTTCTGCATTTAAGGATTATAATCTACTTATCTATACTCTTGAAAACTTCTATTACTTTCCAAAAAAAGAACTTACTAAACAAGATATACTTTTACACACATTGGCGATAGTAGAAAAAACAAAAGAATTTAGAGATAGAATGTATCTTGCTCTATTCTATTACAAATACAAAGACGAGTTTAAAGATATTAATCATCCAATACTAGACAACCTAAACAAAATATTTGCTGGAGAAAAAATTGAAAGATACCCTCCACTAAAAGAAATAAAAGAAAAAGCAAGAGTTTATGATATAAAGATGTGATGGCAATATGGAAAAATATATTACTGATTTTACTCAAATTTCTGAAGCATTTGAAGAAATGGATCAATGTATTACTAAAAAGATAGACATTTACTTGATAGGCGGAGCAGTTCTACTATATCATGATGCAAAACCTGGAACAAAAGATATAGATTTAATTGTTAACTCAAAAGAAGAATACGAATTGTTGATTAATACACTCAAGAAGAACGATTTCGCACTTGAAAAACCAACAAGAGAATACCATAAACTAAATTTAGAAAATATACTAATCAAAGATAACTATAGATTTGATATTTTTAACAAGATTGTATGTAATAATCTTTTCCTTAGTGAAAATATGATTAAAAGAGCAAAACTAATCAAAGAATATAAAAACATAAAATTATTTACTTGCTCCTTAGAAGACATCTTAGTTTTCAAAAGCATAACAGACAGAGATGGAGATATAGACGATTGTTATTCTTTAGCTGACAAATATATACCAGATTGGGAAATTATTCTTAATGAAATAAAATATCAAGTAGAAAAATCAGGAAATAATGTTTGGATAACTTGGTTTGAAGAAAGACTAAATCTTTTAGAAGATAGAGGTGTTGATATCCCAATACTAAAAGCCATAAGAAAACTAAGTCTTGATTACTATAATGAACTAGAGAAGAAACTAATGTAGTGTTTTTACTTTTTTGCCCCTAAAACTTTAAAAAATAGTTAAAGTAAGGGTGGGGTGTTTGGATATCCTTATTATTATAATAACTCTAGAAACTCTTCTTTTGTAATACCTAAGTCTTTCTTAATTATCTTTAGAAGTAGCCCTGGCCTTATTGGTTCTGAACCGTGGTTTGGAATTGTAATCTTCTTGTTTTCTTTTAAATTAGTAAAGGTCATATGACTTCCACAAGTGTGGTCATACTTATAACCAAGTTTAACTATTATCTTCCCTAATTCCTTACCAGTTAACAAAGGTAATTTTTTCAAAAGGGTTTTACACCTTTAATTGTTGTATTCCTATAAAATTAGAAAGAGGAATCTCTATCTTAGATTCAAGTAAATGACATTTAATTGCTTCTCTTGTTCTCTTAACTAATTCATCCATACTCTTTGCTTGAGAATAACAGCCAGGTAATTCTAAAACTTCTGCAATATACCAACCATCTTTGTCTTTCTCAATAATAATATTGTATGTAGTTAACATCTTTTTGCCCTTCATATAATTATTAAACTAGTAAATACTTAAAAATATATGTAAATTATGCTTTCGCACCTATTTAAATCTGCCTCTTAGATTCTTTGGAATTATCTTAAAAATAATGCTGCTTTTCTCAAATTTACAAAATGTCTATCTTTTAGTTTTAAATATATTAAAATACATTACCATACCTAATTATATATTACATGAACAAATTTAAACTTGTAGCTCCTTTTTCTCCTGACGGGGATCAGCCTCACGCTATTAAGCAGCTATCGGCAGGACTTGCAAAAAGAGGAAAGAAGATTCAAACGCTTATGGGAGTTACGGGCTCTGGGAAGTCATATTCTGTGGCCTCAGTGATTGCAAACTATAATCGCCCTACCTTGGTGCTTGCTCACAACAAGACACTAGCTGCTCAGCTATATAATGAACTAAAGGATTTCTTTCCTGAAAATAAAGTAGAGTATTTTGTTTCTTATTATGATTATTATCAACCTGAAAGTTACATACCACAGAAAGACCTATATATAGAGAAAAACACAAAGATAAATGAAAAGATTGAACAGATGAGACTTTCAACAACTACTTCCTTAGTATCAAGAGAAGACGTTATTGTTGTTGCTTCTGTTTCTTGTATCTATGGCCTTGGTAACCCAAAAACCTTCAAAGAAAAAGGATTTACTATTGAAAAAAACCAAAAACTAAAAAGAACTGAACTATTAAGACAATTAATTGATATTCAATTTGAAAGAAACGACACAGAGCTAATGCCAGGAAGATTTAGAGTCAAAGGAGATGTTATTGATCTATCTCCAGGTTATACTCAAAATTTCATAAGAATAGAACTGTTTGGAGAAACAGTAGATAGAATAACAGAAATGGACAAAATAACAAACAAAAAAATAAACGAACTAGATCATTTCTATATTCATCCTGCTAAACAGTTTGTAGTTTCTAAAGAAACACTAAAACCAGCAATAACAAGCATAAGAGCAGAACTAGAAGATAGACTACCAGAACTAGAACCACTAGAAGCACATAGACTAAAACAAAGAACAAACTATGACCTAGAGATGATAGAAGAAACAGGATATTGTAATGGTATAGAGAACTACTCAAGACACTTTGATGGAAGAAAACCTGGAGAAAGACCTTTCTGTTTATTAGATTACTTCCCTGATGATTTCCTTCTAGTTATTGATGAAAGCCACCAGACAATACCACAACTACATGGAATGTATGCTGGAGATTATTCAAGAAAGAAAACACTAATTGATTATGGGTTTAGACTACCTTCAGCATTTGACAATCGCCCTTTAAAATTTAAAGAATTTGAAAAGTTTATGGATACTGTGATTTTTGTTTCAGCTACTCCTTCAGAATTTGAAACTAAGCTATCTTCTCAAGTAGTAGAACAAATAATTAGACCAACAGGCCTAGTAGACCCACCAGTATTTATTAAACCATCCAAAAACCAAATAGAAGACTTAACATTTAATATTAGAAAAACAATAGCAAAAGGAAATAGATGTTTAGTAACAGCACTAACAAAAAAACTAGCAGAAGAACTAGCAGAATATCTTTCAGGACAAGGCATAAAAACAAGATATCTTCATTCAGAGATAAACACTCTTGAAAGAACAGAGATTATTAGAGAGCTTAGATTAGGTAAATTTGATGTTCTTGTAGGAATTAATCTTCTAAGGGAAGGAATAGATATCCC
>ENA-UOWO01005567-UOWO01005567.1-activated-sludge-metagenome-genome-assembly--contig:-NODE-5567-length-13313-cov-5.648363_pt1 | contig 13313 bp, 11 predicted proteins | sample MGYA00238148_ERZ761564 | MGnify/ENA primary metagenome ERZ761564 (study PRJEB28885, sample SAMN05720194) | activated sludge metagenome | isolation source: Anaerobic digester | place: USA...
TATCAGACTTAACCGCTCTTGTTTTGACTTTTAGTCCTTGGCATATTCACTTTAGCCGTGGAGCCTGGGAATCATCTGTTGCTTTGTCTTTAATAGTTTTTGGAACTTTTTTCTTTTTTAAATCAATAAAAGAAAAATTTTTGTTAAACTTTTTACTTTTTACTTTTTACTATGTACTCTCACTTTATGTCTACCACTCTGCTCGACTAATAGCTCCACTTTTAGCTCTAAGTTTAGTAATTATTTACTATAATTTTTTAATAAAAAAAATTCCACAATTAATTACTCCAATAATTATTGGAATTTTGTTAGCAATACCAGTAATTTTATCTTTTTTAAATAATGGAGGAACCACCAGACTAGGTGGAGTTGGTTTAATGGCCGACAAGGGTCCAATTAGTCGTTCTGAAGAACTATTAAATCAACATTCAAAACTGTCTTTAGTTAATCGTGGCATTCACAATCGACGATTTTTATACTTAATTTCTTGGGCCCAGAAATATACCTCTCATTTCGATTTAAATTTTCTAGCTTTAAATGGTGACGAAGTTCCTCGATCAAAAGTACCTGAAATGGGGCAAATTCATTTAATCGAAATACCACTTCTTTTTTTAGGTCTTATCTTTTTATTTAAATCTCCTATTTACCATAAAAGGACAAAAATCTTTTTTATTTGTTTCCTTTTGATTTCTCCTATTGCTTCGTCGTTAACTTTCCAAGCTCCATCAGCATTAAGATCTTTAGCCATGGTAATACCATTGTCAATTTTGATATCTTGTGGCATTTATTCTATTTTTGATTTTATTTCAAATAAAATCACCCGCCATAATGCTTTAGCCTTAGGTGTGTTATTTATTATTATTTACGGATATTTTGTCTCATACTATCTTGATAGTTATTTTTTACATTATACAAAACGTTATCCATTTGCCTGGCAATATAAATTTGACCAATTAGTCCCTTATATTGAATCTCAAAAATTTGATTATGATAACATTTATATTACTAATAAGTACGACCAGCCTTATATTTTGTTTTTATTTTTTTCACAATACAATCCCAAATTGATTCAATCTCAAATTAAGCTTACACCTCCCGATAAATATGGTTTTTCTACGGTATCTGGATACGACAACTACCATTTTGGTAAAATTGAGTGGGACAAAATTCCGCCAAATTCATTAGTTGTTGCTAGTGACGAAATAATTCCTCTAAATCCTATCAATGTTATATATTTTTCAAACAATCAACCAGCATTTAAAATTTATCAAAAATAATGAAAACAAAATTTAAATTATCGGTAACTTTAGCTACCTATAATGAGTCTAAAAATATAACTCGATGTCTAGATGCCATAAAAGATATTGCATTTGAAATTATTGTTGTCGATGGTCAGTCACAGGACGATACTGTTAGTTTGGCAAAGAAATTTAAACAAGTAAAAATAATTTCTACCACCAACAAACCCATGTTTCATCTAAATAAACAAATGGGTATTGAGGCGTGTAAGGGGGATTGGATACTTCAGCTTGACGCTGACGAAGTAGTTACTCCAAATCTTAAAAATGAAATAATTTCATATTTAGATAAAGACCCAAAATCTGTTTTAGAAAATGGATTTTGGATTCCTAGAAAAAATTATTTTTTAGGTACTTTTCTTACCAAGGGAGGTCAATATCCCGACTATACAATTCGTTTTTATAAAAATGGCAAAGCTCATTTACCCTGCAAAGATGTACATGAACAAGCCATTGTCGATGGTAAGGTTGGTTATCTCAAAAATGATTTTGAACATTATGCTGATACTTCATTTTCTTTGTATTTACTTCGAGCCAATCGCTACACTACTCTTTTTGCCAATGAATTAAAAGAACATAATATTAAAATAAACTTTATAAATTTTATAAACTTTTATATTTTTAAACCTTTATGGTGGTTTCTAAAAACATATTTTCGACATCGAGGATATATCGATGGATTTGCTGGTTTTGTATTTTCATTCTACTCAGCCTTGAGGTTTCCTATTGCTTATACTAAATATTATGAATTAGTAAAAACCAATAGAGACATTAATTTATCCCAAGACTGGGACAAAAAATGAGCAATAAAATTAAAATAGCTATTGATATTTCACCAACTATTGATGGTAATTCTATCAGGGGAGTTGGCTATTATACCCAACAGCTTATAAACTCGCTTCAACAAGAAATCAGTTCAAATTCTGAATATAAAAATTGGTCTATTGATTTAATTAGTAATTCGAAATTAGACATTAGAAATTATAATTTGGTTCACTATCCCTATTTCGATCCTTTCAAGCTTACCTTACCCAAAAAAACAATTATTCCAAGAGTGGTAACAGTCCCTGATTTAATACCACGTCAATTCAAAAATCATTTTCCGGTAGGTATTAAAGGAACTATAAAATGGATAATTCAAAAATATAACTTAAAAAAAACAGATAAAATTATTACGGTATCCAACTTTTCAAAAAATATAATTAACAAAATTCTTAAATATCCTCTGAATAAAATTGTTGTAACTTATTTAGGAGCTGACAAAAGTTTTAGACCCTTAAAAGACTCAAAAAAATTAAATAAAATCAAAAAAAAATATTCACTTCCAAATAAATTTATCTTATATGTTGGAGATATTAATTGGAACAAAAATATTCCAAATCTAGTAAAAGCTTGTCTAAAAAATAAGTACCCATTAGTAATTGTCGGTTCCGCCGCTACCAAAAAAGATGTTCCCGATCATCCATGGACAAAAGATATTCGCTGGCTTCAATCAAAGTCTAAAGCTCTAAAGCGCCAATATCCCAACGCTCTAATTCTAACTGGTTTTGTCCCCGACGAAGATCTTCCGTATATTTTTAATTTAGCAACAATTTATTGTCAACCATCTTTTGCTGAAGGCTTTGGTCTTCCTTTGGTACAGGCCATGCAATCAGGGACACCAGTAGTTTTTAGTCAAGACACTTGTTTACCAGAAGTAATGGGAAATGCAGGTCTTAGTTTTAATCCAAGATCGATTTCCGACATATCTTTTGCCTTAAAAAAGATGTGGCTAGACAAAAATTTAAGAATAAATCAATCAAGTTTAGGTCTAAAACAAGCTAAAAAATTTAGTTGGAAATATACTGCCAAACAAACTCTCTTGGTTTACAAAAACCTTATCTTCAATGAAAAATAATAATCATTTTTTATCTGTCATTATTCCTGTTTACAAACAAGAAAAAACTATTATTGAAGATCTAAAAAATATTTATCAAGTATTGGAACAAATTCGTTATGACTTTGAAATTATAATTGTTGTTGATGGAACTAAAGTCGATAATTCTTATAATTTAGTCAAAAAACTTAAATTTAAAAACATAAAAGTTTTTGGCTATCCAAATAATCATGGCAAGGGTTATGCCATTCGCTATGGTATGGCCAAGACAAAAGGGGATTATATTTCTTTTATTGACTCCGGTATGGAAATTGATCCAAATGGCATTTCTATGATTTTAGAACATATGGAATGGTACGATGCTGATATTATTGTCGGCTCCAAACAACACCCAGCCTCAAAAGTTAATTATCCCATTAGCAGACGAATTATTAGCTTTGGTGGTCATTTAATTGCTAAATATTTACTAGGTATTAATATCAGAGATACTCAAGCCGGTCTAAAAATTTTTAAAAGAAAAGTCTTAGAAAAAGTCCTTCCTCGACTTTTATTAAAAACTTACGCTTTTGATTTAGAGATGCTTTCTGTCGCCAATCATTTAGGATTTAACAAAATTTATGAGGCCCCAATCAGGCTAACTTACGATTTTAAAGGAGCTACTCATGCAATTGGTTTTAAGGTTATTAGGGTTTGTCTTACCGATGCATTGGCTGTATTTTATCGACTCAGAATTCTTCATTACTACGACGACAAAAACAAACGTAAATGGGTTTATAATCCAGAATTAGAAATGAGAATCAACACCGGTGCATGAAAACATCTCCTTTATTTTCTATTATTATTCCAATCAGACAGGAAAATGATTATTTAAAAGAAACTTTACTTAAATTAAATCGTCAAACAATTAAAAATTTTGAAACTTTAGTTATTACCGATGAAGTTTCAGGGACAGCTAATCCTTCAGAAAAAAGAAATTTAGGTGCCAAAAAAGCCAAAGGGAAATATCTAGTTTTTTTTGATGATGACTCATTCCCTTCAAAAAATTATTTTAAACTGGCTCAAAAATTAGTCGATAGACACCCAGATTACGCTGCTTTTTGTGGGCCTTGTCTAACTCCTCCAAAAGATGATGTTTATAAACAAGCTTCTGGTCTAGTTTGGTCATCATTTCTTGGAAGTGGAGGAGCTGGAGTCTACCGAAACAGTATTCAAAAAGATCGATTTGTTGATGACTATCCATCAGTTAATTTAATCGTTAAAAAAGACGATTTTATTAAAGCAGGCAGGTTCGACAATCGTTATTGGCCAGGCGAAGATACTGTCTTATGTCTTAAGCTCACCAAAAATTTAAATAAAAAAATTTATTACCACCCATCTTTAATAGTTTTTCACCACCGACGCTCAGTTATTATTCCTCACCTTCAACAAATTACTCGCTATGCCATTCAAAGAGGCTATTTTGCCAAAAAATTTCCTCAAACTAGTTTTAAGTTAGGTTACCTCTTGCCATCTTTTTTTGTAATATACTTATTACTATTAACTCTTAACTATTTCACTACTAACTATAATTTATTATATTTTCCATTATATCTATATTTATCAATATTAATCTTTAGTCTTTTTTTATTTATTTTATCAACCAAAAATATTTTTGTTTCATTTTTAGCCGCTCTAACCATCCCCATCACTCACGTTTATTACGGTATACTATTCCTATATGGTTTATCCAAAAAAGAATCGAAATTTAAACCACACGCCGTCGACAAAAAAACCGGAAAATACCTTGGTGGTTAAATCTGTTTCTTTTTCTTACCCTCCACTCGAGTCACCCAAAGGAACTGCCTTTTTATCCCAAAACCGACAATTTCAATGGACTAATACTGGCAATGTAATTTATCCTATTATTCCAGCTTATGCCGCTACTTTACTCCAAAGTAAGGGGTTAAAAATATTTTGGGATGACGCTATAGCTCAAAATTTAACCTATCAACAATGGATTGATCAATTAGTCAAGAACAAACCAGATTTAATTGTCATAGAGACAAAAACTCCAGTAATCAAAAAACATTGGATAATTATTAAAGAATTAAAAAATTTATCATTGAAAATTGAAAATTGGAATTTGAAAATTATATTGATGGGTGACCATGTGACCGCTCTGCCTCAAGAATCAATCGACAATTGCAAAGTAGATTATGTCTTAGTTGGTGGCCATTATGATTTTTTACTTAATGAACTAATTGAACTTATCAATAGTGGACACGCTCCAAAAAATAAAATTTATAAACTTCAAAAGCCAATTAATTTAAATATTTTACCAATCATTGATAGAAAACTAACCCAATGGCAACTTTATGCCTACAACAACACCAATTACAAATATAAACCTGGTAGTTACATCATGTCCGGTCGTGATTGTTGGTGGGGGAGGTGCACTTTTTGCAGTTGGACGACTCTTTTCCCGGGTAAAAATTTTCACTCTTTTTCTATTGACCATACTATCAAAGAAATTGAAAATTTGGTAAATAATTTTGGCGTTAAAGAAATTTTTGATGATTCCGGTACTTTACCAGTTGGTAAGTGGCTAAATGATTTATGTAATCAGCTTATTAACCGAGGCTTAAACAAAAAAGTAGTATTAGGCTGCAATATGCGCTTTGGTGTCCTGAGTCAAAAAGAATACGATTTGATGAAAAAAGCCGGATTTAGGTTTATTCTCTACGGCCTAGAATCAGCCAATCAAACAACCTTAGATTTTGTCAACAAAAACGAAAAAACATCTTATGCTTTAAAAACCCTACAAATGGCCAAGAAATCTAAACTAGAGCCGCATGTAACTGCTATGATTGGCTATCCCCATGAAACTCTAAAACAAGCCACTAAAACTCTAAACCTAGCTCGTTATATCTTTCAAAACAATCTTGCCGACAGTCTTCAGGCTACTATCTTAATCCCTTATCCAGGCACTCCACTATTTAATTATTGCCAAAAAAATAATCTACTTTTAACCACCAATTGGGAAGATTATGACATGCGCACCCCCATTATTAAGTCGCCTATTCCACCCAAAAAACAACTAGAGTTAGTCCAACATTTATTTAAAGGTGTCATTACCCCAAAATTTGTAATAAAAAAAATAATTTCGATTAGATCTTTTGACGATATTAAGCACCTAGCTAACTATGCATTTAAATATTTTAAAAAACTAAAAGATTTTTCATGAAAATAGTTTCTTTTGTAATTCCTACTCTAAATGCCAGTCAAGTATTAGAACCATGTCTAGAATCAATCAAGAAACAGTCAGTTCCATCAAGTAATTATGAAATTATTATTTCCGATGGCGGCTCAACCGACAATACTCTCAAAATCGCCAAGAAATATCACGCTATTATAATTTCTAATCCTTTAAAAACTGCCGAAGCTGGTAAAGCCGTTGGTATCAAAAAAGCTTCCGGGAAATATATTTGCCTGATTGATTCGGACAATATTCTACCTGAGAATAATTGGCTTTATCAAATGTTGTTGCCCTTAGAAAAGGATGAAAAAATAATTGGATCAGAACCAATCGAATTTACCTATAGATCTGATGGTGGGTTCATTGAAAGATACTCGTCGCTAATTGGGGCCAATGATCCTTATGCCTTTGTCACTGGTGTTTATGATCGAAATAATTTTATAAATCACAAATGGACTGGCCTAAAGATAAATCAAATCGACAAAGACAAATATATATTAGTTAAATTAAAACCACGTCAACCTATCCCAACGATTGGAGCCAATGGTACTATTTTTAGAACCGAATTTTTAAAAAATAACCTCAAGTCAGATTACCTTTTTGACATCGATATTATTTCACAAGTTATAAACAAAAACAAAAAACCTCTTTATTTTGCCAAAGTAAAACAGGCGATTATTCATACTTTTTGTGAATCATCTGTAAAAAAATTTATCCGTAAACAAAATCGTCGTATTACTGACTACTATTATTATCAAAAACTTCGTCAATACAATTGGGATCAAACAAACAAATTTGGAACAATAAAGTTTGTTCTTTATACAGTCTTAATCCTTCCTTCACTTTTCGACAGCCTTCGAGGTTTTTTAAACAAACCCGATGTTGCCTGGTTTTTCCATCCACTTGCTTGTTTTATTACCCTCTACCTTTATACTATTAACACCATTAAATATAAACTAGGAATATTAAAACAGTTAAATCGAGAACAATGGAAACAATAATCAAAAAAAATATTTTAATTCTAACTCCTTTTTTTTATCCAAACATAGGCGGTGTTGAAACACATCTTACTGATTTAGTTGAAGGTCTTAATAAAAATAATTATAGAGTTTACGTCCACACTTATTCACCCCTAACTACTAATGCTAAATATAAATCAAGAGAAACCATTGATAATATAAATATCTATCGATACAGATGGTTTGGTCATAATCTTTTCCATAAAATAGAAAAATACCCTCTCTTAGATTTTTTATACTTAACACCTTACTTGTCTGTTAGAACTTTTTTTTGGTTATTATTAAATCATTCAAAAATTACTACTATTCATTCACACGGACTTAATGGAGCATTCGCCGGAAACCTATTAAGTTTTATCTTTAAAAAAAAGCATTTAACTAGTACTCATGCCTTATATAACAACACTCCATCTTCTCTAACCGCTAAATTAACTAGTCTAATACTAAATAGAACCGATATTGTTTTAGCTCAATCTGTTCACTCTAAAGATCAACTGATTAGTTGGGGAATTAATAACAAAAAAATACAACTTTATCGATATTGGGTAGATCCTCAAAAATTTAATTCGAAAATTTCTCAAAAAAGCACTTCAAATTTTACTGTTATTTTTGTCTCTCGCTTAATAATTAAAAAGGGTACTCGAATAATTACTAAATTAGCTAAAAAACTACCTAATATTAATTTTATAATTATCGGAACAGGTCCAGAGTCTGATTATATTTCTAAACAAAAAAAATTAAATATCAAATTTTTAGGTAAAGTAGATAACAATAAACTAAAAGACATCTACTCTAAAGCTGATGTTTTTATTCAACCAGCTTTGTACCAAGAAGGTTTTACTCGAACAATCATGGAAGCAGTTGCTTGTGGTATTCCTGTCATCGCTTCAAATATTGGTACTATTCCAGAAATTGTTAACGATTCTGTTTCAATTCTAGTAAAACCGACAATTGACAATTTTCAAACTGCCATAATCAAGCTAAGTCAAGACAAAAAATTGTTATCTCAAATGAAAAATAATTGTAAAAAATATACCGACAAATATTTCAGTCCCGATAATATAAAGATGATAACTAAACACTATTAAGATGCATCTATCTAAATTAATTAATCTTCTTATCTGCCCTGTCTGTCAAAATGAACACTTGGTTTTAGTTTCAAAAAAAATTAGTTGTCAAAAATGTCACCACTCTTATCCAGTCTGTAAAAATATTCCAATAATGTTGACTGATTCTCTCGACAATCAAGAGTTATCTCAAAAAGAAATTTTTAATCATCATTATCGTAAATTTTCACAAGTTAACTATAAGTTAGAAAATTGGCGTTTAAGTATGTTGAATCGTATTTTTAACCATTCTTTTACAAAATCAATTAATACGTATTTAGACATAGGTTGTGGAGCCACTGGTTATACTGTCATTGAAGCCTCAAAAAGGGGAATCCCTTTATCTATTGGTTGTGATATTTCTCTAGAGGCTATGATAAAAGCAAAGAACCTAGCCAAACTCCAAAAAGTATCCCACAATACAGCCTTTGTTGTCTCAAGTGCCCAAAATCTACCTTTTAAAAAAAAATATTTTGATTATATATCACTAGTATCAATCTTAGAACACCTCGAAAATGATGATTTAACTATCAAATCTATTTCATCTTCACTAACCCCAAAAGGATTTTTATTTATTTGCGTCCCCAATACTTATAGAAAAATTCCTATTTTTCTTTGGCCATTTTACTATCATACCGACTTAAAACTTGGCCATAAACGACATTATTCTATCGAAAAACTAAATGATTTGTTAAATAAATATAAATTTAAAAATATAACTTATGTATATAACGGTCATTTACTTAAATTTTTACAATTATTTTTAGATAAAATTAAGGCTAACAATGATAAACGATGGTGGTCAATTGAAAATAATGATATAAATAAAAACCAGTCCGGCGTTCAATTAAATACCATCTATCAAAAAAAATAATGAAAACCGTTCTTTTAATAAACCCACCTCTATACTTTCAAAAAGATCAACCTAAATCTCTTGATGTTTCTTTTCCTCCTTTAGGATTATTATACTTAGCTTCTTATATCAATAAAAATTCTAAAGATTTTAAGGCCAAAATTATTGACATTGGTAACGAAAAAGATTCACTAATTCAAACGATTAAAAAAATTAGAAAAATTAAACCTTATGTCTTTGGTATAACCTCAATGACCCCCCAACTTCAGGGTACTATTGAGCTAGCTACTAATCTAAAAAAATATTTCAAAAAAACACCTATTTTTATAGGTGGCCCTCATATAAGTGCTGAACCTGATTTTATCAATCGTCATTATAATCTTTTTGATTATGCAATTATCGGTGAAGGAGAAATAACATTTTTAGAATCACTAAACAAAATTATTAAGAAAAATAAACTTCCCAAAATTCAAAACAGTGTTCCACCAATGAAACTAGACGACTTACCTTTTCCCGACAAAAAACTTGTTAAAAGACAAAATTATAAACAAACCGAATCAATGATGTTTTCTCGTGGTTGTCCTTTTCAATGTTACTACTGTAGTCGACCATCTATTAGTCATTTGGTTAGGTATCGATCTACAAAAAACCTTATTTCTGAAATAAAAAAATGTTATCCAATTTGTAAAGGTGAAATTAGTTTCCAAGACGATACTTTCACTATGAAACGCGATAAAATAATTGAATTTTGCCAAGAAATTATTAAACAAAAAATAAAAATTTCTTGGGACTGTAATACTCGAATAGATTTAGTCGACAAAGAATTACTTTCTTTAATGAAACAGGCTGGATGTAAACAAATCAATTTTGGAATTGAATCTGGAAATGAAAGAGTAAGACAAGAAATTATCCATAAGGGTAATTTTAGTAATAAAGATATTTATCAAGTTTTTAAGTTTTGTCAGGAACTAAAAATTAAAATTGCTTGTTATTTTATGATTGGTCATCCTACAGAAACTAAAAAAGAATTAGATGACACTAAAAATATGATTTTAAATTCTAAAATCGATATCCTTGGGCTATCCATTCCCACACCATTTCCAGGTTCTGCACTATACAATATTGCTCTAAAAGAAAAGATAATATCACCAAAAATTATTGATGATTTTTCATACAAAAAATTAGGGGAGGGATATTCAGGTATCTATCCTGTCTACATTCCTAAGCAAATCAGTCGCGATTATCTTTATGAATTTTTAAAACAAGTTAATCGTAAATTTTATTTAAACTTTCGTACTCTCTTTAATCACCTAATTAAAGATATACTATCAATAAGACAATTAACTAGTGATTTAAAAGATTTTATTAGTCTAATAATTAATGGAGTCTCAACTAGAAAACCCTATATTAAAAAATAAATATGGCTCAATTAAATTTAAAAAAAGAATTAAAATTAGGTTTAAAATATCCTAAAACTGCTAAAAATATAATTTTGGATAAATATTTATATCCAAACAAAGCGACTCCTTTTCCTCGACTCATTAACTGTTTTATTACTGAGCGTTGTAATTTTATTTGCCCCATGTGTCACGTAGCTAAATCTCGACTCAAAAATCTTACTGAATTATCTTTTACAGATTTAAAAAAATTTTTTGATAGTATTGCTCCATATTCTCCCACCGTATCTTTAGCAGGAGGAGAACCATTAATGCATCCAGAAATTATTAAAATAATCAAATATTTAGATGATAAAAAAATCGTCAAAGGTTTAGTCACTAATGGAATGTTGTTAGAAAAAATGGCTCAAGAAATTATCGACTCTGGTTTAGATTTCCTCGCAATTTCACTTGATGGTCCTGATGAAGCAACTCAGTTTGAAAGAGGTTTAGTCAAAAATTCTTTTTCACAAATAATCAAAGGTATTAAAAAAGTTATAAAATTAAGAGGTAAAAATTCTTTTCCCAACATTAGAATTGCCACTGTAATTTCTAAAGCTAATATCAATAACTTTGACAAGATTTACGAAATCATAAAGAAATTAAACGTCGATGAATGGTCTATTAGTCATCATTTTTATTATTTTGATGAAATTCAAAAACAACAATCAAAATTGTCAAAAAAACATAACTTTGGTAACGATGTTTGGGGGGAATATAATGGTAAAAATAAAATATTTTTTAATAAAAAAGATAGGCTTACTATTTCAAAAAAACTAAACGATATTAAATTACTAATAAAAAACAATGATTCTAAAATTAAAATAACATTACCTAATACTATGGATGTGAATAATTTTTATACCGGAACAATCCCTAGTAAAAAATCTACTTGCACTTCTCCATTCAACCAAGTATTTCTCAGGGGAACTGGAGAAATTGAAATGTGCCACGGCTATATTTTAGGAAATATAAAAAACGAATCACTTAAAGATATTTGGAATAATCAAAAAACTAAAAAATTTCAAAAATATATTCAAAAAAATGAATTAATTCCAGCTTGTTTTAGGTGTTGCTCTCTTAATCCTGTTTTTTAAACTATGATATTTTCAATAATCATCGTTAATTACAATGGTAAAAAATATTTAGCCAAATGTCTTAATTCTATCTTTAAAAATAAGTATTCAAAATTTGAAATTATTATAGTTGACAATAAATCTACTGATGGATCGGTTGATTTTGTAATTGATAATTTTTCTAGAAATCTTTCAAAAATTAAAATTGTTAAATTAAATAAAAATTATGGTCCAGCTTATGCTAGAAATAAAGGATTTGAAAAATCTGTTGGTAAGTTAATTTGTTTTCTTGATAATGATACTCAAGTCCATCCAAACTGGTTAACTAACGCTAAAAAACTTTTTGATAGTGACAAAAAAATTGGTTGTATTCAATCAAAGCTCTTACTTTTAGAACAACCAAATAAAATTGATTATGTTGGAGAGCTTTTGGGTAACCTTGGATTCCTAAAATCAACCGCTCAATATGGAGAAATTGATAATGGTCAATATGATTCATCAAATAGTATCTTGGCCGCCAAATCAGCCGGAATGTTTATCAGGCGCCAAGCTTTTATCGATGCTGGCAAATTTGATTCTGATTATTTTATCTTTATGGAGGAAAGTGACTTAGGGTGGAGGACTTGGTTGGCAGGATACAAAAATGTTTTTTGTCCCCAGTCTATCGTTTACCACAGATTTTCTTCTACCAAGGATATTGTCGACCCAAATTTTAATAATTATTTAGTTCGTTTTCATGGCACCAAAAATTATATTCAAACCTTAATAAAAAACCTATCTTTTCGGTATCTATTAAAAATATTGCCAGTTCATCTAATTTTATGGTTTTGTCTTGCCACCTATCTTTTGCTTACGGGAAAATTTTTGTCTGCCAAAAATATTTATAAAGGTATATTTTGGAATATTAGTCATCTAAGACAAATCCTGAGAAAAAGAAAATTAGTTCAAGAAAAACGCAAAGTATCAGACCAAAAATTATTTGTAACATACAAATTGATGTCCAAGACAAATCTTCTCTATTATATTAATAAATTTACAAACTCTCAAAGAATAATCATTACTCCAGAAAATATTCAAAAATGAAAATCCTTTTTATTATCCCCGAGATAAAATCAATGTTTGGTACCGAAAAAGGTGTTCCAATCCATCCCCACGTTGGGATTGCTTATTTAATATCGACTTTAAAGAAAAATAACTATCAATTTCAAATCATTGATTGTGGCGTCGAAGCCAACTGGCCCAAGCAACTCAAAAAAACTATCGACGATTTTTCTCCTGATATTATTGGTATTACCGGATTTAGTTATGCTTATAATTATCTCTATCAAACCATTAAAAAGGTCAAATCTATTACTTCTGTCCCCATTATTTTAGGTGGTCCACATGTTTCGGCCAACAAGGATAATATTCTAAA
>ENA-UOWO01005569-UOWO01005569.1-activated-sludge-metagenome-genome-assembly--contig:-NODE-5569-length-13307-cov-4.795201_pt1 | contig 13307 bp, 12 predicted proteins | sample MGYA00238148_ERZ761564 | MGnify/ENA primary metagenome ERZ761564 (study PRJEB28885, sample SAMN05720194) | activated sludge metagenome | isolation source: Anaerobic digester | place: USA...
CCGGATCCCAAGTATCATAAACATTAAATATAGGACATTCTCCTGTTCTTAAATCTACTTTGCCTAATGGCAGAATAGCATTTCCATTCCAAGCACTTCCACGACCAATATATCGATTAGGTCTTTCATTTGATTTATATTGTTGTTCTTTTGGTAATTTACTTCCAAGGATAGGATGATCTTTAAGAACCTCTAGCCTTTCTGCTGGTGGTGGGCCCTCATATCCAAGTTCTTTCGCTTTATCATAAAAGATTTGAACTATTTCATTCCATCCACCATAAACTTCAGCAGCTGCTTCAGCTCTTCCAATAGCTTTATTAACGTTGGTTAAAGTATTGGCCATTTGACGTGCAAGAGCAACCTCTTTTTCAAAACTACCTCCAGATTTTTTTGCAAAATCTCTTACTCGTTTAAGATCTTTTGGTTCATATGCTTCGTTAACAAATTTAGCTCTCATAATTTAATATTATTTTCCTAATGCAATACCAAGCGCTGTAGTTACTAATCTACTTGTCATTAATTTTCCTAATGTTCCATGTTCATCTATTCCTAGAACACGACAAATTGCTTTTCCAATAGCAGGCCCAACTAATACCCCAACTACACCTCCTGCAATCGATCCTAGAATACCTTCATCAATTTCTTCTCCCTTTTCTAGCTTTTCAACAAGAACATTATAAAGTTTTTCTCCTTCTTGAATTTGTTCTGGAGTAAGTCCCTTAACTTGTTCCGCTTCAAATATCTTTGTTGTAGAAGCATATTGAAAATCATAATAAGTTAATAATTCCTTTGCCATTTTTATATTTAATTTTAATCGTCATAATCATATCCTCTTTTGTTTTTAATGGATATTTGATGTTGTATTAATAAATTATCCATTACATCACCTACTTCTTCAGCATTTTCTTCTTTAAAATATTCCTTTAAAATTGCATTTATTTTTTCATCTGTATCGACGTAAGATATAATATACTCTACATCATTACCTCCTGATGTCGATATTAAATCACGAATCATCATTCTTAAATCTTCTTCGCTTGCAATTTTTAAAAATCCTTCTATCAATATTTCAGGATCAGCACCAGCATCTCCTAATGCTAATAATAATGCTTCAGAATCATAAAATTTTTCTTTTACTGCACGTATTTTGTCCTCAACATCATATTCATCTAAATATTTTCTGATGTCAGCTTCAGATTTAGGCTTTAAAATATCGCTTATTGATTCATTTACACTTTTAGCTTTCATCCTATTGCTCTTTTCATTAGTTCATCTGTGATTTCATTCACATGATCTTGAAGAATATCACTTAAAATCCAATGTATTTTTTCATTATTTGTTCTTTTTGTGTTTCCAATCCAAAATGAAATATAAGTATCAATTAATTCTTGATCATCAATGCCTCTTTCAACAAATTCTTCATGTAATTTTTCCCAATTCTCACTAAATAATTCTACGACAATAGCATATTTGTCTTGAACCGATCCCTTATCAATTAATTCTTCAACAATCTTTTTAGGATCCTTTGGTCTTAATATGTTAATATCTTCTCTTACAATCATTTATTGATTATTAAAATAATTCTTTCTTTTTGCCAATCTTCTTGAACCCATAAATCAAATAAAACTTTAACCCCTCCATTTCCTGTAGCACCGTCTGATTCAGACATAAACACCCCTTCTCCATTTAATGTGTAAACCGCTATTTGTCTTTTCCAGTTGTTTTTATAGGCTTCCATAACATATTCAAACAAATCTTTTAGAATTTTATTTGAGTCTGTTGTAAATTTAGTTATGTCCCAATCAGATTCCCAAATATAAAGAGCCATTAATTGTCCTTTTGAATCTTCCAATTTTTCTCTTATAGCATCAATATCCATAATTTGTCGAAGATTTTCATCTATTTCTTCTTTAGATTTAGGTTTTAAAACATCACCAATACTTTCAGACAAATAACCTGGGACTAATTTACCTAATGCTAAATCAATACTTTCCTCTGACAAAGAGGACAACATCATTTCAACCAAATCCATTGGTGACATTTTCTGTTTTAATTCCTCTTTAGATGAAACTAAATTTTCATCATTATCAGCAAATGGAGACTCATCAAAAGCACTAGAATTATAAATGTCCATTAATTGAGTCCATATTCCTGTTTCACTTAATGTTTCATCTAAAAATTCAAGAAAATCATCGTATGAACCATAAAAATGGGACATACCAGTTTCAAAAAGTAGTTTCTCTTTTTCTTCAACATCCATTTTAGAAACTGCCCTTTTTATTTCTGCTTTAGGCTTAGGTTGTAAAATATTTTCTATTGATTCTTTGACAAACATTAAGGACAATATATTTTTATTATATATTATCTGCCCTTAATATCATAGTTATCATTATCAATTCTTCGTTTAATTTTGAATCTATTGTAACGAAGATTTAAAGTGAAAGTATTGAATTCGGCAGCAGTTGTAGCATAAGATATATCAAACTGGGACATGCCGATAGGAATTATTTTATCGAAAGAAAATGCTACTAATTCAAAACCATGATGATCTAAAAATGACACATACATTGGATCCCAAAATGGCTTTTTAACTTCATATATTTGGATGAATAACTCTATTTGTTCGAATAGAATCCAATATGTAATAAAGCCCTCGGAAAGTTTAAAAGTAAGAGTTAAATTTTTGTCAAATAAAGGTTCAAGTTCCTTACCAGGACGATAAGCAATACGAAATTGTTGTTGTCCCTGTTCAACAGGATTTAATTCAATAGATGGAAATGTCAAACTCTGAACAGACGCGTTCATAAAATCCTCTAACGTTTCATAAGGAAGCTTTAATCTTTTAACTACTGAAGTCCATTTAGCATGAATTTCTGGATAAAAGAAATTCTTTGGAAATCTAATTACAAATTGGTTATTTAATGCGTTTAATATCATAGTTGTCTAAGTAAAAATTCAGCTAAATCACGAGGATGAGTGTCTTTCATGTATGCTTTTTGAATAATTGGTATATTATTATGAAATAATGTTTGTATCTCACCCATAAAAAAATTAATATTTTGTTCTTGTCTTTTAGGCATTCCAAGTTTCATCATCCATTGTAAAACATCTCTAGAATAATGATCTATTTTTCTCTGTTGCTCTTGCCGCCATTTTAGTTCATCCCATTCATCTTGTTGTTTAGGATTTAATTCTTTAGGTTTAAATATGTCCTCTAATGATTCAGATACAAACATAATTATTGATTAGCTTTTAATGCTGCATTTTCTTCTTGAAGAGTTTTTACTTGTGTTTCAAGATCGGCGATTTTTGTATTTAATCCATTAACGTTATAAAGTTCTTGATATTGTAAAACAACTTGATCATAATCTCGATAGCTGTAATATAAACCTTCATAGAAAATATATTGTGTTCCGTCAGAATTTTTAATTATAATAGAATATGCATTATTTGCCTGACTTAATAATTTAGATATTTGATCAGACATTAATTTAAATTCTAATTCTCCTAATGTTGTATTCATGTTTGTTGAGTATGTTGGAGAAACTTCAATCTTTGTTTTATCATCTAATATAAATGATAAAGCGTAATTATAAACTCCTGCTAGGTCAACATTTTCTCTCTGAATAGGATCTGTATTTTCATTTAATCTTTCAAACTTAAACTTATATGTTGAATCCCCATCCTTAAGGAATAATGGCCCCGTCCCTTGTGGAAGGACTTCATTATTCATGTTTAGAACCACATTAGTTGTGTCATAGAATATCTTGACATACTTAGTTTTTTGTGGGCCGGAACCTGATACAATATTAGCTACTTCACCTGGAATTCTATTAAATACTTTATAAGGAATATAGTTATCTATGTTTATTCTTGTGAATGTTCTTCCATATTTTTTAGGATCATTTGAAGAAAAAGAAGCTTTACGAATAATTTGAGACCCATCCATTCTATTCATTAATCGACAAATATAATCTATCGAATATGTAGATGCTATATCAGCATTTAAAATAATAGGTCTAAATTTATTAGGACTCATAAAGTTACCATCCTGCGTAAATTGAAATCTCTGAGTCATTAATGTCGTTGATGGCGGAATTTGCTCATAAACTTGAATTTCATGAATTAAAACCCATTTTGCTGATTCAGTTCCATATTCTTCAATAAACTGTTCATAATTATCATTTGGATTATTAGAAGTAAATAGAGGAATTCTTCCACTCTCAATATCACCCATATATTCTCCAATGATAATGTCATTCCATGTTGCATAATACTCGATGTAATCTCCCGCTGTGGATTCAGCAATATAACAATTAAATTTATCTGCATTTGATTCAACAGGCAATTGTAATTGAATCTTTTCTGAAATAACATATCGATAATTATCTATTTCAGGAATAGTACTATATTGAATATAAACATCTGAAAGAGGTTTTATATCTAAGCTTGTCTCAATTGCTTCTGTTTTTGTATCACCTAAATGTTGTATTGAAGGAACTTTAAATTCAACATATTTGTCGTAAAATCTATTTCCTAAGAATAATGGTTCAACAGCAAATTTTATTACATAATTTCCTTTTATCTGTTTTATCCATGTAAAATTAGAAAGATCTACTAAATAACTAGAAGCATCTTCAGCACGAATTTGAAGTAAGAATCCTGCAATATCATCAAAATTATATCCAGAAACAATATGAACTTTTACAGTATCATGTGGATATGTTGTTTGCGAAATGGCAGTTGAAGAATCAAAATATGAATTAAAATAAACTGATGTGTCGTCAGTATTGATATACCATGAAGATCGAGTAGAATTTGTTGGGACAGATTGCATGATAAGCTGGTTATTAGTATTTCCAGCAGCTCCACTAGTATAATATTGTTTAACACCCCATATAGTTTCTGCTACAAATGGGCTGTCACAATTTATTGCAACATCATCTCTATTAAATTCATACTCTAAAAGTAAGAAATCATTTAACTGGACGTATTTACTTATATTTTGACTCATTTTCTTAATTTACATTTTTCGCCATGATATAAAATATACATATAATCAGCATAATATTTTTTACAATGCATACAATATATTTTTGGATGTTTTTTTCCTAAATTTGCAACTCTACATTTTTCTGCATGCTCTTTACTCTTTGGCCGTCCTTTTGAGGCCTCTGACATTTTTGTTTTTGTGTGTTCTGAAAGTATTTTTCCCTTTTCAGAATTACTAATTTTTCTTTTTGTATTATCTGAACAAGGAATTCCTTTGTTCCATGTTTTAATACCTTTTAATTTGTTCGATATGTTTTGTTTATGTTTTTCCGATAATTTTTTATTACTCCACGGCCCACTGCTTTTACAGTGTCCTCCTTTTGGACTTATATTATATCCAAAAGGAATCAATGTATTAAATTGATTTATATATTTTTCTTGTGCATTAAATGCTTCTTCTTTTGTCTCAAAAAATTCTAATATTTCTCTTTTAAAATTTTCTCTTCCATATTTTTTAATAGCACTTTTAAATATAGGCCTCCCACTTCCTATATAATTGTCATTAAGTTTATTTGTTGAATGATCTCCTATATATTTTTTTCCATTGATTAAATTTGTTGTTAAATACACGTAATGAATCATAGTTTTATTTATATATCAAAATATGTTCAAGTAATACCAAATACAAGTTCAAATTCTTCAAAAATTTGACTATCATCATATTCATCAAATGAAACAAAACTCTCATTTGTTTTATCTTTTTTCTTTTTAATCTTATCCTTAGAGTCTTTCCACAATCCAGTCATATCATTTAAAAATATTCCTCCTTTAGATAATACCTTATGAATAATTCTAAGAACAAATAATATGATGGCTATTTTAAGAAATAACATTCCTCCCCAATGCCATTCATTAGATGCTCCGTGAAGAACCTTGTCCATTAAGTCTGCTTTAACAACATATGTATTTTGTATAAATCCCCAAACTCCAGCAACTAAAGATGCTATTGTTCCAACATTTAATATTTGTTGCATTCTTTTAGCTTTCTTTCGACTAACTAAAGAGGATCCGGCTGTTTTAAGAACTTCATTGGCAGTATTAAGAACCTTATCAGCCATTTCCTTTCTTTTTTGTTTTCCTTGTTCGGATTTCCAATCTTCATCAGACATGCCAAGTTCTTCTTGAACCTTTTTTAAAAGTTCCTTTAATTCCTTTTCATGCGCACGTAATTCTTCATTACGTTTTGATTCGTCTGAATCTAAATCATCTCCTCCTTTTAAAGAACTTTGTTCTTTTTCATCTTCGATATCAAATAAATCGTCTGCCATTATATCCAATTATTTTACCATTGATAAATTGTGTACCCAAATGAAGGTCCAAAAACTATTGTAGGCTTCTTCTGTATAAAGTCATAAGTAGGCGTAAATCCTAAATTAACACTAAATCCAGTAAACCAGTGTGGGCGTTTTGGAACATCAAGCAAAACTCCTTGCATATTTTGTACACTAAATCCTGGATAAGCACTATTTGCAAATACTCTTAATCTTCCATTCTCCCATTTTTGACCCCATACTAATTCAATCTGAGTTGCTCTTGAGGTCATTTCCGTTCCTAGATGTTTTACTTCAACATCAGCAAATTCAAAATTAGATTTAGTGAATATAGAAGGCTGATCATCAGGAGTTAATAACAATCTATTTTTAGCCCACGCCAATCTAACCTTTGTTTGTCCTTTGAATAAATCATAATTAGTAGTATCTTTGTCATAAATATAATGAAGAGTCCAAGGAACTAAATAAGTTGAATCATTTAATTTTATTGGTTCTTCTAATAGTCCTTCAAGTTTTGCAATATATTTTCTAAGATCGGTTGTATCTTGCTGTAATAAAATAACTATTTTATTTAAAGAAATAACCTTTCCTTTTTGTTTTTGTAACTCATCATAAAGATCTTTGTTTAATTTTTTAAGTTCTTTTTCAGAAGCTATAAATCCATCAATTGTGAATTGAAGTTCGCCGGTTTTTAGTCTCTCTTTTTTAAGAGTATCAGTAAGAGCTGAATTATTCTGCTCTGTTTGACTTAAATCTTCTTTTAACTCTCTCATTCGTTGGCACATAGTAGCCATAATTATAACTAAAACTATAGCAACAATATATCCAAAAAATTTGGAGTTAATAAAGTCCCATATTGCTTTTAAAATTTTCATATTTTTATTTTTTAATATCCATAAATATTCATGTGAACAGGATAACCATATACATTACCAACACTACATTCAACATAATGTGATCCTGATGGTGTGCTATAAGCGCCTAAAGTTGGACCATAATCATTTCCTACGCCGCTTCTATCCATTATGCTAAGCCATGACGAACTAATATTATCCCATTCCCAATCAAGAGAAACACCATCTGTAAACCTCATATTCATATATAAATCGGTTCCATAATAAAGAGGACCACCATTTACTTGCCAATATGAACCGAATGATTGATACTCAATTTGTATTGGTGTTCCATCAAATTTATATTCATCACCACCAATTTCTAACCAAACCTCAACTCCTCTTTGATAAATTGTTAATGAACCTACTGATGTTGATCCACTAACAAATTCAATCGTTCCGTTTCTTTGATATTCAATATCCTCATTTCCGTCAACTGTTATTGTGATAGTAGTTGATGTACCTGCTGGTCCAGACATAGGATAAATTGAAACCCAAGGAGGATATGAATCAATAGACCATGGACAAGCAGCATTTGCTGAAACATCAACAGTCCAAGGATTAGACCCTCCAACATTTCCATTTCTTGACGCATCAATATAATATGTTGGCCATGTATATGAATAAAGTTTCGCATTATTTGTTAACCACATTTCAGGACCTACTGCTCCTCTAGGCTGATATATAGAAACATCTCTATAAATAGTTTCTCCTGGTAATAGATGAACTCTAATTTTTCCAACTCTACCATTTGTTGAAGAGTTAGCAGTTAAGTCAACTAATATAGAACCATCAAGACCTCCAACAGATGTACATCTAATATTGTGCATAAAGTTATCAGGATTTTGATAAACAGAAGCATTCCATGTGAAGTTAGCATCCACATCAAATCCTAAATCCACCACTGCATCTGATGAACTTAATGTATAACTACTTGGATTTACATATATTGAACCTTTAAATAAATTTACTACATCTGAATTTCTAACCCATCCTGTGTCTGTATAAAGTTTCATGTAACATCCATAAACTTTTGTCTGATTGATTCCAGTAATTCTTACATTACCTGTTCCTCCAACATTTGGAAATATCAAAGGTCTAAGTGAAACATCGTTTATAAAACTAAATGTTTTGCCATTATAAGGATAATTGTTTTCATAAAAATATAAGTCACCATAAACATTAGTTGCTCCATTTACAAAATCTGATAAATCCCAATTTATAGAACAATCAGTTGTTCCCATAGTACCATAAAAACTAGAAGGTGCAGCGTCAAAATTAGGATCAAATATTGAATTGGCTGCCATTTCATAATTCGTTAAAACCGCACCAACACAAGTGTCCTGCGTAAATGTATTTTTTCCTAATTCCTTTTTCTGACGTAGTAAAGAAACATCAAAAATTAAATTTGTATTTCTTAATAATCCCAAATTATCAAGGTTTCCAATACGAAAAGCCTTTTGATCTTCATTGTAAACTATAGCTAATGCTTTATGATTATCTTGAGGGGCATTTTCTCCAGAAGTAAAGACTGTAAATGCATTATATTTTAAAGCAGGATCTGACTTAATATTTGTATATTCAATTCTTGTAAAATTCTTTGGCTGAACACTATAAATATCTTCAGGAACAGCGGTGTAATCAATTGCTCCTGAAACTGTATAAACGTTATCGATGATAAATTTTGGAGACGAATTACTATTAAAATATCTTTCAAAGCCATTACTAGTATCTTTACCTAGGGAAACAAAAAATCCCCCCATATTTAAACTAGCAAATTTATATTGATATGTATCAGTTTCTGCATTTATTTCATATGCTAAACCATCACTATCAAAAAATAAATCCCCTGTAACATAAACACGACCATCTGGTAATGGTTCATCAGCAGGCCATAAAGTCAAATTGTTTGCTATTTTATTATTGATAATAGTTGCTTGTGTATTTGGATTTAAACTTGTAAAATACATAGCAAGGCCTTGAAGACCATCTTCTCCTCGATCTCCTTTTGTACCATATCCAGGTTTACCAGGCGCGTATTTAAATTTTTCGCTCATATTTACTTTATTTATATATTTTATTTATAAAAACATATCATCTATTATGGAAAATATGTTGGATGTGATGGTATTGTTGCTGAATGTGTTCTTGTTCTCGAACAATATCCATAATTATTAAATGTTGACTTGTCGTAATAATATCTATAATATCCAGGATTAATAACTCCTAAACCAGATATTTTATAAACATCAACTATATATGCATATGCCATAGATTCAACCCATCTTCCTGTTGCTTCATAATCACAATTTGAACGAGGAACCAAATCATGCCAATACGTACCTTCTTTCCAATCACTTTTTACGTAAATACTAACATCAATAGATGACGATACTGAAAAAGAGTTTGAAGCTGTATTCCACCCTGTTTTGCTAGGATCAAAATCCTGATCTCCGTCTCTGGAGTTTGCATCTGAATTTGCGACATAATATTTTTTAGTCCAAATTCCTCCTGATTTAACCCAAGTTTCAGCCCATATTCGTTGAATTCTTTTCTTAGTAGAATCGTTATCTCCTTCGGCTGCAGCCCAAGTTCCCATTTGTATTGTAACATATGCAGTTTGATCTGTTAATGCAGGGGTAAATATTAATTTACCATAGCTATTAAATTCTGCTGTAATTTCATAAGCAGCTTGATTAACTGTAATAATTTCAGGAGTTGCTTCAGATAAAATATTTATGTAACCAATTCTCGGAGATCCTGTATTTCTTGAAAGACTAACGTCAAATGTTCCCAATGGACCAGGTCCAGTTCCTCCTGAAACGTCAATCCAAGTATAACTTCCTCTATTTGCATTCCATCCTGTAAATGAATCTGTTGAAATATCAACTCCATAGACATAAGTTCCTTTATAAGGTTCATATGGTGTAAAGGCTCCTAAATAGTCTGCATTTAATATTTTAGATGCTGGATCTAAAATAGTCATTGTTGCTGGAGAACCAGTCTCAATAGTTTGGAATTTTACTGATTGTCTTTCCCATCCATCCTTTTTAAGAATCATACAATATTCATATGTTGTTCCGATACTTAAATCATTAATAATGATATATCCAGACGGATCTACATCATGAATTATTAATGGCTTAAATATAGAAGCATTAATTGTCCAAGTACCTGTTGTCACCTGTTGTTTATTAAAAACAATAGTTCCTTTAATTGATGGATCATAATATCCAGGTGTAAAGTGACTTAAATCCCATCTTAAACGAGCATATTCTCCTATAGGTTCTAATCTTATTCCAAAATCCGGCGAAAGAGGTTGTTGAACAAATATTGGATCAAATAATATATTGGTATTCTTTTCAGCATTGGTTATTACAGTACCACTTGGAGTATTCGAATTAAATTTATTTGAATCTTGACGATTAACTAATAATAAAGAAACATCAAGAGTTAAGTTTGTATTTCTAAGATTTCCATTTTCTAAGTTTCCAATTCTAAATCCATCTGTGTCTTTTACAATAGCCAATGCTTTATGTTCATCTGCATCAACTTGTTCAGCACATGAATATAATGTGAAAGCAGATACATCAGTAAATTCAATTCGTGTAAAATCCTCTAGATTAATTCCATAAATATTACCAGGAATTAAATAACTGGATTTTGAAGAAAAATTATTGTCTATTAAATAATTAGTTGAGGCACTATGAATATTTGAATAACGTTCAAACCCCATTATTGTATCATAAATAGGTGGAAAATGAGCTTCAAAAAATTCGGCTTTTGATAATGCCGCACCAGTATTTGTAAATTCATCTTCCGAAGCATCTATCTGATAAATATAACCTCTTGAACTTACAAATAAATCTCCCGTTTGATAAATTCTTTCTCCAGGTAATTTGACACCAGGGGTTGACGACCACATAACAAAATCATTTTCTATGCAATCCTCAATGCGTAACAAGTCAAATACGGGGTCGAAATCGGTAAAGTATAATGCTAAACCCTGAAGTCCAGCAGATCCATCTCCTCCTTTAGCTCCATATCCTAATAGTCCCGGCGAATATTGAAATTTCATAATTCTTATTTTTCAGTTAAAGTAAATGATACAAAATATGAGAAACTTCCAGTTTTAGGAATAGTTATCTTATAAATGTATTCATCATTTTCATATACTAATTGACCATTAAAATTCTGTTTATTATCATTTATAAATCCAGTTCCTAAAGTATAGTGTAACACTCTAGATTCATATGATTTGTAGTAGAAATTAACTAATATTTTTGGCTGGCTAATATTGTAATATGTTAAAACAGTATTCTTTACATATCCATCAATTATGTTATCTGTATTTGAAAATTCTGACCAGTTAGATAAGAATGTATTATTTGTTTTGAACATTGAAAGTAATGCTCTAGTTAAATTATAAGAGAACACATACTCTGTTGAACTTTCTGTATAGGAAGCTAGTGTAATATCCCAGTTTTGTAATGTTATTTCATTTGGAAATTTTGGTAATTTAGATCCAAAGAATGAAGGTAATTCGTCTAGTGACTGATAACCACTAATATCTGTTTTTGTAGAACCACTCCATAATTTGAAATAACTAGCATCCCACAAAGCATTGAATACATTGAAATTAGATACAAAAGAAATAGCATCACCTGCGCTAACATCTTCTGCTGTAACTTCTTCTACAACTTTATTGTACCATAATTGTGGAATATTATTGTATGAACGTAAATTAGTATTACTAAATGTAAAATCTCTATCAACAACATTTACAAAATCCGCATTTTCGTCAGATTTAAATTCAAGAATGTTATTAAAACTTGGTTTAAACCATCCATTATAAGTTGTCATCCCCATGTATGATCTTGGAGGGTTAATCTTTATAGTTATTGGATTAATATTTGATCCAAAATCAAAGCTATTATAAACTTCATTTCCTCTTAGTATGTAATACATCACATAATTATATGAAGTTGATAATAAGAATTTTAAAGTTTCAATGTTTGTAGTGTTGTTTGTATACCAGTTCTTATTGTTATTGTAATTGTAACCATAGTTTAGAACATAATTTCCATAGGTATTTGAATTTTGGAAATAATTATAGTCAACATATTGTGAGAATGTTTGATAATTTTTATATGAATTAACATTAAATGTCAACCCTGATAACGTGTTATTATTTGCAAAAGCATTCCATGCTGAATTAAATAATCCTTTATTTAATTGGGCGTAAGGTTGAACCATTCCGTCATCATAGGAAATTGCAACATCATAATATCTTTCAAGACCTTTGTTAATGGTAGAGTTATTAACAATGAATGGTGTTTTTACAAAACAATATGTTGATGACTCGATACTACTTCCAGTTACAAATCCAAAGTCAGAAGGATCTAATAAGGATTTTCCTGGTAAAAATGTTGAATAACGAGTATTGTAATTAAGTTCATCATTGCCTTGGTACCAAATCATCAAGATGGTTCTTGTGTTTTCATTTATAATAACTTCAATAGGACGTTTGTTGTCCTTATTTCTTGAAGTTGTTGAAATAAATGAAAATCTGTATCTGTCGTATGATTTTATGTCTAAAGTATTTTTAGCAACATTTTCAACTTTTATAGATAAATTCAATCCCATGAAAATGACATCAATCGTGTTCTTATATTGATTGTAATATACAATGGATGATCTTGTTTTTGTCGCATCTACGTTATAATTAGAATAAACAAGTTTTGAAAAATAATCATCATAAGGATATTTGAACATCAATTCCTTAAATGTATAGTAATCAGTCCCATCATAAACTACATCATTAACATCATAGAATACATAATCTTGCCATGTTCTTCCACATGGTGTTAAATATTTGAACACAGGATAAGAAATTTCTTGAGTAAAGTTATCATCGTCAGGAATAAAGTTAGTACTTACGTCGAATATATTGTCATTTAGAATTAATCTAAACGGGTTATTACGACAGTCAGTTCCTAATCCTACCCACTTTGATACTAATGGAATAGTTAATCCATAAGTTAATAAAGTACTTGAATCGTAATAGTCAGAAATATTTTCTTCATTTCCG
>ENA-UOWO01005571-UOWO01005571.1-activated-sludge-metagenome-genome-assembly--contig:-NODE-5571-length-13304-cov-30.138803_pt1 | contig 13304 bp, 11 predicted proteins | sample MGYA00238148_ERZ761564 | MGnify/ENA primary metagenome ERZ761564 (study PRJEB28885, sample SAMN05720194) | activated sludge metagenome | isolation source: Anaerobic digester | place: USA...
GCGCGCAGCGCGCTTCGTCTTCTGACTCGTCGACGCTGTCCGAACGCAGCGACCGAAGGGAGCGCAGTGAGTTCGGCGACGGGCCATGAGACCGAGCATCGCAGGGGAGTCGGCGCAACGCGCCGACCGCCGAGGCGAAGCGCCGCAGCCTGCCCGGGCGTGCCTTTGCCGCGCCCACCTGACGACGCATAGCAGCCTTTGAGCTTCAGCAGCGGGCCGCGAGCTGTCGGTTCAATGGGGGTTGAGCATGTCGGCCTTCCCTTCGAAGGCGTAGTGCAGCAAGTCCGCCATGTCGAAGCGCCCTTGTGAGGCGCCCGGGCCCAGTGTCGGGCGGAACGCCGTGTCGTTGACCACCGAGTGCGTGCTGGCCTGCATCGCGCGGTGGAAGGTTTCTGCCACGATGATCGCGCCCACCCCCGAAAGCCGGTTCTTGCCGCCGATCTCGGCCTCGCGCAGCACGTAGAACCACAGCGGCGTGTTGGTCTCGAGCTGCAACCGGTCGGCGCCGGCGAACAGGCTGTCGGGGATCTCCACGCCGCCGTGACCGTTGATGATCTGGCTGGCCGTCAGCGGCGCGACCTGCAGCGCGTAGGCGAGTTGCTGGCCCGACGGCAGGCCGAGCATGCGGCCGCGCGCGAGGTTGCGGAACGCCAGGCTGCGCTTGAGTGCCAGGTCGGGCTCGCCGACACCGCCGAACGATGCGATCGGCAGAGACTTCAGCGGATCGACGATCTGCGTGTCGATCGCCATCGCGAAGTTCATGTCCGACGGGGCCGGCGTGAAGGCCGGGCCGAAGCGGCGCATGTCGAACAGGCGAGTGAAGTCGGCCACCCAGTTGGCCGGCAGCACCTCGCCGACATTGGCGCCGGATTCGAGGTCGGCCAGGTCGGCCGCCGAGCCCGGCGGCAGGTCGGTCGGCGCGAGCGTGCCGCTGGTGCCGCTGAAACGGAACAGGCGGAACAGGTGACCCGAACGGATCGGCCCCTGGGCCTGCGCTGCGGCAGCGTTGAAGTGCTTGTTCCAGTTGTAGGCCGTGCGGATCATGCTGTGGCCGAGCCGGAAGGCCGCGCCGGAGAATTCGACCGGCATCGTGGCGTCGCGCTCGCCGTGGCGCTCGAAGAAGCGCCGACCCTGGCTGAATACCGCGTCGACGACAGCGGGGTCGACCATGCGCGGCAGGTAGTCGGTGCGCAGCATCCACTGGTAGTGACGCGTGACGATGCCGCGGGCGCGATCGAACACTTCCTGCGGGGTGCCGGGGGTCGCGCCGGCCAGGATGTCGTCGACCACGCAGTTGTGGAAGCGGATGAAGGCGGTGTGGACCTGCGCCACGGCCAGGTTCTCGTCGTTGCGCGCGTCGGGGATGCGCGCGCGCCGCGGCGCCAGTGCCGGCGTCAGGCCGGCACCCTGGGCGCCCCAGCGCGGCAGGTCGAATCCCGGCTTGGCAGCCTTGGGCGATTCGAAGTTCAGCGGCGTGCCGCGGCGCAGGTGCATGCCGTCGTCCTCGTACCACTGCGGCTGCTCCTGTGGCCCCTTGCCGTACAGGCTGTCGAGGTCGAGCGTGGGCGAGCGCTGCGACAGCAGGCCGGGGATGTCCACCGGCTGGCCGAGGTCGAGCTCGGCCTTGTCGAGCGTCATGTCGTGGTCGACGAACTGGCCCAGGTAGGTGTAGCCGGCCGGCAGCGTGGGGTCGGTGCGGCCGGCGCCGCCGACCATGGCCACCGCCAGCTTGGCCAGCACGTTGGTGCTGTTCTCGCGCTCGTTGCGCAGGCCGGGCACGAAACGCGAGAAGCGGAACTCGGTGGTGTCCTGCAGCGAATTCGGCGCGACCGATTCCGGCCGACCGTCGCTGCCGATCTGCCGCATTCCCTCACCGACGATGAAGAAGGCCTCTCGGCCGTGGCGTGAACTCATGACTTCTCTCCAGGGTGGGTGGAGCCCGGCGCGGGGGCCGGGCAGCGCCGCCGTTGTGGCTGCACGCGATCAATCTAGGCGGCCCCCGGCCCGACTGCCTCATGCGAACTGGGGACGCCTCGGCCCACGTTCGTGGTGCTTGCTCGCCGGTGGGCTACGATCCGGTCCGCATGCATTGCGGAGGCCGTGGCGATGAAAGTCCTGCTGATCGATGACCACCCGCTGATCCTGTCGGCGCTGCAAAGCGTCATCCAGGGGCTGGGCGACGACGTGACCGTGGTCGGCGCGGGCAGCGCGAAGGCCGGCCGCGAGGCGTTGCAGGCCGACTCCGACTACGACCTGGTGCTGCTCGACCTCTCGCTCGGCGACGCCGACGGCTTCGACGTGCTGCGCGAGTTCCGCGCCCAGTACCCGGCACTGCCGGTGGTCGTGGTGTCCGCCTCCGACCGCAGCAGCGACGTGATCCATGCCATCGACCTCGGCGCGATGGGCTTCGTGCCCAAGCGGGCCAGCAACGAGTCTCTGTTCGAGGCGCTGCACGTGGTGATGTCCGGTGGCATCTACGTGCCGCCGATGACCATGGGCTCCGAATCGGCGCCGCTCAAGCCCGAGGGCGACACCGTGCCCAGCGTGCTGCGCGTGGTGCGCGAGCAGGCCGAGGCCGGCGAGGTGCAGGGCCACCCGCCGCTGCAATCGCTCGGCCTGACGCCGCGCCAGACCGACGTGCTGGCGCTGCTGCTGCAGGGCAAGCCCAACAAGCTGATCGCGCGCGACCTGAACCTCTCGGTCGAGACGGTGAAGGACCATGTGGCCGCGGTGCTGCGCACGCTCAACGTCAGCTCGCGCACGCAGGCGGTGCTCGCGGTGAGCCAGATGTCGCACAAGGGTGGCCTGAACGCATGGCGCAATCCGACGCGGTGAGCCCGGCGATGGCGCTGCCCCCGGCAGCGGCGGCCCCGGCGGCCGAGTCGGCGCCGCGCCACTCGGCGCTGGGCGAGGAGGTGCTCGCCGTCTATGCCTACACGCCGGCCACGCTGGCCGGGCTGGCCGCGGGCTTCTTCATGCTCGTCACGCTGTTCTGGCCCTCGACGCCGACGGCGTTGATGTTCCCGTGGATGGCCTTGTTCATCGGCCTGTGGTTCGTTCGCATCGTGATCGCACGGCGCTTCCAGTCTGCGGTGAAGCGCCACGAAGTCGAGCTCGACTGGGGCCGCTGGCGCCTGTACTGGAACGTGCTGACGCTGTGCTCGGCCGGTGCCTGGGGCCTGTCGGGCTGGCTGTTCTTCACGCGCGGGCTGGGCATCCAGCAGACCGGTCTGATCCTCGTCATCTATACCTTCTGCATTGCCGTGGTGCCGGTGCTGGCCAACCAGCCGCGCATGTTCATCGCCTACGTGGTGCTGTGCTTCGGGCCGCTGATCGTGCGCATCGCCACCGGCGGCGACGCGTACAGCTACCAGCTCGCCGGCATGCTGCTGATCATCATCACGCTGACCACGGTGCTCGCGCGCAACTACCGGCAGGCGCTGGCTCGCGTGATCGAGCTCAAGCTGCGTGCCGACGACCTGCTGGTGCAGTTGCGCGTCGAGAAGCAGGCCGCCGAAGCCGCGCGCCACGAGGCCGAGGTGGCCAATCGCGCGAAGACGCAGTTCTTCACCGCCGCCAGCCACGACCTGCGCCAGCCGCTGCACGCCATGGGCCTGTTCGCCGAGGCGCTGCGCCAGCGCGCTCATGAGCCCGAGGTGGCGCAGCTGGTGAACAGCATCAACGCCTCGGTCGACGCGCTCGAGGGGCTGTTCTCCGAGCTGCTCGACATCACCCGCATCGACAACGGCGGCGTCGAGGTGCATCCGCAGCCGTTCGAGGTGGGCGACATCCTGCGCAAGCTGCGCCTGCACTTCGAGCCGACGGCTTTCGAGAAGGGCCTGGCGCTGCGCCTGCGCGGCGGTGCCCGCGTGGTGCACGCCGACCCGCTGCTGGTCGAGCGCATCCTGCGCAACCTGGTGAGCAACGCGATCCGCTACACCAACGACGGAGGCGTGCTGGTTGGCGCGCGCCTGCGCGGCGACAAGGTGTTGCTGCAGGTGTGGGATTCAGGCCTGGGCATCCGCGCCGAAGAGCAGGCCAAGGTCTTCGAGGAGTTCTACCAGGTGCCCAACACGCCAGCGGTGGCGCCGCACCAGCGCAAGGGCCTGGGCCTCGGCCTGGCGATCGTCAAGCGCCTGGCCGACCTGATGGGAGCGCCGATCAGTTTGCGCTCGGAAGCCGGCCGCGGCACGGTGTTCACGCTCGAACTCCCGGTGGGGAACCGGCCACGGCAGCCGGCGGCCATGCCGAGCAGCAAGGGGCCGCTCGGTCTCACGCTCGATGGCCGGCTGATCGTGGTGGTGGAAGACGAGCCGGCGGTGCGCAGCGGCCTGGAGGTGCTGCTGCAGGGCTGGGGTGCGCAGGTGCTGTCGTTCGACAGCGTGGCCGAGGCCGGTGCCTGGGCCGCGGCAGCCGATCCGACGCAGGTGCGGCCGGACCTCCTCATCGTCGACTACCGGCTGGAGAGCGGGCGCAACGGTGTCGATGCCATCCAGCTGCTGCGCGGGCGCTTCGGCGCCGCCACGCCGGCCATCGTCGTGACCGGCAGCACCATGAGCACGCTCGACAAGGAAGCGCAGGAGAAGGATTTCCACCTGCTGCTCAAGCCGGTGGTGCCCAACAAGCTGCGCGCGATGATCGCGTTCAAGCTGGGCGTCAAGCCAGTGTGATGGTGCCCCTCGGTCGCGGCAGGCCGCGACCGATCCCCCGGGGGGATGCGGGCCGGCTTGGGAGCGGCCCGGCGCTCGGCCCGCAGGTCAGGCGGGCGCGTAGGCCAGCCGCACGTAGATCGGCGCGAAGGCCTCGGCCTGCGTGATCTCGAGCAGCCGCTCGCGGGCCAGCTCGAGCATGGCGATGAAGGTCACCACCAGCACCTGCGGGCCGTGGCCGGTGTCGAACAGATCTTCGAACAGCGCGAAGCGCCGGCCCTGCAGGCGGCGCAGCACGATGCTCATGTGCTCGCGCACGCTCAGCTGCTCGCGCGTGATGGTGTGGTGCTGGTTGAGCCGGGCGCGCTTGAGGATGTCGGCCCAGGCGGCACGCAGCTCGTCGGGGTCGACGTCGGGAAAGCGCGGCGCGAGCGACTGCTCGATCGTCACCTGCGCGCGCAGGAAATCGCGGCCCAGCAGCGGCAGGGCGTCGATCTTCGCGGCCGCGAGCTTCATCTGCTCGTACTCGATCAGGCGGCGCACCAGCTCGGCACGCGGATCCTCGGGCTCCTGGCCATCCGCGGACTTCTTCGGCGGCAACAGCATGCGCGACTTGATCTCGATGAGCATCGCCGCCATCAGCAGGTACTCGCTGGCCAGCTCGAGGTTCGTCTTGCGGATCTGGTCGACGTAGGCGAGGTACTGGCGCGTCACGTCGGCCAGCGGGATGTCGAGGATGTTGAAGTTCTGCTTGCGGATCAGGTAGAGCAGCAGGTCCAGCGGGCCTTCGAAGGCTTCGAGGAACACCTCCAGCGCATCCGGCGGGATGTACAGGTCGGTGGGCATCGCGAACAGCGGCTCGCCATACAGGCGCGCCACGGCGACGGCATCCACCACGGCCGGCGGCAGTGCCTGCGCGTCGGGCGAAGGCGCCGGCATGACGGGCACCTCGGGTGCCTGGGCGTGTGGGCTCACTCCGCCTTGGTCTGGTAGACGTAGGGCTGCTGTGGGACGCGTGCGTCCTGGTAGTCGGCCTGCGCCGCGCGGTCGATGCGCTTGTCCCACAGCAGGGCGCGGCCGGCGCGTTGCTCGTCTTCGAGCGTGGGCCGTGCGGCCTTCAGCTGCTCGATGAAGCTGGTGACGTCGGAGGTGTAGGGTTTCCAGAACAGCGGCATGGCGCGGGTGCTGCAGCCCTGTCGAGGGTGCCGGCACAAAGTTGAACCGCGCATTTTACCGGCAGCGCGTCGGCCCGAGCCTTTGCGGAATGTGAGCAGACCTTACGCTTCGACCCGGCGCAGCCCCTGCGCGCCCTCGAGGAAGCGGTGCGGTTCGCCCAGCAGCCAGCGGGCCAGCTCGTCCAGGCGGGTCGAGCCGACCTCGAGCGCAGAGAACTCCGCCGTCACCGTCTCGAAGCCGTCGAAGTTGACGAACTTGAAGTGCAGCCGGCCGCGGTCGTGCTCGGGCGTGACATGCACGCCCAGCACGAAATCGACCGCCAGTTCGTAGCGCATCTCCTGCAGCTTGCCGTTGTCGGGGTTGCGCACGGCCTGCGAGTGGACTGGCGCGCCGCTCTGGCGGATGCGCGACTCGATCTGCTCGATATCCGGCAGGAAGTCTTTCACCAGCGCGAGCTTCTGGCCGTTGCGCAAGCGGGCGTGCAGCGCGATGTGGTCGTAGACGTCGTTGCCGCGCAGCTTCTTGCGCCGCGCGTCGACCTTCATCCCGGTCAGCGGCAGCTGGTCGAACGAGGTCCGGCGGTCGAGCACGTAGCGCACCTTGGACACCGGCTTGAGCACCTCCAGCTGGCGCAGCAGCGTGTCGAAGTAGGTGAACACCGTCTTGCACGCGGATTCGGCCAGCAGCGTGTTTCGCTCCAGCGCCGCCACGTCGACGGTCTGTTCGGCCTTGACGGCTTCGGCCTGGCGTTTGAGGTCGTCGAGAAAGCCCACGGTGTCGCGAATCAGTCGGGATGCGGCAAGGATATCGCAGCGACCGGGCGGGCTGTTTCATCAAACCCGGGGGGAAGCTCTGTCACGATGCGGCATGACCGAGATCGAGCTGAAGTTCCAGGTGCCCGCCGAAAGCCGCGCGGCCGTGGCGGCGTCGGTGGCTGGCCGCGCCGGGGCCGGGCAGGTGCAGCGCCTGCAGGCGGCCTACCACGACACGGCCGAGCGCGCCCTGGCGAACGCTGGCGTGGCCTTGAGGCTGCGCCGCGAGGGGCCACGCTGGGTGCAGACGCTCAAGGCCAGCGGCGGCGATGCCATGACGCGGCTGGAGCACAACGTCGAGCGGCCGGGGCGGGCGGCGGCTGCGCCGCCGCTCGACCTGGCACTGCATGCCGGCACGCCCGCCGGTGCGCGCCTGGCCGAGGTGCTCTCGGGCGCGGCCGATCCGGTGCTGGCCTGCCAGTTCCGCACCGACATCCGCCGCCTGTCGCGGCGGGTGCGCACGCATGGCGCGGTGATGGAACTGGCCTTCGACACGGGACGCGTGCAGGCCGATGCGCAGGCGCAGCCGCTGTGCGAACTCGAGATCGAACTGCTGCGTGGCACCCCCGGCGCGCTGCTGGCCTGTGCGCGGCAATGGGTGTCCCGCCACGGCCTGTGGCTGGACACGCGGAGCAAGGCCGAGCGCGGCGACCTGCTGGCGCGCGGCCTGCCGTACACGCCGGCGCGCAAGGCGGTGGCGGTGCGGCTGACGGCCGGCATGCCGGCTGTGGCGGCGCAGCGGGCCGTGTTGCAGGCCTGTGCGCAGCAGGTGCTGCCCAATGCGAGCCAGGTGGCCAGCGGCACGTTCGGCGACGAGCATGTGCATCAGCTGCGTGTCGGGTTGCGTCGGCTGCGAGCGGCGATCGCGCTGTTCGATGGCGCCACGGACTCCGACAGCGAAGCAACACCGCTGGCGGCCGCCAGCGCGGCGCTGTTCCGCGAGCTCGGCGCGGCTCGCGATCAGGCCGCCATCGGTGCGCCGCTGCGCGCACAGCTCGAGCAGGCGATCTCGGCCGCCGGCCTGGCACTGGTCGCACCGAGCCTGCCGCAGGGCACCGGCGCCGACCCGGCCCGGGCGCTGCGCAGCGCTGCGGCACAGGCCCTGCTGCTCGACCTGCTGGATTCGACGCTGCCGACGTTGGCGGCGCAGGATGCGGCGGAAGATCCGTCCCTGACGGCGCTGCTCGCTGTGCGCCTGGAGCGCTGGCATCGGCAGGTCAAGCGCGACGTGCGCGCCTTCGCCGACCTCGACGATGCGGCGCGCCATCGCCTGCGCAAGCGCGTCAAGCGGCTGCGTTATGCGCTCGAATTCACGCAGGCCCTGTTCGGCCGCAAGAAGGTGGCGCGCTACCTGCGTGTGCTGAGCGACCTGCAGGACCGGCTCGGCGCCCTCAACGACGTGGGTGTTGCGATCACGGCCTTTCGCAGCGCGCCGTCCGCCGACGCGGCGCTGGCCTTCGCACTGGGCTGGCTGGTGGCGCGCCGAGAGGCGCTGGCCACGGCATGCGCGCCGGCGCTGGACGGTTTCGCCCGTGCCAGGCGACCCTGGAAGTGCCCGTAGGCGCAGGCGCGGCCCGCGGTCACGCGCCTGCGAGCGGCTTCAGCGCACCCGCAGACCGCGCGTCGCGCCGGGCCAGGGCTCGAGCACGTACAGGCCCGGGTTGGCCTTCTCGTCGGCATGGCTGGCGGCCAGCACCATGCCCTCGCTGACGCCGAACTTCATCTTGCGCGGCGCGAGGTTGGCCACCATCACGGTGAACTTGCCGATCAGCTGCTCCGGCTGGTAGGCCGACTTGATGCCGCTGAAGACGTTGCGCGTGCGGCCTTCGCCCACGTCCAGCGTCAGGCGCAGCAGCTTGTCGCTGCCCTCGACGTGCTCGCAGTTCACGATCTTGGCGATGCGCAGGTCGATCTTCGCGAAATCGTCGACCTTGATCTCGGCGGCCAGCGGCTCGCCGCCCGGCGGTGGCAGTTCGATCACCGGCGGCTCGAAAAGCTTGTCGAGCAGCGCCGGGTCGACACGCTGCATCAGGTGCTTGTACTCGCCGATGACATGGGCACCGAGAGCGCGTGACGCGTCGGCGAAGTCCATTGGCGCCACCTTCAGGAAAGTCTCGACCTGCGCCGCCAGTGCCGGCAGCACCGGCTTGAGGTAGATCGTCAGCACGCGGAAGGCCTCGATGCACACCGTGCAAACGTCGTGCAGCACCGCATCGCGGCCGGCCTGCTTGGCCAGCTCCCAGGGCTTGTTGGCGTCGACATACTCGTTGACGCGGTCGGCCAGCAGCATGATCTCGCGCAGCGCCTTGCCGAACTCGCGCTCCTCGTACAGGCGCTCGACCTCGGCGCGGTGCGCGCGCAGGCCGTCGAGCAGCGTGCGGCCCTCCACGCCGATGTCGGCCGACAGCTTGCCGCCGAAGCGCTTGGTCAGGAATCCCGCCGAGCGGCTGGCGATGTTGATGTACTTGCCCACCAGGTCGCTGTTGACTCGGGCGGCGAAGTCGTCCGGGTTGAAGTCGATGTCCTCGACCTTCGCGTTGAGCTTGGCGGCGATGTAGTAGCGCAGCCATTCGGCGTTCAGGCCGAGTTCGAGGTACTTCAGCGGCGAGATGCCGGTGCCGCGGCTCTTGCTCATCTTCTCGCCGCCGTTGACGGTGATGAAGCCGTGCACGAACACCTTGTCTGGTGCCTTGCGGCCGCTGAAGTGCAGCATCGCCGGCCAGAACAGCGTGTGGAAGTAGGTGATGTCCTTGCCGATGAAGTGGATCTGCTCGAGCGCCGGGTCGGCCATCAGCGTCTCGTAGTCGCGGCCGGTCCTGGCGCAGTAGTTACTGAGGGACGCGAGGTAACCCACCGGCGCGTCGAGCCAGACGTAGAAGTACTTGTTTTCGGTGTCGGGGATGCGGATGCCGAAGTAGGGCGCGTCGCGGCTGATGTCCCAGTCGGCCAGGCTGACGTGGCCCTGTTCGTCGGTGGCGAACCACTCGCGGATCTTGTTCAGCACCTCCGGCTGCAGGCGGCCCGGCTCGTGGGTCCACTGCTGCAGGAAGTCGATGCAGCGCTGCGAGGAGAGCTGGAAGAAGTGGTGCTCGCTGCTCTTCATCACCGGCGTCGCGCCGGTCAGCGTCGAGTACGGGTTCTTCAGGTCGGTGGGCGTGTAGACCGCGCCGCAGACTTCGCAGGCGTCGCCGTACTGGTCTTTCGCGCCGCACTTCGGGCACTCGCCCTTGATGTAGCGGTCGGGCAGGAACATGCCCTTGACCGGGTCGTAGAACTGCTCGATCGAACGCACCGCGATCAGGCCCTGCTTGCGCAACTTGAGGTAGATGTCCTGCGCGAGCTCGTGGTTCTCCGGCCCGTCGGTGGAGTGCCAGTTGTCGAAGGCGATGTGGAAGCCGTCGAGGTATTGCCTGCGGCCGGCGGCGATCTTCGCGACGAACTCCTGCGGCGTCAGGCCCGCCTTCTCGGCGGCGATCATGATCGGCGCGCCGTGGGCGTCGTCGGCGCAGACGAAGTGCACCTCGCTGCCCTGCATGCGCTGGTAGCGCACCCAGATGTCCGCCTGGATGTACTCCATCATGTGGCCGACGTGGAACGGCGCGTTGGCGTAGGGCAGGGCGGTGGTGACGAAGAGCTTGCGCATGATGGCGCCATTGTAGGAGCGCCCGTCGCACCGACGGCCCGGCGGTCCCGCCGGGCGGTTTCAGTTGCAGTTCAGCGTGGCCAGCGCCTTGCCGGCACCGGCGACGGCGGCCAGTTTCTGTTTCACGCAGGCCGGCTCCTGCGCCGTGTAGGCGTACGGAATGCTGACCGGGAAGGTGGCGGTGCTCACCCAGTCGGAGGCATCGCGCGACGGCGAAGAGCCGCTGGCGACCCAGGTGATGCCGAACGTGGAGAAGTCGGCCGGCGACCTGATGTTGTTGTTGCGTAGTTCCCAGAAGCCGATCGCCGAACTGTCGCGCGAGGTGACGGGGTTCTTGGCGTTCTCGAAGTGGTTGGCCTCGATCAGCGAGAAGCCGCCCATGCGGATGTTGGCTCCCGAAGCGAGTACGCCGCTGTACAGGTTGTTGTAGAGGTGGGTGTAGCCACCGCGCTGCAGCGGCAGGCGCGAGCCGACGTTCTCGTAGACGTTGTGGTGGTAGGTGATGAAACGATCGCTGATGTCGCTGTCGCTCGAGCCGATCAATCCGGCCTTGTGGTGATCGTGCAGGTGGTTGTAGGAGTAGGTGATGTGGTGCGCTCCGGCCTTGTTGTCGACGAGGCCGTCGAACTCCAGATCGCCGGCGCCGGCGCACTCCTTCAAGCTGCTGAACAGGGTGTTGTGATCGATCCAGATCTGGCCGGGGAACTTGCCGCCCTGGCCTTCGATGCCGATCGCATCGATCGAGCCCGGCAGCAGGCCGATTGTCATGTTGCGGATCACGATGTTCGTGGCATCCGCCTTGATGGCCAGCCCGAAATTGGCAGATGAACCGTCGGCACCTTCGATGGTGATGTTGTGCTTGTTCTTGATCTCCACGATGGCCCCGGCCGGCAACTGCCACTGCGTGCAGGCATCGCTGATGGTGGAGAAATCGAAGCTGCCCGTGTAGCGAATCACAAGCCCGTTGTTGCTGGTGTAGGCATTGAGGGCCGCCTGCATGTCGGCAGCGTTCGCGACCGTGACGGCTGTGGAACTGCCGCCGCCCGTGACCGTGCCGGCATAGCCCCCGCTGTCGTTCGAACCGACCGGTGCAGGAGCAGGAGCAGGTGCAGGTGCAGGTGCAGGTGCCGTGGCGGTGGGCGCGGACGCGTTGGTGTTGCTGCCTCCGCATCCGCCGCTGGCAGCGGCCATGCCAATCAGGCAGCTCAGGCCGGCGCGCCGCAGCGCCGTGGCATTCATCGTGTTCACGCCGGAAGCTCCTGTCGAATCTGGTCGTATGCGTCGATCGTGAGGTATCCCACGCCCTGGCTGCGGAGCAAGTCGTGTGCCTTGTCGCCGCTGAGCATGGCAATGGTGCTCAGCGAACCGGCGGCCAGACAGGCCGGGCCCACCACGCTGACCGATCGCCAGTGCTGCACCGGCCAGCCGCTGCGTGGATCGAGGATGTGGCAGTAGCGGCGCCCGTCGAGATCGAAGAAGCGCTCGTAGTCGCCACTGGTGGCGAGGCCGCCGCTGGGCAATGCGATGGTCGCGATCACCGCGTCGGCCTGGCGTGGGTGGGCGATGCCCAGCGCCCACGGGCTGCCGTCGGGGTGCGGCCCGATCACGCGGATGTCACCGCCCAGGTTGACCAGCCCGCCGGGCACGCCATGTTCGAGCAGCAGCGTGCCGGCGCGGTCCGCCGCGTACTCCTTGCCGAATCCGCCGAAGTCCAGCTCCATGCCGGGCAGAGACAGTTCGACCGCAGGGCGGTTCCAGCGAACGTGTTGCCACCCGACGCGCGCGAGCTGCTCGGCCAGTGCCGCGGCGTCCGGCAACCTGGCGGCGCGAAAGTCCCACACCCGTCGCAGCACGCCGGTGGTGACGTCGAACAGGCCGCCGCTCACGGCATGCAGACGGGCCGCGAAATCCAGCAGGTCGGCCGTCTCGTCATCGACTTCGACGGGCCGACCGCTGCCAGCCGCGGCGTTGATGCGCGAGACGATGCTGTCGTCCCGGTAACGCGAATACTTGGTCTCGATGCGCCGAACCTCGTCGATGGCCCGTTCCGCGGCGCGCTGTGCCACGGACTCGCTGCACCCGGCCAGCCGCAGCCGGCAGGCCGTGCCCATGGCCCGAAACTCGAAACCGAACTCGACGCCGTCCATGCGCTGGCCGCTGCTCCGTTGCCCTCCGGACGGGAGGATGCCATGCACGGCTGGCCGCACCACCGGACGCCTGCCCCGGGCCAGGGGGCGCCGCGCATCGACATTCATGGCCCGCAGCCGATTCGGCTGGTGCCCAACGCGATGTCGTCGAACCAGAGTGTGTTCGCGACGTTCGAGTACTGCTCCCAGCCCAGCTTGAAGTCCATCAGTGCAGGCTTCCAGTTGGCGCGTTGCAGCCAACGGCGGTCGACGTCCGGCGTGGCCGTGCCGTCGACCTCGAGACCGGCAACGGCATTGCCGTCGACCCAGGTCTTCAGCGTTCCGGCATTCGAATCGATGGCGAACTCGATGCAGGTCCAGGTCAGCGCAGGAATGGCCTTGCTCATCGAGATGCCCACGGGGCTCAGCTCGGGCAGCGTGGCATCGTCCGACTTGCGGTTCCACATCAGGATGCCGCCCTGGCCGCCCATGCGCAATTCGCTGTTGTTGTCTGCGGCGTCCCGCATCGACATCAGCGTGACGTGCTGTTCGGTCAGCGCCGCGCTCAGCCTGACGAAGAAGCGGCCATAGGCGACCGGGCCGAGCGAGGCGATCGCGGTGTTCTGGATGAAGACATGGCCGCAGTACTCGCCGGGGGCCTCGATGCGCAACGAGCGTGAGCCGGTGTGTGCCTGCGTGGAGTCGATCAACGCCTTGCTGACGTCGGGCTTGGAGCAGTCCGGCGCACCGATGCTCCAGCGTGCGGCATCAGGGGCGGCGCCGTTGGCTCCCGCTTCGAAGTCTTCACACAACGCGAGTGAGTCGCAGGTGCCCGCCGGCGCTGGTGCTGGTGCTGGTGCTGGTGCTGGTGCTGGTGCTGGTGCTGGTGCTGGTGCTG